>Ga0116125_1000179_pt1 | contig 29183 bp, 24 predicted proteins | sample June2015DPH_16_1_2_FD_89729 | JGI IMG/M metagenome (GOLD analysis project Ga0116125, IMG submission 89729) | Peatland microbial communities from SPRUCE experiment site at the Marcell Experimental Forest, Minnesota, USA - June2015DPH_16_10 | ecosystem: Environmental > Terrestrial > Soil >...
ATCCATCCGCAAATCATCCCGAGGGTAACTTCCGGCGAGCCGAACTTGGCTGACTGAACTGCGATACGAAGATCGGCTGCCAAAGCCAGCTCCAACCCGCCACCAAGAGCGTGGCCTGAAACGGCTGCGATCACCGGCTGGGGCAGCGCGGACAGCCGTGCGAATACTTGGATGCCGTACAGTATCCAATCACGGCCCATGTCATTCGGGGAAAGAGAACCCCAGGCGTCGATGTCACCACCTGTACAGAAGAACCGCCCCCGGGCGCGGATCACAACGACTCTCAACTCGCGATCGGATTCGATTTGCGAAATGATAGAGTCCAGCTGTTCCAGCATCTGCCGATTCAGCGCATTTCCCTTTTCAGGACGATTTAGAATAATATCGCCGTAAACGGCAGCTCCATGTTCTTTGCGTAAGAAGATGACTTCTGATTCCATGCTGCCCCCTAAAAGCGCTGGTCTCGCCTAAAACCTATGCCTAAAACCTCGGAATGGTAAGACCGCCGTCGACGGTCACTGCCTGACCGACGGTAAAAGTCAAACGCCCTTCGGCCATGGCGCGAACCGTCGTCGCAACGTCCGCGGGAAAGCCCCATAGTTGAGCAGGCACAATGTCCGCGATCAGCGTATCGTACGTCTCCCTCACCGGGCGAGTCATATCCGTGTCTATAATTCCTGGCCGCACTTCATAAACCCCAATCCCTTCGCCCGCCAACCTCACTCCAAATAACCGTGTAGTCATGCTCGATGCACACTTCGAAACGCAGTACTCAGCACGGCTGATCGAGACAGCAACGGCATTGCTCGAAGTAATATTGATGATGCTGCGATGTTGTCCTTTGATTTCGCCTTGTTGCAACATTTGCCGCGCCACCGCCTGACTCAGAAAGAACACCGCCTTCGTATTCACCTGGAAGCAGCGATCGAAGCTTTCGCTGCTGACCTCCAGAAGATCGCCTCGTTTAGCAACACCGACGCCGGCATTATTCACCAGGCAATCGATCCGGCCCCAGCGGGCGGTTGCTGCCTCAATTAGTTCTGTATGCTGGCCGAGATTGGCTACATCGCAATCGAAAAGAACACTCTCGGCGTCTGACTCGCCGATCTCCGCGACGAGCTGCTCCGTGAGTGCTGCCTGATCATCCAAGGCTATGTCGTTTAAGAGAACGTTGAAGCCCGATTTCGATAATGCCACCGCGCAAGCCCTTCCAATACCGCGAAGTGCGCCGGTTACAATGGCAGTCGGTCTTCGAACAAATGAGATAGCCATGCCTCACATCGTATCCATTGATCTTATGATCTTATGCAGTGCGAAGAGCGTGAACTACGCCGGATAAGTCAAGAAATGATATTATCCGGACAATACGATGGATGGTTGTGTCCGATAGGTAGTGAAGGCGGACGATGAGACCTCAATTCGAACACGTCACAATCCCCAAAGGCTGCTCAATTCGCGTGCTCAATCGCCGGATTCCGGAGATTCCATTTGAGTGGCATCACCATCCGGAATGCGAGTTGACGCTGACGCTGAACAGCCGTGGATTGCGCTTCGTTGCAGATCATATCGGCGCCTACGATTCTCACGACTTGGTGCTGGTTCCGCCCGGGATGCCGCACACCTGGGCATCCACCACGGCCATTGATGCGTCAAGTCCGCACGTAGCGATTGTGCTATGGTTTACCGAACCATGGGCGCTGCAAATTGCGGATGCGTGCCCGGAGTTTGCTTCTCTTCGAAAGTTGCTAAAGCGGGCAACTTGCGGTCTGAGTTTTCCGACATCGGCCGGACAGATGATGGAGTCGTTCTTGCCGGGGCTGCTTTCGAATTCGTCGCGCGACCGGCTTCGAGCCGCGCTGGATGTGCTGACAGACCTGGCTGAGATGGAGGCAGTTGCGCTGGCAACGCCGCAGAAGTCAGCGCGGATAACAGTCGATGAGTCGACTCAGCTGAAACGAGTCTTGGATCTGTTGCATGAGCGGTTCGCGGAGCCGATTCGAATGCGGGATCTGTGTGCCGCGGGGAACATGTCCGAACGATCTCTTCACCGGTTGTTCGTGCGTCACCTGGGTGAGAACATGACCGACTACCTGGGCCGGTTGCGGATCGGACGGGCTTGCATGTGGCTGGTGGAAACGGACCGGCCAGTCAGCATGATTGCAACGGACGCCGGATTCTCCAACTTATCGAACTTCAATAGGCGATTCCGAGCCGTGCGGCAGATGACGCCAAAGGAATTTCGGCGCTACTACCTGAAGCACGGGCACATGCCCGAGTTAGATTACCAGGACCTAACCAAGCGTTCGCCATCTTTGGAAGCGGCGAAACGGCCCAGCCATAGACCGAAACAGATCCGAAATTGATTTGCCAAGAGTGAACGTTGCGTGAATGTTTACTCGATCCTAATCTCGGGTGCTTCTCACGCACGCGGCGGCGACGCTTCGCGCAGCACCGAAAGCAGTTCAACATCCGTTAGGATCTGGATACCATGCTCGCTACAACTCTTGAGGACCGTCCGGTGATGAAAGTGCCGGTCTAGCGTGCATAGGACATCCGCTCGCCCAGACAACGCCGTCTCCAACACTGGATCGTCTTCCTGGTCGTTGGGAACTAGCCTTGCGCCAATTTGCGGATTGACCAACTCCGCGAAATCCTGGAGAGCCTGCGTGTATTGCTCGATGTCGAGCGGCGTGAGCGGCCAGATGGCTTGCAGCCGCGGATAATTCAAAACCCGCTCAGTTTCACGCAACAGAAACGGCGACAAAACTAGCACATGATCTGCCGATTCCAAGATCGTAAGCAGCAGGGTCCGCGCCACGCCTTTCGAGTGTGGATTAGCTCGCGCTAGAATGTTCGTGTCGAGAACGATCCTCATGTCCGCCGGGGGCGGATATGAGTCATCGCTTCATCGACCGCGTCATCGACCTCTCCTTCAGCGACGTCCTGCGCCTTAAGAGCGAGTTGGTCGAGGGCGCCCCTCAAACGTTCAGCACTTGCCCGGCGGGCCTCACCTGAAGGAGCCGGATGGGGATCGAGAGCCATAATGCTGACTTCTTCGTCATCACGCAAACTACGCCCGAGCAAGTTTTCTACAGCGCTCCTGGCCGAAGCCGGGAGATCTCGCGCAAAGTTGATCGAGACGTTTTCCATCGCGGACTCTTATTAACCATTCTAACTGCACCGATCACCCAGTCGCCATCGGGACTCTTCACTGTATCAAAACTGTATCAAAACCCCACCTCATCTGGCCTCTTGAAGATGCTGAATTGGCGAAAGCAGATTCCCCAAGTTGTTAATAAGACAAAGAATCGAAATGAAGAAATGTAACCCTTGGAACGCCGGAGTGCGCTTAGGAGGCGACCGCTCTATCCATCTGAGCTACGTCCCCGAGAGTGGCGCTTACTTGATTCTAAAACACTTCAGCGTTCCTCCAAAGGCCCCCAACTCTTGACAAAATATCACATTAGATATAGTCTAAAAACTTGATGGACGCCGAGGCAATTAAACGCTCCTTGGACGGCAGCGGTTTGCGGTGCACTCCGCAGCGCTACGCCGTGATGGCGTTTTTAATGGAGCACAAGGGGCATCCCACGGCTGCGGAAATATTCGAAGCCGTGAATCGCGTGGATCCGCGCTCTTCCCGGGCCACCACTTATAACAATCTGCGGGACCTGGTGCAGGCGGGTCTGGTGCGTGAAGTGGCCGTCGAGGGCCGGGCCGCGCGATTCGATGCGAAAGGTTTGCGGCACCACCATTTCATCTGCGACCGCTGCGGCAATGTTGAGGACATTGAGTGGTGCGAGGTGCCGAGACCTGCCTCGGGCTCCCTCGGTAAGCGGATTCTTCGCGAGTGCGAACTCATTTTCCGCGGGCTCTGCACGAAGTGCGCTCCGCGGCGCGCGGCCCGTCACGTGTCGTAGACGCGTGGAGCCGTTTTCTTGATTAATTCAAAAGAAGGACAAACATATGGAAAAAACACTCACAGAAAGTAAGTGCCCGGTAACGGGCGGCGCTCGAAGGCACACGGCTGGGGCCTCGGCCAATGCCGCCTGGTGGCCAAATCAGCTGAACCTGAACATCCTGCACCAGCATTCCCCCCTGTCCGATCCCATGGGCAAGGAGTTCAATTACGCGGAAGAATTCAAGAGCCTTGACCTGAATGCCGTGATCCAGGACTTGCATGCCTTGATGACGACGTCGCAGGCTTGGTGGCCGGCGGACTACGGCCATTATGGGCCGCTCTTCATCCGTATGGCTTGGCATAGCGCCGGCACTTACCGCATCGCCGATGGCCGGGGCGGCGCGGGTTCCGGTTCACAGCGGTTTGCGCCCCTCAACAGCTGGCCTGACAACGTGAGCCTCGACAAGGCACGCCGGTTGCTCTGGCCGATCAAGCAAAAGTACGGCCGGAAAATATCCTGGGCCGACCTCATGATTCTCACCGGGAACGTCGCTCTGGAATCGATGGGATTCAAGACCTTCGGTTTCGCCGGTGGGCGCGAGGACATTTGGGAACCCGAAGAGGACATTTTCTGGGGGCCTGAGGGCAAGTGGCTGGCGGACGAGCGCTACAGCGGCGACCGTGAGCTGGCCAATCCTTTCGGCGCCGTTCAGATGGGCCTGATTTACGTGAATCCGGAAGGGCCCAACAGCAGACCGGATCCGCTCGCCGCGGCCGTCGACATCCGCGAGACATTCGCCCGCATGGCGATGAATGACGAGGAAACGGTGGCCCTCATCGCCGGTGGACACACGTTCGGGAAAGCCCATGGCGCTGCCGATGCTGACAAATATTGTGCTCCAGAACCCGAGGGCGCCGGCATCGAAGAGCAAGGCTTTGGCTGGAAGAACGGCTTTGGCAGCGGCATAGGCGCACACGCGATCACTAGCGGCTTGGAAGGCGCATGGACCACCAACCCGGTGAAGTGGGACAACAACTACTTCCACAACCTGTTCAGCTATGAATGGGACCTAACGAAGAGTCCCGCCGGCGCTTTCCAGTGGACACCGAAAGACGGAGCCGCAGCGGGCACTGTGCCGGATGCCCACGATCCTTCGAAGAAGCACACCCCCATGATGTTCACCACCGACCTGGCACTGAAGGTGGACCCGAACTACGCGCCGATTTCGAAGCGTTTCCACGAGAATCCCCAGGAGTTCGCCGACGCGTTCGCTAAGGCTTGGTACAAACTGACGCACCGCGACATGGGACCTCTCTCGCGTTACCTCGGCCCGCTGGTTCCCGCAGAGCCGCAGTTGTGGCAGGACCCCGTTCCCGCTGTGGATCATCAACTGATCGGCGAGCAGGACATTGCCGCTTTGAAGGCCAAGATCCTCGCATCCGGACTATCCATCTCCCAACTGGTGGCGACGGCCTGGGCGTCGGCGGCAACATTCCGCGGCGGCGACAAGCGCGGCGGGGCCAACGGTGCGCGCATTCGCCTCGCGCCGCAAAAGGATTGGGATGTCAACCAGCCGGCAGAGCTGGCCAAGGTCCTTCGGACGCTGGAAGCGATCCAGAAGGATTTCAACGGTGCGCAGTCCAATGGAAGAGGAAAGAAGGTTTCGCTTGCCGACCTCATCGTTCTCGGCGGCTGCGCAGCCGTCGAGGCAGCTGCAAAGAAGGCCGGACACGATGTGAAGGTTCCCTTCTCGCCGGGGCGCACCGATGCGTCCGAGGAGCAGACCGACGCGCACTCCTTTGCGCCGCTCGAACCGTTGGCTGACGGGTTCCGCAACTATCTCCGCAGCGGACTGCCGCTGTCGGCTGAGGAGCTACTGGTGGATCGGGCGCAGTTGCTGACGCTGACTGCCCCCGAGATGACGGTTCTCATCGGCGGCTTGCGAGCCCTGAATACTAACTTCGGGCAGTCCCAACATGGCGTCTTCACCAACCGGCCCGAGACGCTGACCAATGATTTCTTCGTCAACCTGCTCGACATGAATACGAAGTGGCAGGCCTCCTCTACGTCCGAAGGCGTGTTTGAGGGGCGCGATCGCGCGACGGACAAAATCAAGTGGACCGGCACCCGTGCCGACCTGCTCTTCGGTTCTAACTCCCAGCTCCGGGCAATCGCGGAAGTTTATGGATGTGACGACTCGAAAGAGGCGTTCGTGAAGGACTTTGCGGCTGCGTGGAGCAAGGTGATGAACCTCGATCGCTACGACCTTGCCTAGAACGCGATACCAGCGACGGGCCTGTGGTCCTCACCAGCGCTTCAGGCCCCTCTCTCCGATGTCCGTGCGGTAGTGCATGCCGTCGAAATGAATCTTCCGGACTTCTTCATAAGAAGTGGTAATCGCAGACTGCAGCGTCGCGCCCGACGCCGTGACACCCAACACACGGCCGCCCGAAGTAGTTAAAACATTATCGACAAGTTTTGTTCCGGCATGAAATACGGTCGCGCCGGTAACTTGATCCAGCCCCGCGATCCGATCGCCGCTTCGAACTGCGCCCGGATATCCCGCGGCCGCCAGCACCACGCAAACCGATGGATCCGCGCGCCACTGCAACTCGCTCTCATCCAGGGTGCCGTGCGCGGCGGCGAATAACGGCTCCACGAAATCGGATTCCATGCGATGCATCAGCACCTGCGTTTCCGGATCGCCCAGCCGCGCGTTGAACTCCAGCACTTTCGGCCCGTGGCGCGTCATCATCAAGCCCGCGTAAAGAAAGCCGCTGAAGGGATGTCCGTCCGCGCGCATGTGTTCGATGGCCGGACGTATGATCTGCGCGATGATCATCGCTTTCTGAAAATCACCCAGGATTCTTCCGTCGCAATAAGCGCCCATGCCGCCGGTGTTGGGTCCTTGATCGCCATCGAAGACTGCCTTGTGATCTTGCGTGGGTTCGAGCGGGAGAATATTTACTCCGTCGCTCAGCACGATGAAACTTACCTCTTCTCCGGTGAGGAATTCTTCGATCACCAGAATCGAGCCAGGCGTGAGGAGTTGAGCGATAGCCTGCTCGGCTTCCTCCCCGGAATTGGCGATGATCACGCCCTTCCCCGCCGCCAGCCCATCCGCTTTGAGCACCACCGGAAGAGTGAATTCCGGTAACGCGGCCAGCGCTTGATCCACCGATTCCACTGTCGCGAATCTAGCAGTCGGGATGCCGGCTCGCAGCATGAACTCCTTGGCGAATGCTTTGCTCGCTTCTAATCGCGCGGCTGCAGCCGTGGGACCAACAATGCGCCGGCCTTTTTCGCGAAACCGATCCACAATGCCTGCTGCGAGCGGAGCTTCCGGCCCCACCACCGTTAGGTCGGCATCGATGGATTCGGCCGCTGCCAAGTAATCCGATGTAGCCAGACACGCGGCCACTTGCGCTATGCCTGGATTGCCAGGCGCGGCATACAATGCGGACGTCTTGGCGCTTTGAGCAAGTTTCCAGCAAAGCGCATGTTCCCGGCCTCCTGAACCAATCACAAGAATCTTCATCGCAGAACTAGAAACTAACACACTATGTCACACTAAGAGCTGAACCCCGATGAAGTCCTCGAAGTACGACGTGATTGTGGTGGGCGCCGGACATGCCGGCTGCGAAGCTGCGCGGGCCTGCGCTCGCATGGGCCTGCGCACCGCGATGATCACCATGAACCTGGATCTCATCGCGCAGATGTCCTGCAATCCAGCTGTTGGCGGCATCGCTAAAGGTCACCTGGTTCGCGAAATCGATGCGCTCGGCGGAATAATGGGTGAAGTGACCGATGCAGTCGGAATTCAATTTCGACTGCTGAATACCAGCCGCGGGCCCGCCGTCTGGTCGCCACGCGCCCAGTGCGACAAAAAGCAATACCGTCTCCGCATGCGTCAAGTGCTCGAGAGCGAGCCCAATCTCCGGATTCTGCAGGCAGAAGTGGCGGAATTGAGCATAAGTGGAGCAAGCGCTTCCGCCTGCCAACGAATAACCGGAGTTCTCCTGCGCGACGGCCGAACCATCTCGAGCGACCGCGTGATCATAACCACCGGGACATTCCTCAACGGCCTGGCGCACGTTGGCGAAATGAAGTATAGCTGCGGCCGGAATGGCGAAGCTCCTTCAAACCTGCTCGGCGACCAGCTTCGCAGCCTCGGTCTCGCGTGGACGCGGCTTAAGACCGGAACTCCGCCACGTTTGGATGGCCGCACTATCGATTGGTCGCGCTTCGAAGCCCAAAAAGGCGATGCCGATCCCACACCTTTCTCATTCCTGACCGAGAAGATTGAGCGGGAACAAATCGACTGTTATATATCGTACACTTCAGAACAAACGCTTCAGATCCTGAGAGATAGCATTGCTCGTTCGCCACTTTACAGCGGCCAGATCGAGGGCGTCGGCCCGCGCTATTGTCCTTCCATTGAAGATAAGGTAGTCAAATTTCCTGATAAACTGCGCCACCAGATCTTCTTGGAGCCAGAAGGCCTGGATACATACGAAGTCTATGTGAATGGCATGTCCACGAGCATGCCTATCGATGTCCAGACTGCCATGGTAGCTTCGATCCCGGGACTTGAGGACGCCGAGATGATGCGTCCGGGTTATGCCATCGAATACGACGCCATCGATCCCCGCGAATTGAGCCATAGCCTGGAAGTGAAGTCCATCGCAGGTTTGTTCCTGGCCGGACAGATCAACGGAACGTCGGGATACGAAGAAGCAGCCTGCCAAGGATTGGTTGCGGGGATCAATGCTGCGCGCGGACTGGGAGAGCTTCCGCCGATCAGCATTGGCCGCACCGAGGGCTACACCGGCATTCTCATTGACGATCTCGTCAACAAAGGCGCCGAAGAGCCCTACCGAATGTTCACCTCGCGGGCGGAATTTCGGTTGCACTTGCGCATTGACAATGCGGACGAGCGATTGACGCCGCTCGGGCGGAAGGTCGGCCTGGTGAGTGATCAGCGTTGGAATCTGTATGAACGCAAGCGGGAGCAGAAGCGGCGCGTGGGGAAGCTGCTGGAGAGCGCCCGAATCGAATGCGAGTCTTCGGACGATCATCCAACTCTACTTCAGTGGCTTCGGCGGCCCGAAGCGAAGATCGCGACTCTCGCGGGCCGCATTCGTGAAGTTTTGAGTGAAGAGCCGGTCCACGGACTGCTGACCACCATTGAGACCGAAGCCAAGTACGCCGGCTATATCGCGCAGCAGGAACGCCAGATCGAGCGGCTGCGCGATTCCGAGGGCCGCAGGATTCCGCATGAATTCGAGTTTGCGGAGATCCCAGGTCTGTCGACCGAAGTGAAGCAAAAGCTACAGCGCGTCCGGCCGGAGACCTTGGGGCAGGCTGGCCGCATTCCCGGCGTAACGCCGGCAGCGGTCGCTGTTCTGGATATCTACTTGAGCCTAGCTGTCCGAGCTTGAGGGGACAGTGGTTCCGGAATGGTTCGCCGACCTTCTTCAGCGTGAGCTTGCTGCCTGGGTAACGTTATCACCCGAGCAAGTGTCCCGCCTGTACGAGCATTACGGTCTTCTGGAACGCTGGAACAGAAGGATGAACCTGACATCGGTTGAGCCGGGCCGGGAGTTGGTAGTTCGCCATTATTGCGAATCCTTATTCTTTGCGGCGCAACTTGAGAATCACGGCAGCTCGGTTGTGGACGTCGGCAGTGGCGCTGGTTTTCCTGGTGTTCCGATCGCCATCCTTAAGCCGGACTCGCGTGTGAGCTTGGTGGAATCAAACCAGAGGAAGGCCGTTTTCCTAAGAGAGGCAACTCGGCACATGGCGAACGTTTCAGTAGTCGCGCAAAGGGCCGAGACGGTATCGCACTCATTCGACTGGCTGGTTTCAAGAGCAGTGAATCCCAAGGACGTTGTAGGCCTGGTCCCGCGTCTCGCATCTAGAATCGGTCTGATGTTAGGTGAATCTGATTTTCTCGAGATCCGGAACGCAAAACACATTGCGTGGTCGGAACCGATTCAGTTACCTTGGGGAGACCGCAGGATTTGCGTGCTTGGTGTTTCACGTGGAACGTAAGGAAGTGGGTTCCACGTGGAACCTCTTGGAGTCGGTTTGGGAAAAATCATAGCAATTGCCAATCAAAAAGGCGGCGTTGGCAAAACCACCACTGCCATTAACCTCGGAGCTTCCCTCGCCGCCAACGACCTCCGCGTCCTTGTTGTCGACTCCGACCCCCAAGGCAACGCTACCACCGGCCTTGGAATCTCCAAATCCGACGACCGACCCACACTTTACCAAGTCCTCCTTGGTGACGAAGATCTAGCGAATACTATAGCCCACACCGAGTTCGAAGGCCTAGACATCGTTCCTTCCGACAAAAACCTGGTCGCTGCCAATGTGGAGATGGTTGAGCTAGAGAATCGTGAATCGCTACTCCGTGACAAGCTGGAGCCAATTCGCGACCGCTATCAATACATCCTCATCGATTGCCCACCGGCCCTGGATCTACTAACCATCAACGCAATGGTCGCGGCCGATTCTATCCTGATCCCCATGCAGTGCGAATTCTTCGCCCTCGAGGGAGTCTCCCAGCTTCTAGGTACTCTAGACCGTGTCCGCGAATCCTTCGGGTCGAAAATAAAAATTGAGGGCGTCTTGCTGACCATGTACGACGATCGAACGAATCTCACGCGACAAGTGGAGCAAGATCTGCGCCAGTTCTTCGAAGACAACGTCTTCCAAACCGTCATCCCGCGCAGCATTCGCCTGGCAGAAGCCCCCAGTTTCGGCAAGCCGATTCTGTCCTACGACGTCCGCTCCCGAGGCGCCGAATGCTATATTCAACTGGCAAAGGAGATCCTGGCCCATGAACAAGGCTCCGGACAAACAGCGTAGGGTTCTAGGTAAGGGGCTCTCGGCTCTCCTGCCTACGAAATCCCCGGGCCCTTCGCCCCAGGCCGAACCGCAAGCAGCACCCCATGGGGCTCGCGTGGCCGTCATCCCCATTTTGCAAATCGAACCCAATCACTTGCAGCCACGCACCACGTTCGATCCCGGACGCCTACAAGAATTAGCCAACTCCATACAAGCAAATGGGATAATTCAGCCGCTCATCGTTCGAAGAAAAGGCGCCCACTATGAGCTGATTGCAGGCGAACGCCGTCTCCGCGCTGCCAAGGTCGCTGGCCTCACCGAAGTTCCAGCAGTTATTCAAGATTATGCTGACGACCGGCTCCTCGAGATCGCCCTAGTCGAGAATATCCAACGCGAGGACTTGAATCCCATCGAAACCGCCCAAGCCCTGGAACGCTTGGTTCGCGAGATGCATTTGAGTCACGAGGAAATTGCCAATCGTACGGGCAAGGACCGCACCACCATCACGAACATGATCCGGCTGCTACGTCTTCCCGCCGATGTTCAGCTTCTGGTTGCCGAACGCCGCCTCTCCATGGGTCACGCGCGCGCCATTCTGGGACTCCCAACGCCTGAGCTCCAAACACAAATGGCCGACAAGTCGGCCGCGCAAGGCTATTCCGTCCGCCAGGTAGAACGCCTCGTTAAGAAAATCAGCGAACCTCGCGAACCCTCCGAAAAGCCGCTTCAGGACCCCAATATCAAAGCCGCCATCCGTGAACTTGAAAGCGCGCTCGGCACGCGAGTCCGAATCGTCGAGAAAACCGATCAGCACGGTCGAATAGAAATTGAATACTACTCCCAGGACGACCTGCAGCGCGTTTATGAGATGATCGTCTCGACGCGTAAGGAATAATGGTGCCGGCGGCAGGACTCGAACCTGCGACCTGCGGATTATGAGACCGCCGCTCTAACCACCTGAGCTACACCGGCAATATACCGCTCTTTCAAGGGTATGTGGAGCGTTGCCAGGATGTCAAACTAAGGCTCGTAAATCATTAAAACGCTTGACAAAAATGTAACATTAGACTACTTTAATAGTGGGTGTTGGAGAGACAGAAACTCCGGCACTGAGAGAAGTAAAGCAGGAGGCCCTTATCGACAACGATTACCTTTCGGGGCGACTACCAGCTTCCTCGACTTGCTCCGCCTGAAGCGGATAAAAGCAGGGTGAGATTAACAGCCTCACCGGCTCGCGGCGGTTACACCGCAATCTCAAATGCCGAAGGCGGCAAGCAGGAGTTGGCGGTCGCCCTGTACCATAATTGACAGGCCTTTCCCCCTCCAGTAGATTCGAGTAAGTGCCCTCTCCCGTCGTAGAGTTCCGGGATGTCTCCAAAAGCTATCCCATTTACCCAACACCCAGCGCTCGCCTCAAAGAGCTTGCCCTCCTCAATCGCGTCTCGTTCCATCGCGATTTCTGGGCCGTCCGCCATATCACTTTCGAAATTTACCCCGGCGAGACCTTCTGCATCGTTGGCGAGAACGGCTCTGGCAAGAGCACACTACTGCAAATGGTCGCAGGAATTCTGCACCCCTCCAGCGGCGAGATCTCCGTGCGTGGACGCGTCGCCGCATTGCTCGAGCTCGGCTCCGGATTCAACCCCGAATTCAGCGGCCGTGACAATGTTTTTTTGAACGCTGCTATCCTGGGCCTCTCGCGGAAAGAAATTGCCGCCAAGTTCGAGCAGATCGAGGCCTTTGCCGAGATCGGAGATTTCATCGATCAACCGGTGAAGACGTACTCCAGCGGCATGGCGGTGCGCCTCGCGTTTTCGGTTGCGATTCACGTCGACCCGGAAATCCTGCTGGTGGACGAAGCGCTCGCCGTTGGCGACATTTACTTCCATCAACGCTGCATGCGCAAGGTAAATGAGCTACGCGAAAAGGGCGTGACCATTCTGTTCGTCACCCATTCCGCGGGCGAAGTCAAATCGATCGGCGATCGCGCTCTCTGGCTGGATGGCGGGCGCATGCGCGAGCTCGGCAGTACTGAGCACGTGGTCAACCGGTATCTGGCCGCCATGTTTGAGAAGGATAGCGCCTATCTCACCACGCTCCATCGCAACGCCCAACGAATCGCACGCGGCCCCGTAAGAGCGCCGGAAGTGGTCGAGACCATCCCCAACATCGACCATCGTTTTGGAGACGGCCGCGCGGAAATCATCGGTATCGCCGTACTCGATCTCGCCGGTCACCCCATCCATTTGCTCGAACCCCTGTCAGCAATCGTGGTCCGGATCAGCGTTCGCGCTTCTGAAGATATCACCCTCCCGATAGTTGGATTCATCATGCGTAACCATATGGGTCTCGATTTCGCCGGCACCAACACGGCGCGCGAAGGCTTCGAGCTTCCGCCCATGGTCGCGGGCGATGTCTACACGGTGGACTTCCATCTCCAGCTTCCCGAGCTTTATCCTTCCTCATTTTCCTTCTCTCCCGCCATCGCTGACGGAACCCTGCGCTCCTACACAACCTGCGATTGGATCGACAACGCCATCGTCCTTCAAATGAGCCCCGCCGAGGGCGAGATCTACGGGCACCTGCACCTGCCTTGCCGCGTAGAGTTGAACCGATGCCTCGCCAAATCATCTGCCCAAGCGCTGAGCCACGCGGAGCCGAAAGTTGGTTGAGTTTACCGGCGAGCGCGTCATTCCCGGGCAGGTGAATGACGACCTGTGGAGCGAGCATGTGGCGCGCTATGCCTTCGCCAGCCGCTTCGCGGAGGGGAAACGCGTACTCGACGCAGGCTGCGGCGCGGGATACGGCGCAGCCGAGTTGGCACAATCCGCGCTCCAAGTCACCGGTCTCGACATCGCGCCGGACGCGGTAGAATACGCGCGCGCTACGTATCCGATCCCGAATTTACTTTTCCTGGTTTCCTCGTGCATTGCCACGCCTTTTCGCCCGAATAGTTTTGAATTGGTGGTCGCGTTCGAAGTAATCGAGCATCTGCAGGATTACCGCGCGTTCCTGAACGAGTGCGCTCGTGTGGTCACGCCACAGGGTCTTTTCATCGTCTCGTCGCCCAACAAAAGTTATTATGCGGAGTCCCGCGCCAAGACCGGTCCCAATCCTTTCCACGAGCATGAATTCGAAGCTGATGAATTCGTCAGCGAGCTGAGCCGCGTTTTCTCGAACGTCCGATTGCTGCTCGAGAATCGCGTCGAATCCTTCGCGTTTCATCCCGCCAGAACATTCTGGCCCGCCGGCGTGCGAATCGATGGCGGCGGCGGAACGGCGGCCGAGGCAAACTTCCTGATCGGTCTGTGCTCGTTCGGCCGCCTTCCCGACCCACAGTCCTTCGTCTACGTTCCGAAAGCGGCTAATTTACTTCGCGAGCGCGAACAGCATGTCCAGCTTCTGGAGCAGCAGCTCGCGCGCACCAAGCGCTGGCTGGCCGAAGCGCAGGCCGAACGCGACACCTTGCTCGATCTGTATCGCAAGCAGACCGATGAGCTGGTGGACCGGACCCGCTGGGCTGAAAAACTCGGAGCCGAACTCGACGCCCTGGGCGTGGTGCTGACCAATGAACGCAAAGCTGCTGACTCACTGGCCCGTGAATACGAAGCCCGGGTGACGCATCTAGAAGGCGAGAACCTGGCCAAGACCGAATGGGCCCTCGCTACAGTGACCAGTCTTGAACAAAAGGCCAGTGAACTGGCGGAGTGCGTCCGCTTGCTCGAGGCCGCGGAGACCACGGTCGAAGAGCGGACGCTCTGGGCGCAACGCACCGAAAAACTGCGGGCGGATCTCGCCGCCCAACTGGATCTCATCCGCCAGTCGCGCTGGCTGAAGCTGGGGCGAAAGTTTGGGCTTGGCCCGGATCTGTGAGAACGCTCCTAACCATCCTTTGGCGGCTGATCAAGTTTCTTCCGCTCTTGCTGCTCTCGCCTTTTCTGATGCTCGCGGCCATAACTGCCATCGGCGCCGCGGATCTGCTCGGAACTTTCCGAAAAAGAAATCGTTTGCCTCCCGATGTTCGTTGCGCAAATCGCGCGGCCTCCGTCGTAATCCCCAACTGGAATGGACGCGACCTGCTGGAACGCTACATCCCTTCCATCATCGAAGCGCTTCACGCGAATCCGGACAACGAAGTCATTGTCGTTGATAATGGATCGTCGGACGGCAGCGCCAGCATGCTCGGAGAACGCTTTCCATCCGTGCGCGTGCTGGCGCTGGACCAAAACCTCGGATTCGGCAGCGGTTCAAATGCTGGCTTTCGCGCGGCCAAGAACGACATCGTTGTTTTACTCAATAGCGACATGCGTGTCGAGCCAAATTTCCTCGCACCGCTCCTGGCCGGATTCAACGATGCGCGAGTCTTCGCCGTTTCCTGTCAGATTTTTTTCACCGACCCGAACAAGCTCCGCGAAGAAACGGGACTCACGCAGGGCTGGTGGGAAAACGGCGGACTACGCGTACGTCACCGCGACGACCCGGCCATCACCGATCTGTATCCGTGCTTCTATGGCGGAGGCGGCTCCTGCGCATTCGATCGCCATAAGTTTCTCGAGCTCGGCGGCTTCGACGAACTGCTGCGTCCCTTCTATCTGGAAGACACCGACCTTGGCTATTTGGCGTGGAAGCGCGGCTGGAAGGTGCTGTATCAGCCGCGCAGCGTGGTGTTTCACGAACACCGCGGAACCATCGGGAAACGCTTCTCTCAATCTCATATCGATCTGGTGCTCAAGAAGAATTTCATCCTGTTTTGTTGGAAGAACATCCACGAGTGGCCGCGCCTCGCGTCGCACTTTTTCTTCACATTTGCCGGTGCCGTACTGAGCGTCTTCTTTGGCGATTCCCCGGAACGCGCCAATCTGTCGGCCCTGTGGCGCGCCTTTCTTCAGTTGCCTCAAGCGCTCGGCGCCCGCGCCCGTGCCCGTGCGCTTGCGACTATTTCCGACACGGAGGCGTTCCGAAGGCCGCTGGGCGGCTATTTCCGCGACCGCTTCTTGATCCCCAATCAGGAACCTGAAAAACTGAGCGTCCTGTTCGTTTCACCGTATCCGATCTGTCCTCCAGTCCACGGCGGCGGTGTTTTCATGTATCAAACCGCGCGCGAACTGATGCCGCTATGTTCACTGCACCTGGTGATCCTCCTCGATCACGATTGGGAACAATGGGACCATGCCGAGTTTCAGCAGTCTGCAGCCTCCGCGGAATATCTGGTCCGCATGCAGGGCAAGCCCAAGGAGTTTGGATCCATTCTTCCTTATGCGGTTCGCGAGTTCGCCAACTCGGACCTCGATTGGCTCCTGCATCGCCAGATCTACACGCGCGCCATTGACGTGGTGCAGCTCGAATACACCGCTCTCGGGCAATATCATTGGGATTTTCACCGCATCGCTTGCTTGTTGTTCGAGCACGACATCTACTTTCAATCCATCGGCCGCGGTCTGGCGGGTACTCGCAGCCTGGTCCGGAAAACGAAAGCTACTTTCGAATATCTGCGGGCGCTCCGCTATGAACTAAAGATCCTGCCCAAGTTCGATCGCATTCAGGTTTGCAGTCCCGCGAACGGCGACTATCTTTTATCGTTCCTTCCAAGCCTGACCGGCAAGCTGGATGACAATCGCGCCGGCATCTCGACCGCCCGGTATGATTTCAAGCCCAATGGCCGCGAGCCGCTCACCATGCTTTTTCTCGGAAGCTTTCGCCATCTCCCGAACATAGAAGCGCTGGACTGGTTCATGCGCAAGGTGCTGCCTCGCGTCTTCGAACAATCGCCGGATGCGCGCCTAATAATCGTGGGGGCCGATCCTCCGCAGAAGCATTCCCTGCCCGATCTTGGCGAGCGCATTGAACTCCGCGGATTTGTGGAAGACGTCCGCGAGCCGCTCTCCCGCTACGCGGTTTTCGTGTGCCCCATCCTGAGCGGCTCCGGCATGCGCGTGAAGTTATTGGAGGCTTTCGCAGCAGGCATTCCCGTAGTCTCGACGAACTTAGGAGCAGAAGGCCTGACAGATAAAGATGGCGACGTCTGCGCATTAGCGGATTCGCCGGAAGCGTTCGCCGCAAAAATCCTAGAATTATTTCGAGACCCCGCGAAGGCGAGTGAACTTGCAACACGCGCCCGCGACCGAGTAGTGGCCACGCGTGACATGGGGGTTCTGACTAGACGGTTATTGGAAAGCTACAGCGCGTCACTCAAGGCAAAACGTTTGGGCCGCGAATGAACGCGAATACGCGCGAATAAGAATTTGCGTTCATTCGCGGCCTAATTCGTAGCCTGCTTCTTGTCACTCAAATCATCCTTCAACCGCTTCACCACTCTCTCCGCGGTCTTGCTCAGCTCGCCGGGCGTCGTATCCTTAGGGCGTTCGTAAGTCGACCACACCACATTTTTGCTTTTGCGGTCCACGATGAAGATATTTCCCCGCCCGCGGTTGAACCCGCCGACGCGCACAGTGCCCGAGTCCTCCGTTTTGTCTTTATCGTCTTTCGCCGTCTTGACGCTCGCTTCAGTCTTATTGTCGGTGTCGTCTTTTGCGTCTTTGGCCGGCGCGGGAGGTGCCGGCGGAGGCGGCGGAGGATAGAGTTCCTTGAGCTTGGCCTCGAACGGTTCGCCTAACCGGTCCGTAATAATCGCATCCGCCTTTTGCGGATCTGTCACTACCTGGAACACGCCCATATTGGTCAACCGATTGGCGAGGTATTGATCCATGCCGCCGCTCATCCCCAGAATATAGACCGTGGTCACTTGCTTCAATTGCTGGTTTACCGCCGCGGGAACAGAGGCGGCCAGGAGCGCGAAGGCACAAAACAACTTCATGAGAATATGGTACCAGCGCCCACCGATCATTGTGTATAAATCGCAAAGCATCACGGTAATCATTCCCTGCTTGAACGAAGAACAGGGGATCGAGCGCGTCCTCAGCCGCATGCCCGAATTCGTGGATCAGGTAATCGTGGTGGACAACGGTTCAACTGACCGCACCTCCGACGTGGCGCACGGTTTCGGAGCGGAGGTGATTCGTGAGCCCGTCCGTGGTTACGGCCGCAGCTACAAGCGCGGTTTTGACTCCGCAACCGGCGATCTCATTGTTACGCTGGATGGCGACCACAGCTACCCGCCCGACGCGATTTCCTATCTGCTGGAAGCTTTTCTGCACCTGAACGTGGATTTTCTGAACGCCTCGCGTTTTCCGGTGCGCGACCGGAAGGCCATGAGCTTCAAACATAAATTCGGGAACTGGGTCCTGTCGCTCGCCATGTCCGTGTTGTATTTTCGCTGGGTGCGCGACTCACAGTCCGGCATGTGGGTGTTCCGGCGGTCGATTTTGAAAGACATGCACCTGGAATCGGACGGCATGTCATTCTCGGAGGAAATCAAGATCGAGGCGCTTAAAAGCTCGCGGGTTCGTTTCACCGAAATCTCCATCATGTACTCGTCGCGCTTGGGCGAAATAAAATTGAATCCCTGGCGGGATGGATTCAACAACCTGTTCTTCCTGGTGAAGAAGCGTTTCACTTCATGATTGACCTTGTGGCAAAAGTCACCGTCGTCATCCCCAACTGGAACGGATCCGCGATGCTGGGGAAACTCCTGGGTGAACTTCCGCGCCAGTCCCTCCCCATCGATCGCATTATCGTTATCGACAACGGCAGCAGCGACGATTCAGTAGCACTCGCTAAACGCGCCGGCGCTGAGGTAATCCAACTAAGCGAGAACACAGGCTTCAGCCACGCGGTGAATCTTGGAATCCAGTCCGCGAACACCGAATGGATCGCAATCCTGAACAATGATGTCTTGCCGCAGCAGGACTGGCTCGAAAACCTGATCCAACAAGCCCAAGCCGCCAACGCCTGGTTCGCGACTGGCAAGTTACTGGACGCTTCGGCCGCGCATCGTCTGGACGGCGCCTTCGACGCTATCTCGCGCGGAGCTTGCGCCTGGCGATGCGGTCACGGCCGTCCGGATTCCGCGCTTTGGAACCAACCCCGGGTGATCCGGTTTGCTCCCTTCACCGCCGCCATATTTCGCAGGGAATTGTTCGAGAGGGTCGGCCTGTTGGATGAGGATTTCGAATCCTATTTAGAAGATATCGATTTCGGCATCCGGTGTGCCTCTGAGGGCTTCAACGGCCTCTACGTTCCCCAAGCCGTTGCTTTCCATACCGGCAGCGCCACTCTCGGACGCTGGCATCCGGCCACGGTACGCAAAATTGCCCGCAATCAATTGCTTCTAATAGCGAAACACTATCCTAAGAAATGGGTCTTACGCTATGGCTGGCCAGTTTTGGTCGCCCAGACATTATGGGGTCTTGTCGCGCTACGGCACGGGGCCGGATTCGCCTATCTGGAAGGCAAACTGGACGGACTGCGCCGATTTCGCCGATCCCGGGGAAATTCGCCAGCCAACCTCAACATTATTGTCGAAAGCAGCGAGAGCGAAATCCTGGAAATCCAGCGGTTGACAGGCTTCGATCTCTACTGGAGACTGTACTTTGCGCTGACATGAACCGAACCGGCATGAATCAAATTGGAGTTGTAATAGTTACTTACAACTCGGCCGAGGTTATAGAGCGCTGCCTGGATTCGTGCGCTCACTTAGTCGCCGTCGTCGTTGACAACGCGTCGCAGGATAACACGGTGGAACTGGTCCGGCGGCGATCGTCGGTTAAGCTGATAGCGAATCCCAGTAACAGAGGGTTCGCCGGCGCAGCCAATCAAGGAGTGGCGGCGCTTGATACGGAAATGATCCTGCTGCTGAATCCCGACGTCCAACTCGAGACACCGGTGGATTCCCTAGCCGAAGCATGCAGCCGCGAAAGCTTCGGGCTCGCGACGGGAAAATTGCTGGACTCCGGCGGGAAGGTCCAAACCGGATTCACCGTCCGGCGATTTCCGACACCCGTCACACTGATCTTTGAAGTGTTAGGCATTAACCGGCTGTTGCCCTGGAACCCGTCGAACCGCCGCTATCGGTATCTGGACCTGGATCTTACCAAGCCCGCCGAAGTGGAACAACCCCCCGGCGCCTTCCTGATGTTCCGGCGCGAAGTGTGGCAGCGGTTGGGCGGTTTTGACACACAGTTTGATCCCCTTTGGTTCGAAGATGTCGATTTCGTGAAACGTGCCCGCTCTGAGGGCTTCAAAATCCAGTATCTACCGGAAGTTAGAGCACGGCATCGGGGTGGCCATAGCATTGCGGGCATGGAGTGGGGGTGCCGTGAGGTGTGTTGGTATGTTAGCCTTCTAAGGTACGCCTCCAAGCACTTCCGGCCGTACGCATACCGGGGCGTGAGCGCCGCAGTGGTGCTCGGCTCTCTGTTCCGGGCCATGATTGGCATGATTCGACGGCGCAGCTTGAGGCCGATAAAAGTCTACGCGAAGATTGCGCGAATCGCGGCGCTTGGTTTGATTTCCGGCCATGTCGGCAAATTGGAGTGTTCGAGTAGTTACAGTAAGGCAGCAGGATGAGGACAGCTCTTACCAACGCGAAGAATAAACACACGACCCACATACATGTCAGATAACGAACGGGTTTCCGTCACTATCGTCACTTACAACAGCGGTCGATTCATCAAGCGATGCCTAGAGTCTGTGTTAGCGCAGCGCTACCCGAACAGGGAAATAATTGTGATCGATAATGCCTCTACCGATGGCACAGTGGATATTCTGGAGCAGTTTGAGGATCGCTGTCAGATCATCTACAACGACGAGAATATCGGATTCGCTGCCGCGCAAAACCAGGCCATACGCGCCGGCTCGGGCACCTGGGTCTTGACTCTTAATCCGGACGTGCTGCTGCTACCCAACTTCATTCAAGCTCTGGTGGAGGGCGGCCAAATGGATTCCCGTGTGGGCGCGGTTTGCGGGAAGCTGCTCACCATTCTCGCCAGCTTCGATCTTCCCGACAAGCCGCTGGTGGATTCCACCGGCATTTACTTCACGCCCATGCTGCGCCACCTGGATCGCGGCAGCCAGGAAGTGGATAACGGCCACTATCTGCAGCACGAGTATGTGTTCGGCGCAACCGCGGCAGCGGCCTTGTACCGGCGCGCCATGATTGAAGACGTTTCCATCGGCGACGAGTTCTTCGATCCCGATTTTTTCGTGTACCGTGAGGATGCGGACGTGGCCTGGCGAGCGCAGTTAATGGGCTGGCGCTGCATCTACACGCCGCACGCCCGTGGTTACCACGTGCGTAATGTCCTGCCTGGAAACCGCCGCGCGCTTCCGTCGGCGATCAATATGCACTCGGTGAAGAATCGCTTCCTGATGCGCATCAAAAACATGACGGGGCATCTGTATTTGCGCAACTGGTTTTCCATCACCGCGCGCGACTTGGTCGTACTGGGTTGCTGTCTGGTGAGGGAGCAGAGCTCGCTCAAAGCGTTTTGGTATATCACGCGTAACTGGAAGCATGTGATGGAGAAGCGCCGGGAAATCATGAGCCGCAAGCGCGTGGATGACGATTACATCGCGAGTTGGTTTCGCTATGCTCCCGTGAGCAGCCCGGCGAGCAAGCCGAAGACTGGATCGCGCGCCATGGCTCGCTCCAAAGCGGCGCGCGGGTAGGACAGAATCCAGGAGTCAGGAGCCAGAATCCAGAAGATGGCGCGGATCGCCATTCTCGGCACGCGGGGGATTCCGGCTCGGTATGGCGGGTTCGAGACTTTCGCGGAGGAGTTGTCCACGCGCCTGGTTGAGCGAGGGCATAAAGTTACTGTTTATTGCCGTGAGAAGCATCCGGAGAAAAGTTATCGCGGCGTTTCACTCGTTTACCTTCCTACCTGGCGGCACAAATACTTCGACACCCTGGCCCACACTTTTCTTTCCACGCTGCATTTGATCTTTCATCGAGTGGATGTGGCGCTGTACTGCAATGCGGCGAATGCCATCTTTACTTTTTGGCCGCGCTTGCTCGGGATACCGGTTGCGCTGAATGTGGATGGGCTGGAGCGCAAACGAAAAAAGTGGAACCGGCTGGCGCGGAGCTGGTATTTGATCTCCGAGCGGCTAGCCACGTTCTGTCCCAACGTTGCGATCTCCGACGCGCGCAAAATAGCAGAGTATTATCTGGAACGCTACGGAAAACGCTCCGAATTCATCCCGTATGGCGCGGAGGTGGGCGCGCTTCCCGACGCGGAGGTTCTCGAAAAGCTCGGCCTCACTGCGGGAAAATATTTTCTCTATGTCAGCCGCATGGAGCCGGAGAACAATGCGCTGTTGGTCCGCGAATCCTTCGAGCAGGTTTCGACCTCGCTGAAATTAGCGCTGATTGGCGATGCACCGTATGCCGAAGAGTACATCCAGCGCGTACGCGCCACCGCGGATCCACGCATCGTCATGCCGGGCGCGATTTACGGACGCGGTTATCACGAACTGCTGTCCCACTGTTACGCCTACATTCACGCAACCGAGGTTGGCGGCACGCACCCGGCCCTGATTGAAGCCATGGGCCGCGGCGCGTTAGTGCTGTATTTGAACACTCCCGAGAACGCGGAAGTGGCGGGCGATGCGGGAATCCCGTTCGAGGCGCGCGAACTAGCCGGCAAGTTGGCCGCACTGGTCCACATGCCCCCTGAAGATCGCGCCGAGTGGGGCCGCCGCGCCATGGCACGCGTAGCGGAACGATATAGCTGGAACGCAGTAACAGTGCAGTACGAAGCCCTCCTGTTGCGGCTTTGTTAAGAAGAGAATCCAGGGAATCCAGAATCCAGAATTCAGAAGAAGGAGGGCGCTACGCGCCATTCCACATTCTGAATTCTGGATTCTGGCTCCTGGATTCTTCTTCTCAGACTTGGCTGGTCCTGGACGATTAGTACTACGTGAAGGCTTGCACTTTGATTCGCTGCGTTTTGGCAGCGGCGGCGATTTGCGCTGCGCCAAAGTCTGTTCTTGGCCAGGAGCGGCAAGACGAAATTATTCAGAAATTGCTCGAGCGCGTAGAAGCGCTGGAGCGCGAAGTCGCGGCCCTTAAGCAGAGCGCGGCCGCTCAAAGCCCGGCTCGGCCGGCGCAACCGGCTCCCTCAGATCTGGCTCCAGCCGCCGCACCCAAGCCGGATTCGCCAGTGGTTGCCGACCTGCCCGAACCTGAACCGCCCGACACCAGCAAGTATACCTTTCACGGCTACGCCGATCTCGGTTTCCTGAGAAATGAGGACGGTGAGTCCGACAAAAAGTTCGTGCTGGGGGAGATCGATCTTTTCGCCACCGCGCGAATCTCGCCCAAACTGAATGCCTTGGTGGAAGTCGTGCTCGAAACCGACAACCAGGTTCTGGTGGCCGACGTACCCGTGAATGTGGAGCGGTTGCTCCTTCAATACAGGGATAACGATTACTTCAACCTGGACATGGGCGCCTACCGCACCGCGATTGGGTTCTACAACACCACACTGCGCGGTTCCTGGCTGCAGACGTCTCTCACGCGTCCCATGCTGTTCACATTTGAAGATGAAGGAGGTTTTCTGCCGCTCCATAACGTGGGCCTGAGCGCCAACGGCAAAGTGCCGTCGGGAGCTCTGGGGCTCCACTACGTCGTCGAGGTGGGAAGCTCTCGCAATTACGCCCAGCCGGGACGTACCGGTTTTGATTTCGAGCAGAATGCCGCCGTCAACGTGGCCCTCTTTGCGCGTCCACGTGTCATCCCGGGCCTCGAAGTGGGCTTCTCTTCTTACCACGATCGGTTCACACCGGAGCCGGGGTCAATATTGTCCCGATCGGTCTGGACCGCGCATGCCGTCTACCAGGCGAACCGGTTTGAATTCCTGAACGAAGTAATCCTGGCCAAGTTCCGTGAGCCGGGTTTGGGTTACGGGAACATCCCAGGATTCTACAGCCAGTTGGGATATCGCTTGGGTTCGAATTGGACCCCCTATACGCGCTATGACTATGTGAACGTCTACGGAAGAGGATCGGTCGGGCAGTACGCTCCGCAATATGTGCCTTGGCGCACCGTGTTAAGCGGCGGTATTCGCTATGACCTGACGGAGGCGGTGGCGCTCAAGTTCGAAATAGGTCGCGAAACCTCACCGCTCCAACTGCCCTGGATACGGGCGGCCCTGCAGGTAGCCTTTACGTTTTGAACCATGCGGCGCGCCGTCTTAGCTCTAGGATTACTGATCGGGGTCGGCCGGGGCGCCGGCGTCTCATCGTTTGCTGTGGTGGTGCACCCCTCGAATCCAACCATTGGCCTGCGCATGCGGGACTTGAGCGCGATTTTTGGAGGCAGCGTCAAACAATGGCAGCATGGACCGAAGGTGGTGCTTATCGAGCGGCAACCAGAGAGCCCTTCCTTCCGATTTCTGGTCGCGCGGGTTCTGAATACTAGCGCGAGCGAGTACAAACGCAGTTTGGCGAGTATCGAATTCAGGGGCGAGACGCCGGTCACGCTGAAGATCTTGAACAGCGAGGCGACGGCCTGCAAATACATGTTCTACGTGCCGGGAGCCATTGCGCTACTAGAAACGAGCTCGCTCTCTATTCCGGAGTGTAGCCCGCTGAAGGTGCTGACAGTGGACGGCAAACTACCCGCCCAGGACGGTTACCAGCTGCGATGAGTGACTTCACCAAGCACGCTCTAGTTGGGGCTCTAGCGCTGGCCGGACTTCTGGCGTCCATTCTGGGAGTGCGCTCGCTCGATCAGGCTATCACGGGCTGCCGGAATTTGTATCGCGTGGACACGATCGGTTCCCAGATCGAGAGCGATATGGAATACCAGGCACAGGAAAGCCGGCGATCCTTTTTCTACGCACTGGCGATTACCGACCCGAACGATCAACTCCCGTACCTCTACGAAGGGCATGCCGCGAGTAGACAACTTGCGGAGGCGACCAAACGGCTCCGTCAATTGGCGCCGGACCTGTCCGGATTCGCCGAACGGTTCGAGCGCGCCTGGGGCGTGTACGAGACCGCGCGCGATGATATTGTGGCCAGGCTTCTGGAAGGGGATACGGCTGCGGCCATCAAATTGGAGCGGCTGCGGGGCCAGCCTGCGTTCGCAGCCGCTGTGCACGAGTTGAATGCTCTTAAGTCCAGGCTGGAGGAGCGTGCTCGGCTCGAGTCTATACAGGTTGACCAGACCCTAAAGCGTTCGGCCGTAGGGTTAGCCGCGTTCGCGGCCTGTACGCTGCTGATTGTAATTCTGCTGAGCAAGGCCAATCGCGACCGCCGACTGGCTCTGGAATCGTTGCATGCGAATAACCTGGTCCTCGCGGAGGCGCGCAAGATGGAGCAGCAACGGGCCTCAGTACTCGAGATGGTGAGCAAGCATGCATCTCTATCGCGCACGCTCACCGAGATTGTCGAGATGGCTCCGCAATCGAATTCAGGCGCGGGTGCGGCGGTCTGGGCCGCGGCCGGCCAGTTCCTGCATTTTCAGGTGGCCGCTAACTTGCCGGAGAAACTCACGGAATCCCTGAGGCAGCAGCTGCTCTCCCGATCCGATGAGATATCAGAATCTTCGAACGAACTCGAAGTCCGCCGCGCCGTTCTGGCCAGAGCCTTAGGCCTCCCAGTAACGGAATCCAGGGTTCTCCACGACGCCGCCGGTCGGGTGATCGGGGTGCTGCAGGTGTTTGCGCAAGGCGAGAATCCGGCTGTTAAAGGGAACGTGTTGGACCAGATGGCGTATTTGGCCGCGGTGAGTATCGACAACACGCTGCTGTATGAGCGATTGGCATTTCAAGCCCAGCACGATACGTTGACCGAACTACCCAACCGATTGTTATTTCAGGATCGCGTGCAGCAGGCATTGCAACTAGCGCGCCGGCACCGCAAGAAGACCGCTCTGCTGTGGATCGATCTGGACCGGTATAAGCAGATCAACGACACACTTGGCCACCGGGTAGGGGACGAGGTGCTGTGCGAGGTGGGCCGCCGTTTGAAACGCTGTCTGCGGGAAAGTGATACCGTGGCGCGCGTAGGTGGCGACGAATTCACGGTGCTGGTACAGGATGTCGCGACGCCCGCCGACGCGGATCTGGTATGCCGCAAAATCCTGATGGCGCTGTCACGGCCGATGCTGTCGGGAGAGCACAGCGTGGCTTTGACGGCCAGCATCGGCATGAGCATTTTCCCCGAGCACGGCCAGGATCCCATTGCGCTCATGCGCCACGCCGACCTGGCCATGTACATCGCCAAGCGCAACGGAGGGAACTCGCATCATCTGTTTAGTCCGGCGCTCGGAGACAGCATGCAGCGGCGGCTCCAGATTGAACAAGAAATGGCGGCAGCCCTGGAGCAGAAACAGTTCACTCTTCACTACCAGCCCCTGACGGATCGCAATAGCGGTCTGGCCGGCCTGGAGGCCTTGATACGTTGGGACAACGCTGCTCTGGGACGCATCTCACCGGCGGATTTCATCCCGATTGCGGAAGAAATGGGTCTGATCCAGAGCATAGGCGAGTGGGTACTTGAAACGGCCTGCGATACCGGAGCGCGCTGGCTCAAGGCTGGCCTCGTGGTCCCGAGCATAGCCGTGAATGTGTCCGCCGTCCAGTTTGTCGCCAAGGATCTGGCATCCATCGTGGAGCGGTCGTTAACCAAGAGTGGGTTCCCGGCCGGCAAGCTGGTGATTGAGATCACCGAAACGGTGCTGATGAACAATATCGAGCAAACGCTGGAACAGATGGCGACGCTGCGCGACCTGGGCGTGCGGTTCGCCATCGATGATTTCGGGACCGGTTACTCTTCGCTCAGCCAGCTCCGCAATCTTCCGGTGGATTGCCTCAAGATCGATCGCTCGTTCGTGAAGGATCTGGACATCTCCGGCAGCGGATCCACCACCATGGTGCGAGGCATCATCGGCCTGGCGCATAGTCTGCAGCTCGAAGTGGTGGCGGAGGGTGTCGAGACCCAGGAGCAACTTACGCTGCTCGGAGCGATGGGCTGCGATATCAATCAAGGATTCCTGCTCTACAAGCCGATGCCGGCCGATGAAGTAGAGAAGCTGTTGATGGCGCAACCGGACGCGCGAGTGGAAGAAGTTCTGTCGATAGCGTAGAAAAGGGAATCCAAGAATCCAGAATCCAGGAGCCAGAATGTGGATTGGCGCCTGGCGCCCTCCTTCTTCCGAATTCTGACTCCTGAATTCTGGATTCCCATACCATTAGGTATGGCCCCTTTCGCCTATCGCTCCTGGGTGGAGATTTCACTCAAACAGATCGCAGGCAACTTCCAGGCTATCCGCGATGTGGTTGGCCCCCAAGTGGAGGTGATGCCGGTGGTGAAGGCGGACGCTTATCGGCACGGCGCTATCGAAGTATCCCGCACGCTAACCAGCGTCGGCGCGCGGTGGCTCGCTGTCAGCAATGTCGAAGAAGGCGTAATCTTGCGGGAAAGCGGGGTCACCGCAAGGATCCTGGTGATGGCGGATTTCTTGCCGGCGGAGCGATCCAGTGTGCTCGACTATAATCTGACGCCTGTAATTCACTCACTCGGGGACATCGGCGAATGGGATCGGCTGGCAGCTGGGAAAAGCATCGCGGCGCCGTATCATTTGAAGATCGACAGCGGCATGGGCCGGCTGGGCACGCGCGCTCCGGCATCCGAGATTCTCAAAGCCGTCGGCGCCTTGAGCCACGCGAAACTGGAGGGCCTGATGACACATCTGGCATCCTCCGCCAATTACGCGACGTCGCAAACTGAAGAGCAGATGCGGACATTCGAAGCGCTGTGCGCGAGCCTGGCACAAGCCGGAGTCCATCCCCCGTTCCTGCACCTGGCCAGCAGTACTCCGGTGGCCTACGGGCGGCGCGACGCATGGAAGCGCATGGTGCGCCCCGGCCACGCCATCTATGGCTACATCTCGCCGGTCGCAAAAGGCAACGCACCGCCGCCGCAACTCGAAGTGCGGCCGGCACTCACCTGGAAAGCCGCGGTACTGGCGGTGAAGGATCTGCCTGCAGGCGCGCTGGTGGGTTACGGCGGAATGTTTCGCGCGCCGCAACCGATGCGCATCGCAGTTCTCGCGGCCGGTTACGCCGACGGCATCCCGCACCGGTTATCCAACAAAGGGCGGGTGATCGCCAAAGGCCAATTCGCGCCCATTATCGGCGCCGTATCCATGGATCTCACTACCATCGACATCACCAACTGCCCGCCGGTGGAAGTGGGCGATTCAATAACGCTGCTGGGATCGGAAGGCGGGGTTTCCATTGACGCGCAGCAGATGGCGCGCGTCGCTGGTACCATCTCATACAGCGTTCTGTGCGGCATCCACGCACGGGTCAAACGAATCTACGTGGATTCCAACACCGAGGTTTAAAAATAGGTTTAAAAACATGCTCCACCACATACGCTACGCATTTCGAACCTTGGCCGCCAGTCCCGGTTTTGCCGCAGTCGCTATCCTGACGCTTGCTTTGGGCATCGGTGCGAACACCGCGATTTTCACGGTGGCCAACTCGCTGCTACTGCGCCCGCTGCCGTATTCCGATCCCAGCCGATTGGTGTTGGTTTCCTGGCCGCCTCGAAATGACCGCTCCGATTTTCTAAGCATCTCCTACGCGCGCTTCAAGCTGATTCAGGAACAAAGCCGCTCGTTCTCTTCGGTGGTTGGTTTTACCAACGAGACATTTAATCTGAGCGGCCGGGGCGACGCCGAGGAGATTTCCTCCGCGCGCGTGTCCTGGAACTTTTTCGACGCGCTGGGTGTACGGCCGGCCGTGGGCCGAACTTTCGACCCGCAGGAAGACCAGCCGGGCGGCAAGGCCTCGGTATTGATCAGTCACGCCTTCGCCACTCGGTTGTTCAACGAGGCGAAAGACGCAGTGGGGCAAAATCTCACGCTGGATTCCCGCGACTACACGGTGATTGGCGTCCTGCCATCGGGATTTGTCTTTGCTCTGGCAGGCGCGAATGTCGATGTATGGGCGCCACGAGTATTCGATCTCAACATTGCTACGCCTCAGCAGATTAATGGCGGCGCGTCTTTTCTCACCGTAATGGCGCGGCTTGCTCCCGGCGCCACGCTCCATCAAGCTCAGGCAGAAATGGATCTGCTGGACCAGCGGTTCATGCGCGACAATCCTGGCCGGCCTGATAACGATCCCAGGCGGGCTTTCCTGGTGACGGAGTTGCAGCAGCAGTTGGTAGCGAACATCCGCCCGGCTCTGCTGATGTTAGTAGGCGCGGTTGGCTTGGTGCTGCTGATTGCCTGCGCCAATGTCGCGAGCCTGCTTTTGTCGCGCGCCGTGGGGCGCAGCAAAGAGATCGCCGTGCGTGCCGCGCTGGGCGCCAGCGCTCCCATGCTGCTGCGGCAGTTGCTCACCGAAAGCGTGCTGCTCGCAGGATTGAGCGGCGCACTCGGCATTTTCTTGGCCGCGTGGGGAACGCGAGTTTTGTCCGCGATCACGCAAAACACACATCCGGAAATGGCAGCGGTGCGTTTGGATCTGTGGGCGCTTGGGTTCACAGTGGCCATTTCGCTCGCAAGCG
>Ga0116125_1000185_pt1 | contig 28724 bp, 26 predicted proteins | sample June2015DPH_16_1_2_FD_89729 | JGI IMG/M metagenome (GOLD analysis project Ga0116125, IMG submission 89729) | Peatland microbial communities from SPRUCE experiment site at the Marcell Experimental Forest, Minnesota, USA - June2015DPH_16_10 | ecosystem: Environmental > Terrestrial > Soil >...
AGTTCCATAGAAATTTCCGTCCGTGCCCTGAACCAGCGGCGAATATTCAGGATTGGCGCCATTAGTCCGGTCGAAACTCGCCAGGCTGGTGAAAGTCTGGCCGCGCAAAGGAAGAATCGCCACCGCGCACAGAAGGAAGGCCACAATATGTAGGCTCATTACAACGATGATACTGTGTACTCCATCTCGCACATGCCGCCGAAGTAGAATTGGACCGAAGCGACCATGCGCGGATTCATTCTCATCTCGGCGTTGGCCCTCGCCCTTCCCTCCCACGCCGCCCCGCACCGTCTCCGCGTCTATCCCAATACCCTCACCATCTTCTCCATCGCCCAGGGCCCCGATGGCTTGCTCTGGCTCGCCGCCGAAGACGGACTCTACCGCTTCGACGGATTCCATTACCATAAAATCACAAGCCTCCCCTTCGCCTCCGCGCGCTTCGTCGCCTTCACCCGCGATGGATCCCTTTGGGTAGCCGACTTCGAGGGCTTGACGCGCGTTCGCAATAACCACTTCGAAACCGTGTTGACCGAAGAAGTGAGCGGCATGGCCGCCTATCCGGACCAGGTCTTCGTAAAAGGCCCAAAAGATCTCATCCAAATAGGTATCGATGGATCGATACATCGTCTCAAGCTGCCCGCGCGCCGCGACCTCACTATCGATTCCGCCGGCCGCCTCTGGTTCGCCTGCCAGCTAACTGCAGGCTGCTCCTACGATCCCGCTCATCCCGATCAGCCGCAGTCCCTCGAATTCCCGCCCACCTCGCTTTACGCGCAAGTTGTTCACGATTCCTTGGGACGAATCTGGGCCGCCGATCCGGAGCGGGCCTTCCTCATGGAAAATGGCCGCGCCGTCGAAACCATCCAAAGGCTGCGCAGCCAGAAGATGGACCGCGCCGGCCCTCTGCTCGCCGGCCGCAATGGCCAACTCTGGTTCCTCGGCGAAACGGTCCGCGGCCTGATTCCTAAAATCGACTTCAGCGATCGCGCCGATCATGATCGCTTTCCACCCACCTCCGGCGTCGAAGACAGTCGCGGCCATCTCTGGGTGGCATCGCTCGGCCAAGGATTAGTCGAATGGACTCCCGATCCCGAATGGCAGCGCTGGTTTCCCGAAGATTTCGGCCAGGAAACACCGGTGCAAGTAACGCGCGATCCCGCTGGTTCCAAAATCGTCGCCACTCAGAAAAATGTTTATCGCCAGGATCCGCACACCGATGGTTGGTTGCCCATCACAAAGCAACCCTTTCGCTACTACGCACTGCTTCCACTCGAAAGCGGCGACTTTCTGGCGTCCATCCGCGGCTACGGCTTAGCCCGCCTCTCCGCCCAAGGATACATCGTCGAACACATCCAAAACATCGCGCCCAACGAAGAATACCGCAAAATCTTGCGCGATCGAAAAGGCCGCCTGTGGGTTGGTACCAAGCGCGCCCTTCTGCGCATTGAAGGAGCCCCAGGATCGCTAAAACTGCGGCCAGAAGGTCTTCCGGAAATCCCGCCCCGGGAAAGTGCCGACCCGGTAGATATGGATATCGATGCCGCCGGCCACTTGTGGGTGGGCTATACCAGCGGCTTGGCATGGCTCGACGATCAGGATCAGTGGCACAAAATCGTAACCGATCAGCCGGTCACCCTGGTGCGCGGTTTTGCGTTAGCCGGCGATGACATCTGGGTAGCGTATCGCCGCAGCGGCGCCTTTTCGCGTCTGCACCGCAATGGCGACCGGTGGAACGTGACGCTCTTCACTCCGAGCGGCGGCTACGCGCCCGCGGGCACCGAGTTCTTGAAGCGCGACTCCCGCGGTTGGATCTGGCGCGGTTGCGATCAGGGCGTCTACGTCTCCGATGGCCAACATGTCGCACCCAGCGATTGGCTACACATCGATATTGCAAACGGCCTGTCCGCGAACGAAATCGCCCAATATGGTTTCTTCGAGGACTCCGATGGCGCCGTCTGGATCACGGGCGACGAGGGCGTTACGCGGCTGAAGCCGGATCCCTCCTGGTTCGAAGCGCCGCGCACTGCGCCTCCCGAAATTACCCGCATGGATGCGGATGGCCGCCGCTTCCTCTATCCCGATCCGCTTCCCACTTCCCTGCCCGCGCCCACCAAAGTTCTCCGCGTGGATGTGGGCACGCTGAACGCGCCGCCCTTTCGCACGAATCCGGTTCGCTACCGCTTTCAGCCCGGCTCCAGCGCCTGGCAGCTTTCACGCGATGGCTCCCTCGAATTTCACAATCTTTCGGACGGCGATTACTCACTTCAAATCAGCTTCACCGGCAATGCACCCGCGCCCGTTACCACCTACGCCTTTCGCGTGGGTGTCGGCCGCTCAGCTCCGCGATGGCGTTGGCCCATCATTCTTCTTTGCGCGGCCGCCGCCATCATCCTGATTATTAGTTTCGCTCCCGGCCTCGATCGACTCCGCTTCCGCATCGAGAAAGAGGCGTTCCTGCTACGGCGCCGTTTGAGCCACTCCGGTCCCAGTAGCTCGCCCGCGCAAGCCGGCGCTCCGGATCATTCCGGCGAAACCCTCCTTGGACGCTACCGCCTCAACCGCGTGGTCTCGCGCGGCGGATTCTCCGTAGTCTATGAAGCCCGCGATCTGCGCGACGGCAACGCCCGCCTGGCCGTCAAGGTTCTCAACCGCAATTCGAAACAAGAAGGCTGGATTCGCGATCGCTTCGCGCACGAAGTGGCCGCCTTGCGATCGGTGCAACACCCCGGCGTGGTCCCCATTCTGGATTCCTGGATCAGCCCGTCAGGCGAGCCTTGCCTCACCATGCCGTTCCTGAACGGCCAGACTCTCCGAGCCGCATTGGAGCAAGGCCCGCTCAGTCTCCCCCGCGCCGCATGCATCATCCGCCAGCTAGGCTCCGCGCTCGCCGACGTGCACAGCCGAGGCATCGTCCATCGCGATCTCAAACCAGAAAACATGATCCTGCTCGAAGAGCAGATAGTAATCATCGATTTCGGCACCGCGGGCCTGCGCACCGCCGAAAACGAATTAGCGGCCACCACGCTCATGTCCGGATCGTTCCACTACATGGCGCCCGAGCGCCTGACCGGCCACTACTCCCCAGCAAGCGACGTCTTCTCGCTAGACGTTATCATCCTGGAAATCCTGACCGGCAAGCGCCTGGCAGCCCTGAACGCGATATTCTCCGATCCATCCTTCGAATCCGAACTACAAACCGTGCTCCAAACCCGCCTGGACCCAGAAACCGCAAAGCACCTAGCAGCTCTCCTAACCCCAGCCTTCAATCCCCAACCCCGCGACCGCCCGCCCGAAGTATCATCCTGGTCCGACCAGGTGGCGCAGGCTCTCAGCCTGCCGCGTCCACACTCATGTGGACGCTCTTAGGCCCAATGTCACTTAGTTTTCCCAGGTGGGGCAGGGCCATGCCCTGCCAGCTGGGTCATGAGCCCGTTGTATGGTTTGCTGCGCGCCGGAAAGTCACTTCCTCGATGTCCCGGCAGGGTGACATTGCTCTTAAAGCCTCTCCCCCGCCTTAATCCCATGCCGGATCATCTTCCTCACCACCACCAAATCCAAATCCCCCACCCGCTTGAACCGCACGCAAGCCCGCCCAATATTGGCCTTCGGTAGCGCGTCCTTATACTGCTCGGGGACGTACCCATTCTTATCCGCAGCGCAAATATACAGCGAAATATAATTCTTATTGCTAGCCACGCCGATCCGGAACCAATCGCCCTCGCGCCCCGACTCGTATTTGTAATGCCAGCGCCCATAAGCCAATATCCCGCTGTGTACAAACGGCTCCAGCTTCGGAGCCGTCTTGCGAATCAGCGCGTCCAGCGCAGACACTTCGGCCCTGCGAGCATCATCAAGTTTTGCAATATATTCCGCGGGAGTGGAGACCTTGAGCTGCCCCTTCACGCATCTCCGTCAGGCGTAGCGCTTCAGCCGGTTGGCCATCCATTGCAAACCAAAATCGTGATCCGCGCGAACCCGCCACGCCTCGCGATTCTGCAGGCTGCTCAATTCCTGAACCGTCGCGCCTTCCACAGACCGCAGCCACACGGTCTCCGCCACTTTCGCATCCATCGCGCGCAGCTTCTCGAACACCATCTTCACCGCCAGCGCCGATTCCGGATCGATGGCGTTCTGATTAGCCGGCAGCAACAACTCCGGGATCAATTGAGCCGGAACCGCCTTCGCCGGCCGCTTATGCCGCGAATGATCAATCAGCACCTGCCGCATGGCGCGCGCCGATATTCGAAAGAAATGATCGTCGCTCAGGATCTGCGTGTCCAGCTTGCGCAGCTTAAGAAATAATTCGCTCACCAGCGCCGTCGGCTGCAACGTGTGCCCTGGACGCTCCCGCCGCAGCAGCCCGGATGCGATGCCGCGCAATCTAAAAAACGCCAGCCTGTAGAGCGCATCCCGAGCGATGCCATCCCCCAGCCGAGCCTTTTCAAATAGTGCAGCAAATGCTTCGGCCATCGCCAGGAGTATATCAAATCCCGTTGCCCCCCACCCCCGCAAACGAATACAATTCTCATGAAGTGTCCGATCATCATCACGATCACCAAGCCATCCCCTCCGATCCGACGTTGCGCGTGAAAGCTCTCGAACCTTACTAGTCGAAAAGGGCCTGGTCGATCCCGCCGCGCTCGACGCATTGATCGATACCTATGAACACAAAGTGGGCCCGCGCAACGGCGCCCGCGTAGTAGCTCGCGCCTGGATCGATCCAGCCTACAAACAGCGCCTGCTCACCGATGCGACAGTCGCCATCGCCGAACTGGGCTTCGGAGGCGCGCAGGGCGAACACATGCTGGCGCTCGAGAACACGCCCCAGGTGCACAACATCGTCGTCTGCACGCTGTGCTCCTGCTATCCCTGGTCCGTCCTCGGCCTGCCTCCGGCCTGGTACAAGTCCGCGCCCTATCGATCCCGTGCAGTCATCGATCCACGCGGCGTGCTACGCGAATTCGGCCTCGTGCTCACCGAGGATGTCGAAGTCCACGTCTGGGAGTCCGCGTCCAGCGTGACAGCGTAACCCCGCTCTCTGTCGCGACGCTCGGCCATGGCGATGGACTCCGAGATGTTCCCGCGCGGCGGGGCGGCCGCCCGCAGCACGGCAACCGGCTGGTGATTGCGCTCCACGATCACCTCCGCGCCTTGCCGCACTTTCTCCAACACAGCGGACAGGTCGCGAGCCAGCTCAGCCTCGCTCATGTGGACTTGCGCCTATCTTCGATGATACGCCTTCGCCGAGAAACACGCCGTGAATTGATACCGTGATTTCATGGCTCGTCTGTGGCACTCGTGCTATTGAGTGTGCCCTAGTTCACGCCTACGATTAGCCGTGGAAATAGCCGAAGGCATGTCTCAGCGAGCGGACAACATCATTCGCTTTTTCGAAACCGTAGCCAGCGCCGTCAACCCCACCGACAGCGCCAGCAAAACCCCATCGCGCGCCAGCGTCCGTGGGCCGATCACATCGCCCAGGCCGAAACACGCGCAGTCGATCTTCATCCCCATGACGTATGCGCGCACCATCACCGCGAAGAATCCTCCCAGCAGAATGCTCGCGCCCGCCGCTGAGTAGCGCAGGCCGAAACCTGTCAGCAGAAGCAATCCCAAGAACAGCTCCAGCCACGGCAGAATCCGGCCCAACGTCAACGCAGCCCACTCCGGCAGAATTTGATAAGCGTCGATGGACATCGCAAACAGCAGCCACGGCTCGCGCAGCTTCATGTAGGCGGCGTACAGAAATACTGCTGCCAGCGCCGAACGCAGAGCGATGAGAAAATATCGCACGTCAATTCGCCAATAACTGATCGATGAAGCGGCGCAGGATATCGTAATTCGCCCCGGGAAGCCGGTATTGTTTCCCGCGATAGGTCAGAATCATGGTCGGAGTTTGATTAACCTGGGCGCTCTGTCCGTCTTGAATATCTTGCTTGATCTCGGCGGCAATGGCTGGATCCTTCGCGAGGGCGCGCACTTTCTTCGCTTCGGCCGGGGTCAGAATGCTGCATACCGTCTCATCCACTTTTCCATTGGCGGCCCAGGTTTCCTGTTGGCGAAACAATACGTCGCAAACCTGTTCGTACTTGCCTACACGGCTGGCCGCGCAAGCATAGCAGGCCGCCTCCATCGCGTGGGCATGCATGGGCAAAGGAAACTCGTGATGCACCAGATAAACTTTGCCCTTGTCGACGTATTCGTAAGCGAGCGGAGCTAGCGTCCTCTCATACAGCGCCTTGCACGCTGGACATTGAAAGTCGCTATAGACATCGATTAGGATCGGGGCAGTGGACACTCCCCGGCTCCGCATCTGCGCACCCCAGGCGCACAACGCGGCCAGTAACAAAGCAAATCCGGCACAAATCTTGCGCATATGCCTTTAGGATATCGTGGAACCTGTGCGCCGCTCACTCCTCCAACTGCTGGTTGTAGCAGTTATCGCCCTCGCGCTGCTGGGCTTTGGAATGGAACGCGCTAGCGTTGGGACCGCGTATTCAGACCCGTTCTCGAAACTGCGCGCGCAGGACGAATGCAGCTACGCCAATAGCGCGCTGTCATTGGCTCATCGAGGCGGTTGGCTGACACCCAAAGTTCTCGGCCGTTACCTTTTATTCAAGCCGCCGCTGCTGCTGTGGCTGACCGGATTTTCCCTGAAAATATTCGGCCAATCCTTGTGGGCGTTGCGCCTGCCCGCGCTGGCCGCAGCCGTATGCATCACGCTGATCGTTTTCTGGTGGATGCGCCGTGAACGCTCTACACTGATTGCCTGCGCAGCGGCCGCTCTCTTCCTCGCGAACCCCTTGATGCATATTTTCGCTCGCCTGTGCTACACCGACATGCTGGTGCTGGCGTCCATTTCGGGCGCGCTGGCGTTTTTGTACGCGGACCCTTCACTCTCCGGCTGGCGCTCGCGCTGGGGCTTCGGCGCATCCGTAGCCGCCGGCGTCATGTCGAAAAGTGTTGCTGGCCTGCTTCCGCTGTTTATTCTGTTGCTCTTTTGGATTCTGGTCAAGCGCTTCTCGTTGTCCCGCTTCGCGTTGGTAACGTCGATCGCCGCGGCGCTCATTGCGCCTTGGCACATCTATCAATTCGTCGTCCACCGACAATGGTTCTGGGCGGACTACGTTCAAATACAACTCCTCGGCTTCGGAATTCAACCTCCTGCGAGTTCATCGGAAAGCCAGGCCGTTTTCTATTTCAAGCGACTGTTCCTGAGCGACCCCGTGCTTGCGATCCTGCTGCTGGCAGCTCTGCCATTCTTGATTTCCGCCCTACGCGGCCGCAGTCAAGTGTTGCCGGCGCTTCTTGCGGCCTGGTTCGCAATCGCCACTGGCGCGCTGCTCTTGTTCCGATTTCAAAATCTACCCTACGCAATTCTGCTGATCCCTCCGGCGTGTTTGATCGCCGCCGCCTACAGTCCGGTCTTCTCCGGCCCACGCGTCAAATGGGGAGTGTTGGCACTCTGCGCCATCTTCGTGGTGAAATCGAGCCAGCCGGGAAAAATCTGGGGCCTTTCGTTTGGCGCAGTGGAACCAATCCCCGCAGTCGCAGCGATCAGGTCCTACTACGGCCTCGGCCGCTCCAATGAACTAATTCTGGCCGACACTGACGACTATTTCTACGCGTCTACTCTGCCGCTGCCGCACATCCGTTATTACTTCCGCGTCCAGGATGACATACTGGCTAAGTTCATTCCGCATTACGTCCATTTGGGAATCATGCTGACGGAAGCTGAATTTGAGCGGCTACCTGAATTGGAGTCGACCTACGCAGCGCGGCTTCGAGACTGGGGCCTCAATTCCACCGAGCCTATCGGGACCGCGATTCTTGGGTCATCCGACGATGCGCTAGTGCGCCTGGTGAAAGCGCGGCCGGGATCGGATTACTACGTGACAATGCCGGAGTTGCAACTATTGGAACGCGATGAATCGATCCGGCGTACACATTCCGTGCGCGAACTTCCGTACGGCCGTGCGTTTCTGCTAGCGGACAGTGCCGGGGCTCGGCCCGTCACTCCTCTACCCGCGAGATGGTGACCTTCATTCTGGCTTCTGACTCCTGGATTCTGGATTCAAGCCGCCGCCCGGTGAAGCCGGGTAAGGCTTATTGCCCATCAGCCCTTTCCAGAGAATGCGATTGAACGCCGCGGGATCCACCAGATCTGCGTCCGTAAAGTCCATTCCTCTCGTGACCCGCGCCCAGTATCTAGCATTGTGCGTCGGCTTGGGCACCTTCATGCCCGTTGGCTTCGGAGGCAACAACAGTTGCGTGTTGTAGAGATACGCCGAGGGAGCGGCCGCGAAACTCCACGGGCTCGGTGTGGTGTTGAAAATGTCGGCCATGGGCGCCGCTAGGGCGTCGTTCAAGTTCATGGGCGGAAGGCCCAGAACTTCTTCCATGGTGCGGACGAAGTTAATGGTGTTGTAGGGCGTCGAGATCACCACGCCTTGCTTCACGTAAGCCCCAGCAACGTAAGCGGTAGCGCGGTGCGAATCCACGTGGTCGCCGCCGTCCTGCGCGTCGTCTTCCACCACGAAAATCAAAGTGTTGTTCGCGTAGATGCTATTGGCGATCTTCTGAACCAGCATGCCCACTGCGTAGTCGTTGTCGGCTACCATCAGTTCCGGAGTATTCACGCCGTCAATGGCGGCGGGCGGAAAACCGCCGGTTCCGGCAACCCAGTTGCCGGTGTGATCGTGCATGAAACGAACCAGGCTCAGCGCAGGCAGTCCGCCACGGGAGTAATTATTATTGAATTCTCGCTCCCACTCCGCGTAACGATAGAAATCCGGAAGCGCGTTGTCGAAACCGCGAAAGTACGGATCGGTGTATGGCGCCAGGGCCACGTTCGACGAATACGCCACAACGGTCCCGGCTGCGAACGGATTGCGCAGCAATGGAATTGCGTTGGTCGGCGTGCTGTAGCGGGTGCCGTCTAAGAAAAACCCGTAACTGCGAACCGTGAGACCCGCCCGCAGCGCGTTGTTCCACAAATATCCGGTATTTATTTCGTTGTTCGGACCATCGGGTGCTGCCACGTCGGTCTGCCCCGGCAACAGATCCGGATCGGCCGGTGTCAGGGGGTTGGCTCTCTGGCGCGCGGCCACCGTCGGAAGGGCGACGTTCACGTTGCGATTCACACCCTCGGACTCCACGCTGAGGCCGCGGTAGGCGTACGCTATTGGCCATTCCTTTTCTATCATGTCGGGAGCTTGGGCCGAAGTATTCCACAGCCATCCGTCTACGCTGATTTCGGCGGTGCACAGATAGTGGTCTAACGTGACGAAGTTCAGCGCCAGATTATGCTCATTCGGCGTGATCGCCGCGCCAAACTCGGTCAGCGTAGCATCTCCGTCTGCGCCGTTTTTCAAGTCGCCCAGAATCTGATCGAAAGTCCGGTTTTCTTTTAGGATGAAGATCACGTGCTGGACGCCCTGGCGCACGGCGGCCATCACGGCGGCGTCGCTTGGGCTCTCGGTGAAGGTGAGCCGATCGTTGGTGATAACTTGCGTGGTCAAGGTCGCGAGTTGCGCCGCACCGGGGAGCGGGAAGCTCTGCAATCCGGCCTTCGTCAATTGTGGATTGTACTGATTCGCGGTCATGCAGTTCTTCGCAGGGGGTCCCGGTCCGTAACCGCCGTAGCACCACAGGGGATTGGCGCCCGTCGGCGATTTCCCGTTCACCACATATATGTTCACTGAGTCAGTGCTGCTGTAGGGCTGAGTGGGATTCGGGTACCAGTTCACACTCACTGAGTTCGGATACCATCCGGTGGGAATCAGTCCAACCACATGGTCGTTGGTATTGGTTCCACCGAGCGCGATCACCGCGACGCAATTCAGATTGCCATTCGTCACGTAAAGTTGCGTCTCATCCGGCGAAAGGGTCACGCTGTTGGGATTCGCCCCGTTGTAGTGATTGGCCGCCAGGGCCGAAGGCAGCATCGGAGCGATTACCGGAATGCTCTCGACGATCGCATTCTTTGAGGTGTCGATTACATCAACAGTATCCGACTGGTCTTCGGCGACATACAGGAAGGTCTGCGCCTTGTTTAACGTCATCTTGTTGGGCTGGCCCTTCACCGGGATGCGGGCCATCACCGCAGGCACGCGGCCCAAACTCACCACGTCGATCTCACGGTCGCGAATACTGGATACATATGCCGTCGCGCTCGATCCAGTACCCTTGATCACCACCCAAAATGGATATTCGCCGCCCGGCACTCCCGCCTGCGCAGGGTTGCTCTTGCCGGGGCGAAGGTCGAGCTCCGTCCCCGCCGACCAGTTGGCGGAGGTTGCGTAGGCTCTGCTGAAAATGGTGATCGAATCGTTGGCGAAATTCGCCACCACCAGCGTCCTACTGTCGCTCGAAATAGCCACGCCCGCGGCGCAAGGTGTCACGGACACTTGTTCGTTGATCGGTTCTAATCCACCGCTAGTCGCGTTCAGCCCCAGTCCGCCTAATGGCCCGTGGCCGAGCGGAAGCGGCGAGTTCGCAGTCTCCGCCCACATTCCGTTGCTCGCGCTTAGGGCAAAGATGTGGACCACGTCATCGGGGCCGCCGGGCACGTAGAACTCGAGTCCAGTTGGATCGAAGACGATCCCGCTGTAGGTGCTTCCCGGATATAACACAACATTGGTACCTACGTGAATCGTGTTCGTGATCGGGATCACTTGCTTAAGGGAAGGTGTGGTAGTGGTAAGGTCGTAGACAAACACATGCTCTGGCGAATCCGCGAGAGACCATGCAGCCAGCAGCGGGAGCTTGGTGAGTGGATTGTTATAGATGCGGTTGAATCCGCTAGTCAGAACCAGCATGGTGTCGCCCGTGGGACTGACTACGCTCGACACCGCATGCGTGGCGGTCCATTCCGGATGGTCTTTTAAACCAGGGTTCAGCGGCACAAACGTGCCCAGCGGTGTAAGATCTTGACCCATATTGGGCAGAGCCGGAGTAGTAGACTGCGCGCAAGCCAGCGCGCCCGACATGACCGATGCAAACCAGAAGAGTTGTTTTGCCATCTCCCTGTTTAGTGGCGTGCCGCGCTAACTTCTCTCCTGCCAGTGGCTGAATCCAATCAGGTTCAGGCGCATCCAATCAGTACAAGGCCAATGCCCCCATTGTCTACCGACAAGTGGGTGATACTATAAAAAAGGCTGATATGTCTGTCGCTACCACCAGCGCGCCCCCGGTTCCGCGTCTCAAATCGACCAACCTTTTGAGCATGATCGGGAACACGCCGCTGATCCGTATGGAGCGAATCGCGCGCGACCTGCCAGGCATCGAGATCTACGGTAAGGCTGAGTTTTTCAACCCCGGCGGATCGGTGAAGGATCGCGCGGCGCTCAACATGATTCTGGATGGCGAGCGCACCGGCAAGCTGACCCGCGACAAAATTATTCTGGATTCCACCAGCGGCAACACTGGCATCGCGTATGCCATGATCGGCGCCTATAAAGGATACAAGGTAAAGCTGTGTCTTCCGAAAAATGCGTCCATGGAACGCAAGCATGTGTTGAAGGCTTATGGCGCTGAAATGGTGCTCACCGATCCGGGCGAAGGCTCGGACGGCGCGATTCGCGCGGTCCGCGAGATTAATCAAGCTGATCCCGACCGCTATTTTTATCCAGATCAATATAACAATCCCGCCAACTGGAAAGCGCACTACGACGGAACCGCGCTCGAGATCCTGGAGCAGACCGACGGCCGCATCACGCATTTCGTGGCCTGCATGGGAACCAGCGGAACGTTCATGGGTAATTCGCGGCGCTTCCACAAAGAACTGCCCTACGTGAAATGCATCTCGGCGCAGCCTTCCTCCGGATTTCACGGCCTGGAAGGGCTGAAGCACATGCCCAGCGCGATCGTCCCGGGTATTTACGATCCGAGCATCGCCGACGATAATATCTGGCTCGAGACCGAGGACGCCTACGCGATGTGCCGGCGCATTGCGCGCGAAGAAGCGCTGCTGGTGGGAATTTCTTCGGGCGCGAATCTGGTGGCCGCTCGTGCGGTGGGCCAACAATTGGTGAAAGCCGGAGAGCGCGGTGTGATTGTCACTATGCTGTGTGATGGTGCATATAAGTATCTGAGCGAGCCGTTCTGGAATGATCCGAGTTGAGAAGCCGGCATGGGAGACCATGGTTTCGCATGCCGAAAAAACCTTTCCTAAAGAGTGCTGCGGCGTGATGCTGGGTTCAGACGGCGTGGTGCGCCAGGCGATTCCTCTGCCGAACGTGTACACCGGTCCCCAAGAGGATTTCTTTGTGATGGATCCCCTCGACCTGCATCGCGTGGATGTGGAAGGCCGCAAAGCCGGTCTGGATGTTTTGGGCGTCTTTCACTCGCACCCCAATTGCGACGCGTATTTCTCGAAACGGGACCTGGAGAACTCCTGCTCCTGGTTCTCCTACGTCGTACTATCGATAAAGGACGGGCGCTTCGATCATGCCGCCAGTTACCGGCCTGACTTTGACCAGAAGGAAGCCCCCAAGGAAGAATTAATTTATGGCTAAGATTTTGATTCCCACTCCGCTGCGCCAATACGCCGGCAAGCAGGACTCGGTGGAACTCGCCGGCTCTACCGTCGGCGACGTGTTGAATTCGCTCACCAGCCAATATGCCGAACTGCGCCGCCACCTCTACACCGACGAAGGCAAGCTACGCAGCTTCGTGAACGTCTACGTCAACGACGACGACATCCGCTATCTGGATAAGGAAGCGACTGCTCTGAAGGACGGCGACACAGTTTCGATTGTCCCCAGCATCGCCGGCGGATCAGCCGGAATTGCCGCGCCCCCGGTCACGCTCTCGAAGGAAGAGATCCTGCGCTACAGCCGTCACCTGATCATGCCGGAAGTGGGCATGGACGGACAGTTGAAATTGAAGAGCGCGAAAGTTGCGTTGATCGGGACCGGCGGATTGGGCGCTCCGCTGGGAATGTATCTCGCGGCCGCGGGCGTCGGACGAATCGGCCTGGTGGATTTCGATGTCGTGGATTTTACCAACCTGCAAAGGCAAGTGATCCACGGGACCAAGGACGTCGGCCGCAAGAAGCTGGATTCGGCGGCAGATACCATGCTCGACATCAATCCCTATGTCGAGATCGACCGGCACGAAGTCGCATTATCCAGCGAGAACGCGCTGCAGATTTTGAAGGATTACGACATCGTTGTCGACGGCACGGACAATTTCCCCACGCGCTACCTGGTCAACGATGCGTGCGTGCTGCTGGGAAAGCCGAACGTGTATGGATCCATCTTTCGCTTCGAAGGCCAAGCTACTGTGTTCGCCTACGAAGGCGGACCCTGCTATCGCTGCCTGTATCCGGAGCCACCACCCCCTGGTCTAGTTCCAAGCTGCGCCGAGGGCGGCGTTCTCGGAATTTTGCCTGGCACAATTGGATTGATCCAAGCCACCGAAACCGTGAAGCTGATCCTCGGAATCGGCGAACCGCTGGTGGGCCGTTTACTGCTGTACGATGCGCTGGCCATGCGCTTCCGCGAATTGAAGCTGCGGAGGAATCCGGAATGCCCGGTGTGCGGCGATCATCCCACGATTCGCGAGCTGATTGATTATCAGGAGTTCTGCGGCATCCCCAATCAGGTGCATGAGCCGGTGGCTGTGGAAGGCGATATCGATCCGGTGGAGGTGAAAGCGAAAATCGATCGCGGCGACCCGTTCGTGTTGATCGATGTGCGCGAGCCGCACGAATATCAGATCTGCCGGATTCCACACGCGAAGCTGATCCCGCTCGGCGATTTGCCGAAGCGCGTGAATGAGTTGAACTCAGCCGACGAAATCGTTGCCCATTGCAAGAGCGGAATGCGTAGCGCCAAGGCCGTCGAGTTCCTGAAGCAGGCCGGATTCCGCAAAGTGGCCAATATGAAGGGCGGAATTCTGGCGTGGAGCGATAAGGTAGACCCCAGCGTTCCGAAATACTGAACACGAGATATTGAACCCGAAACGGCGGCCCGCCGAATCTGCTATACCTGATTGCTTATGCTGATTCTCGCGGCCATCCTGGCCATCTTTGTTTATGGCATGATCGCCGCCATGCTCGGCACCATCCTGCCCGATCTTTCCTCCCGCTTCCAGCTCACTCCCAAACAAAACGGAACCATCGCGTTTTGCCAGGCATTGGGGCTGATTATTGCTTCCGTCGCCGTGGGTCCGCTGATCGATAACCAAGGCAAGAAGATCGGGATGCTGCTGGGCCTTTCGCTGATCACTATCGCTCTGGCGCTGCTGCCGCGAGCCACTGGGTTTTCATCAACCGCGACCTACCTTTTTCTATTGGGAATCGGCGGCGGGATCATTGTCACTGCGGCCAACTTGCTGGCGAGCGACGTCACTCCGGAACATCGCGGCACAACACTCAATCTGTTAAATCTATTCTTCGGTCTGGGTGGCTTGGCAACGCCATTCATCTCGGCCAATCTGCTCTCGAGGAACTCCACGCGCTTGTGTTATCTCGTTGCCGGCCTGACGGCTGCGACTTTGGTGATCAATATTGCGGCGCCGATGCCGGGGCCGGCCGGCGGGAACGGCTTTGTGTTTTCCGAAGCTGGTAAAGTTGTCGGACGGCCGGAGCTCTGGCTGCTGGCCTTATTCCTGTTCCTCTACGTCGCGTCGGAAGTGGGCGTCTGGAATTGGCTGGTGCAACACCTAATTGCTCAAGGCATTCCGGAATCCCGCGCCTTGAATGTTTTATCGCTTGGGTTTGCCTTGGGTTTGTTGGTTGGCCGCGTGGGCGTCTCCCGCGTTCTAATCACGGTACCGGCATTGACAGTAACATTAGCGGCGTCCATTCTGATGTTGATCACTACCTATTTAATGCTGCAAACGAAGGACCCGAAAGTCGCCTGGATTCTGGTATTCCTGGCCGGCGTCGCGATGGCGCCAGTTTTTCCAACCACGCTAGCCATCGTGGGCGACCGCTTTCCGGTCATGACGGCGACCGCGACGGGCATCGTAATCACATCCGGCTGGATCGGCCTGGCAGTAAGCTCGCGCATCATCGGCTCCATAGCCGGTGGCGATCCGAAACGGCTGAAGAAAGCGCTGCTGGTACTGCCGGGCGCGGCAGTGATCATGATCGTGGTGAACCTGGTGCTGCAAGCCGGGAAATAATTACCCGACCATGAGCTAAGGCTTTCTGCGTTTACCAGTGCTCGTGTTGGTGACCTTTTTGTCTAGTGATGGCCCAGGGCCGTCGTGTTCCATCTCGATCAACACGATCGGAAGCCGATCGGCGTCCTGTTCGACGATTACTTTCTTAGCGTACGAGAAACACGGCGTGCGGTCGGGTAAGAAGGACTGCAAGTGATCACTCGGCACAATGATGACACCTAAATCAATATCGCCGCCGACAATTCTACTCTTGAGATGCAAAATGTCCTTATAGAGCATTTCGCTCCGAGCCGATACTTGAATCTCGACACCGATGCAGACTCGCGTACCGTTTACCACCTTGCACTTGGATCAGTCCACATCTCCTGATTGTTTCGACTCCCATGTGCCGCTCTTGTGAAAAGCGTCATCGAGCAACTGTCGGATCGCAGCGGCTCCGTTGAAGGACGTGCTACCCTCCCTCTTTCGTTCCTCCAGAAGTATGCCGGTGGACTTCACCAACGTTTTTACTTCTTCGACAAGTGGTTCGAGCCCCAAACGGCGCATCTTGGTTTCCGCCCCATCATAAGCTGTAATGGAGTTAATTTTCCCCATGTATGCTCGCTAATTCTATCTCAGAATGCTCTCGAAGTTTACGGTTCAGGCGATATGTGAAACAGATGCGGCAGAAGTCACTCTTTGTCGACGAGCACACTTGCTTTCCATATGTGCTTCCCCTACGCTGGTCTCCAGAGCAAGATCAGATGCGCGAAGTTCACTCCACGAAACTCGGGAAGGTCTACCAAGCCGATTGCTTCGAGCTACTTGAATCTATCAAAACCGGGAGTGTCCACACTCTATTCGCGGACCCCCCTTTCAACCTCAAGAAGCACTATGGGAAAAACGGCGGTGACGATCTCCCGATCGCGAAATATCTTGAGTGGAGCAAGAAGTGGATCGCCGAGTCAGTGCGGGTGCTGGCGCCAGGCGGCGCCCTTTTCATCTATAACCTCCCGAAGTGGCTGATCGAGTACGGTGCGTTCCTCAACGCGATGCCGGAGATGACGTTCAAGCATTGGATCGCCGTGGATAAGGCGCACAGCTTGCCGATCCCGAATCGCCTGTCGCCAAGCCACTACGGAATGCTCTACTACATCAAGGGTGCCAAGCCTCGCGTGTTCAATCGCGACCTGGTGAGAACGCCGGTTCAGAAATGCCGCCACTGCGGCAAAGACGTTAAGGACTACGGCGGGCACAAGAAGTACCTAAATCCAAAAGGGCTGAACCTTACCGATGTGTGGGATGACGTTCCACCCGTGCGTCACCGCAAATACAAGAATCGGCCAGCCAACGAGCTAGCGCCGATAATCCTTGAGCGAATCATTCAACTGACCACGGAAGTTGGCGACCTTGTTTGCGATCCGTTTGCCGGCGGCGGCGTCACCGCCTACGTGGCCGAGCGTCTCCATCGACGTTGGATTGTCGGTGACATTAACGATTGTGCCGCGGTCAAGGAGCGGCTCATCAGTTGGGACGAAGGTTACCATCCGGAATGGAACACCGACAAGAAGCGTATTTCCGATGTCGAATCGCCCCGTGCAGCTCGCGCCTTACCTCTCTTGGACACCATCAGCTCCTGACTGGTTCAGGTCTGATAAAAGCTCAGCGAATTGTCGCCTTGCTTTAGGATCCGGTAGCGCCTCAGGGTTCCGTATTCCGGATTCAGCGTCGCGCGCGAGGCATGTTGCGCGATTACTAGTTTGCTGGTGGATGCACCTAGAGCCGTGAGCGCCAGTTCGTACTCGGTTTCTTTTTCGTAGGGAGGGTCCAGGAAAACGATATCGGCTTGCACGCGCTCTAGCACTGCGAGAGTCTTGCCCGTGTACACTTCGGCTCGGCCTTCCAATCCAAGCGCGGCCAGGTTTTCGCGAATCACCTCCACGGCAGCGCGATTCTTTTCTACGAATATCGCGCGGCGGGCGCCTCGGCTCAGCGCTTCAATGCCTACCGCGCCTGTGCCGGCATAGGCGTCCAGGAAAATCGCGTCTGGAAGCACCGGCCCTAGGACGTTGAATAGAGTTTCGCGCAAACGGTCCGGCGTGGGGCGCGTTTCCAAGCCGGGAAGCGTTTTCAAGCGGCGGCTGCGAAATTCTCCGGCGATTACCCGCATTTAGCCCACCTGCACCAATCCATAGCGGCGCTGCCAGTGTTGCTGGATGTAGCTTACCGCTCGCCGCAACTCCTCTTGCGACGGCGGATTCGCGATAAACGCCTGCGCTTCACCTCGTGCGATCTCGAGCAGGTCCTGATCGCGAATAATATTGCCGATGCGCAGCGCCGGAAGGCCGGATTGTTTGGTTCCGAAGAATTCGCCCGGGCCGCGCAGCTTCAGATCCATTTCCGCGATGTAGAAGCCGTCGCTCGAATCCACCATGGTGCGGATGCGCTCGCGTCCCGCGTCGTTCAGCCGGCTGGTCACCAGGATGCAGTAACTCTGCTCGGCGCCGCGCCCCACTCGCCCGCGAAGCTGATGCAGTTGCGCGAGGCCGAACCGCTCGGCCTGCTCGATCACCATCACGGTGGCATTTGCCACATCCACGCCGACTTCGATGACGGTGGTGGAGACCAGAATCTTCACATCGCCACGGCGGAACTCATCCATCACGGTTTCTTTCTCTTCCGTTTTGAGGCGGCCGTGCAGCAATCCAACGCGAATATCGGGAAAAACAATCTCCGATAGATGCCGATGCATTTGTTGAGCTGCCTTCACGGCTTGGGCTTCCGATTCTTCGATCACAGGATATACAACGTAGGCCTGGCGTCCCAACGTGACTTGCTTCTGCAGAAAACTGTAGACGCGTTCTACTTCATCTTCGGTGACGTGCTTGGTCTGGATCGGCTTCCGGCCCGGAGGCATTTCATCGATCACGGAAATATCCAGATCGCCGTAGATGGTGAGCGCGAGAGTTCGTGGGATCGGAGTTGCGGTCATCACCAGAACATCCGGATTCTTAGCTTTTGAAACCAATTGCAAACGCTGCATCACGCCGAAGCGATGTTGCTCATCGACGATGGCCAGGCCGAGATTCTTCCACTCGACGTCTTCTTCGATCAGTGCGTGGGTGCCGATGCCGATATGTACCAGTCCCGCGGCCATGAGCTTTTTGAGTTGCGTTTTTTCTCTCGCCGTAGACGAGCCGGTGAGCAGCGCGACCACATAGCCAGCCTTCTGGAACATATTCTTGAAATTGATATAGTGCTGGCCGGCCAGAATCTCGGTCGGCGCGAGCACAGCCACCTGATATCCATTCTCGATCGCGATCACGGCGGCCTCCGCAGCCACTAGCGTCTTTCCGCTGCCGACATCTCCCTGCAAAAGCCGGCTCATCGGGTGCGGCGCCTGCATGTCTTCGGCGATTTCCTTCAACACCCGTTTTTGCGCGCTGGTGGGCTTGAAGGGCAGCATGGCTTTGATGCATTCGCGGACGCGATCGTTCAACTCGAAGGAGATGCCAGCCTGCACTCGCGCCTTGGCGCGCTTCAGGGACAGGCCGCATTCCAGCCAGAAGAATTCCTCAAAGATCAGCCGCCATTGGGCTGGGCTGCGAAACGCGTTCAGCAGCCGAACGTCGGTTCCGGACTCGGGAAAATGCAGCGCTTGGGCTGCGGTCCAGCGATCCGGCAGCTTCAGACGGTCGCGTATTACTGCTGGCAGAGGGTCCGCGAGCGGCTCGATGGATCCAAGAATGCGATGGACGATGGCACGGAATACTCGCGTGGTGATCTTGCCGGCAGCTTCATAGATCGGGACGATGCGGCCGGTGTGGAGCGCGGCCTCGCCTTCCGAATCATCCGCGGAGAGGATTTCGAACTCGGGGTGCATGATCAGCAGGTCGCCTGTGTAGCTATCAAGCTCCACCTTGCCGAATAGCGCCACGCGTAGCCCGGGCGTGAAACGATCGGCAAGATAACCGCCATGAAACCATTTGCCCATCAACGGCTGGCGCGATGAATCCGTAAAGATTGCCTCAAACAATCCAAGATTGCGCCTCCGGAAGCCGGCCAGGCGCGCGGATTTCACTTCCGCAATCACGGTGGCCATTTCTCCGGGAGCGAGTTGCGCGATGGTTTTGACGTTGGTGCGGTCTTCGTAGCGGAACGGCGCGTAGGCCAGCAAATCTTCTATCGTCACCAGGCCCTTGGCCTGCAGCATCTCGGCGCGCGCGGGTCCTACGCCTTTTACGTATTTGAGAGGAGTGGAAGTGTCCAACGGAGATTGTCCAACAGGAGTTACCCCAGTGTACAATGACGCGTGATGAAGACACTCGCACTCCTCGGCGCGTTCAGCGCCCTTTTGACGGCAGCGGACGTTCGTCTCGGCATAATCGGCACCGATACTTCGCACGCGACCGCCTTTACGAAAATTCTGAATGATGTCACCGCGCCGGATCACGTGGCGGGCGCGCGCGTGGTTGCTGCTTACAAGGGCGGCAGCGCCGACATCGAAGCCAGCCGAACGCGGGTGGATCAGTTCGCCGCTGAACTTCGTGACAAGTGGCAAGTGAAAATCGTCGACAGTATTGAAGAGCTGTGCAGCCAAGTGGACGCGGTGCTGTTGCTGAGCAATGACGGGCGGGTGCATCTGGCGCAAGCCCGCAAGGTCATGGCCGCTCACAAGCCGTTGTTTATCGACAAGCCGCTGGCGTCCACGTTGGAAGATGCCCGCGAGATTGCGCGATTGGCGAAGTCCGAAAGCGTTCCGTGGTTTAGTTCGTCCAGTATGCGGTTTGGCGGGGTTGCGTCGCTTCGGAGCGACGATCTGGAAGGCGCGATGACGTGGGGCCCGGGGCCGCTCGAAGAGCATCACCAACTGGATCTCTCGTGGTACGCCATTCATCCCATCGAAATGCTTTACACGCTGATGGGACAAGGCTGCGAGGAGGTAACGCGGATTTCGACGGCCGATTCGGACGTGATTGTGGGACGCTGGAAAGGCGGACGGATTGGCACGGTGCAGGCGCTGCGGCCGTATGGGGATTACGGAGCGGTTGTGCATCGGAAGAATCCGAAGGGGCAGACGTCGGAAGTTTCGCGGAAAGTGGATGGCGGCTACGCGCCGCTGGTGGTGGAGATCGTTAAGTTCTTTCAGACTGGAAATGCGCCGGTTTCGAATGCAGAGACGCTCGAGATATTTGCGTTTATGGATGCGGCGCAGAGGAGTAAGGAAGCAGGGGGGAAGCCTGAGGCGTTGCGATGAGGATTTATGAGCAAGCTGGCTGAAAAACATTGTGTTCCGTGCCGCGGAGGCGTTCCGCGGCTGGCGGGAGAGGCGTTGATCCCATTCGCCCAGCAACTGCCGGACTGGAAGATTGTCGAAGAGCATGATATCGCCAAAAGTTTTCCCTTTCCTGATTTCAAAACCGCGCTGGACTTCGTGAACCGGGTTGGGGTCGTCGCTGAACAGGAGGGCCATCATCCGGATTTGTGTCTCGCCTGGGGCAAGGTGGATGTTCAGATCTATACGCACAAGATCAAAGGCCTGACGGAGAGCGATTTTATTCTGGCGGCGAAAATCGACGAAATCTATCTAAGGCCGTCGGCATGAGTGCCGACGCTGTAGGCAAGAGTGCCTGCGCCACGGGTTAGCGCGGGGATTGCAGATCGTTTGGATCGCCATGCGGGCGCAGGCGCTGCAGCTCGTGCCATTGCTGGATGGTGAGCAGCACGCGGAGTTTCAGGCTCAGCTCGGTGAGCGAATGAGTCAGGTCGATGCGGGCGGCGATCAATTGTTCGAGGGCTTGGTTGGCTTTGGCCTGGTCGACGGGATCGGCGTTGAACTGGTCTTCCAGGTTCTGCTCGGCGCGCAGGACTTTCGCCCGGACCTCGAGCAAATGCGGCTGAGCCTCGGTGACCGCGGCACGGATGTCATGCACCTGGGCCGGCGTGAGGTCCAACTGCTTGACGACAGGTTTATTCCCCCACCACGGATAAAGACTTTGGGGCATTTGCGCCAGCAGTGCGGCGCTGAATACGAACAAGGCGAGGATGAAACGGAGCAGCATTATTTTTCGAAGAGTTTGTGCAGCGGCTGAATCGCCTTCGGCTCGGAAGATTGCTCCATCGCGGCGAGATCGGAGTACAACTGTTCGTCGTTAGTGAGAGACACTGGGGATTTCCTGAAATGCGGCAGCGTTAATCCGGCCACCACCACCGCCAACATCGTGGCCGAGAGGGCCCAGCGTAGCGGCACGAAATTGCGGCTGGGATGGTTGAGCCGGGTGTGGATATTGCGGCGCTGCGCGGCCAAGAATTCTTCGGAAACCTCCGGCGCGGCGATTACACCTTGGCGCGCCAGGCACAGGCGTTCCATTTCAACGCGGCATTCGCCGCAGGTCTCGAGATGGGAATCTTCTTCCTTCAGGCCGTACAGCCATTTTTGAAAATCATCTTCATTCCAATGTTTCATTGCTTCCCTCGATCGCGAAAGTACAGATCGTGCAGCTCCTCCCGAAGCTTTTCAATGGCACGAAACAAGTGTACCTTCACCGTTCCAACATCCAAATCCAGAATCCCGGCTATGTCGGCCAGGCTCCGGTCTTCATAATGCCTCAAAGCGAACACGGCGCGCTGCCTTAGGCTGAGTTTATCAAGCGCGCTCTGCAGCCGGCCGCCTATTTCGGCGGCGAAGATCTGGTCTTCGGCGTTCGGTCCGCTGGATGCGGCTAGGCGGAGGATGTTTTCCTCATCTTCCTGTGCCGGACGCTTCTTCCAAAACTGCCAGCGGCGAGATCGTAACCGGTCGAGGCAAGTATTGACCGCAATTCGGGTCAACCAACTTCCCGGGTTGTCCAAGTCCTTCGATCCAGGCCGGTTGAGCGATTGCCAGGCTTTTATGAACGTATCCTGGGTGGCCGAGTCCGCTTCTGAGATGTCCTGGAGCATCCGCTTGCAGAGCAGGAAGATCCGCTTCTGCTCGGACGTCATCCAGGCGCTGAATTCGCGCGTGCTGGTCTCGCGGTCCAGACTGACTTCCAGCCGATCGGCCATCGCGCCCATCATACATTCTTGACGAGGGTCAGGGGATTTGGTTGACAGGGGTTCGATAAATGATTGAGCGATAGGAGGTTTGGGATGTTTGGAGAGCGGTTACTAGTGATCGCCGTTTTGGAGGGCGGTGGCGAATTGGGCCTGCTCCAGAAGGCGCGAAACCGCGGACTTACTGTCTTCCGACAAGGACTTGGTGCTGAAAATTGAGCAGCCTTTGGCGATGTGCTGGACATCGGAGGCGTCTTCTTCGACCAGCATCTCATGCTCTACCCAATTGGAAAGCGGGATGTTACGGAAATACAGCCGTTCCTGCATGACCATGGACTTTTTGCGGGCGGCAATGGACTTGTTCTCGCGGAAGTAGTGGCGCTCTTCCACGCGGAAGTCCTGCATGAAATCGTCCAGGGCCCGACGGCGAGCTTCCTGTTCCGTAGCCTTGACACGCTCTTCCATAGTGTTCTTCTGGGTTTTCACTTCAGCGCGGGCTTCGGCCAGGCGGCCGCGTTCCCGGGCGATGGCGACTTCCATGCGGGCGTGCATAATGTAATACGCCAGCAAAGCTGACCCGGCGGCGATGAAAACCGGCAGGAGTATCCACAACATAGCGTCTAGCTGCATACCGATCTAGTATCGGCAGTAGGAGGAAGGAACCTTAGGTACCATGTCAGGGAATGTTTCAAAGGATCTCAGATTGGGAGCCGTCGATTTTGGTGCCTGAAAGCAATGCTACGAATAGGGATAAGCGTAACGTAAAGAGGGCTTTGAGGGCGGATTTGATGCGGAAAAGCAGGCCGGTGAGGAAGCCATAGTGTTTGCCGTAGTAAACGGCCAGGCCGTGGACGCGGTCGGCGTCGAGGATGTTTTTCGAGGATTCCGAATAAGGGGAGTTGGGCGTATAGAGCGCGGTTACTTGTGGTAACGCCAGGATTTTGCGGGAGGCGCGGCGAATCTGATAGCAGAGTTCGGCGTCGGACCAGAATTCGCCGTAACGCTCGTCGAGATAGTTGATGCCCTTGACGAAGTATTTTCGGACGAAGAATGCTTCGAAAGTTGCGTATTCCACGGGAACGGCGCCAGCGGCTTTGTCGATCTCAACCGGGGTTAGATCGAGTCCGGTGGAGGGTGTTGGCAAGAGGAAGAACTGGGCATGCGAACGCGATTCGGTATCCAATAAAAGCGGGCACAGCGCGGCGGCATCCTGGTCCGATTCCATGCGTGCCAGCAGGGATGGAATGGTGTTGGGCAACACTTCTACCTGCGGTGTGAGCAAGAGAAGATGCTCGCCGGCCGCGGTGCGCGTGGCGATATTGAGGGCTTTGGTTCGTCCGAAATAGCGCGGCAGGCGCAGGATGGTGACGCCTTCGAACTCGGAATCCAGCTGGGGACTTTCGTCGTGGGAGCCGCAATCCACCACCAGGATTTCGATCACCGCCCGATCGTTGGAACCTTCGATCGCGGCCAGGCACCGGCGCAGAGCGGGAGCGCTGTCGTAAGAAAAAACCAGCGCGGTGACCTTGGGCGTTGGCGCAGGTTGTTCGGGAAGCGGCTGCGGATCGGGCTCGGCTTCAATTACCGGGGCCTCTTTGCGGGCCTCTACTTTTCTTTTGCTGGCAATTGGCATGTCACTTAGGAGTAGTCATCAACCAGTCGCTCCCGAGCAAGGAGACTTTGGTGGGAGCTGTTTTGAGCGGAATGGAGAACGTGGACATTTCGTTGGCGGTGGGCAGCCAGTAGACCTTTCTCTCGGTTCGAGTGCTGACTTCGACGGGGACAAAGGTGGAGAAATCGTCATCCACATTCTGCTGGACTAATGTTCCGGTAAGTTTGGCGCCGCGAAAGGCGTAGGTCATCTTTACAGCCGGTATGCCGGTGCCGTAGACCCAGTTGTCGAAGAAGGCCTTGAGGGAGGGATCGGGCGAAGAGGGCGGCGAATATTCGGCGGCAAGCTGGCGAAACTGTTCGGTGCTGACGGTGGCAAAGCGATAGCGGGTGCAAAGTTCGTGCAGGAACGCGAGGAATTTTTCATCGCCCAGGCGCCGGCGCAGCATGTGCATTATCCAGGTGCCTTTTTCATAGGTCACGGTTCGCCACGCGTGCGGGGCGATGGAGGATTGGAGGCGGAATCCCCAAGTAATGGGTCCGGCGGATTCGAGGGTGCGTCCGCTGGCCAGCTTAGCGAGAAGATCGTTTTTGTAGTCGGTGAGCAAGTTGTCGATGGCCTGGGGCCCTTTGTTCTTTTCCATCAGCAGGAGCGCCGAGTAGTTGGCGAGCGATTCGATGAGCCACTCATCCTGATAGCCGGCTGGGACCACCATATTACCCCACCACTGGTGCGCCGTTTCGTGAGCTTCGATGAGCTCGGAAAAAAAGGTCTCCGAAGATGGGGCGCGGAAGGAGGGCGGGCGTTGTTCCGGATTGAGATAGGCCAGGGTGGAAATGTAGACCAAGCCGGGAAATCCCTGGCCGAAAGTGCCGGGAATGGGTGTGATGCTGAGGTAGGGCAGGGGTGGTGGGCCGAATTTCGCGGTCATGAATTCGATGGCGGCCGCAACGTCCTTGGCCAGAAGTTCGAGACGGGGCGCGGGATTGGAAGGAGTGGAGGGCTGGTGAGGAGCCAGGGAGGGTGCGGCCTTGTTCTCGAGCGCGGTTTCGAAATGGCGATTGGCATACACGTCGATTTTGTAGCCGTCTTGCACGACGGAAACCGATTGGAAATCGCCCAGATTGAAGCCGGCAAAACGAACCGGGACGTCGGTGGCGCGGCGGGTGATGCGCCAATCGCCGTCGATGTGATCGTCAATCAGGGCGCCGGTAGCGACTACGGTCAGATTTCTCGGGTACCGGAACGTCAGATCGTACTTGGCAAACTCCGTGCCTACGCGGGGATACCAGGTGCCGCGGGCGGAGACGAAATAAACTCCATCGCCGGCGGTTTGGATGACATGTCCTTCGTGATGGATTTCGATTTCATGCGGGTGGGTGGGATCGAGAGGAGTTTCAGGAACCAGCAGGATGAGGTCGTTATCGTTGCTCGATATAAGGTTGGAACGTATGGATTCACGCTGAAACACCTCCACAGGTTTTCCATCGATGGAGGCGGCGGTCGCATGCATGCTGCTCGAAATATTGAACGGGATGCTGAGACCGAGGGGCCGTTTGGGAGTGAGGGTGAAACGGGTGACGGCTTTCAACATGAGGTCATTATCGATGGAGCTTTCAATGCGGAAATTGTCGAGTGCGTATCGGGGGCCTGGTTCGGCCGAGCCTGCGCGGGCGGAGCGCGACGGGAAGCTGGTCCAAGTGTCGAAGTAGGTGCGGTTGTCGTTGTAGGTGAGTTTACCGGCGAAGATCTGTTCATGCGCGGCGGGATCGTATAGAACGTCAAATGTTCCGAGTTGCAGACCGGAAACCGCCATATAGAAAACGCCCGATTTGCGGTCGCCCGAGATGAGGTCGTTCACCAGCCGGGCGATGAAGCTGTCGGTGAGGTTGTGGACGACGGAGGTCCAGGTAGTAGCTATGAGGCTGGCAATCTCGGGAGTTTTCTTCAGACTTGGGCTCGCCTGGATCTGAGATAGAAGCTGCTCGGCGGTGTCGTCGGAGAAGATCAGTACCGCGCCTTTGAAATGCTCATTCAAATTGGGCGAGTTGGTGAAGGTAGAGAGCGACAGGCGCTCGCTACGGACGGGTGGCATTATGAGCAGTTCGGCGTCGCCGCCTTCTTCATTGGCTACGAAAACTGCGCCGGTCCGGACTCCTGCGACGGGAGTGGTGAAGATGAGGAAGCCGGAGTTCAGATAGATTTTGAGATCTTCCTTTTGGAAGTTGAGCTCAATGACGCGGTAGCATTCGTCGGGGTCGAGCGAGATTTGTTGGAGCTGGTGGGCGAGATCGGCCGCGGTGGTGGCTGCGTGGAGGTGGAGGGTGAGGAGGAGCAGCAGCGGGGAGAGGCGGACCACTTAAACAGTTTAGCGAAGGTCGGGGCGGACGCTGGAGGCTTAAGCCACGAAGGTGCCGTCTTGACGCATCCGACGATTTTTGTGTTGGGAGGTGTGTTGTTTGTAAGTGATTGTACCGTTGGAGGATACGGCTCGGTTTGGGGAGTTTTGACGATCGAAAATTCGCGATGCGTCATGTTCGCGGGGCATGGCCCCACGCCACGTGGGAGCTGTGGTCTTGAAGTGGGCCGCTTCTTCCTCATGCCGGTTCCAGATTAACTCTAAGTCGCGGGGCATGGCCTCGCGCCACTCTTGGAAGTTGTTGCGAGCGGTGGAGAAATAATGCTGGTGGATTGGTCACTCGTGCCGGAGGGCTATGATTGGGTCCAGTTCGGTGGCCCCGCGGGTGGGGATGTAGGTCGCGGTTCGGTAGGTGCGCCGGAACGCCGAGATGAGTCTCGGCGCTGCAGACACGAGTGTCTGCGCCACGTCGGTTACTTGCCTACTACGAGGATGGAGAAGGAGTCTGGGAGCATGGGGCCGCGGCGTTCGCCTGCGGGGGTTGGGCCGAAGTCGGCGGCGATTAGGAGGATGTGGCCGGTTTTTGAGTCTAGCGTTAGGGTTTTGGCGCTCACTTTGGTTGGGAGGGTTTGTTCCACTGCGAAGCTGGTTGGGCTGTTTTCCTTGACTATGGTGAGGGTGCCGTCGCCTTGCGAGCTAAAGGCTTCCATGGTGGAGGGGTTGAAAACCGCGCCGTCGGTGCCGCGTCCGATGGGAAGAGTGGTGATGATTTTTCCATCCTTGGCGTCGAGCACCACCATGTTTTGCGGCTCACGGCAAGCGGCGAATAGAATGTGATTCTTTACGTCCATGGCCAGGCCGGCGCAGCCGCCGCCTTTGCCGGCGAGATCGTATTGAGCTGTTACGGTCAGCGTTTTCGCATCCACGACCGCGATTTTGTCTTTGTCTTCGATGTCGACGTACAAATGGCCCTTGCCGTCGCTCGCGGCTTGCTCGGGTGCGCCACCTAGGTCGACGGTGCCGGCGATGGAGCCATCGGCGGCGTTGATCACTGTTGCGTTCGGAGCGCGGTGGCTGAAGATCCAGACGCGGCTGTTAAACGGGTCGAACAGAATGCCGTCGTGCGCCGCGCGCGTTGGCGTTCGAGATTTCGCCGACGGGATCGAGCGTATCGAGATTGAAGACGCTGATGCGGGCGCCGGTTCCGGTGCGTGGGATGTAGAGACGGCGTCCGGCGGAATCGGCGTAGACGTAATCGAAACCGCCTGCGCCGCCGACCTTGGCTGTTTTGAGGATTTTGTAGAGGCCGGCATCTTGGGAGAAGGCAAGAATGGTGAGAGCGGCGATTAGGGGGATTGAGCGCATATCGATTGAAGTATACAACCCCCTTTGGCAGCGCATGGCGCTGCCCCACTGGGGCTAAAGATTTGCAATTGGTTGTGAAGTGGGTTTGGCTAGGAGACTCAGAAATACGGCGATTGTGAAGTTGGCGCAGAGGCCTAGGAATCCGGCGCTCAGGCCCAGGAATGGATCGTGTTTGGTGAGGAACAGGATTGCCATTGAGGCTACGCCGAAGGTCAGGCCGGCGAATACGCCGGGCATGGTGACGCGCTTCCAGAAGAGTCCTAACACAACTCCGGGGAAAAGCTGGGTGATGCCTGCGTAGGCCAGCAGCAGGAGCGATACCAGGGTTGTAGATCCATGGATGGCGAGATAGAGGCTGATCAGGCTGATCACCACCACCATGAGCCGGGCGATTCTGCCGACTTCGTGGTCGTTCATTTTGGGCGCGAAGAGCGGACGGAACAGATTTTTCGCGAACACCGTGGCGGAGGAAAGAACCAGGATCGCGGCGGGGACCATGGCGGTGAGGGCGCCGGCGCCACCAATAACGCCGAGGAACCACGGTGGGAAAGTCTTGCGCACCATGGCGAGCAGCGAGAGATCGCCATCGCGGAGATTCGGGAGCACCAGGATCGCGGCGAATCCGACGAAGAGCATCATGGTGAGGCTGAGCGTGTAGAGCGGCATGATTACGGCGTTGCGGCGCAAGGTTTCGGAGCTTTTGGCGCTGAAGGCGGCTCCGAAGGAATGCGGCCACATATAGACGCCTAGACCGGTCAAGAGAACTGTTGAGATGTACCACGCGTGGCCGAGGTTGGGAGTGGCGCCGGGCATCACGAAATGGCTGGGCTTCGCGTGAATCAGGGCGGTGAACATCGGGCCGATCCCGCCGAAGTAAGCGTACGGTATTCCGATACCGACCGCCGCCGCTGCAATCAGCATCAGAATGTCTTTCAAGACGCTGACCCAGGCTACGGCGCGCAGTCCGCCGGTTAGGACGAATCCCGCTAGCAGAATTACCGCGACTAGCATGGCTGGAACGCGGCCGATGCCGTCGAAACTGGCCACTTCGGCGATGATTCCGAATCCGGTGATCTGGAGTTCGAGGTAGGGGATCATGAAGACAATCCCGACTAGGGAAACAGCGGCGGCGAGATATTTGCTGCGGTAGCGCCAGGTGAAGAAATCGGATTGAGTTTGGAGTTTGTGGCGGCGGCCGAGTTCCCAGATGGGCGGGAGTATGAAGAATGAGACGACGTA
>Ga0116125_1000186_pt1 | contig 28564 bp, 23 predicted proteins | sample June2015DPH_16_1_2_FD_89729 | JGI IMG/M metagenome (GOLD analysis project Ga0116125, IMG submission 89729) | Peatland microbial communities from SPRUCE experiment site at the Marcell Experimental Forest, Minnesota, USA - June2015DPH_16_10 | ecosystem: Environmental > Terrestrial > Soil >...
CACTCCCCTCTTATTTCATGACCATAGCGCCGCCCCTCGCCTCGCGCACGCAGATTGCAAAACGAACCCAATTCCTGGCAATCAACGATCGCGTTTTGGAAGCGGACGATTACCTTTCAGCCCAGGATCTGGAAGAAGGAGCCCTGGGCCGCGTCCTGCGCCACCACACCCGCGTCGCGGCCGCCCAGCCCACCGAGCTCTCCACGTCTGCGAGCTAGATTATCGCGACGCAGCCTTGCAAATTGTTTCGAAGTAGAGCCCCGATCATAAATGCGCCAATGTAATGAGGCATACTATAGCTCCAGCACTTCTTTAAGCCAAGAATTTGCTTGACGCCAATGCGGACCAGGAACAGAATTGATATGTTCTTCTCAAACCATGGCCCGCTATTTTCGTTCCATTGCCCTCCCTGCTGTTGCATTATCGTTTTTCGGTATTTCTAGGGACCACGCGGCGCGGACCAAGCAGTCGCGGCGATCACGGGAATCGCCACGGAGTAGCTTGTAGCATCGCCTGGCGCCGGGAACTGGTGGCATTCACTTGAATAGTTAGGAGGGATTCTTCAGATGCGCAAGTTTCGGTGGATGGCTGTCTGGTTGTTGTTCTTGGTTGCCTTGCCCGTTCATGCGTGGTTCAACGGCGGCCATATGCTGGTTGCTTACATCGCCTACCAGCGCCTGACGCCGGAAACTCGATCCCACGTCGATGATCTGTTGAAGCTGAATAGTATGTACGCGCAGTGGACTGCGGGCGTTCCCGACAGCCAAAAGGGCGTGGCCGCATTTGTGAAAGCCGCTACCTGGCCCGACTGTATTAAGGACGCGAACTGCAGCCCCGGATTCACCAGCGATGGCGGCGATAATCCCCCGGGAGATCCAACCGACGGGCAGAATATCGGCTATAAGGATAAGCTAATGCATAAATATTGGCACTACGTCGACCTCCCGTATTCGGCCGGCGCGCCAGGCGAGCCTCCCAAGACCCCCAATGCGCTTACCCAAATCAAGCTATTCACGCAAGCCATCGGCAGCTCTGAATCCGATGACGTGAAGTCCTACGACGTAGTCTGGCTCGAACATATGATCGGCGATGTCCATCAGCCCCTGCACTCCACATCCAGGTTCACGAAAAACCATCCCAAAGGAGACGCGGGCGGGAACCTTGTGTATTTTTGCGAGAACTGCAAAGACGAGCTGCATGCGTATTGGGACGGACTGCCTGGGGATGACCTGACGCTCGATCAAGTGACGCAAAAAGGCGACAGTCTACTCAAAGCCGGAAAGCCGGTCGGCGCGGACAATGCATCGCCCAGTGCATGGATACACGAAAGCTTCACGCTCGCGAAACACGACGCCTACGCGTCCCCTATCTCGAGCGACAACCAGAAAGGGCCTTCTGCCCGTCCCAATGCAAAGTATGCGGCGACAGCCGCCAAAGTAGCGAACCTACGCCTGAGGCTGGCCGGCTACCGGCTGGCAGCCGTACTAAATAACAATCTGAAATAAATCAACCTTCAACGGAGGACCATAAATGCGAAATGCGGTCGCTTTTGCCAACAATGACGTAGTAACCATAGCCTGGAGCTTCGGAGAACGGCCCGACGGATGCCTGGGTTTCGCTCTGTACCGGATCGACTCCAAAGGTAAAGAGACGGTGCTGCCTAGCCACGCCGTTTTCAAAGGGGACACCATCAAACCCGGCCAGACCACTGACGAATTTCCAGTCCAGAAGTTCTACTGGAAGGATCCCTTTGCGCGGCTCGTCGGCGAGAAGTCGGGCGATTTCAACTTCCGCTACAAGATCGTTCCGCTCGGGGGTTCGCCCGGCAATCTCAAGCCGATGAGTTCTCTACCCATTCTGACGACGAACGTGGTGGAAGTCACGCCGCGCTGCTCGCCGAGTCTCTCCGCCGTTTTCAACCGCGGCTTGATTTCGACGCAACACGTCTCGAACGCCTTGAAGGGAAATCTCAGTCTCCCCGGGTTTTTGAAGAAGATAAACGACCCAAGCGACCAGCTTCGAAAAGATCTGACCGGGCAAGCTGCAGGCACTCTAACCGGCTTTCTGAAGCGCGCCGAGAAATCCGGACAGATCCATGCGGCATTGTATGAACTCACGGATGCGGAACTGATCCAGGGGCTGGTGGCGCTCGGCACCAAGCTAAACATTGTATTGGCCGATATTGAGACGAAGGAGAAACTCCCGAAAAAGGAAGCAGCGGCTAAGAAGGGGGCGAAGCGATCCACGGCCAAGAAGCCGGCGGAAACCATCGCGGAAAACCAGGACGGCTTTGATGATATTAGTAAGTCGGCGGCGGAGGGCGCATTACTTTACCGCCAGCCGCCCGCGAGTCATATCGTCCACAACAAGTTTCTGATCTATGCCGACGCCAGGGGCCGCGCGCAAGCAGTTCTTACCGGCTCTACCAACTGGACCGCAACCGGACTTTGCGCCCAAACGAACAATATCCTGGTGATCGAAGATCCCACCGTTGCCCAGCGCTACATGGATTACTGGAATGCCCTGAAGGTCGACCAGGAAGCACACGAGGAGAACAAGAAGTCGTTCCAAGCGCCTCCCCTGCGCTCCTTCAACGCCAAAGCCAAGCTCCTGACGCTCGATAAGAAGGTCCCCAAGGGCGATCCCACTACTCCCAGCGCTTTGACCAGTTATTTTTCTCCAAACACGCCGAAGCAGCGGGCAAAGAAAAAAGGGGGGAGCGAACCTCAACCCATCGACATGCAGGATCTCAAGGGCCGCGTCAAAGATGCGCAACATGCCGTCCTGTTTCTCGCCTTCATTCCCGGCACGCCCAGCATCACCGACTTCGCCTCAGCCGCGCAGCGCGCCAACAAAAATCTCTTTGTACGTGGCTGCGTAACTTCGCCGGACGCCGCGGGAGAATTCTATTACACGCTTCACGGTACTTCGCTGCCCAAAACTCCGCGCGCCGTTAAGGGTCAGCCTAAGCCTGCCAAAGTAACCATCCAGCAGGACCCGCGAGTCATTGCAGCCCAGGCCCTCACTAAAGGAAACGCTCCCGAAGGCTGGGTGGCGGAACTTCTCAAGGCCGGCTTCGCGATTACGCACGACAAGATTGTGGTCATCGACCCGTTTGCGGACGACTGCGTAGTGGTGACCGGAAGCCACAACCTCGGCTATCAGGCATCCTACAACAACGACGAGAACCTGGTCATGATTAAAGGCAACAAAAAGCTGGCGATGGCTTACGCTACCCACGTGCTGGATGTCTACGACCACTTCTCGTGGCGCTGGGCGATAAAGAACGATAACAGGCCCAGTCCGGATTCGTATTTAGCTTCGACCGCGGATGCGTGGCTGGACCGCTATTTCGATAACAAAGGAAATATCAAAACAGCCCAGCTCAAGTTCTGGATGCAGGCCACGCTGTAGAAAATCGGCCGCACGCTTCCCGCAACCCCTATCGCGCGGCGCTGGTTTGGACGGCGCCGATCTCGGGTTCGGGCGTATTGAGCTTGCTGTGACTGCGGCTGTAGAGGAAATAAACTACGAAGCCGAGCAGCATCCAGCCCAGCGCGGTGAGTTGTGTGTAGCGATCGAGGCCGATCATCATAGCGGTGCAAACTATCGCGCCCAGGATCGGGACTAGCGGCACTAGCGGCGTCTTGAACGGGCGAGGCACGTCTGGCTGCGCGCGGCGCATGATCCAAATACCGATCGATACGAGTGCGAAGGCGAATAGCGTTCCAATGGTGGTCAGGTTGCCCAACAACGCATCCGGAACGAATGCGGCTAGAGTGCCGACGAAGAAAAACAGCGTGATATTGCACTTGTACGGCGTGCAGAATTTGGGATGAACGTCGGAGAAGACCTTAGGCAGCAGGCCATCATTGGCCATGGAGTAAAAAACACGGCTTTGACCCAGCAGCATCACCAGGATCACGGAAGAGAATCCAAACAGGACCGCGACAGTTATGGCAGTAGCTAGCCAGCCGAATCCGGGCATGTGAGCCTGGACGGCGTAAGCCACCGACGCCTCCTTGCCCACTTTGATGAACTCAGTCCAGTTCGCGACGCCAGTTAGCACGTATCCGAAGAGAATATAGAGAACGGTGCAAATCGCCAGCGATCCCAGAATACCGATGGGCATGTCGCGGCCCGGATTCTTGGTTTCCTGCGCCGCAGTAGAAACCGCGTCGAATCCGATGTAGGCGAAGAATACGATTCCGGCGCCTCCCAGCACGCCGCCCCAGCCGTGTTTGAAAATGCCTTCGTGGCCGGGGAAATTGGCGGGGATGGTGAACGGTGTGTGATTCGCGGGATTCATGAATTTCCATCCGACGAAAATGAATATCAACACGATGGCCACCTTCACCGCGACGATGATGGCATTCACAGTGGCTGATTCCTGCGTGCCTTTGACCAACAAAGCGGTGAGGATGAAAATGATGAAAAGCGCGGGCAGGTTGATTATCCCGCGAACGCCCGCATCGGAGACCTCCAGCGGCGAGTGACACCACTCGAAAGGAATTGCGCTGCCAAAGAGGGTGGCCAGGAGTCGGTTGAGATATTGGCTCCAGCCGATGGCCACGGTCCCGGCGCCCATTGCGTATTCCAGGATCAGAGCCCAGCCGATGGTCCAGGCCGTTAACTCGCCCATGGTGGTGTAAGCGTAGGTGTAGGCGCTGCCGGCGATGGGAATCATCGCGGCGAACTCGGCATAACAGAGCCCCGCGAAAGCGCAACCGATAGCGCCGATAACAAAGGACAAGATGACGGCGGGTCCGGCCGCTTCCGAGGATGCAAGCGCTGTACGTATGAAGAGTCCGGCGCCGATGATGGCGCCAATCCCGAGCGCCACCAGACTCTTGGCAGTCAAGGTCCGCTTGAGGTGACTTTCCTTGGCCTGCGCCAGGAGCACTGCTAATGATTTCTTGCGAGTTAGGCTCATTGGTTCATCCAATCTATCAGAGTTTTAAATAGCCGGACCGCGAACCAGGCAGGCGGCTTGAATCATGACGTGATCTTCAAATTACCGAATATATCCAATGCGAAGAACCAGCCCGGGGGCACCAGGGTGGTTGATCCATAATCAACCACCAGGGCCGGGCCGCGCAACTTGGTTCCGGAAAGCTGGGCGCGGAGATACACCGGGGTCGGGCGAAAGGCCCCGGCGCTATGTATCAGCCTGACCATTGGCTTTTGCCTTTTTTCGATAGATGCGGGCCGCGCGCGGCGTGTTTCGAGCTTTGGCTTTTCGACGGCGCGCTTGGCCCGGACGCGAATGGTGACAATCTCAATGGCCCGCTCGGAGTTCGCATAACCATATACCCGCTGGTGTTCGCGATGAAACGGCTCGGCGGGATTTTGCGCGTGCCACGGCACGGTGAGTTCGTAACTTTGTCCGGCGTAGCGTATGTCGGCGGAGCGAAGCAGATCGGATTTCGGTAGCTCCTTGCGCGCGGTGCGTTCCAGCCGCTGGAATTCGCGTTCAATGCTGGGATGGTTGAGAACGCCGGCGGCATAGTCGCGGACCTGATCGGCCAGCAGCATTCCAAGCGCGGACAATGCTCCGGCGTACTCGGGAACCAGCACCGTGCGGATGCCCAGGTCACTGGCGATTTCGCAGGCGTGCAAACCGCCGCATCCGCCAAATGCGACGAGAGCGAAGTCGCGAGGATCGTGGCCGCGCTCCACGGATACCAGACGAATCGCCCGCTCCATATTGGCATTGGCTACGCGCAGAATGCCTTCGGCCGCGGCGACAACACTGATTCCGGCTGCGCGGGCGATGGAGCCGACCGCCGTTGTGGCGCGGTCCACATCCAGATGCATTTCACCGCCGACTAGCTGATCGGCCGCGATGCGTCCCAGCACCACATGGGCATCGGTGACCGTGGGCCGATCGCCCGAGCCGTAACACGCCGGGCCTGGATCCGCGCCAGCGCTTTCGGGTCCGACGCGCAGCAATCCGCCTTCGTCGATGCGGGCGATGGACCCGCCGCCGGCGCCAACGGTATGGATATCGAGCATAGGTACTCGCACCGGAAAACCGTCGATGGAGGCTTCCATTGTCTCGCGCGGGCGGCCGTCGCAGAGACTAACGTCGGTGGATGTGCCTCCCATATCGAATCCGAGAATTCGGGTGAATCCGGAAAGCCGTGCGGTTTCGAGTGCGCCAACAACACCACCGGCGGGTCCCGATAGCACGGTGCGGATAGCATGACGCCGCGCCTCTTTAGTGGTCATGAAGCCGCCGTTCGATTGCATGATGGAGATGCTGTGGCGCGTGCCGCGCTCGAGCTCGGCCAGGTATCGATCCATGAGCGGCCCGACATAGGCGTTGATGACCGTGGTGGAAGTGCGCTCGAACTCGCGGAACTCGGGACAGACGTCGTGTGAGGAGCACAGGTAGCCGAGGCCTTCGAGTGCGGCGGCTACCAGTTTTTCGTTCTCCGGATTGCGGTAGGCGTGCAGGAAACAGATGGCGACGGATTCCACGCGGGCGTGCCGCAGGCGGTTTTTCAGACGTTGCAGTTCGGCCATGGTTGGCGTTGCCGAAATTACTCCGTCGTAAAACGCACGTTCGCGCACGCCGAAACACATGGCGCGCGGAATGATTGGGACACGCAGAGTGGGGGTGAGGTTATAAAGCTCGGGACGATTTTGGCGCCCGATGGCGATCACGTCTTCAAAGCCGGCGGTGGTCACGAGTGCTGTCCGAACGCCCTTGCGCTCGAGCAGCGCGTTGGTTGCGACGGTGGATCCATGGACCACCTGCGCTTTGCGCGATCCGGCGGCTTGCGCCAGGCCCGCCAATATCACGCTCGCGGGCGAGCGGGGATTCGAGCGCAACTTGAAGGTTTCGAGTTTTCCCGAGTCGTGGGAAATGATGAAGTCAGTGAATGTCCCGCCAGCGTCAATTCCTATGCGCATCGCGATTAGACATGATAGCGAATACCGCGCGCCGTGGCGCACGCACTCCTCGGGTGCGGCGTTCACACTCGTGTGAACGCCGTGGACTCGGTCGCCAGTGAATCAGCATCTTCAATGGAGCGTTCGAGATGGCAGACCTAGCGGCGATCGTGGTAGCGCATCCTTCCGGTCGCGGCGCGGAATGCGTGACATGATAGTTAGAAAGTGATCGATCTCGCGAAAGTCAGCAAAATATTCAGCGGCAAGCGTCAGGTGACGGCGCTCGAAGACGTGGATCTCGCCATCGCGCGCGGCGAGATGGTGGCGATTATCGGGCCTTCGGGATCCGGCAAATCCACGCTGCTGAATTTGATTGGCGGGTTGGACACGCCAAGCTCGGGACAGATCGAAATTGACGGCAGCCGCTTGAGCGGGCTTCCCGATGACGATCTAACTCGCATGCGGCGCGACAAGATCGGGTTCATTTTTCAGTTCTTCAACCTGCTTCCCACGCTTACGTGTTTTGAGAACGTCGCCATTCCGCTGCATCTGCGGGGATGGCCGAAAAAGAAGATCGATGAGCGCGCCAAGGAGTTGCTCGGACTGGTGGGCCTGGCGTCGCGCACTGAGCATTTGCCGGAGGAACTTTCGGGCGGCGAGCGGCAGCGTTGCGCCATTGCGCGGGCGCTTTCCGTTTATCCTCCGGTTTTGCTGGCGGACGAACCCACCGGAAATTTGGATACGCATACCGGCGCGGACATCCTAAAGCTGATTCGCGATTTGCATCAACGGCTGGGATCGACGGTGTTGATTGTGACGCACGATCCGCATGTGGCCGAAAGCTGTGAGCGCGTGATTGCGCTGTGCGATGGTCGGATCGTGGAGGATCGGGAGGGGAAAAATCGCTCCCTGCCGGTCGCGGCTCAGCCGGAAATCCGATGATTCTCCTGAGGCTGATTAGTTGGCCGTACATTCGGAAACACGCGTTGCGGTGGTTGCTTACTATCGCGGGAATTGTACTGGGCGTGGCTGTATTCGTGGGGATGCACACCGCGAACCAATCCGTGCTTTACGCTTTCCGGCAGACCGTGGATCGCATCGCCGGGACGACCCAGCTTCAGGTTTCTTCCGGTGAAACGGGCTTTGATGAGAACGTGCTGGACCGCGTGCAGGCGGTCCGCGAAATTCGCGTCGCGGTTCCCGTGATTGAAGCGGTGGTTAATACCGGGCTTCCCGGGCAAGGCAATTTGCTGATCCTGGGCGTGGACATGACGGGCGACCGCGGTCTTCGTCAATACGATCTGGAAAGCGGCGACGAAGCCGTGATCGACGACCCACTGGTCTTTCTCGCCCAACCGGATTCGCTCATCATCACGGACACTTTCGCGCGTGAGAACAAGCTGGGCATTGGCGGCAAGGTTCCCATGAGCACCATGGAAGGCGAGAAGCTGTTCACGGTGCGGGGCATCATGAAGGCCAGCGGGCTTGCGAGCGCATTCGGAGGGAACCTCGCGATCATGGATATCTACGCCGCGCAGAAAGTTTTCGGCCGCGGGCGCAGGTTCGATCGCATCGATCTGGCGGTGCAGGAAGGCGCGCGCGTGGAAGACGTAAAGACGAAACTGGAGGCGCTGCTCGGGCCCGGATTTCAGGTGGAATCGCCATCGGCGCGTGGGCAGCAATTCGAATCCATCTCACGGATCTACGCGCTGACGGCCAACATTACCAGCGCTTTCGCGCTCTTCATCGGGATGTTCATTATCTACAATACGTTCCAGATCGCGGTTACACAGCGGCGATCAGAGATCGGGATTCTGCGCGCGCTGGGCGCCACGCGGCGACAGGTGCGGACGATTTTTCTGGGTGAGAGCGTAGTGGCGGGATTGCTGGGATCGAGCTTGGGATTGCTGTTAGGAATCGCGATTGCGCGCGGGATGACGGGATACATCGGAGCACTGCTGGGTGAAGTGTTTGGGATCGCGCAGAAGGCCGAGGAGATTTCAACCAATCCGGCGTTGATGATTTTCGCCGTCGTGCTCGGGGTAATTACTAGCGTGGTAGCGGCATTTATTCCGGCGCGCAACGCGGCTCGGGTTGACCCAGTGCAGGCGCTGCAGAAGGGCCGGTATCAGCAATTGAGCGCCGGCGAAAATCGCGTGCGAAGGATCACCGCGCTGGTCGTCACAATACTCGCGGCGGTTTGCCTGGTGCTGAGCCGCTATCGGCTTCTGGCCTACGCGGGTGACGCCCTGGCGGTATTGGGCGTGTTGTTGCTGACGCCGACTCTGGCGCAATGGGTGGCGCGCGCGCTGCGTCCGCTGCTTCGATGGTTGCGGCCTGTGGAAGGCACGCTGGCTGCTGACAGCCTGCTGCAAGCACCACGAAGGACATCCGGCGCGGTGGCGGCGCTGATGCTGTCGCTGGCATTGGTAGTGGCGCTGGGTGGACTCACGCGCGCCAGTTACGATTCCATTTTCAAATGGCTGGGAGTTGCGTTGAATCCGGATCTTTTCATTTCGCCATCGCAAAGCTTGACTGCTCGCAGCTTCCGCTTTCCAGGATCGATGGCGGAGCAACTGCGCGCCATTCCAGGCGTCGGCGAAGTGCAAAGCGTTCGGGATTCGCGCATTCAGATCAATGGCACGCCGGTGATTTTTGTGGCCGCTGACGTCCGGGCGCTGGTGACTCGCGCGACGCTGCCTCCCACCGCGGGCGATCCCAAGCAGATGTACAAGCTGACCGGCGAAGGTAAAGGCGTTCTCGCTTCCGACAATTTCGCGCTGCTGCGCGGCTACAAACTGGGCGACGTGTTGGATATTCCGAGTCCTCAGGGTGTCCTGCACATGCCGATTGTTGGGATCGTGGTGGATTATTCCGACCAACAGGGCAGCATCTTGATGGATCGCAGCGTTTACAGGCGCTATTGGAACGACGACACGGTGAACATTTTCCGCGTGTATCTGGCGCGCGGCGCCACAGAGGCAGAAGTAAAGCGGCGGATACTCGAACGATTCGGTGCTGAACGGCGCTTGTTTGTGCTGACCAATCGGGATGTGAAGCAATACGTGATGCGGCTAACTGATCAATGGTTCGGCATCACGTATGTGCAGATTGCAGTGGCTGTTTTTGTCGCGCTGCTCGGCATTGTGAACACTTTGATTGTTTCTATCACTGACCGGCGGCGCGAGTTGGGCGTGCTGCAGGCCGTGGGCGGCCTTAGGAACCAGATTCGCGGAACCATTTGGCTGGAGGCCCTGACCATCGGCGCGGTGGGGTTGATTCTCGGATTGGCCTTCGGCGCGCTGCAGCTTTACTACAGTCTGCGGATCACTGGCGAGGATCTGGCCGGCCTCCGGTTGGATTACGAATATCCTTATCAGATTTGCCTGTTTCTGGTGCCTGTGATTCTGGCCGTGGCGTTTGTTTCGGCGATTGGGCCGGCGGAATCGGCTGTGCGCGGGTCGCTGGTTGAGGCGTTGGAATATGAATAAGACGTTTCTCGTTTCTCGTTTCTCGTTTCTCGTTCTCGTTCTCGTTGCGGTCGTTGCTCAGGGCCAGGATGCGCGGCAGATTGTTGCTGAGTCGCAGAAGAGGGGGTTGTCGAAATCGCAGCGGTATGAGGGGACGCTCGAGGTGATTGGATCTGGCAACAAGATTAGTTTGAAGCGGTGGATGTTTGAGCGCATTGGGGCGTATGGAGCTAGCAAGTCGATTTTGCGATTTACGGCGCCGGCTGAAGTGAAGGGAGTTGCGCTGCTGATTGTCAATCATGAGGATCGGGCTTCTGATCAATGGATGTGGACGCCCGCGCTCGAGCGCGACCGGCGCATCGCGTTGCAGGATCGGTCCACGCGGTTTTTTGGTACCGATTTCAGCTTCGAAGATTTGGAAGAGCGCGACGTGAATCAGTTCGATTACAAGCTCGTGGGCGAGGAGACGTTCGATGGGCAGCCGTGTTGGAAGATTGAGTCGAAACCCAAGGAGGGGAAATCGTCGCAGTACACGTCTTCGGTGATGATGATCCGGAAAGACAATTACGTGGTGATTCAGATTGAGAATTTCGCCAAAGATAAGCTGGTGCGGCGCATTCACTACAACGATGTTCAACAGCAGGACGGTATTTGGGTGGGGCGGACGATGGAGGTGTTGGACGCAAATCGTGGGAGCCGGACGGTGCTGAAGCTGGAGAAGTTGCAGTACAACGTTCCGATGAAGGACGAGAGTTTTACGCTAGAGGCGTTGCGGCGTGGGTAGATGGTGGGTCCTGGCAAGCAGCGTGTTGTGCTTGTCAGCGCAGGATTTTACGCAGCGGGGATTTGTTCAGACCAGCCTCACTCTTTATCCGGAAACTGCGCCCAACGATAGCGGGCAGGCGGTGGGTGATGCGCTGTTCCGTTACGAGGCGTCCTACAAGGTCCGGCCCTGGCTCAGAATTTCGGCGTCGCTCGATACCGCGTTCGATACGCATGAACAGGTGGAACGCGCGGCGCATCTGGATTGGCAGGACCGCGGACTCCAGCGCCCGTTGCTCTCGCTGCGCGAACTGAACGCGACCATTTCGAAAGGAAAACTAACGGCCGAATTCGGCAAGCAGTTCATCCGCTGGGGCAAGGCGGACCTGCTAAATCCCACCGATCGTTTCGCGCCTAAGGATTTCCTGAGCGTGACGGATCCTGGATTCCTGGCCGTCACCGCGGCGCGCGTCATTTACGATACGGGCGTTAATTCCTTTGACCTGGTTTGGCAGCCGCGCTTCACTCCCAGCCGCACGCCGCTGCTCGATCAACGCTGGACCGTGCTTCCCGAGAGCCTGGACGATGTAACTCTGCACGACCTGGGTTCCGCGTTCCCCGGACGATCGTCCTTCGGCGCTCGCTGGAATCATGTCGGCGCCGGTTATGAAGTCTCGGCCAGCTTCTACGATGGCTTTAATTCTCTGCCGATCTTTCAGACTTACGCTGACGACGCCTTTCGCCGCCTCTACCCGGCCTTGCGATTATATGGCGCCGATGCGGCCGTGCCGCTGCCCTGGTTCACGGTGAAGACCGAAGCCGCCTACTACACGTCGCCGGATAAACGACAGGATGAATACGTTATCTACGTGATTCAGTTTGAGCGGCAGATTAAAGAGTTTGCCATAGTGGTGGGCTACGCGGGCGATGCGGTGACTGCCTACACGCCGGGATTGCAATTTTCACCCGAACTTGGATTCGCGCGCGCCATTCTGGCGCATGCGCAGTACACCATTGATTCGACGCGCAGCGTGGCCACGGACGCGGCCGTGCGTCAGAACGGCGAAGGGAGCTGGCTCAGAACGGTCTATTCCGAGAGCTTGGGGCAACATTGGCGCGTGACCGCTGGATACACATGGATTCGAGGCGATCCGTCGGATTTTCTGGGCGAGTATCACCGCAATTCGTCCGCGCTACTGGCGCTGCGTTATAGTTTCTAGCCGGAAATATATTAGCCGGGAATGTCGATTTGGCGCATCTGCAATCGACATACCAGTGAGAGGCTAATATGTTGACCACTTCCGTTGCGGTTTCGGATTGCGAATGGCATGAAGAGTTGGCCAATGCTCAGGCGATCCAGCAACACCTGCTGGCGCGCTATTCGGGGCCCGTTGCGGACGCCGATTGCAGTGCGGTTTGCCGGCAAGCGCACGCGGTGGGCGGCGATTTCTACGATTTTCTGCGGCTGCCGGATGGCGAGCTCGGTATCGCGGTGGGAGATGTTGCAGGTAAGGGTCTGGGAGCCGCATTGCTGGCTGCGAATCTCGAAGCAACTCTCAGAGGTGAGGGGCGGCGTTCGCCATTCGGGCTTGCGCAAGTGATCGAAAGCGTTAATCAACATTTCCACGAAGCCAGTTTCGAAGAGGGCTATGCGACACTGTTTTACGCGACATTCGATCCGAACACCAGGATTCTGAAATATGTAAATGCAGGGCACAATCCGCCGCTGGTGAGACGGGTGGATGGGAGCGTCGAGTGGCTGGAGATTGGCGGTGCGCCGGTGGGGCTGTTTCAAGTCGGGACGTACGAAGAGGGTTGCATCCAGCTGAATCCTGGCGATGTATTGGTGGCTTATACGGACGGGATTGTGGAAGCTCAGAACGCTTGTGGCGAGGATTGGGGCGCTGGCCGGTTGGCGGGGATTGTGGATGAGGCGAGCGACGAAACTGCTGCGCAGATTAATGGTCGGATTTGGAAGGCGGTTGACAGATTTGTTGGGAGAGCTGGGCAGCGGGATGATATGACCTTATTGGTGCTGCGAGTTGTCTAACGCGGCGAGGCGGCGGGTTAGAAAATCCTGCTCGATGCGATTGGTGGTCAAGGCTAGCGCTCGACGATAAGCGTCTACAGCTTCTTGGAATCGGTTCATGCGGCGGAGAATGTCGGCGCGGGCGGCGTGCAACAGGTAATAGCCGTCTAGTTCATGCGTGGCGCCGATAGCTTCGATACGCCGCAGTCCTTCTTCAAATCCGGCGCTCATGGCGATTGCAACGGCATGGTTCAGGGCGATGATCTTGGAGGGGTTGAACTCCAGCAGCCGGCCATAGAGGGCGGCGATCTGATTCCAATCCGTCTCGAGTGGAGTTTTCGCTTGCGCGTGCAGGGCGGCGATGGCTGCCTGCAATTGATAGGGACCGACAGGTCCGCGGCGCAAGGCTTTTTCTACGAGTGATAGGCCTTCGGAAATCTCCGCTTCATCCCACAGCGACCGGTCCTGCTCTTCGAGCGTGATGAGCTGGGCATCGTGGACGCGTGCGTGGCGGCGGGAATCGTGGAGCAGCATGAGGGCGAGCAATCCAAGATTTTCTGGCTCGCCCGGCAACAATTCGTTCAGCATCCGGCCCAATCGAATGGCTTCGGCACTCAGGTCCAGGCGCAGCAACTGGTCGCCCGAAGCGGCGGTGTAGCCTTCGTTGAAAATCAGATAGATCACGGCCTGGACGGAGGTCAAGCGCTCCGGCAATCGAGCCGGCGGTGGGATTTCGTAGGGAATCTTGGCTTCCTGAATTTTGCGTTTGGCGCGGACCAGGCGTTGCGCGAGCGTCGGCTCTGGAATCAGGAATGCTTTCGCGATTTCGGTGGTGGTCAATCCGCCGAGAGTTCGCAAGGTCAGCGCCACTTGCCCTTCCGGATTCAATGCGGGATGGCAGCAGGTGAAAATCAGACGCAGGCGATCGTCGGGGAAATGCATGGCGGTCTCATGGATTGCCGGAGCGTCGGGCTGCGCGAAGGCCTCGGTTTCGTAGCGCAGCGCATCTTGTTTTTCGCGCCTGGTTTTCTCGCGCCGGCTTTGATCGATCAGCTTGCGATGCGCGGCGGCCGTGATCCACGCGGCGGGATTCAGCGGGAGGCCGCTCGCGGGCCAAGCAGCTAGGGCAGCCGCGAACGCTTCCTGCATGGCTTCTTCGGCGCGGTCGAAGGATCCGGACATGCGTATGAGCGTGGCGATGATGCGGCCGGATTCCTGGCGGAAGACAGCTTCCGCCGTTGTCCGCGCGTCCATGGTCAAGGCCGCCGCGGCAGCTCATGGACCGGACGGATTTCGATGCATCCCACGGCGCCTTTGCAACCGGTAGGAATTCGCTTGGCCCATTCGATGGCATCGTCCAGGTCCTTGCATTCCAGCATGTAGTAGCCGGCCAGTTGCTCCTTGGTTTCGGCGAACGGGCCATCGGTGGTGATGGCCGCGCCGCCGTTGACGCGGACCGTAGTGGCAGTGCTGGTGGGCTTGAGCGCGTCGACGCCCAGCAGGACGCCTTTTTCACGGGCGTCCTGCATCACTGCCCAATGGTTGTTCATGAGAGTCTGGGCCTCTTCGGGTGGGAGAGGCACCGAACGTTCTTGGGAATAGATCAGAAACATGTAGCGCATGGCGGTTGGTCGGTTGGTCGGTTGTTCGGTTCCTTAATTCGTTGGGAAATTTGGATCGGCTTTCACTTCCTGGATTTGCTTGGTGTGGCGCTCGCTGTGTCCCGCTGCTGCGAGGATCCATTGGTAGCCGTCGAGCGGCCCAAAGACGGGATGATCTGCTACGTGGCCGCGGAGATTGGAGTCGGATTTCAGGCAATTCACAGTTTGTTGGCGGCTGGCCAGGAATTGCTCCAGGTTCGCCGTGGGCGTGGAATGGCCGGTTGGCACAAGCTGCGGCGGCGCTTTCACCTTGGTTGAGCGATCCGGAACCATGGTAAGAATCAGCGTGTCCAACTGCTTCACGTCGCGATCCGGGGAAGGCGCCGGGCCTTTTTCCAGTCTCACTCGAACGCCGGTCAAGACCAAAGTTTCCACTGTGGCGATGTGTTCCAGGCATTCCGCTACCGACCAGCGATCGGGCGCTGGTTTGAAGTTGAATTGCGCTTCCGAGAGGCCTTTCACGGCTTCTATGACGCCCGCGCGCGTTTCCGCGAGATAGCGAAGTGCTTGTTCCCGTTCCATATTCGTGATGTCCTGGCCCGTGGCCCCGCCGGCGAGGCTGATGGCTCCAAAAAGTATCGCTGATTTCGTGTACAGAGTGTTGATCATCGGAATTCTCCTTTGGTGTGGTGTGCTTCCGGCAAGACGACGATTGAGAATTCGCGGATCGACAGGCGGATTGAACTTTTTTTATGCGGATTTGAGCGCCTGGCAGACGTCTCCGGGATGGGTGGCGGGTTTCACTTTGCGGAAAATCTGCTTGATCTTGCCGTCCTTACCGATCAGAAACGTGCTGCGCTCCACGCCCATGTAGGTGCGGCCGTACATGCTTTTTTCCACCCAGGTTCCATAGGCGTTGGCGACATTGTGATCAACGTCTGAGAGTAGGGTGAACGGTAATTTGTACTTTTCCTTGAACTTGGCGAGCGCGGCGGGCTTGTCGGGCGAGACGCCCAGGATGACGGCTCCGGCGTCGGCGAACTTTTTGGCGTGATCGCGGAAGCCCTGCGCTTCGGTGGTGCATCCGGGAGTGTCGGCCTTGGGATAGAAATAGAGGACCACGTGCTTGCCCTTGAGCTTGGCCAAATCGAAGGGCTGACCTTGATCGTCTTCGACGTGGATAGCGGGCGCGGTGTCGCCTTCTTGGAGGGCTTTGGGCATAGGGTTATTTTAGCGGAACGGAAGTTTGACGCAAAGCAGGATTCGGGCTCTCTTACTCAGCGCCGGAGCACCATAGCCGTGCAACGAAGTCCGACTCTTCTGCGGTTCGCGGCATATCGAGGTCTACGCGGACTTCCCGAATGAGTTTCGACAGCAGGGCGTCATGTCTTGCGTCCGATCTGGAGGTATTGGAAACCTTGATTTCGTCTTGAAATTGGTACAACGCACTCAGCACACCCTTCGAGCCAATAAGGAGAAGCGTGTTGCTGGCTATCGCGAAGGCCTTATTGCGCTCTGGCGTTGAGTCAGTGCCTAAATTCCGCTCAAGGAGACAACGAATTCCTTGTATAGCTCGAAGTTGTACTTCCTCCAGTCAGCTTCGCGCTCCTTCATCTTGGTGAAGTAATAGCTGATGGCCTTGACGACCACCGCAGCGGCGGCGGAGATGACGGCGATTAGAATCGGTGTATCCATGGCGCTGGGAGATTGACCGTAATTGATCGTACGCAAGCCCAATCCCCGGCCTCGGGATCGTGGTCCATGGCGATGTTTGACAACAAAAACGATACCGGGCCGGTAACTAGGTGACCCTTCCGTCCAAACGTCAATAGACGAGCAGCGCGACGAGATCGCGGCTTCCGAGCACTACATGGAGGATCAGCACCACGTCGTCCTCAACGATGCTGTGAATGATGACGTAATCGCCAACGGCAAGGCTGCGCAAGTTGGGGTCGCAAATCTTCGTCACGGCGGCGGCCCATGTACGGATACCGGGCCAGTAGCCAGAAACGCTCTGCGATGCCTTCGACTACGCGAGTGGCAACGTCGACGCTGCTGGTTTCGCGGGCTAAGTGAATCCAGATGCCGTCAAGTTCGGCGTCCGCCTCGGGCGAAAGACGAAACTCGCTCATCCGCGAGGATTTTACTCGGAGGCTAGACGGGCCATACCACACCGCCTAATGTCCGAGGTAAGCTGGGTCACTTCCTCATGCGAAGTGATTCGCCGGCCTTCGCCACGCGCCAACGATGCTTCGGCCTGATCGACTGAGGCGAGTATTTCGAAGCGTCGCCGTTCGCGCTCCTCCCAGAGGGACATCGCTTCCTGCACCGCGTCTTCTTTGCGGTGCAACCGGCCAGCTTCGATGGCTTGGCGGATAAACGCCTCCTGGTCGGGGGTCAGATGTACTTCCATACGACTTTAGCGTAGCAGGCTCGGGATGACACACCGCACCGAAGATTGTAGACTGGAAGATTAGTCCAATCTGGAGGAGTTCTCGGAATGTGTAAATCGCTTTTGAGCTTGGGCGCCGGCGGGTTGCTGCTGGCCGGATTGCTGGTTGGGGCAGACACCAAGGGTGATCCCGCGAAGGGTAAAGAGGTGTTTGAGCAGTGCGGCGTCTGTCACAACACCGACACGGACGAGAAGAAGATCGGCCCGTCGCTCAAGGGGCTCTTTAAGCATGACAAGCTGAAGAACGGCAAGAAGGTCACCGAAGAGAACGTCAAGGCGATGATCAATGCCGGCGGCAATGGCATGCCCTCCTATGCGGACCTGCTGTCGGAAGCTGAAAAAGCCAACGTCATCGCGTATTTGAAGACGCTGTAGACCGCGGGCGGCGTGCTACATTAGTGTTTGTAGGCCCTCCGACACGTCCCCATCGTCTAGCCCGGCCTAGGACACCGCCCTTTCACGGCGATAACAGGGGTTCGAATCCCCTTGGGGACGCCATTTCACTGAATCACCGACTCCGTTGAAGCCCGCGTGGCGCACGCACTCTTGCGTGCTGCGCCGAGACTCATCTCGGGCGTAGGGCGAACATCGACACGAGTGTCGATGCAGCACGCAAAAGTGCGTGCGCCACGGGCTACGGGATGCTGATCTGATAAATGCTCAGGCCGTTTTGATTGGGAACCAACAAATAGCCGTTTGACGCCGCGATTCCGCTTAGGCCGAATTGTGTCACGAAGGGATACAGCACGGGGGCGCTGCTGGTCCGCGCATCTACGATCATTAGATTCCCGGGCCCGGTAGGATCTGTTTCTGGCGAATTATTGACCAGGGCAAATACGAAAACATCCGAACCAAAAGGTTCCACCGAATACGTTCCCGTGGTTTGGATCTTGGTGACCACAGTGGCGATCGGCTCGGGATTCTGGACATTCGAGATATCCATGGTGGTCACGGTCAGCGTGCCGGTGAGGTTGAAATCCGGGACGCCTGGATTGCGAAACCCGGTGGTGTTGCCGGTTACTAAGAGCAGCGTGGTGTCGTAGGCCATGCCCAGGAAAATCGAGGCATCGGCCACGGTAACGCGATCGATTCCCTGCAGGCTCTCCAAATTGCTCACGTCGATGACGTCCAGCGCAGCGCTGCCTACGGTGCTGTCCCCAGTGGCCGTGGTGGTGGCAGAGTAAACTGTTGCCAAGCCCGCCGGCAGCAGCGCTAGCGCGTTCGGACGCGGGTTCAGATTATTGGAAGCGGGCTGATCTGCGTTGGGCACCAGGGACGAAACCAGTTGCGGCAGTAAAGCGGAAAAATCGAACGCGAGAAAATCGCCGTGGAGCGCGGTGATATCGTTCGCGCTATCGGTGGTGAACCAGCTGGTGCTGGAGAAACCGGCGGTCCCGACAAAAGTGAGATCGGCGAGGAAAGTATACGTAAGCGGAGCGATTGTGCCCAGCAGGACCGGATCAGTGGGGGTGGTGACGTTATAAACCGCGAAGTTGGGCGCGGTGCCGGGTCCCAGCAGGTCGACTAGGATTGGCGTGGTGGTATCGAGGTTGAGCGCGCATTTTCCGCCATTGCCGTTCAGAACGGAGTCGCCAAATTCGCCATCATAAACGGGAGTGGTTACGTCGCTGGTGTCGATGATGATGATCTGGTTGGCGTTGCATACATAAGTTATGTTGTTGTAGACCACCAGGCTGCTTGCGCCGGCGTTGCCGAAGCTCAAGCTGCCCACCAGACTCAGGAAGCTGGGAGGCGCGGTTCCGGAACCGGAAACGGAGAGCACGGCGGAAGGGCTGACAAAGCCACCCACGGTGATTACCAGCGGATAATTTCCCTTGGCGAGACTGGGCACTTGGATGTTCGCCTGAGCCAAACCGACGAACCCCGGCGCAAGGCCCAGGAATTGAACGGTGGCCGCGACTCCGCCGATAGTTGCTGAGACTGTGGATGTTGCGTGGGCCAAGGGCGAAGTTACGGCCGGCTTTCCGTCCGCCACGGGATGATCCACGGGACCTTGGCCGGTAAGATACACGGTCACTACCGATCCTTCGGCGGCCGGGTTCGAGCTGCTATTCGCGGAATGATCCGCATTCTGTGCGGCGGCTTGATTGCTGGTGCTTTGGAAGAGTGCAGGAGATGCGGTCACCACTGTGAAGTTGAAGATTAAGCTCTGGCCCCCGCCTAGAGTGACGTAGAGCGCGGCTGTCCCAGCGACTAACCTACTTGGAACCTGGAAATTGATCTGGGTGGGGCTGGCGTAGACCAGGGGCGCCTGGGAGGAAACCTCCGATTGGCTAACGATCACGCTGGCTCCGGCCAAGGTGGTCGGCAGGGGAAGGCTTGCAGCGTTTAATGTCGAGCTGGCTAAGCCAGTTCCGAAGATGGTGGCGAGCGACCCCGGCGACACTCGGGGCCCGAAGCTGGCCGCATCGGTAACGGCTTGGATTACAGAGGCTGCGTTCGATGCCGCCAAGGGTATGAGGAGGAAGGGGATGAGCCGAAAGAGGTTCAACTACGATTGACGCGTAGCGCAAAGAATCCGTTCAGGTTAACTGGGCGAACTGGGTGAAAAGGCGCAATGCCTGGGGACAAAGGCTTGGATGCCAAGACCCATTCCAGCTATCCTATTGACTTTTGGGCGCATGACGCTGGCCGTCCAATTGCCCACATCGCAAGCACCTATCGCGTTTCCTGTGACCGCTATGACACTTTGTGAAACCTTGCGTGAACATGCGTTCACTTCCGGACTGACCGATCCCCAGATTGCGAAGTTGGCTGAACTCGCCCACGAGGTGAGCTTTCGGGAGGATGAAGTGATCCTGGTGGCCGGGCAGCAATCCAAGCAGTTCTATCTGCTGCTCTCGGGGAGTGTTTGCATCGAGGTGGGTACGCGAACGTATGTCGTTTGGGTGCAGATTCTCAAGGAGGGAGATGCGTTCGGTTGGTCCTCACTTTTAGATCACCACGATACGTTATTTCAAGTACGTGCACGGGAAGCGTCCCGCGCGGTGTGTTTGGACGGTGAACGCCTTTCGGCCGCCCTGCGCGCGGATTCGGAGCTGGGGGCGGAAATGCTTCGGCGCACGCTGAATCTGGTGGCCGGGCGCGTCAAGGCTACGGAGACGCGGCTGGGTGAGATGTGCGGCGTGAAGCTGCAGTAGACCCGCGCTCAGAGGCTCCGCGCTGGTCCCCTTGCTCACGCGCGGGGCTACCTGACGCGCGGGGCTACAATAATCCGAAACGGCGTTATCAGAACGACCACAGGAAGCTGGAATAGGCTGTGGTGGCGCGGTAGGCGTTACTCGGAAGGAAATCCCCAGTGGCGAAAAAATCCTCGTGATAGCCATAGTATTGATATCCGACGTTCCAGCGGACCCGATTCGAGATCTTCACGGAAACGCGGCCGAGCGGCGACAAAAACTTCATGGGAAACGTCTGCGCGGCCTGGAATGCCGGGATGGTGGTGCCGAATCCGGTTCCGAGCGGATTGTTGCGGCCATCGCCAGTATCCTGAATGTGGCTGTAGCCGGTGTACAAATCGACGCGCTTTCCGAGCGCGAACCGTAGGCCAATATTTCCGGTCTGCAGATTGCTGATGTAGAGCGAGTATTGATTCTCGAGCAGGGTGCCGCTATCGAAAAATGAAAGACCGCCCAAAGTGTCCAGGTGCAGCTTCACATAATCAGCATTGAATGACAGCCAGCCGAGCGGCGACCAGGAGGCGTTCGCGGCATAGGTTCGGGCGTGAGAGCTGTAGGCGGTGAGCGTAATCGAATCGTTGTTGTAGTTCGATTGCGCGTAGGCCGAGAGCATGAGGCTTTTCTTTTTGTATTGAATTCGCGCGTTCAGCGTCTGATAATTTTTGTCGCTCTTGGGAGAGAAGGGGCGATTGGCGTGTCCCACCTCGCCGTCCAGCAGGATGGTGAGCGGCGCTAGCGGCTGGATTCTCACGCCGAACACGCCTGCGTTCAAAATGCTGGTTTGCTCGTAGGCCGGCATGCCCAGAGTGAGGACGCTGTTAATGGAACGGTCGGAGTAATGATATCCGGCGAAGAAGCCGATCCACTTGCGCATCCGATAGTTCAAATCGGTTTGATTGGTGATGGTGCGGATGCCGAGATATTGAAAGTCCTGGACCACGAACTGTCCGGTTCCATTGTTCAATTGCAGGAATTCGGAATCTCCCTCGGTGCGGATGTTGTAGACACCGGTGCTGTTGGTAAGGGTGAGCTTTGGTCCCAGAAGAAAGCTGATGCTGAGATTGCCGGTGGCGGCTGGGCGATTGCCGGTCCCCATGCTCACCACCTGTAAACCGGCCAGGTTGGGCCCGGATGCACCGGGGAGGAAGGGGCTTTGATCCGATATATAGGCGCGGCGCGAGCCTGTATAGGTGAAGCGGCCGTTGACGCTGACCCATTTCCGATTGGTGAAAAGCCCCACGCGCCAATACGGGCTGGTGCCGTGGTAGGGATTCGTAAATAGCGTGGTGGGCGTGCCGGCTACTTGGGGAGGCGTCATGAAATCTTCCTTGAAATCCTGCCAACCGTGCATAAAGTTGACGGTGACTCCCAGAAGTTGAAATTCACTGCCCAGGCGATATTCGTTGGTGGCATCGCGCAGTGAGGTGAATAAGGCCGTGTCCGGAGTAGAGCTTGGAGTCGGCGCGGGCACAGGCGCCGTTCCAGGCGCCGTTCCAGGCGTCGTTACGGGAACTGCTACGAAGGCGCCGACGGCAGTGATCTCCGGACCCTCCTGCACGGAGCGCGAATATCCGATGAAGAATTTGATTTTAGACTGCGGGAACAGGGTGAGATCGTCATCCTGCGAGGTGTAGCGCGTATCCCGAAAGTTGCCGCCCGTTTGACCCGCGCTGATCAGGCCGGGATTGTAATAATCGTTCAACCGCCAGGTCATATCGAAGCGATATAGGTTATTTTTAGCAATGCGCAGCGTGGCGGATTCGTAAGGATCGCCTCCCAGGCCGACAGTCGAGAGCGTGAGTTCGTCGAAATACGTGCCATGGCCATCGCGCGAGTACATGCCAAAGGAGCTTCCGAGCAATCGCAGCCCGGCGGGGTAATTCACCTGGCTCTTGTATTCGTCGAGATTGCCTCCGATGGACGTGAAGCGGTAGCCGGTCTCGAAGGAGTTGACGATGTTGTAATCGGATGCGTTGTCGCCGGACGGTGGGCCAACGGGTTCCTGGGTGGTGGGCGTTACAACTTGTTGCGCGCAACAGGCGGCGGTGATGAGTAGTGGAAGGATTAGAGTTTTCATTGGCCGCCTCAATTCAAAAAGAACGCGCTGGCGTTGGAGCCGTGAATGTGGCTGTGACAGTTGGTGCAGTTTTGATAGATGGGTGACCGAAAATTATGAAATTGAAACGGCACCGGATCACCTTGGGCGGTCCGGCCAAAGCCGGGAGCGCCGTTATGGCATTCCAGGCACATGGTGAAAACAACTGGACGGCGCAACAGGCGCGAGTTGGGCGATCCATGGGGATAATGGCAAATTTCGCAGCCTTCCACGCGAACCGGAGGGTGCTCATAGACGAAGGGTCCACGTTTTTCCGCGTGGCATTTGAGACAGGCCTCCTCACTGCCGTCAACCTGTTTCACCATGGCAGACCGCGTGGATGTTCCCCAGGTTTGGGCGAACGTGCCGTGGGGATTGTGGCAATCGCTGCAGGTGATGACGCCTTCGTTCACGCGATGCTTGAAGGGCATGGAGAATTGGGAGCGAACATCGGCGTGGCACTGGTAGCACAGCTCCGATTGCACTTTCGCCAGCAGAAATTTCGGGGTTTGAGACGCGTGGATGGAGTGGCAACTGGTGCACACAACATTGTTCTCGGTGTGCGCGGAAGTGCGAATGTTGGCGCGGGCGAGTGTCTGGGAGTGACAGCGCAGGCAGTTGTCCTGGATCTTTTGGGGTTCGAGCTGGGAGAAAGCGATAATGCTAGCCTTTCCGCCGTGGGCTGCGATGTGGGCTTGGCCGGGGCCGTGGCAGCCTTCGCATCCGGTATGCTCGGGCGTCTCTTTGCCGGAGGCGACGCTCTTGAAATGCGGGTTCTTAAAAAACTTCGACCAGACGTCGGGATGGCAGGTTTTGCACGCTTGGCTGCCGACGAAGCCGCCGGGGGAGGCGCCCCGCTGGATCAAGCCGGATGGCTGAGCTGAGGTTGATGGCGGCTGCGCTACGGTTGATGGCGGCTGCGCCGTCTGGACGGATGGCTGCTGCTGGGCTAGGGCCGGCCAGGCGGCGGCCAGGACCGGGAATAAAAGCGCTCGAATTGCAGTCATGATCCATTGGACGCGCGGAGGCAGGCTTTCCGCAAGTGCCTGGATGGGATTAAAGTAAACTTTTTGTGAAAGTATTATGACTTACGGCGGTGCCGGCGGCTACCGGCGAGGCCATCGCGTTCACGAATGCATTAGCTATCGGGGATTGTTCGCCGCGTAGCGCCCGGCGCTCATGCTGGAAAAGAGTGGCCACAAAGAACGGATGCGCGGTCAGCTCCACTCCGCGCAGATTGCCTTCGAGATCGCGGACCGCGGCCTGAAATCCACTGGCCAGAAGCAGCGGCTCAAATTCCGGATTCACTCCGAAATTGCAGTGATATCCTTCCGTAATGCGCTCGACGCCGTAGGCGCGGCGGACGATGCCGCTGGGCGCCACAAGCAGTTCTTCCGTCTGTTCCACCAGTGAGCAAGCCAGCCTGGTAATGACAAGCTGGGGCGCATCGGGCGCGGTTTCCTGGTGGTCCGCAGCTTGAATGCCGCAAACATTGCGGGCATATTCGATGAGCGCGTATTGGAAGCCGGCGCAGGTTCCGAGAAATGGCACGCCGTGCTCCCGGGCGAATCGGATGGCCGCAAGAGCGCCCGCATCGTTGGCGTAGGGGCCGGCTGGGACAGACCAGATTCCATCGAACGCGGTGAAATCTTCATCCCGGCCGGTAATGGTGGAGGTATGCGTCCAAACGGGCTGGATTTCTACTCGGGCGGCCGAGGCTGCAAGCCGCAGTGCTTCCGGGATGGCCTGGTGAGCAATGACCGCGGGGTTGTAGTCGCCAATGAGGGCGATGCGTAGGGGCACGAAGCTAGTATACTGGTCACCTCGCGTCCTTCCCCATGCTGTTAGAGGGTTTGTGAAGCTTTTTGCCGCTTACGCAGTATTTTCGATGCTGGCCGCCTCAGCATCCGCGGGGGCTCTGACCAGCGTCAACCCACTGCCAGGGCAAATCCAGCCGAACGTCATGATTCGCGACACGGAGGGGAACCTTTACCTGGGCAGCGGAGTGCCTATCCCGACCGCTGGGTTGCCCCTCACCCCGGCCGCCGCCGTCACAAAGCTTTCCGCCGACGGAAAAGTGATTTTCACTACCACCCTCGCTCCCAATCCCGAAAGTGGCGTGACAGATCTGGCACTCGCGCCGGATGGCTCAATTTGGGCGGTTGGATCGGTACAGGGAAGTTTCCCGGTCACTGAGGACGCGGGCGAAACCCAGCCCCTGGGCGACCCGACAGGCTTTGTCGCGCGGCTCAACAGCAGTGGCGCCGTGATCTACTCGAGTTACGTGAACGGCATCGCCGCGTCCCCTTCAGGACTCGGCACGCTCCTTGCGATGGCTGTAGACAACAGCGGAGCGGTCTACATCACCGGCCAAGGTATCTTCAATTCCACGCCAGGCGCGCTCGCGCCGGCGACGTCAGCCGGTATCGGCTATTTCACCGTGAAGCTGGATGAAAATGGAAAGCAGGTCTGGGCCACGGGCGGAATCGGTGGCCTCGCCATCGCGGTAGATGCTCTGGGAAATGTATACGTCGGCGGGAGTGAAGTAGGCAGCTTTCCCTTGCCGATCACGCCGGGTGCGTTCCAGCCGTCGTCGGCGCGCTACACTTGCGGTAACGCCGGTCCAACTGGGTTCCCCTGCTCTAACCAGTACGCCGCCAAGCTGGATCCTTTAGCGGCGAGTTACTATACTGCACGTGGCTGAGCGGAAGCTATGGTGCGTATCCATCCAGCTTGGTGATCGACGGGCAGGGCAACGCCATTCTGGCCGGTACGACGCAATCCTCGGACTACCCAACCACGCCTGGCGTGTTCCAGACGGCGGAATTCGCCGGGCAACCATACGTCCCATCCCAAGATATCTTTGATTCCGCCGGGCCGGCATACACTGGCTATGTCACAAAGCTAAATGCGACGGGAACGGGGTTGATCTTTTCGACCTACCTGGGCGGATCGGCGGAAGACATGCTGGTTGAGGCGAGCCTGGATGCGCAAGACAATATCTACGTGGTTGGCTTGGCAACGTCGCCCGATTTTCCCGGAATCTTCGGCGTCCCGGATGGTTGCCGTCCAAGCCAGGTTCATCAGGTTCCCTACCTCACCCGGCTGAGCGCGGATGGAAGTTTGTTGAGCGCGACGCAACTTGCCTACGGAGTTGTGGATGCTCAAGGATTCGACGCCGGCATCACGCCGGAGAGCGCGCCTTCGGTCGCGGATGGCGAGGGTAACGCTAGCGTGGCTTTCAATGGTTCGCTCGCGAGCCTGAGTCTGTTCGCACCGGCACAGAGATTTGTCTGCGTAACGGATGCGGGCGACCATGCGCCCATTACCCAAATCGCTCCCGGAGAGTTGCTGGAGCTACTCGGTAACAACATCGGCGAGCCCGGGGGCATGAGTGTGCAACCGGTGAACGGGGTGATACCGGTGAGGTTCGGCGACGGCTCGGCAGTAAAGATCCACGGCATAGCAGCGCCCATTCTTTACTCCCCCATTCTTTACTCCTCTGGGGACCAAATCAACATTCAGGTTCCTTACGAGATCGCCGGCCAGACCAAGGTGACGCTGGAGATTGATGATCCCAATGGGAACGCTGCTGGGACGTTGGAATTCAGCGTGGTTTCAAGTCAGCCGCGCGCGTTTATCAGCGGCACGGGATACGCTTCGTGCAACGGAAATTACACGACGTCGTTCCAAGCTCTCGCGCTGAACGCGGATGGTTCGTTCAATAGCTGCTCGAATCCAGCCGAGGTTGGATCAGTCGTCGCTCTGTTTGTAAATGACCCGGGAACCAGAGGCGTTACGGGCGCTATTGCAGTGATTCCGGCTACGCCGTTGGCTCTTCCGGTCACTGTCTCCGGCGAAGCGCAGTTTGTCTCCGCGGAATCCGACCCGGGTTCCATCAATAGCGTTTGGGCCGTGAAGCTGCGCCTGATTCCGAACTCGAATGGTGTGGCCATGCAGCCAGCCGAATTCACTCTCACTATTGGCGGCGTTCCGGTGCAGGACCCGCTATTGGTTTGGGTGCAATCACAGCAGTGAGGATACGGGACCTTTTTCTCGATGCGGCGTACTACTAAGATATGCGACTGAGGCAGGTTCTCCGGCGTTTGGCTCGGACGCCGATGTTTACGGCGATTGCGGCCATCACATTGGCGCTCGGCATCGGCGCCGATAGCGCGATATTCAGCGTAATCAACGGCATTATTTTGAAGCCGCTGCCGTATCCGCACGCTGAGCAGTTGATCGAGGTGAGCCACTCGGCTCTGGGCGTGCACTTGCCGGATGCCGGCTCGGCGCCGTTTTTGCACTTCACTTATCGAGATCAAGGACAATCGTTCCAAAACCTCGGATTGTTCCGTTGGAATACCCGCACCGTGACGCAACTCACGGAACCGGAAACCGCGCAGTGCCTCAACGTGACGGCCGAGGTGCTGCCGATCCTGGGAGTGCAGCCGGCGCTAGGGCGTTGGTTCACGGAAAGAGACGACACGCCCGGGAGCCCGAAAACCGCCGTTCTAATGTATGGATGGTGGCAAGCGCGATTCGGAGGCGACCGTTCCGTCACAGGGCGCAACATCATTGTCGACGGCGTTGCGCGCGAAGTGATCGGCGTCATGCCCGCGGCCTTCCGCCTGCTGGATCATGACGCGGCGTTTCTGTTGCCGATCCAGCTTGATCGCAACAAGACCTTTCTCGGCCAGGTGGACTACCGGGGCCTTGCCCGCCTTAAGCCAGGCGTAACCATCCAGCAAGCCAGCGCTGACGTGGCGCGGCTGATTCCGATTGCGCTGCACAGCTTTCCTCCGCAAGCCGGTTTAACCGTAAAGATATTTGAAGACGTACTGTTTGCTCCGAAGCTGGAGTACCTCAAACGAAGCATCATCGGCGATATCGCACAGACGCTTTGGATCCTCATGGGGACCATCGGAATTGTTCTGCTAATCGCGTGCGCCAATGTCGCGAATCTTCTGCTGGTTCGCGCCGAAGGACGGCAGCAGGAACTGGCCATCCGAGCAGCGCTGGGCGCCACCTGGCGCGACATCGCCCGAGAGTTGCTGATGGAGAGCATGGCGTTGGGGATACTGGGTGGCGCGCTTGGTTTGGGGATCGCGTATGGCGCGGTTCGAGCGCTGATCGCCGTGGCTCCGGCGCATCTGCCACGGTTGCATGACATTTCGATTGATCCGGTGGTGATTCTGTTCACGCTCGCGACTGCGCTCGCAACGGGGATTTTGTTCGGGATGATTCCGGTGGTCAAGTATGCCGGTCCACGCATCGCAAGCTCATTACGCGGCGGAGGCCGGACGTCATCCGATAGCAGGGAACGGCATCGCGCGCGCAACTTGCTGGTGGTGGTGCAGGTTGCGTTGGCGATGGTGCTGCTGGTGGGCTCTGGGCTGATGATCCGGACGTTTCAGGCATTGCGGCATGTCGATCCAGGATTCGATCCCGAGGATGCGTTGACTTTGCGCATCTCGATTCCGGTATCCCAGGTGAAGGATCCGACGGCCGTGATTCAGTTGGAGCAGGGCATCCTCGAAAAGATTCGCGCCATTCCGGGAGTGGCTGCAGCCGGACTGACTACCGTGATTCCGGGCGAGCCCGGCTCTTACGATCAGGTGTATGTTCGCGGCCAGGTGTACAAATCGGTGCCACCGCTGCGCCGGCTTAAATATGTTTCGCCTGGATTGTTGGCCGCCATGGGCAATCGGCTGGTGGCGGGCCGCGAATTCACCTGGACGGATACCTATGAGCGGCGTCCGGTGGCCATGCTTTCCGAGAATCTCGCGCGCGAGTTGTGGCAGGATCCGCGGCTTGCGATCGGCAAACAGATTACTGAGAATCCGAAAGACCCTTGGCGCGAAGTAATCGGAGTGGTGAAGGATGAACGCGAGGACGGTGTGCAGCAGCCGTCCCCAGCTGTTGCATATTATCCGCTGCTGATGAACAATTTCGAGGATCAGGCGGTATTCGCGGTGCGCTCGGTTTCCTATATTGTGCGGAGCCGGCGCGCCGGATCACAAAGCTTGCTGGCCGACGTGCAGCAGGCCGTTTGGGC
>Ga0116125_1000189_pt1 | contig 28248 bp, 29 predicted proteins | sample June2015DPH_16_1_2_FD_89729 | JGI IMG/M metagenome (GOLD analysis project Ga0116125, IMG submission 89729) | Peatland microbial communities from SPRUCE experiment site at the Marcell Experimental Forest, Minnesota, USA - June2015DPH_16_10 | ecosystem: Environmental > Terrestrial > Soil >...
CCAGTGGTTCATCGATCGCTCTGCGCCGTTCGCGGCGATCGACGCGGATGTTTCGCATGCGACTCTCCGTCGCGCCTATGGGAGTTATGCCCAGCCGGCCGACCTCGACGACTTCGCCAGCGCCGACGAGATCATCGATCGCGCTTTCGCAGCCGACCGCGCCGTGGTCGTCGATCTTCCGGCGCAAAGCAAGCGAGCCCTTGACCGCTGGCTCGCCAGTGCCGATGTGCTTCGGTTCGCCCGTGAAGCCGGCATACGCTTGACGCTTTGGCACGTCAGCGACGGGACGGTCGACTCCGTCAATGACCTCGAGCGCACGTTGGAGCGTTACGGAGACGCGCTCGCGTACATCGCCGTCAGAAACCACGGTCGTGGCAAGGACTTCACCCTTTTCGATGAGAGCGACGCGCGCCGGCGGTTGTTGGAGCGCGGCGGCCGCGTCATTGACCTACCGGAGCTCGACGCCGTGACGATGACACGTGTCGATCGAACAGGGGTGAGCCTCTGGGCTGCGGCGAACAACACGGAAGGCGATCAGACACTGGCCCCGCTGCAGAGGCAGCGGGCTCGCATGTGGCTGGAACGCTCTTATGCCGCATTGGGGTCTCTCGGCGACGCGCTGTGAGCGCTCGCTCGACGTCGTAGGGCGGCTACGCCGTGGCAAAGTCGCTCTTTCCGGGCGGGGCGGATCGCTATGTCCATGCTGTGGCCCAGCCCCCCGGCGAAGTCGTCACCGTTCTGAAACGAGATCGTCGTCTTGCCTGGGGGCAACGAGACCTAGAGTCGCGCGTAGAGGCCCACGAATGCTTCAGCCCAGAGTCGTTTTTGCCCCGATCGATTTCAGCGATCCAGCACGCGACGCGGCGGATACCGCGGCGGATCTCGCCTCCCGATATGGCGCCGCTCTCGTGCTCCTTCACGTCGTCCCCGCGTTGCCGAAGCTGCCTGCGGGCGTCTCGGTCTTCGTCTCGGTCTTCAAGGAGGGCGAATACGAACGCCGACTTCACGAGGACGCCGTGAGGCGAATCGCCGAGGTGGCCGACAAATACGCCCAGACCGGAATTTCCGTGCGATCGGAAGTCGGGGTGGCGAACGATGTGGGGATGGAAATTGTCCGGATCGCGGAGCGCAACAAAGCCGATCTCATCGTCATCGCCACCCACGGTCTCACAGGTTGGAACAAAATCGTCTTTGGCTCGGTGGCCGAGAAGGTCGTGCGCTTGGCCGAGAGCCCCGTGTTGCTGCTGAAAGCCCCACCGACGAACAAGCGCTGAGTCCGGCTTTCCTGAAAAGCGGCCCGCGGACGCCGTCCACCGCAGCGGCGCGGTCCACGAGCTCATCTCGGTGTAATCTAAAGCCATGCGGCTGGTTTCTGCGGGTGCCGCCGTCGTTGCGTGGGCGTGCGTTGCGTGCGGCGCCGGGATCAACCAAAGTAATGGTTCGAAGCTCGGCGAGGCGCTCGCCTTCGCGGCTGTTGCGGGTGCCACGCAGCTGGCGCTGTCGGCGGCGGAGCAGCAAGCTCGCAACAACGCCCCCGTGACTCACGCGTCGAGTGGTTTGGGTGTTGCGCCCGGATGCGATAACGACGACGAGTACGCATGCCTGAGCGTAAGGGCCGCGTCGTCCGCCCGCAGCGCTCCCGAGCCGGAGATGGACGAGGACGAAGCGCGCGCGTACGTGCTCGGTTACGTCAACGGTGTTCGCAGGCTCAATGGCGTGGGCCCCCTGCTCCGGGACGAATCGCTCGATGCATTCGCTCAAGCGGGCAGCGTGGAGCTTGCACGGGACCCTCGGCCGAACCGTCCCATGCCCGAACATGCCGCAGATCTTCACGCCGTAAGCGGCGAGGTCCAAGGCTCCCCGAACGGATCGCGCCCGATAGCTCTGCAGGATCGGATCGCCGAAATTCTCGTCCGCTGGATGAGCGAGGGACCCGGTGGCGCCGACCACGACACCCTGCTGCGCCCCGGGTGGCGCAACCTCGGCGTCGGCATCGCGAACCGCGACGGTCGTACGTTCTTTACAGTCGATTTCTCGGCCGCCAATTAGTCGAGTCCTCTAGCGCGTGAGGCCCGGGTCGGCGGGCGGAATGTCGACCGCGAGGGCTGCGTCCTCGAGCGAGGGGTAACGGTCGACCAACGAAAGGTGGTACGCGAGCAGGCGAAGCTGATAACGGAGCATCGCCGCCAGCCAATCGGCGATGGCTGCCGGGATGCGCCCGCCCACGAGGATCACGGCCGCACCCACCAGCCACGCCAACCCCGAGGCCGTCGCCAAGACGGCCCACAGCAGGAGTGCCGGAACGCTGTACACGAGACGCAGCAGCGCCGAACTCGCGGTCGGTGAGCCGCCCGCCTCGATTTCGACCTCCACAGCGGACACCTGCTCGTGGTTCGGCCACTGGTCGGTGAGAAGCCACAAGTAGGCGCTTGCCGCGGCGAACCAGCGAAGGAAGTGGACGATGCGCGGCGCATCTTCCGCGAGGTATCGCTCCGGCCCGTGCTGAGAAATGAGCAGCGCTGCGGCGGCGGGGAGCACCAGATAGAGGAGCCAATAGACCGATGAGCAGCCGATCATCCCGATCGCGCAAAGCAGCACCAAGCGGATGACGACCTGGGTGCGATTCATGGGTCGTGAGAGTCGGACGCGGAAGCGCACGGGATGGGCGGCCGAATTCAATCGCGCGGGTGAAGTCATGGGAGGCGGCGCCCAAAGGGTTCGGATGGGCAGGCGATCCTAGGTTGCGGAGAGTCTGGCCCACCGACGCCCCCACCGCCAGTGGCGTTGGGCGTGGTGCGGAGCCGGCCCCATCCACGCGAGGCATGGTTTCGAATTCGAATGAGCGCGGCCGCCTGAGCGGCGGGCGCTCGGTGGTGATCGCTCAGTCGTATTGAACGGTGTCGACGTACAGACCAAAGGGCGCGGTCCCCAATAGCTCGAAGCCAAGTCGGATCACCTGCGTCGGATCGTAGTCGGCTTGGTTGTAAGCCGGCATCGAGACGTCGAGAGAAACACACGTCCACGTATGAGGAGTGAGAAATACGGTGCCGCCGTCGGCCCATGAATAGTCGGTTCCTGTTTGGACAAACACCTTCAGATGAGGACTGGGCCCGCCGTCGAGCCAGACCCAAGCCGACAAAATGCGCCCCGCCAGATCGGCGGGGGACGTCTCCTCGAGAACGAGCCACGCCCCGCTGAGCGCCGCCGCATCCGTCGGGCTCACCTCGACCTGCACGGCGCCCGCCGTGGGGTGGCCCGTGCTGCCGGTCCACGCGAGCGTTGACGCGACGCCGGGATCGGTCAAGAGGATCCAGCCCTCGATACCGGTGTCGAACGTCCATTGCTCGACCGCAGGGTTGGTGCTGGTGCATGGCGTGGAAGGCCCGGAGGCGGCATCGGCCGAGCCGTCCGACGCGTCGGTCGCTTCGAGGTCGCCGTCCTCCGTGGGTGCGCCATCCGTGGCTCCAAGAGTGGTCGCCCCGACATCGCTCGCTCCGACTTCGCTCGCTCCCACACCCTGGATGGCAAGGGGAGCGATCGCGTCGAGGTTTACCCAGTCACACGCCCAAAGCGCACTCGCGCCGGCGATAGCCATCGCGGCCACTTCCGTCGTGCCGCGCCTTGTCAAATCCACCCCGCGACTGTGAACAGGACCAAGAGCGTCGGGCGGCCGAGGCTTGCAGCCACCCCGTCGATGAACCGGACCCTAATCCCCGGTTCGGTCACAAGCGCATGCGCCTCAAGCGATAACTGGACGTTCGACGTGACCGACGTGGCGGCTCCGACAGCGCCGTCGAACGCCAGAGCCAAAGCACTGCCGCTACGGCCTTGAAAGGACTCGGCGCCGGTCCCATTCACCGACACATCATAAGCTCCCGCTCCGATGGCGACGAGCGGTTGGAGCCAGCGGGCATGGCCGAGCACCGCCGCGCCATCCGCGAGAACGACACCTTGCTGGATGGTTGCCGTCCCGCCCGCGCCTTTGACGGTGGGAGTCGACCCGAGCCCTGCCCCGATCAGGCGTATCTGGAACGTTCGATTCGCGGCGAGGCGCAGCCCCAAGGTCGGCACGACGGCGGCCCCAACGCCCGCGAAGCTGCCAAGGACACCAAGTCCGCCTTCGATGGCCCATCGAGCGAGGGTGGGTCGTTCAACGGGCTCGCGGTGCGGGGGGCTGGGCGCACTCGGCTCTCTTGTGGGCTCGTTTTGGGCCGCCGGCCGAAGAGATGCGATGGCGAAATCGAGGAGGTTTGCGCGCATGACGTCGACCGCGTGGCGCGCTACCACCTCCGGCCGCGCATCGGACGAGCTAGCCACGTCCACGTGCCGCACGTCGAGCCGGTCCGATCGGGTGTCCAGCAGAACGATATCTACGCTGCTTGGGTCGTCGTCGACAAAAAAGCCCGCGACGATCGGTTCACCCGCCGTACGCCCCGCTTGCCGGAGCGCGGACTCGCGGTCGGCTTCACGCACAGGGGCGAGCGGCTCGACGCGAAAGCCGTCGGCGATCAGTTCGCCCCGAACCCGGTTCACGACCTCGTTCTTCGCGGCGCTTGTTTGCGCGGGCTCGCCGAGCATCACGAGGACGGAGTCGGCTTGGCCGATCCGCGACGATGCGACGACGACGAGTGCCGTGAGCGCAGCGTGCCCGACGCGGCGAGCGCTCACGGCACGCGGGTGAGTGCCCGCGCCTTCGCGCTGTAGGGGCCATCGGGAAAATGGCTCAAGTAGTCCGCCGCCGCGGCACGTGCCTCCGGCGCTCCGGAGACCTGTTCGATGAGCATCATCTTCCGTCCCATCGCCTCGGAACCGTACGTGCCGCCGGGATTCTCCCGCACGTAGCGATCGTACCAGTCGATCGCGGCGCTCGCGTTCTTTAGGGTCTCTTCGAGCCGTCCGAGAAGAAATGCTGCGTCGTGCGCAGCGGAAGAGGATGGGAAGCGAGCCCGCTGCGCGAGCAGTGCGCGGCGGGCGACGTCATCGTGTCGGCTGTAGCGCGCGGCATCTGCGAGCGTGGCGATCTCGGTACTATTGGCCGTTGCAATGCACTCGTCGAGCCCGCGGCGATCGGCTTGTCGGACGATGGCCTCGAACTCGCCGTCGGCCAACATCGCCGCCCAGTCCGGATTGGCCGCGCCGTCGTTCGTCGGTGGCCGATGGGACGCCCCGGCGTGCGTCAGGAGCGTACCGCCCATCAGCGCTGGGGAGCTGACCGACGGGATCGGGGCAGGGGTCGGCGTTTCCGCCGGCGGATCCTGCCCGAGGCCGTCACGATCGCGGATGAGCGTTTCTCGCTCGCGCACCCGCACGTCCAGCTGCTGGCCGGCGCGTAACGCGAGTTCCCCATCGGAAAGCGGCCCGCTGACCTCGACGGCCCCGCGATCCATCTGCACGTGTAGCTCCTCCTGGGCGGCGTTCCAGCCGACTCGGAAGGCGGTTCCCGTCACGGCGATGGCGAACGGGCCCGCCTCGAATGACCAGTGCGACCCCGGCCGATGAGCGATGTCGACGTAGACGTTGCCACCAGTCAAGGTCACCCGGGCTCCGAGCGCGTCCACCTGGCGCAAGGAAGCCTGCGTTCCAGGCGAAAGAGATACATCGCTGCCGTCCGAAAAATGCAATGTCGTTGCGGCTCCCGGGTCGGCCTCGATGAATCCGCCGCGCGCGATATGGCCACCTTCGACGGTGCACGACAACGGCCGCGCCCCGCGATGACTGAATTCACGGACGCCTACGCCGGCAGCGACGAGCGCGACCACGCCAACCGCCGCGGCAAGGGGCCAGTGCAATGGCAAAGGCCGCCTGCGCCTCAGCCGGTCCAGGAGCAGATCGGCTCCTTCGATGCGCTGGCGCGCGGACATCCGACCGCGCCGATCATGGATGAGCGTCACGAAGGCAGCGACCGGGGCGGCCGGCCCATCCGGTTCTCGCCGACGAGTCATCGTCGCACCCCTCTCGCCCGCACGACGTATTCGGCGAAATCGGGGTCTTGCCTGGCGAACCCTTCCACTTGCTCGGACGCTCTCCGGATCCGTCGTTTGACGGTCGCCAGGGAGGCCCCCGTGGCTTGCGCTACGCCATCGAGGCTGAGTCCCTCGATTTGGCGCAACACGAACGCCGTCCTGTCGTCCGCGCTGAGCGTGTCGAGCATCGAGTAGAAGCGGCGAAGAAGATCGCGTCCCTCGCCATCCGATGCGTGGGAGGCGGATTCGGGGACATCGCCCGACTCGGAGAGCGAGAAGAGGCGGCGAACGCGCTTGGCGCGCAGATGTCCCCGCAACATACGGATCGCCGTCGAATAGATGAAACTCCGCAGCGCAGCCGGGTCACGCAGTCGCCCGACAGCGGCAAAGATTCTCCAGAAGACTTCTTGAGTCAGGTCCTCACTCTCCGCCGAGGATCCGAGCGCGCGGTCCAGCACACCGTAGACGAAGGGCGCGTAGCGGTTCCACATAGCCCTCGCAGCCCATTCTTCGCCGCCGAGCAGTCCACGCACCAGTTCGGCGTCGTCGGCCTCGTTGGGCTCCCGTCTCGCGAGCAGCCGCAACGGGGGGCGGTTCGACCGGCTTTCCCACGGCCGCAGCGAATGGCTCACGCCCACACCGAGCGGCGAGGATGAACTCGCCCGAGCGCATGCGCAAATCCAAGCATCGACCCCTATGCAACCTGCGCCAACACCAGGGACCTGTCAACGCGTTTGGGCCTTGTCCGGTCTGGCTGCCGATGAGCGTCGCCGGCAGGGGGGCGAGTGCCCTCGCATCGGTGCCGGATGTGCCGGTGCGCCGCGCATGGGTCGTGCTTGAATGCTCGTCGTGACGGTGCGGTTGTCGGTTGGTTGGGTGGTCGTTGTCGTCGCCGCTTGCCCAGCCGCTTGTGGGGGCGGGCACTCCGCCCTCCGGGATGCCTCTGCCGCGGAGGCTGGCGAGGACGCCCGGCCAGCCGAAGCGGGCCCGCAAGGGGAGGCGGACGCCCCGGTCAACCACCGGGCCGCCGGCCCATCGTGCCCGGTGCTGCGTGGGGCAAGCTGTCCCCAGGCACCGATCTGCCAACTCGCGGGCGGGTGCGACGCGGATTCGGAATGCGATGCGGGGACGAATGGCCGCTGTACCGGCACGTTGCCTGCCCCCCTATCGTGCACCTACGACGAGTGCTTCGACGATTTGGACTGCCCGCCCGCGACCCCGTGCGATTGTCGTTCCTCGTCGTCCGACACCGCCGCAAATATCTGCCTGACCGGAAGCCACTGCGCCATCGACTCGGACTGTGGTCCGGGCGGCTACTGTTCGCCGTCGCCGTCGGCCGACGATTGCAATCCGCTCTACTATTGCCACACGTCGGCGGACACGTGTGTGAACGCCGCGGACTGCCCGGTGGCCGCTCCGTGCGACTCCTCGGACGCATCCGATTGTGGTCAAACCGAGACATGCAACTACGACGTCCAGGCGGGGCACTGGGCCTGTGCGGCGGAGTGCTTGAGGGCTCTGTGAAAGCGACCTTCGTTGCTGCAATTTTGCCGTCGGATTGGACGTCATGCTCGCCACTTCAAAAAAAGGCAGGTCGCGGACGGAGACTGTTGCACTCGATTTGCGCGCGACGCGCGACTTCGTGATCGAACTGCAGACTTCGCGCATTTACGGGCGTGCTCTCGCTGATTCAGGAGACCCCACGGTCCACAGCCGGCGCGGCGGACCCCGCCCGTGACGAGCTCGCGGGACTCGCCGCCGCGGTCGGTCGTCACGAAGCGCACGCCGTCCGCACCTTTCTCCTCACGATCGCCGGAACCGTTCGCGGTGCCGTCCGGACGGTGCTGGGTCCGCGGCACAGCGACATCGACGACGTGACGCAAGAAGCCACCCTCGGCTTGCTCGATGCGCTCGCCCGTTTCCGCGGCGAATGCACCGTCGCCCAGTTCGCGGGTCGTGTTGCCGTGTTTACGGCAAGGGCCGCGCGGCGGCGCCAGCAGACCCAGGAGCGGTGGGTCGTCGCCGACGATGCGGTGGGCGAGGCCACCGCTTCCGACCCGGACTCGTCGCCCCTCGTTCAAGTCGAAGCCTCGCGCCGGCGCGAGGAGGTGCGGAGGCTTCTGGACCATCTTTCTCCGGTCCTTGGCGAAGCCATGGTGCTCTATTTCGTATTGGGACACACGGCCGAAGAGATTGCGGCCATGACGCAGGTCCCGATCAATACCGTCTGGAGTCGGCTGCGACTCGGCAAGGCTCGCCTTCGCCGCAAGCTTGCGGGCGATGCCTCGGTCCGCGAGACGCGAGACGGCTGAAGCACCCCGCCGCGAGAGTGCGGGTCGAGGAATTTCGGCCGGCAGTCTGCCCCGCGCCACTTGGCCCGTGCCTTTCTAGGTCTGGGGCAGCGATCGCTCGACGACGCGGTTGCGGCCGCCGCGCTTGGCTTCATAGAGCGCCGCATCGGCGGCCGAGATCAGCTGGGCGGGCGTCTCGGCATCGAGATCGGGAAAGCCGGCGACGCCGAAGCTCGCTGTGACGACCACGTCGTGCCCGTCGTGCGCCGTGCGCATCGCGGCCACGGCCTCCCGCAGCCGCTCGGCGAGCCGCACCGCGTCGGTGACGGCGACCCCACGACAAATCACGAAGAATTCCTCTCCGCCATATCGCGCGAAAATGTCTTCCTTGCGCAGCATGTCGAGAGCCACTCTCGCCAAGTTGACGAGAACGGCGTCGCCCGCGGGATGACCGAACGTGTCGTTGACTCTCTTGAAGTGGTCGACGTCCAACAGGATGGCCGACAGCGGGGCGCCGTGCCGCCGTGCGTACGCGAGCTCCTTGTCGAGCCGCTCCATCAGATAATTTTTGTTGTAGGCCTTCGTCAGTCCGTCGCGCAGCGAAGCGTCGAACATCCGTCGCTGGAACGACTCGTCGAGATCGTCGCTGTACGTGAACTTCAGGATGGTGATCGATCCGAGCGTGATCTTGTCTCCGTCGGCAAGCAGCCGTAGCGACGTGACGCGGTCGCCGTTGACGAACGTCCCGTTGGCACTGCCAAGATCTTCGATGTGCGCCTCGCCTCCGGCGTAGACGATCCGGGCGTGCCGACGCGAAAGGCCGCTGTCGTCGAACCGGACGGTCGCCTCGCGCGCTCGACCGATGACCACCTCACGCTGTCGGACCGCGAACATCTCGCCCACGCTACCGCCGCCGATCACGACCAAAAACGGCCGATCGCGTCGCATCGGACCAAACGCCGGATCGGGCGCCGCTCGGACTTGGGTTCTCTCGGAGTCGTACCCCTCGCTGACCTTCAGACTGGGTAGCTTCGGTTGGCGTTTGTCGGAAGGCTTATCGGGCATGAGTCCGTTCCCCGCCGCTCATAGCCCTCCGGCTGCCCTGGCGCCGCGATCGGCTGCGGCTCGAAGTGGTCGAAATCGGCATCCACAAAGTGTGCCTCACCCGAGACTCGCGCGAAAGAGGGCACGCGCCGGCAGGCCGGCCGGAGTGGCGAAGGCCGCCAGGTCGACCCCCGTGCCTCCGTGCCGAAGAGATTGCCATCGGAGCGCCCTCGGCAAGAATAGCGCGCGTTTGCGCGCGGCAGGGGGGCTGAAAATTTCCGTACGACGTTGAAGGGCAAGCGGACGAAAGCTCGCACCGCGCATAAACGTCGCTATGATGGTCAGGCCATTTGCCGGCGGCCGCGCAAGCGAAGCTGCCTCAAGCGGCAGCGCGCGCTCACGCGCGGCGCAAGGAGTCGGAGTGACTTTTGGAGTGCATCGCGGAATCCGGTTGACATGGCGAGGTTGTCTGATGCGGCGAGTCAGGTGGTCGGCCATCGTGGTGTTCTCGGGCCTCGGCCTCGCCGGGTGTCTCCAGATCTTGGGCGACGTTTCGATTGACTCTGGACTGGACGACGACGCATCGAAGGACGCGACCCTCGGCACGGGCGCCTCATCTTCTTCCGAGACCCCCGACGAGTCCGGCGCCGATGCGGACGGGGCCGTCGTGACGCTCGAAAGCGGCGCGGAGGGCGGGGACGGTGCCGCGACCGCAGAGACGGGCGCGGACGCACAGGTCGACGGGGACGCGCAAACCGTTGCGGATGGCCAGGCGGATACCGCTGCGGAGGCGGACGCGGACGCAGGCCCCGATGCGGATGCCGACGCCGCAGTCTGCGACTCCGCAACGCATCTTGCCAACGCGTGCGGTGGCTGCTCGACGTTGGCCCATCAGGTGGATAGCGCGTGCACTCTCACCGACGGAGGATGCGCGGGGATGTTCGTTTGCGTCCCCGGCGACGCCGATGCCGTCATGTGCAACGCGCCCAAGCCGAACGCGTGCGGCGGGTGCACGACGTTGATGAATATGAAGGGGGGTATGTGCTCTACCAAATGCGATTCGGGGACCTGGGTTTGCGAAGAAAAAACCGACGACCTGACCTGTAGCGCTCCGGGAGTCGATCCATGTGGCGGCTGCTCGATACCGACCGGTGGGTCCACAAAGTGCGTCACGGATGCGGCGTGCATAGTGCCCCAGGGGTCGTGCAATCCCGGTGGCACGTGTTCGTACACCCAGCTGACGAATTGCGATGGGGGGTGAAAGCCGGCCTCCGGGTGTCCACCTGGTTTTGAAGGTCGCTCCCGACCGCGGTGAGTCTTGGACCTGGACGTCGCTTGCAGCGCCGTTACGTCGCGCGTAAGGGTCTTTTCAAGCGAATGTCCACGCTCCGAAAGGACCTCGGATCGAAGTGGATCCTGGCGCGGGCCGAGCTCGCTTCGCTCCTCTCGGCCCTTTGGTCGGACGGCTACGAGGTCATCGGTCCGGTCGTGCAGGGGGGTGCCATCGTGCACGGTCCCGTGCGAACAGTCGACGACTTGCCCGTGGGTATCGCCGACGTCCAGTCGCCGGGCAGTTACCGCTTGCGGCCGCGCGCCGACGCGGCCGTCTTCGGTTTCGCCGTCGGGCCGCACTCGCCCAAGGGCGGCTTCTTTCCTTCCGCGGTCTCGCTCGTGAAGCTACGGCGGCGTGCCGATGACGTCGAGGTGCTCGCAGGCGGCCCCCCGCCTCGCAAGCTGGCGCTGATCGGCACGCGCGCCTGCGAGATCGCGGCAGTCGGTGTGCAAGATCGGGTGCTTTTGCAAGGGCCGTACGCCGATGCCGACTACGACGCGCGGCGCCGCAATGCCTTCGTCGTGGCGCTGCAGTGCTCGACCGCGGGCGGCACGTGCTTCTGCGTGTCGATGGGGACCGGTCCCAAGGCGACCCGGGGGTTCGACCTGGCGCTCACCGAACTTCTCGTACCGTCGCATCGTTTCGTCATCGAGATCGGATCGGAGGCGGGGGCGATCTTGGCGGACCGCCTGGCCCTCGAGCCGGCCTCGGAGGCCGACGTCGAGCACGCCGACGGGGTGGTCACGCGCACCGCCGCGCAGATGGGCCGAACGCTCGACACCCGCGGCATCAAGGAGCTCCTTTACGAAAACCGGGAGCATCCCCGCTGGGACGACGTCGCGTCCCGTTGCCTCGGCTGCGCCAACTGCACGCTCGTGTGCCCCACGTGCTTCTGCACGACCATCGAAGACAAGACCGACGTGACGGGCGAAGAGGCCGAACGCATCCGGCACCTCGATTCGTGCTTCAGCGTTGCGTTTTCCCACGTGCACGGCGGCTCCGTGCGCGCGTCACTCCGTGCCCGTTACAGGCACTGGCTCACCCACAAGCTCGCGAGTTGGATCGACCAGTTCGGGACCTCCGGCTGCGTGGGATGTGGCCGCTGCATCACCTGGTGTCCCGTGGGCATCGACATCACCGAGGAGGTCGCGGCCATTCGGGGTCCGGCGCCGGAGGGGTAGGCGTGGAGTCGCTCGAACGAGTCCTGCGAGAGCATCCGTTCATGCGCGAGCTGACCGACGAGCACGTGCATATCCTCGTGGGCTGTGCGCGCAGCGTTCGATTTGCGCCGGACGAATTCATCGTGCACGAAGGAGACGAAGAGTCGACGTTCTATCTCGTCCGCGAGGGTTCCATATCGTTGGAGAACCATGTGCCGGGTCGTCGCCCTGCAGCGGTCGAAACCCTCGGTCCGGGCGATGTCCTCGGCGTCACTTGGATGTTCGCGGGCGCGCGCGCGCACGTCGACGCGCGCGCTCGAGTGAGCGTCCTCGCCTTCGCGCTCGACGGATCGTGCCTTCGCGGGAAGATCGCCACCGACGATGCGCTCGGCCACGCGCTCGCGCGCCGATTGCTGGAACTCACCCATCGCCGGCTCGAGCGCTTGCGATTGCAGAACCTCGACGTGTACCGGTGAGAGCGTGGCCGCCGCCGCTCCCGCCCCGATGATTCCTACGATGATGGTCGTGTCGCGCGTCATCCGCGAGCTTGCCGACACCGTCACGTTCCAACTCGACGCCTCGCCACAGGGCGGGTTCTCGTTCGCGCCTGGCCAATTCAACATGCTTTACGCCTTCGGCGTGGGCGAAGTCCCCATCTCGATCAGCGGCGATCCCGCGGACGTCACGAGACTGGTGCACACGATCCGAGCGGTCGGCACGGTGACCGGTCCACTGTCGAGCCTCCGCAAGGGAGCGAAGGTCGGCGTGCGGGGCCCGTTCGGCAGTGCCTGGCCGATCGCGGAAGCTCGCGGCAAAGACGTCCTCTTCGTTGCGGGCGGTCTCGGACTCGCACCTCTTCGACCTGCGATCACCCATGTGTTGACTCACCGGGCGGAGTTCGGGCACATCACGGTCCTGTATGGCGCTCGCACGCCGAGCGACATTCTCTTTCGCCGGGACCTCGAGTCGTGGCGTGGCCGGTTCGATTGCGACGTCGGGGTGACCGTCGATCACGCCGGCACCGAGTGGTACGGGCACGTTGGGGTGGTTCCGGCGCTTGTGGCCGGCGCGAAGTTCGACCCGGGCAATGCCGTCGCGATGGTCTGCGGGCCCGAGGTTATGATGCGTTTTGCCGCGCGCGATCTGGAAAACGGCGGGTTGTCCGGCAAAGCCATCTGGATGTCGCTCGAGCGAAGCATGAAGTGCGGCGTCGGGCTCTGCGGGCATTGTCAGTTCGCTTCGGAATTTGTGTGCAAAGATGGTCCCGTGATGCGTCTCGATCGGATCGCGCGCTTGCTCACGGTGCGGGAAGTTTGATGGCGCGCAAGCTCAAGCTCGCCGTTTGGAAATTTGCCTCGTGCGACGGCTGTCAACTCAGTCTCCTCGACTGCGAAGACGAACTGCTGGCGGTGGCCGACGGCATCGACATCGCCCTCTTCCGTGAGGCGACGAGCGCCGTCCGCAAGGGACCCTACGACCTGTCGCTCGTCGAGGGATCGATCACGACGCCCGGCGATGCGGAGCGAATCCAGCATGTCCGTCGGATCTCGAAGAAGGTCGTGACCATCGGAGCGTGCGCCACGGCCGGAGGGATCCAGGCGCTGCGAAATTTCGGCAAGTACCCCGAGATGCTGCGGGTCGTGTACGCCAGACCCGAATTCATCGACGCGCTCGCGACATCCACGCCGATCGCAGATCACGTCGCGGTCGACTTCGAGCTACGCGGTTGTCCGGTCAACAAGCAGCAGTTGCTCGAGGTCCTCAAGGCCTTCATGCACGGCCGTACGCCGAGCCTACCCGCCGATTCGGTCTGCATCGAGTGCAAGCGACGCGGCAACGTCTGCGTGATGGTGGCTCGCGGTACGCCTTGTCTCGGCCCCGTGACCCACGCGGGTTGCGGCGCACTCTGCCCGACCTACGAGCGTGGATGCTACGGCTGCTACGGTCCGAGCGACGCTCCGGAGACGGCACCGCTTGCGCGACGGTTTCTCGCGCAGGGTGTTCCGGCCCGCGACGTGAGGCGCCTGTTTCTCGCGTTCAATCCGGTCGCCGATGCCTTTCGCACCGAAGGGATGGCGCATGAAGACTAGGACCATCCGAGTCGACTACATGGCTCGGGTCGAGGGCGAGGCGGCGCTCACGGTGCGGCTCAAAGGCGATGAAGTCGTGGGCGTCGAACTTCGCATCTTCGAGCCCCCGCGCCTCTTCGAGGCGCTCTTGCGGGGTCGCTCGTGTTTCGAGGCGCCGGACATCACGGCGCGCATCTGCGGGATCTGCCCGGTGGCGTACCAGATGACGGCGTGTGCGGCGGTCGAGAGCGCCCTCGGCGTGGAAGTCCCTGCCGACATCCGCACATTGAGGCGGCTGCTGTATTGCGGCGAGTGGATCGAGAGTCACCTGTTGCACATGATCATGCTGCACGCGCCCGACTTTCTCGGCGTGGACGACGCGATCGCGATGGCCAAGCTCCACCCCGAGCGCGTGCGTGCGGGGCTGCGGATGAAGAAGGCTGGCAACGCGATCGTGACGGCGCTCGGCGGTCGCGAAGTCCACCCCGTGAATGTGCGGATTGGCGGTTTCTACAAGGCGCCCTCCAGGAGCGATCTCGAGGCGCTCCTGCCCGAGCTGCGCTGGGCGCGCGATGCGGCCGCCGACACCATCGATTGGATGGGCGGGTTCGAATTTCCTGCGGTGGATCACCCCTACGATTTCGTGGCGCTCCGTCACCCCGAAGAGTACCCCTTGTGCGAAGGACGCATCGTCTCGACCAGCGGTCTCGATATCGACGTGCGCGATTACGATTCACGGTTCGTCGAATCGCAGGTGGCCTATTCCCACGCGCTCCAAACGACTCTCGACGGCAAGTCGATCTTCTGCGGCCCGCTCGCTCGGTTTCACCACAACTTCGAACGTCTGCCTGCCGTGGCTCGCATCGCAGCCGAACGCGTCGGGCTGCGACCGCCTTGCACCAACCCTTACAAGAGCATTCTCGTCCGCGGTGTGGAGGTGCTCTTCGCTTTGGACGAGGCGATCCGAATCATCGAAAATGTTTCATCTCCGCGCCTGCCGTTCATCCAGGCGCCGGGCCGTGCGGGGACAGGGTTCGGGTGCACAGAAGCGCCGCGCGGCATTCTGTACCATCGGTACACGATCGACGATGAGGCGACGATCGCCGACGCCAAGATCGTCCCGCCGACCTCGCAAAACCAGCGCTCGATCGAGGACGATCTGGCCCGCATCGGCAAGGCTCTGGCAGCGCTTCCACTGGCCGAGGCGCGCGCGCGCGCCGAACGCGTCGTTCGCAACTACGATCCTTGCATTTCGTGCGCGACGCACTTTCTCGACTTGCGCTTCGAGATCGTCGCATGACGCTGATCGTCGGAATCGGCAACGCCTACGCCGGCGACGACTCGGTGGGCCTCGTCGTCGCAGAGCGGCTGTGCGCGGCGGGGTTCGATGCCGTGGCCGCTCCGGATGTTTCGGCCATCGTGACCTTGCTCACGGCATCCGATCGCGTGGTCGTGGTCGATGCCGTGGTCGGTAGAGGAAGTGCCGGAAGGGTCGTCGAGCTATGCGAGCAGGATCTGATCGGCGCCTGCGATTCGCACTCGGCGGACGGCACTCGCCCTAACGCCCGGCGAGTCTCGTCGCACGGCATGGGGATCGGCCAGGCACTCGCGCTGGCGCGGGCTCTCGGTGGCAACACATGTGCACGAGACGTGCGCGTCGTCGGAATCACGATCGAGCCGCCGCGGGCTGCGGGCGCTGCCTTGAGCGCTCCCGTCGCCGCGGCGGTCGACGAGGCGGTCGCCGTAGCGCAACGGCTTGCGAGGGACTGAAGGCATGCACGAAGCGCAGCTTGCCCGCGGCATCCTTCGCGAGGTCCTCGCGCGCGCCGTAGAGCTGGGCGCAGAGCGGGTTCTCGCCGTGCGGGGCTGGATCGCCGAGACCGAGGCTCTGTCTCGAGACAGCCTTGTCTTGTCGTTTACGGCCATGGCGCAGGGCACGCCGGCAGAAGGAGCTCGGCTCGATCTCTCGGTCGAGCACGTGGCGGCGCGCTGCCGTGCCTGCCGTGAAGAATACCTGCCCGATCACGGCGTGCTCGTCTGTCCACGTTGCGGCGGCGGCGAGGGGGACGTGCTCGGGCGCACCGGGCTAGCCATCGAAACGATGGATGTGGAGCCGTGATCCGGCTCGCGCTTACGGCGCGCGGCATCCTGCAGGGCGTAGGGTTTCGCCCGTTCGTCGACCGGCTCGCACGAGGCATGGGCCTTCGCGGCCACGTGCAGAACACGGGAGACGCGGTTCAGATCGAAGTCGAGGGTCCCCCAGACCGGATCGCAGCCTTCGTGCACGCCGTGCGCAGCGACTTGCCGACCGGGGCCCTGCTCGTCGACCTCGCCACAGAGTGCAAGCCGACCCAGGGCACGCCCACGTTCTCGATCCGCGGCAGCACGACGTCGCCGGGGGCACGCACCTCGTCGCCGGCCATCCCCTCGGACATGGCGCCGTGCCGGCATTGCCTCGAAGAGATCGCGATGCCGGGTGGACGTCGGCATGCGTATCCGTTCACGAGCTGCGCGTCGTGCGGCCCGCGCTTCACCATCGTGGTCGGCGTCCCCTACGACCGCGATCGCACGAGCATGCACGGTTACCCGCTCTGTGCGGAGTGTGCTTCGGAGTACGACGACCCGGCGGACCGCCGGTATCACGCTCAGTCGATCGCGTGCCCCTTGTGTGGCCCCACACTACTCGCACGCGACGGCTCCGGATCCGTCGTCGCTCGCGGCGCAGCGGCGCTCGACGCCGCCGCCGAAGCGTTTCGCGCGGGAGCGATCTGTGCCGTCAAGGGGGTGGGTGGCTATCAGCTGATGGTCGACGCGTGTGCCGAGTCGGCGGTCGCCGAATTGCGGCGGCGCAAGCAGCGGGATGCGAAGCCGTTCGCGGTCCTCTTTGCCGACCTGGCCGCGGTCGAGCGGCGCTGCAGGCTCGTCGCGGCCGAGCGCGACGCGCTCTCCTCGCCGGCTGCGCCCATCGTGCTCGTGCTGACGCGGTCGGACGCGGATCTAGCCCCCTCGGTTGCCTTCGGATCCATCCTCACGGGAGCCATGCTTCCGGCGTCGCCGCTGCATCATCTGCTCGCGCATATATTCGGCGGTCCGCTCGTGTGCACGAGCGGCAATTTGTCGCACGAGCCGCTTTGCACCGAGGACGTCGATGCCATCGAGCGGCTCGGTCCGATCGTGCATCGCATCGTGTCGCACGATCGACGAATCGTGCGTCCCGCGGACGATTCCGTCGTCCGCGTCACGGCCTTCGGCACCACGGTGATCCGTCGAGCGCGCGGATTCGTGCCGCATCCGTTCAGCCGAACGGCTGGCGGCCCTCCGATCGTCGCGCTCGGGGGTCACCTCAAGTCGACCGTAGCGGTCGCGGCTGGAGACTCCATCGTGGTCAGTCAGCACTTGGGCGATCTCGACGACGAGCGCGCGCGGCGATTGCTCGCCGTGACCGTGGACGACCTCACCCAATTTCTGGCTGTCCGGCCGGAAGTCGTGGCTTGCGATCTTCACCCCGATTATGCTTCGACTCATCTTGCCGAGGAGCTCGCGCGACGCTGGGGAGCGCGGCTCGAGCGGGTGCAACATCACGCTGCGCATATCGGGGCCGTCGTGGCCGAGCACCGATTGCGCGGCCCGGTGCTCGGGCTCGCGTGGGATGGCGCGGGCTACGGCGACGACGGCACGCTCTGGGGTGGCGAGGCGCTCTCGTTGGACGGAGCGCGCTGCCGGCGAGTCGCGCATCTGCGAACGTTCGCGCTTGCCGGCGGGGAGCGGGCGATGCTCGAGCCGCACAGAGCCGCCCTCGGGCTGCTCCAAGCCGTCGGCGAGACCCACCGCGCTTGCGCGTTCGAGGAGCGGGAACGGGACCTGCTTTTGCGGATGGTTGCGCGGGGCGTGCAGGCGCCGCGGACCAGCAGCGTGGGTCGCCTCTTCGACGCCATCGCTGCGCTTGCGGGCGCTCGCGCTCGTTGCGATTTCGAGGGCCAGGCCGCCACGGAGTTCGAACACGCGGCGCGCGGCGATCTCGTCTCTGCGCCCTACCCGATGGAGATCCGCGGCGACGCTCCCCCTTACGTGATCGATTGGGAGCCGCTGGTGCATGCGGTCCTTCGCGATCGCGATCGCGGCCTGGAAGTTGCCGAGATCAGCCGATGCTTCCATGCCGCGCTGGCGAACGCGGCGCTCCGCGTGGCCGAGCGCGCGGGCTTGGGCAAGGTCGCTCTCGGGGGCGGATGTTTTCAAAACGCGCGGCTGCTCGCGGCCGTCAAGGTGCGGCTCGAGTCTCGCGGCTTCGACGTGTACGCGGCCACCCGCATTCCGCCCAACGACGGTGGTCTTTCGGTCGGACAGGTTCACGTGGTAGGGGCAAGGCTGCACGATGTGTCTGGCGATACCCGGTGAAGTTCTCACGGTCGACAGCGGCGATTTGCGCACAGGGCGCGTCTCGTTCGGCGGCGTCGTCAAAGTCATCTGTCTCGAGTACGTGCCCGAGGCGCAGCCCGGCGATTACGTGCTCGCCCACGCCGGTTTCGCCATCGCGCGCGTCAGCGAGGAGCATGCGCGCAGCGTGCACAGTTATCTCGCCGAGATCGAGACGACCCCGTGAAATACGTCGACGAGTACCGCACAGCAGAGGGCGGCATCGCGTACCGAGAGGCCATTGCGCGGCTGGTGACCCGACCGTGGACGATCATGGAAGTGTGCGGCGGGCAGACCCACACGATCGCGCGGTTCGGCATCGAGGACCTTTTGCCCGATGCCGTGTCGCTCTTGCACGGCCCGGGCTGCCCCGTCTGCGTCACGCCCGTCGAGGCAATCGATCGTGCGGTGAGCATCGCCAGCCACTCGGGCGTCGTCTTTTGTTCGTACGGCGACATGCTTCGGGTCCCCGGCTCCGATCGGGACCTGCTTGCCGTCAAGGCCACCGGAGGCGATGTGCGAGTCGTGTATTCGCCGCTGGACGCGATCGAACTCGCCCGTCGGATTCCCGATCGACACGTGGTGTTTTTCGCGGTCGGCTTCGAGACCACTGCGCCCGGCCACGCGATGGCCGTACTCCAGGCGCACCGATCGGGGCTCACGAACTTCTCGGTCTTGGTGTCCCATGTCCTGGTCCCGGCGGCACTCGAGCGCATCCTGAGCGCGCCACAACGTCGCGTTCAGGGCTTCCTCGCCGCCGGTCACGTCTGCGCCATCATGGGTATTGCCGAGTACGAGCCGATCAGCCGGCGTCATCGGGTGCCCATCGTCGTGACGGGCTTCGAACCCATGGACATTCTACAGGGGATTCACATGGCCATAACCCAGCTCGAGGCAGGGCGTGCGGAGGTCGAAAACCAATACGGGCGCGCCGTTCGCCGCGAGGGCAATGCTCACGCGCGTGCCGCGATCGACGAAGTATTCGAGGTGGGCTCCCGGGCTTGGCGCGGCATCGGCACGATCCCTCGTAGCGGGTTGCGCCTGCGACCCAAGTACGCGGCATTCGACGCCGAGCAACGATTCGACGTGGCCGAGGTGCAAGGACGCGAATCGCCCGACTGTGTCGCGGGACTCGTGCTGCAGGGGCTCAAAAAGCCGAGTGAGTGTCCGGCATTCGCGTCGCGCTGCACGCCCGACGCGCCGCTCGGTGCCACGATGGTCTCCGGCGAGGGCGCCTGCGCGGTCCATTTCCGATATCGACGGCACGCATGAGTGACGACGCGTTTCGCCTCGCCTGTCCTGCGCCGAACCCTTCGGGTGCGATCCAACTCGCGCATGGAGGAGGCGGTCGCGCCATGCATCGGTTGCTCGATGAGCTGCTCCTCCGCGTGGTGCACAGCCCGTCGGTCGCCGAGCGCCACGATAGCGCGGTCATCGAGGTGGGCGAGCAGCGGGTCGCGTTCACGACCGACGGGTATGTCGTCAACCCTCTGTTCTTTCCGGGCGGCGACATCGGAAGTTTGGCCGTGTTCGGCACGGTCAACGATCTGGCCATGGCCGGCGCGCGCCCGTTGGCGCTATCCTTGGGGCTCATTCTCGAAGAAGGCTTGCCCATCGAGACGGTCGGGCGCATCGCGGCGTCGGTTCAGCGCGCGTGCGACGCAGTCGGCGTGCGGGTCGTGACGGGAGACACCAAGGTCGTCGATCGGGGCAAAGGCGACGGCGTGTACGTGACGACCTCCGGGATCGGACTCGTGCCGGCAGGCATTCGCGTTTCGCCCGCCCGCATCGCGGCAGGCGATGCCGTGCTCGTCAATGGCGATTTGGGCCGTCATGGCGTCGCGATTCTCGCCACGCGCGAGCACCTCGCATTCGAAACGACCATACTGAGCGACTGCTCCCCGCTCGTTGAGCCGGTCAAAGCGTTGCTCGACGCTGGGGTGGATGTGCACTGCATGCGTGACCTCACGCGTGGCGGCCTCTCCTCGGCTCTGAACGAACTTGCTCGCGCGGCCAACGTGACGATCACCCTGGACGAGCTCTGTGTGCCCGTGTCGAGTGAAGTGTCCGCCGCCTGCGAGATTCTCGGACTGGATCCGCTCTATGTGGCGTGCGAGGGGCGAATGGCGGTCTTCGTGCCGGAAGCTCAAGCCGCGCGCGCGGTCGAGATCCTCCGCACATCCGGGGCATGTCCGAATGCCGCGCGCGTCGGGTCAGTCGAAGATCGCGGGGGTTCTCATGTCGTGATGCGCACGTGCCTCGGGGGCCGCCGCGTCGTCGACATGTTGAGCGGGGAGCAGTTGCCGCGAATTTGCTGAGGTCGAGGTTAGGTCGGGGTCGCGGTCGGGGTCGGGGTCGGGGTCGGGGTCGGGGTCGGGGTTGTCGAGGTCGGCCCCGTCACTCCGCCCGTAGACTCGGCGCCAAGTCTACCTCGCGGCGCAGGGCGAGGTACGCTGCGGGACGTGCGCGCGGTCGCCTTTTGGTTCGTCTTTGCGGTCTTGGGCGCCTGTTCCTCAGCATCATCGGACTGTCCGACCTACGCGCCCGGCAGCGGGCAGGCCTGCACCGGCGACGGCACGTGCGGGTACGGGATCCTGTCGTGTGTGTGCGACCAGGGGATCTGGCAGTGCGAACTGCCCTTTAGCCCCGAGGTCTCGGACGGTGACTCCGACGGACAGGACGACAACGACGACAGTGTGGAAGACGCGAACGCGGAAGACGGCGGTGCTGAAAACGACGGTGGCAACGGCGTGATCGACGGAACCGAATGACGGCCGCGACGAGCGACGGCGCGCAGAACTTGCGGGCCCGTGCACGGGTCGCGCCGCAGTATCGACGCGGCAAGCTCTTCAACAGTGCAGATGCGCGCAGTCGGCAACCGGCGCGCAGAGCCCACAGCTTGGGTCGCAGCACACTGAACCGACGTTGCACGTGCTCATCAGTCCGCAGGCTTGACTGGATGGGTACGTGGGCCCGTCGTCGCACGCGACCTGACTGCACGCAACGCCGGGGGGAGCGCAGATTCCACAGCTCGGGTTGCAGCAGACCTCCCCAACGTCGCACGTGTTCGCGCCGCAGAACGCATTGATCGGGTACGAGGCCATTCCGCAATTTTGCCGAGTGCACGCTTCGCCCGGCGAAACGCAGATCCCGCACGTCGCACTGCAACAGACGTCGCCGGGCGCACAGGTCGTGACCCCGCACGGAACGGGCGGCGCGGACGGAGCCGGAGGTGGTGTGGATGGGGCTGCAACCGAGGCCGAGGGGGCAGCGAGATCGGCAGGGGCGGCGGAAGTGATCGGATCGGCCGGCGGAGCGGACGACGCAACGGCTGCGGCCGCCTCGTCGTCGAGCGCAACCGGCTCGCCCTCGCTCGTCGGTGCTTCGGCGACGACGGGCGCGCGGTCTTGAGGCAAGTCGGCGGCGCTGACCGACCCGATCGGTTGAGGCGCTTCCTCGGCCCTCGCACGCGTTTCGCCCTCCGCCGTGGCCAGAGGGGGGAGCACGATGAATTCTCGGACCACGCGTGGGGAAGTCTCTGGCGCGGCCTTGGGTCGCGGGGAGGCCAGAAGCCGCGTCGCCCCGAAAACCGCGAGCGGGGCGAGGACACCGAAGCCGAAAACGACGAACGGCGACACACGTGCGCGGTTCCCCGACTCCATTGCCAATTTCTCTGCAATCGTCGATCCAACGTTCGGCGATCCTGAATCGAGGGCTTTTGAGTCGTGGCGTGCTCATCCGCGAGATCGGAGCCGACGCCCGAACGAAGCCGTGGTCAGGCAGCTCGGTGCTCGATCGAATCCCCGCGCTCTCGCGCCGGGATCCTTTGGGCCCCTAGAGCGCGGTTGAGTCATTCGCGGGGCGGCTCCGCGAACGCGATCGCGTCGGCGGGCCAGAGAAAGCGGAGCCAGTTGAACAGCGCAATGCCCGTATAGGTTACGGGAACGTAACGGAAGCCCCGCCGAATGAAAAACATCGCGATCGCCGCGGCGGTGGCCCCGGACATGAGGCCTTTGCCCATCGGGGAGGTGTACGCAGACGGCACGATGTGTCGATAGACGATCCCGGCGTCGTGAAAGTAGCGGCGTGCGTGTTTGGCGAAGGCGCGCTTCGAACGAAGATAAATCTCGAGATCCGGATTGCCCCAGGCCGGATGAGCCTCGATCTCCGAACCGACGGCCCACACCTCGACGGGAAGCTGGCGGTCGCGACCGACGCGGCGAAAGCGCTCGATGATGGCGACGAAGGAATCGCAATTGGCCTGCATGGCCTTTTCGACTTTGCTGCCGTGGCAGAGGACGAGCACGTCCGCATCGCGGAGCAGAGGGTCGAGCCGTTCGTAGTCGTCGTAGTCGTAGTCGCGAGCGTACTTGAGGGGGGTGACATGCCCGCCCGCCGCCTCGATCATCTGAGAGAGCGGGCGCCCGAACGCGCCGCTCGCGCCCGTCATCGCAAAGCGACGGCCACGAATCTGGCAGCCCTTGGCGAAGAGAATGTCGAACAACTTCGTCGTAGATCCCATGTAATTGTCTGGGAATACGTGATGCATGGCGTGGTACATGGGCCCCACCAGCCAGCCCCCGTTCGACGAGCGTAGCCGCGGCAAGTCCATGTGGTTCGAGTCGAGACCTCCTCGCCAGGTCGCGACCGCCGCCAAAATCGTTTCGAATGCGATGACGGCGCATACGACCCGGACCGGCAGGCACGAAAAGCCAACGGACGTGGCGAGTACCAGCGTGAGATATTCGGGCGCACGGTGGTAGATCAAATTTTGTATTCGGTATTCGCGGTGAATGCGTAAATCAGGGCCGAGAAATCGGTGATGGGCTTGGTGGAGCGCTCCGATGCGGGCTACGGTTGGCGATCGTGCGCGGGCCATGGCGTGCAGGGCGCAGTGGACGACGTCGGCGACGAACGTCGCGCCGCAATAGAGCGTAAAGCACATGAGCGCCTGTCCACCGACATCGAGCCCGCGCATGGATGTACGTCTGGGTACTGTAACGTACTTCGCTCCGCCATGCGCCGCGTACGAAACGGGTCGTGCCGCGAAAGTCAAACCAGCGCGTCTCGCGTTGCAGCGGGAAACAAGCTGTCGCGAGCCGAAATTCCCACGAAAGCATCCCATCGACCTGAGGTGGCCCGACCCCGCGCACGCAGGCGGGGCGCGGGGTATGGCCAAAGCGGGCGATCTTCGGCGAGCTTCGCGCTTATCTCGAATTCCGCTCAGGGCGTTCTCGCGCATCGGAACCCGACATTGCTGCCTCGGAGTGACGGCAGGTCGTCGTAGCGTTCCCATGGCTCCAGGTCCGATGCGGGTTGGTGGAAGTCGCCGCCGCGGCGCACCCGGTCGGCGAGGGTCACCGACAGATTGGCGCAATCCGCGCATGGGTTCACGTAATTGGCATACGAGTCGAGGTTCCAATCGGAGACGTCGCCCACCAGATCCACCTGGCCCCACAGTCCCGCGCCGAGCGTCGGCGTTCCCACCGGCGCGATGTTCACGACGCTGACGCACGTCCCCGTACGGTCGGGGTAGTAACATCCGTAGATGGCGTACTGGTTGTCGGTCCCGGGAGTCGCCGTGCCCCACGGGTACTCCCGTTGCTGGCTTCCCGCAGCCGCCGCGTACTCCCACTCGGCCTCGCTCGGGAGGAAACCCCCGTCCCAAATGCAGAAGGCGTACGCTTCGTACCAGTTCATGCAGTTGATCGGCTTGCTTTCGTTGGCTCCAGCCGAGTCGGTCCACGTCGGGTTCATCGTGCAGGTCAAGTTGACGGTCGTAGGCGCAAGGTTGGCATCGTAGGATGCCACCCAGCCCGGCTCGAACGTCCCCGGGCTCGCCGCGTTGGCGAGGCCTTGGCCCGCATTGAGATGCGTGTGCTTGCCCGACGCCGCCGGCGGCGCGTAGCCGCCGTTCCACGCGCTCACGAAAGAGCGAAAGCGTCCCACGGTGACGTCGTATTTATCCAATCGAAACGCACTCACGGTTGCAGGGTCCGCCAAGCCCGTCGGGCCTCCATCCGGATTCACCGTATACGTGCGGTCGAACGTTCCGCCCAATACTTCGAGGCTTGTGCAGCAGCACTCGGCTCCGCTGGGCCCGCAGTTGTCCGCGCTGGTTGCACCCGCGGAGCAGCTGGGCGTTTCGACGCAGCTCTCCGCACCTATGCCGGCCCCATCGCCGAGCGAGTCTGCTCCAGCGGAGTCGGCCAGCTGAAAATCGAGGATCGTGCCGAGAAGCGGAACGTTCAAGTCGGCGCAGCCGACGAGGCAAACCCCCAGAATCGCACCAAGAAACGGTCCGCGCGGAAGGGCGCATGCAGCGGCCGGAAGTTCGCGTCTCGCGCCTTCGGGGTCCGCCGAATCGACGGCCCCGACGCCCGACGAGTCCACCGAAGCGCCCACATTCATCGACTCATGACTCATTGTACCGGTGCGAGGCGGTTTTTCGACGTGCGCATCGGAGCCAACTGGTCCATCCTCCCTGCGTCGCCCCGGCGTGTCTTTACGAGGACGATGAGCCGTTTGCGGCATCCTCGGATACCGATCCGGCGCAGAATGTGACTGGATTTGCTTTGAGCGTTGCCATCCATCGCAGGTCTAGCGACCCGGCGCGAAATGCCGCCGTGCGATTGCTGGCTTCCACGATGACCGATGCCGAGCTGGCCGAGGCGCTCAAGCGAGGGGAGCCGGGCGCGTCGGAGGTGCTCTACGAGCGCTACGGGCCTTATGTGGAGCGCTTGGTGGTGCGCGCCATGGGCTTGGATCCCGAAGTGCCCGACCTCATCAACGAAGTATTCGCCCGGGCGCTCGAAGGCGTAAGGGGTTTGCGTCAATCGTCAGCGCTCAAAGGATGGATCGGCAGCGTCGCGCTCTTCACGGCTCGGAGATTTCTGCGAAGCCGGCGAACGCGCCGCCGCTGGGTCAGCGCATTTTCGCTCGATCAGGTTCCAGAGACGGCGGCCGCCGTCGCGTCGCCCGAGGTGAGCCAGACGCTCGTGCGCACGTACGCGGTGCTCGACGCTCTACCCGCCGACGAGCGAATCGCGTTCGCGTTGCGTTTCGTCGACGGAATGGAGCTGCACGAAGTCGCTCAGGTCACCAGGGTCTCGCTGGCGACCGTGAAACGGAGGCTCGTCCGGGCCCAGCGGATCTTCTGGGATCGGGCGCGTCAGGATCCGATCTTGCGAGAGCACGCGCCAGTGTCCGGGGAGGGGGAGCCAACGTGAGCCCGAACGAGCGACTCTGGGAGGCCATTCGCGGCGAGCAGGATCGGGCCCGCGTGCGCGCTCGTTATTTGGCCGTTGCCAAGGCGCGCCGGGCGATCGGAAAACCGGCGACGCGCGTCCGCCGCGATCGCCGCTTTTGGTGGGCCTCCGTCGCCGTGCTGCCTGCCATGGCTGCGGCCGCGCTGTGGGTGGTGCGATGGCGCTCGCCCGCCCCGGATCTGACGTTCGTCGAGGCGGACGGTCAGATCGGCCGCGTGGGCGTTGCAATCGACGCGCCGCCGGGAGCTCCATGGCCGTTGAGGTTTTCGGATGGTTCGCTCGTTTCGCTATCCGCAGGTGCACACGCGCGCGTCAGTGCCGTGGATGCCAACGGTGCCCGCATCGTCGTCGATCGGGGCGGGGCGAGCGCGTCGGTTGTCCACCGGGGCCGCAGCCATTGGGTCCTCGACGTCGGCCCGTTCGAGGTTCTGGTATCGGGCACCCGGTTCGACGTGAACTGGGATTCGAACGAAGAGGTGTTTCGGCTGGACCTGGAGGAGGGTTCGGTGCTCGTGTCGGGCCCGTGCATGCACGAACCAAAGTCCGTGGCGCGAGGCGACCATCTGCGCGTGTCGTGCCGATCGAAGCGCGAGAGCACGGGCGAAGTGCTCGGCCGCCCGGACGGCTTCGCCGAACGTATGTCGCCCCATCCGGAGCCGGGAGCGACGAGAGGCGTGGAGGGCGGCGCGGACGCCGGCACCGCGGACACGACCGCGGGCCACGCCAGCGTGCGGGCCGCCTCGCGCGCCACGACGCCCACTGCGAGCGTGTTGGGAACGGACGCGTGGCGGGCACTGGTGGACACCGGGCGCTATCGACAGGCCCTTGATCTCGTCGAGCGGCGCGGTTTCGAGGAGCAATGTCGTCTCGCTCTGGGCCCCGATTTGCTCGACCTTGGAGACGTCGCGCGGTTCGCCGGCGATGCCAACCGCGCTCGCCAGGCCTATGTCGCGGCGCGCGACAAGCTGCCCGGCGGTGGCCGGAGCGCCTACGGTCTAGGTTTGATCGCGTTCGATCAGGAAAGAGACTTTTCCGGGGCCGCGCAATGGTTCGAGACCTATCTCGTCGAGCAGCCGGAGGGGGGTCTTCGGCGCGAGGCCACCGGCCGCGCGATGGAGGCGTGGCAGCTCGCCGGCGCGGGGGCCAAGGCGCGCGCGGCCGCGCAACGGTATCTTCGGCTGTACCCGAACGGGTTGCAGGCGCCGCTCGCTCGGCAGCTTGCGACGGGCTTCTGATGCCATCATGGGCACGATGCCTTTTCCGCATCGCTCGCATCGCCGCCCTCGCCGGCATTCTCCTCCGTCACGTGCCCGCTGCGGGCGCCGAGCCTTCGCCGCCCTCGCCTGCGACGATTCTTTTGATCGACGCCGGCGATGATGCGACGGCGACGCGTGTGGCTGCCGAGCTGCGAGCGTCGGGTCTGGCGGTAACGACCGTCCAAGACGTTCCGGCGACACGCACCGATTTCGACGTCCAGCTCCTATCGCGATTGGAGAATGCCGCTGCCGCGATCGACATCGACCCCGACGCCGGAGAGGTGCGGATATGGACCGTCACTCGATCGACCGGACAGATCGTTCTGCGCTCGCTCGTGCGCCTCGACGACGATCCCGAGGTCGTGGCGTTGCGTGCGGTCGAAGCGCTGCGTGCCTCGCTCAACGACCCGACTTCGTTGGCGCCGACCCCGATCGCAGAGGCCCCCGCCGTGCCGATGGGTGCACGCGCCGGGGTGCCCCCCGCCATACCCGATAGCCCTCGTGCGAGTGCGCCGGCGATCGCACACCCGGCGTTCGGCGCCTCGCTGGGACCCGCTTTTGCGTCGGGCGGCGGCCACTTCGGTGGCTCGTGGCAGGCGTTCGCCTCGCTCGACTGGTTTTGGGCGCCACGTTGGGGCGTCGAGCTGATGGGAATCGCGCCGGTCACCAGCGCGCGTCGCACGGAAAGTGCGGGAACGGCCACTCTGGTCTTTGCGCTCGTCGCCGGCGGCGTCCGTGCGCGGGCTCTGGCGGCGCGGTGGTGTGTTCTCGACTTCAGCGCCGGCATCGGCACGGCAGCGCTTTACACCCAAGGCTCCCCGAATCCGGGCTTTTACGGGACCGGCGGAACCACGTGGGTGGCTACGCCCTACGCGCGGATTGGATACGGCGTGGCGGTCACCCATCACGTCTGGCTGCGAGCGGACCTGACCGGACTTTACGCGACTCCTCGCCCGACCTTCGCGACGGCCGAGGACTTGGCCCCGTGGGGAGAGCCGCTCTTGCTTGCATCGTTGGGCGTCGAAGTGGCCTTTCGCTGATCGTGCCCGTTAGCTCGATCCCGCGGATCCGTCGTTGGGTCCCGAATCGGGGACGGCGCCATCCAACGTTGTGCCCCCGCTGTCGGCTTCGTCGGGAAGTGAAGCGTCGGAATCGCTTCGCGCATCGGCGTTCGTCCTGCCGCCGTCCGCAGGGGCGTCGCGATTGTAGCGATTGATGACGTAGCTCGTACAGCCGAGTCCCAGTGACATCCACGTGGCCACCCCGGCGAGCTTGGCTCGGGCGCGCATCCCGACGGCGGATACTGGTCGTGACCCGCCGCCAGCGCCATTGGAATTCGAGTCGCCCGGCAAAATCGGATACTTGGGTCCGGGCGAAGGGCTTCTCGACCCACTTGCACGTCGACCCTCGACCCCGACCCCGACCTTTCTGTTCTACGCATTTCCCGTTCG
>Ga0116125_1000198_pt1 | contig 27716 bp, 34 predicted proteins | sample June2015DPH_16_1_2_FD_89729 | JGI IMG/M metagenome (GOLD analysis project Ga0116125, IMG submission 89729) | Peatland microbial communities from SPRUCE experiment site at the Marcell Experimental Forest, Minnesota, USA - June2015DPH_16_10 | ecosystem: Environmental > Terrestrial > Soil >...
CAAGATTTGTGTCATGGCCCACTCGCACGACGAGCTTGTCTCCAGGATTTCCAACAGCGCCAGCAACCGCCTTTTGCTGGACCGCCTGCTGAAGAGTCCGCTCGATGTGAAGCAGCAGGTTCGAAGCTTCGATCTTCGCCAGCGCTGGGGTACGATGCATGAGGTCGAAGTAGGCGGTATGCAGTCCCAGGAATCGGCTGATCTGCGCCTCATCTACCTTTCCCCATCCGACCGACTCCGCTGGCATGCCTTCCGCGTACTCCAGCAGCAGATCCTCCGAGAAAGTCGACGCCAAGGGCAGCGGTCCCTGCAGATCGACCAGGTGATCGCCTTTCCCGCGGCGTGCAGCGGTTGGCGCATCCGGCAATTTGATTTCAGGAGTTCGCTGTGGCGTGCAATCTGCCTGAGGCAAGCATCCCAACAAAACCCGCTGCATCTGCTTCAGTAACTCGGTTGTGTCTCCGGCTGGCGGCTTCGCCACTCGCTTTTCAAACTCTGCGAAAGCTTTCCTCCCATCCGCTGCACTTGCGTCTGACGCCGAATGAAAGATGGAATCATTTTCACCTTCTTTCAGCCCACGCACCGCAGGAGTACAATTTGGAAACAATCCGGTGGCCAGCGCTCGGCCACTCTCCTGAGTGCGCTGATCAGTGTCAGCCCAAATGTAGACACTCGCACCATCAGCGCATCCTTGAGCGTCGAATAGTCCGGCTCGGGCGAAGAAAGCGCGATCAAAGCTACCGAAGGGCTTCAGCAATTCAGAGCCGCGGGTCGTTAGATTACCGGGCGTCACGCTCCATTGCGGCCAAGGCAGCGAGGAATAACCATTGAGGCGGTCCTGCTTCCACGTGGGCGAACGCACGCCGTGGCGACTCAACACAACGACCATCTTCAGTCTGTCTTCGGCGTGCCCACCCGGTTGAGCGCCTCGGGCGGCCTGTGCCGTCGTCAAGGATGGCAAGGTTACTGCGCACAAACACGCGACAGCTAGAAGTTCTCCCCGAGTCGATGCCACAACTCCTCTCCAGAAACAAGCCTGTCGATGTGACGGCCTTCACTGAACTCTCCGCGATCCAACCAATGCGGACGCGAGGTAAGGTAGTCTCGCGGTTGCGTTGAACAGAGGACACAAACTCCGCCAAGATCGCCGTGGAGTCTCTCCGTGGCGCTCAGTATGCAGCCGCCTTGACGGAGGCTGCGGACGGAAGGGCGATCTTCACCGAGTCCGGTTGCGTCCATACGGCCTTCCCGCTATTCAACTCCACTCGGTTCATCGTAATCTTCAGCTGCTGCTGATCGACTTCGACCAGCAGGTAGTGGTAGTTGATTTCCTTGCTTTGGTAAGGGTCGTCAGGGGCACGGTCGATGGGATACGCATGCGCCGCGCCACCGCCGGAAACGAAGTAGGTAACGCCGCCGTGCTCGTGGCGCTCGTAGTTGTGCACATGGCCGGAGAAAACCACGAAACGCGCCCGGGTATGGGCCTGGCGATCCTCCAGCAACTTTGCCAGCGCCTGCTCGTGAGCTCGTGCCGAGTGGCCGCCGCCGAAGGTTTTGGCATCGGAGGAACTGGTGTACGGCGGATGATGGAACATCAGGAAAACGAACTCCACATCCGCTGGGACGTTGTCCAACTTGTTTGCCAGCCACTGGCCTTGTGGGCCTGAGGTTTCATCCAGAGAGCTGTCGAGCACCAGCGTGAGCGTGTTAGCGGCTCGCACGGAGTAGTAGCGGCTGTCCTTCAGATCGGGGAAGCGCTGGAAATAATTGCCCAACGCAATCTTCTCGTCACCGTGCAGGTCGTGGTTCCCGATCGCCGGATAAACCGGGATGTTCTTGTCGCGCCACACGCTAGTTTCGGTGTCCCATACCTTCCAGTCATTCTTGTCATAGCCGTTATAGACGATATCGCCGGTAAAGCAGATAAACGCGGGGTTAGCCCCGGCAATGGCTTGCACGAGAGCTACGCGCACCGCAGGATTAGCAGCTTCCGTATCTTTGGGATCATGAAAACGAGTGTCGCCGTAAGCCACAAAGCGAAACGGGACGCTCACTTTGGCCTGCAAATCGACGGTCGTCTGTGCTGTCGACTTCTGGGTGCAACCGGTGAATCCAAAGAGAGCGATGGTCACAAAGAATAAAGACACTTTGCGTGGGAAGGATGTGCTTCGAGCCATAATTAAGTTTATCCTCGAAATGCGGTCATGGAATTTGCAGCGTCGCGATGATCGGGTCAATGTGCCTTTTGAAATCATCAAGTCGCTCGCCGGGAAGCTTCGCGAAGAACAATGCGTTCGTGGTCTCGCTGCGAACCCGCGTGAAATATTCGACCATTTTGCGACCATTCTGCGTGTAATCCGCGACCCAGTTCAGACCGGACCGGCCGTTGATGGACTTCAATTCGTAACTTTCCTCGCGATTACGATAATTTTCATATCCTTCCTTAATCCTCTGTTCGACCTTGCGCTGAGCCTGCTTCAAGAGCCGCTTGTTCATCTTGTTCGCAGGCATTATTTCTTCCGGAGGTTGCAGAGTTTTCACGTACAGCTTGATTTCCTGCCCGGTTTCCCGCTCCCGCAAAATTAGAGTGCTTTCCTCATTGCCCCAGCGCTCCGGACCAAGCCACTTCCAGCCCGAAGGCAATGAGAGCGACGCTCCCGATTCGCGGTCTCGATACTGGCTCGTCTGCGAGTACGCAAAGCTGACGGCGATCGGACAAAGAAGGCTCGCGTAAAACAGTTTTGCGAGAACAGAGCGCATACTCCACCTCACCGCTCACCTGAAATCTCAACCTCGATCCCGGTCGCTACTTTCCCACCACCAGCACCTCGAACTGACCCGACTCTTCCGTGGACAAGAACAGCCGGTGGGTCTTCGGGTCCAAGGCCAAGGTCTTGGCGTGCGGCAGAGTCTTCACGGTTTCGACCGCGGAGTATTTGTCCGGACTGTCCTCATGAATGATACTAATAGTGCCTTCGCCGTTGGAGTTAAAGATCAGCTTGGTCTCCGGGTCGAAGGCGGTGGCATCGACATGGTCGCCAATCGGCAGCGTGGTGACGACCTGGCCGGTGTCGGCATTCATAACCGCCATCACTTGGCTGCGGCAACCGAGGAATAGACGCCGGTTGGCGCGGTCCATCGCCATACTGGAAGGGGACTCGCACGGAGCCGTAGGCCAGCGCTGGTCGACGGCCAGCTTCCGCGAATCAATCTTGAGAACCGTGCTCTTCTCTTCCTGATTGTTGTAAACGGTTCCGTTGCCGTCCGCGGCAGCGAATTCGGGCTCGCCCCCCAGATCTATGCTACCGACGACCGTGGCGGTGGCGGCGTCGATCACGGTCGCCTTATGGTCGCCGCCATCGAAGGCAAATACGCGAGCGGTCGCGGGATCGAAAATAATGCCATCCGGCTCTTCGCCGGTCTTCACCACGGTAATAGTTTTCAAAGTCTTCAAGTCGAAAACCGTGGACGTCGAGTTTTGTCCGTTGCTGGTGAATCCGCGGCCAAGGTCTGGGGCGACCGCAATTCCGTGGATTCCGGGAGTATTGGGAATACTGCCAACGACGCTAAGCGAATCCAAGTCGATCACTTCTACTTGCGCTCCATGAGAGACGTACAGCCGCCGTGCGCCTGCATCCACGGTGAGATAGTCCCACTTGCCGTGGCCGGGAATCGGAATCTTCTTGGTTATGGCAAATCCCTGCGCGGAAGCTGCTTTGATTCCGGCGAAAGCCAATCCCAGAGCGAACACCGCAATGAAAACTGCAGGCTTTCTGGAAGACTGCTGACCGTGCGAGTTCATCCTCTTCATCATGTGTAAACAGCTCCTTGTCCTACCAGAGCAATACCGATAGAGCGATGCTAAACAGCGAACCTGAAGTTACGCTGAAAGCGCCACAAATATTTAGCAACGCCGACGGACTTCCTTAGCAGGCTGCGGAAAAGGTCTGCCTCAGAGCAGGCTCGGGAAAGGCGGCCTCCGCCACTGGGGCTCGCTCAGCCCATCCCGTTCTTCGACCAGGCGGCCAGCGATTGCCATGCGGCGCTCCTACATGGCAACCGCCAAGACCACTACCGGAGCGCCACATTCCGCGAGAAGACGCGCGGTCGCGAGGGCCGATTCGATTCCCGCCTGATGAAGTTCAGGCTCCGCCAAAGCGGTTGGAACGAATGCCCCTAACAAACACAATTGTCCCGCGATAGTTCGGCCATGAGCTGCTTCGAATCCGTAGGCAAGAAACCCCACGGACCCAACTCCGTGCCGCTATATTCTGCCGAAACCATCTCGTCCAGCACGGAGCCGAACGTCTGGGACATCCCCATCTTGTCTTCACTTCCATGATCCCCCAACGGACGGGAGCTGTTTCCGATTTGGATCGCCATAATCTCTTGCCAAATTGGGTTTGGAAGTCAGTTCAGTATCAGTTGAACCGGGTTATTCGCCACAGCGCGACTACTCCCGCCCCCAGGACAACGGCCATCGTTAAGCTAAGCCCAGCTAGCCAACCCCATCGAAGCTCTATCTGGGGAAAACGGGCAATGACACCAAAGCCCGCAAAAATACAGGTAGCTCCGCCAATCAGCAGCCAATCCACCCAACTTCGGGACGAGCCGCTGGTTTTCTCCTGGCGACCCTCCATGCGCGCGGCCACATAAGCAGGCTCAATATCGTACAAATCGCTTTCCCGTTTGGCCGCCTCCTTCCAACTCGAGTACTCGCCATCGGTGGTCGATGAAGAAGCAATCGCCAGCGCACCTACCACCATCAATAACGATCCGCCTAGCACTCGCGCCTGGACGCTCCAGGGCAGGCCGCGGAGTTCGCCGAAAACCATCGTGCCCCAAACTAGACCCCAGAGCTGGTTCGTGTTCGACAATGGGATTCCGCGGCTGATCCCCACGTACTTGGCGGCATAATTTTGAAACAGGTCGCCCACAACCCACATGAAGCCACCCAGGAGCGGCCAGAACAATATGCGCCTGCTAACAGCCAGTTCATGCCAGAACGGCAGCACACCTCCCGTAAAGCTGACTGCCAACAGCGTCATCGTTGTCATCTCGCCAAACGTGAAGAAGGTCAGAAACGTCAGCGGATTCATGCCCGTGATGTAAGCCTTGCGGAAAGGAATGTACTGGGAGCCGAAAAGCAGGCCCGCGCCCAATGCGGCGGCGATTCCGCGGATTGGGTGTCCCGAGGGAGCTTGAGAAGAAGAGGCCAAGGACAACAACACCGCTCCGCCAAAGATTACCACCGCGCCGCCCACCACTTTCACCCACTGGACCCAGACCGTCCGGTGTAATTCTTTGAAAAGAAGGGTGCCCCAAAGAATTCCAATCAAGCTGTTCGAGTTCCACAGGGGAAAAGCGATACTCAGGCCAATGTCGCGAATGGCGAAAACGGTCAAGGTGTTCCCAACCGCCCATAGACAACCCGCCATCACGCCCCACACGATCAAGTGAGGCACACGCCGCGAATCGGTAAAGGTGTCGCCGGTGCCGCGGATCAGGGCTGGCAAGCTCCAGCGAGAGACAAAAGCTCCCAGCACCATCATGAACGAAATCACGAACGGGGATACCGAGACAGTCACTAACTTCGTCGGCGCTTCCGCCCCGGCCAGCCATAGGGCCGCCGCTAAGCCACAAAACACACCCAGCGCTTGCAGTTTCCGCTGTCGAGAACGTTCCGTCAGACTTTCGGTGATGATTGAACTCAAAGCGTCGTCGCCTTTCACGTAGTTAGCGGACTAGGCACAGAATTAGCGATCCTCCGAGCAGGACGGCCAAAGGAATCCAAAACTGAACGTCGCGAAGCATCGGCCCGATCCAGCTTCGCCTTCGTGCTCGCATTTCCTTTCTCATCGGAATTCCATTCGGAGCTCACTGAAATAACGACCCGAAGGCCGTATCTAAGCGTGCTTAGACAGGCGGAATAATACACCCGGGTGAGTCGGCCACCGGCGTATTGCCTTCGTCAGCGGTCCGCTCGAGTGAGCAACCACGCAGCACGTTGGAAGGGATATCGTAAGGCGCTCCAGGTGCATGGTTTGCGGTACGTCTCCGAACTGACGGTTGAAGGAGACTACCGCACTGAATCTGGCTATCGGGCCGGTCTTTTGCTGCTGCACCGGCGCCCCGATGCGGTTTTTGTGGCGAACTATCTGATGACGGTGGGTCTTATGCAGGCCGCTGACGAAATGGGGATGTCCTGTCCGGAGGATTATGCCTTGGCCAGCTTCGATAATTATCCCTGGCTGCGCTGTTTCCGTCCGCGCTTAACCTCGATCGAGCTATGCAAGTACGAGTTGGGGGCGCGCAGCACGGAGATGCTCCTGAACCGTATTTCCGGCAAGAAGGGCAATGTTCTAATTCAGAAACTAGCGCAGCAATTGCGCGTCCGAGAATCTTGCGGTTTCGCGCGCAACATTCGACATTCAAACCGCCGAAATTCAAACCGCGAAGTGGCCATCTCGAACTCAAGAAACAAGCGCGATAGCAATCCTCCAACTTCCCTAAAGAACGGAGATGCAGAAACTGTCACACCCTCCAGGCCGAAGTCGACAGAGTCTTCCGAAACAGGCCGAACCATGATCCGCCCGAGGCCGACCTGCAATTCAAAAAGCCGGCGACAGGCACTGCCTTATCAAGTGGTCCTTAATACGTCGATGGCTGGCGCATATCGATCCCCGGCCAGAATGAGCTTTTCAATGTTGTCTACAGACTGAATGCCACCTCGCGCTCCAACAGCCGTACAGTTCAGGGCGGCAGCAGCGCAGGCGAAATCGAGCTGCCGTTGCAGCGGCCAGCCCTGCAGCAGTCCGTAGATAAACCCCGCGTGGAAGATATCACCGGCGCCCGTGGTGTCCACCGCCGTAACGCGGAAGGCCGACGCGTAGTGAAACGTCGTGCCGTCCCATGCCAGCACCCCATCTTGACCCAGCGTCGCCGCAGCCAGCCGACACCCATATCCTCGCTGGAGCGCGGGCAACGATTTTGTGAGGTCCGGCTCAGCCGAGAGTCGCCCCGGGATGTCTCGGCTCGTAATGACATAGTCAAGCTTCTCCAACAGCGCTTCCACGCCGGAGTAGAGGTCATCCAAATCGGCAATCACCGGGATCCCAGCCGCCTGAGCCCAGCCCGCCGCCGCGGTCGCTGCGGCAGTATCGTGCCCATCGACATGAAGAGCGCGCGCGTCCTCAATCCACGAGCGATCGATCTCCTCCGGCTGCAGCGTCAGGCGGTCGTCGCGCTTCCAAAGAACTGTGCGCTCGCCGGAATCCTCGACGAGAATGAACGCCTGCTGGCTCGCGCATCCCTCGGCGGTGATGATCCTGGTCTCGACGCTCGTCCGGGCAAATTCCGCGCGGTGAAGGATCGCCGCAGCATCGTCGCCCAGCTTACCGACGTAGCGCGTACGCATGCCCCAGTGTTGGCACGCAACCAGAGCCGTCGCGACTTGTCCGCCCGGCAACACGTTCGCAGAACGAAACTCGACCTTCGATCCTGCCACAGGATAGCGGTGAAGAGGTATTACGGTGTCCGTAGCATTCAGTCCCACACCGACAAGGTCAATCTTAGGCGTTGGCATCATTTTGACAGACCCAAATGTAAAGGAAGTGGTTCGATTCGCAAAGGCAGATCTCGTAGCGGGCCGCCATGGCAATGCGATTTCTCACTGATGAGTCTGTGTGCCTTCGATTCCGCACGTGTGCGCCGTCATTGCAATAGCTTGAGGTTGCGGTCTTTTTGGAGCACTCTGGCGTTGGCAGTCGATCTGCGGCTTGAGCAATGATCTACTCCCACGTCCGTCAGTTCTACGCTTGCCCGTCTGCTTCAGCCAATCTTCAGGTTGGGCGGAATAGATTAGATTAGGTGGTGTGCAATCACCTTACGGGGCGCAACCGGGGTGTGATAAAACGAGACCTTGTGAAACTGCTCGTAGTTGAAGATGAACCTCGAATGCTGGAACTGCTGCGCCGCGGCCTCACCGAAGAAGGCCATAACGTAACCTGCGCTTCGGATGGGAGCGAAGGATGGGAACTGGCACGCTCTTATGAATTTGACGCGGTCGTGCTGGACGTCATGCTCCCCAAGATGAATGGCTTCGAACTGGCCAAAAAGCTCCGTCAGCAGCGAATCCTCACACCGGTGCTGATGCTCACCGCCAAGGATTCCGTTCCAGATGTTGTGCGTGGCCTGGACGCGGGCGCCGATGACTATCTGACCAAGCCGTTCAGCTTCAACGAACTGCTGGCGCGTTTGCGTGCGATCCAGCGCCGCGCCACATCGCGCCCGGAGAACCGGCTGCAAGTCGGCGATCTCGTCCTCAATCCCGAATCGCGTGCAGTCTCGCGCGCTGGAACTCCCATTTCCTTGACCCGCACCGAGTACAGTCTGCTCGAGCGCTTGATGTACCGCGCCGGCAAGGTGGTTCTCCGCAGCGCGCTCATCGAATCCGTCTGGGGCTTCGATCGGGAAATCGAAGACAACACGCTCGATGCCTTCGTCCGGCTGTTGCGCCAGAAGGTTGATCGCGAAGGCATGCCGAAGCTGATCCTTACGGTTCGCGGCACTGGCTACATGATCCGCGAGGACTCGGCGGAATGAAGAAACTCTCCATCGGCATGCGTTTGACGCTATGGTATTTTGCCGTTTTTCTCCTTGCCGAATTCGCTTTTGGCGCGGGCATGTGGCTGATCCTAAGGAAGAACTTGTTCGACATCGCTGACGCCGCGCTGGAGGGGCAGGCTGCCGATTTGCAGCATTACTTGGAAGCACGAAAAAACATGAGCCTGCTGCAGTTGCAGACAGAGATCAGCCATGACTTTAAGATTGAAAGCTCGGCCGACTATTTGGAAATCAGTGATTCCAGCGGCAACTTAATCTATCGTTCGAAGTTTCTTGAAGAGCATCCACTCCTCCCGCGCTCGCTCGATGAACTAGGCAAACCTCTTTACGACAATCGCAAGCTGGGGCACGGGCGTTTTCGTTTTATCAGCCAACGAATGGAGGCCAGCGGAGGCGTGTACTTGGTTCGGATCGGACATCCCATCGAGGAAGAAATCGAGACGCTAGACGCCTTCGAACGTTATCTGGTTCGGTTTGTACCGATCCTGCTGTTGGCTGCTTCGGGCGTTGGCTATTGGCTGAGCCACAAGGCGTTAGCGCCAGTCCGTGCGTTGACGCGAACCGCCGCTACGATTTCCGCACACAATCTCAGCAGTCGGCTTCAGCCATTGCATACGGGAGACGAGTTGCAACTTCTGTCCGATACCTTGAATGAAATGCTAGGCCGGATCGAGTCCGCCTTCCTGCGGATCACGGATTTTACCGCCGACGCGTCGCACGAACTGCGCACTCCCATTGCGCTCATTCACACCGAAGCCGAGCTGGCATTGCGCCGATCCCGCGACGAGGCCGAATACCAGGAGGCCCTTCGGCATATTCTTCTGGAGGCTAAGCGCACCACCAAGCTCATCGAAGAACTTCTGGCTCTGGCTCGGGCTGACTCGGGCAGCCAAGCGCTCGACATTCATCCCACCGACCTGCTCCCGACCTTGCGGGAGGCCGCATCGAAGTGGAAGCGAGCCGCGTCCCTGCGAAATTTGCAATTCGAGGAGCACCTTGAAGTTCAAGGGCTGCCGGTGACGGGAGACGAAAATGCTTTGCGCCGCGTGATCGACATTCTGCTCGACAATGCTCTGAAGTACACCTCGTCGCCCGGCAACGTAACGCTTTCTGCCGAGAAAAAGCACGGGCACGTTGTGGTGATCGTCGAAGACACGGGCATGGGCATTGCTGCCGAGGATCAAGCCAGAATTTTCGAACGCTTTTACCGGGCGGACAAGGCGCGCGGGCGGGAACTCGGCGGAGCTGGATTGGGCCTCGCTATTGCGCAGTGGATCGTCAAACTCCACAGGGCGTCCATCACCGTACAGAGCGAGATCGGAAGCGGATCCGTTTTCCGACTGGAGATTCCGGCCATCACCTCAGCCGTCGACTATCCCGACCTGCGATAAGCCAGCGCGGGAAGCCAAGCTGTTCAACCCCGGTATTGCAGCATGGTCATGAAGCCGAAGTCCATGTGCAATTGCTGGTGGCAGTGGAGGAGCGTCGGACCGGGATTGTCCGCCGTAAAGTCTACCTCGACCGGCGTCTTGGCGGGCACAACGATTACGTCCTTCATGACGCCCGCCGTTGCTTTCCCGGCGAACTTGGTCACCTCGAAGGTGTGCCGATGGAGGTGGACCGGGTGTGGTTCATCGCTTTGGTTATCGAGTCGAAGACGGTACCGATAATTGGCTCGGACTTGAATAAGATCGGTTTTTGGGTAGGATTTACCATTTATCGTCCAGTTATCTACCCAGCGGTTGCCGGCGAATTTCTTGCGGAAAACGAGCGGCACCAGGCCGCCGGTCGGTTCCGGAGTCTCCGCTTCGCGCCCAAAGAGCGTGTACTCCCAAGTAGTATTCGTGGGTGCGGTCCACTGTGGTATTTGCTTGCGATTCGCATATTCCACCACGACCCCCAACCCGGCATTTCGTACTGGATCGTTGGTCTCGCCGAGGATCCACACGCCAGGCTGCTTCATAAGGACGACAGCATCGACGCGCTCCGCCGGACCCATCTCGATCACATCCACCTCCCGCGGCAGGGGCACAGGGTTTCCATCCAGGCCGACGACTTTGAACTTATGACCGGGCAAGGCGATACGGTGCTGATCGGTAGCACTCGCGTTCAAGATGCGAAAAAGCACGCTCTGACCTTCTTTCACGCGTATCGGCTCGCCAGAGCGGAGCATGTGACGGTTGATGGAAAAAATGGGATACGTGACTTCAAGATTGCCTTCGTCGCCTTGGCTGCTCAGATAAGGATCCCAGCCGTGCAACGCGAGAAAGACCTCTGCGTCGTATCGGCCCGGCTCTACTCTCGGCTCAATGTAGAGGAATCCGAATTGGCCCGTGTACATGGCTCGTTTCATGTCCCGGCCGGCATGAGTGTGGCTGTGATACCAGCGGGTCCCGGAAGGCCGCGGCGTGAAAGAATAGCGGCGGACTCCGCCCGCCGGCACCATCGGCGTTCCTTCTTCCTCGGAACCGTCCACCGCCGACGGGAGGAACAGGCCGTGCCAGTGAACCAACTCGGGGACTTTGGTTTCGTTGAATACATCGACAGTGACAGGCTGGCCTTCGCGGATGCGCAAGACAGGACCCGGAGCCGAACCGTTGTATCCCGTAGTTTTGACCATTTTCCGCGGGGCAACTTCGATCTCGACGGGCGAGATGTGAATCGTTGCGTCGGCCTTGGAATCGTCCAGCGGAGCTTGCAAACCAATCCGTCGGGCGAACTCGAGGCACACCGGAGTTCCTAGCATTGCCAGAAAGTTTCTACGATCCATAGTGTGGCTGCAGCGAATCCAAAGATTGCAGCAACCCTCTTGTTAACAATTGAACCGATAGCCCAGAATCATCTTGGCAATCAGGTGGTCGGTCGCACCAGTGAGGCTCACGCCGAGTCCGAAATTGATCTTCCATTGCTGCTGTTGCGAGACCGTGTCAAGTCCCGTCACCGGACGCACCGAATCTTAGTATTCCAGACCTCCCGCGATTTTCGGAGTGAAATCGTGGCTGAATTTGAAGTTTGGCGAAAAGACATCGCCCTTCTTCACGCCCTCACCATGGAAAGAGCGATCGAGCGTGAGATTCAAAGCCCAATCCCAGCGGCCTAATTCTTGGTCCACGAGTGGGCGGATTTCCCACGTCCCCGGCATGATTGGTAGGATAAACCCCATCCCCGACCATCTTCGAGCCATCAATCGTGAAGTTGCTGTGGAGTGCAACCCTGGTGTGAGCGGGATCGACCAGATCGTATCCGTACACCTGAATTTCGTAGTTGTCTTGAGCACACGCGCGGACAGCAGCCAGGATTTGCCAGCAGCACCAGGGTGAGAGGGAAAATAGCTACAAGGCCGCTCCGAAAAATGTAGCTCGACAATCAACGCATGTTTTCGATCTCGTAGAACATCGAGCAGTTGTCTAGTTGACTCGTAGAGACAGTGATTTCGGAAGGAATGCGAAGCAGGTTCGTCCAACGTCGTTATCGTATATGAGGTCGGTAAACGCTCGACCGATGGGAGTTGAATGGGGCTTTTCCTTTCGGCGCAGACCTGAGCATGATCGGGGCGAAAAGCACAGGACATCATTGACCCTTGGTCTTGAGCAATCTCTCTGATTCGCTCTGGTCTCGAAAGCAGATTTTCCGTTTAGATCAGGCCGCGAACGGAGTCCGACAAAATGTACCTTCAACCGACCTCGCCTTTCTTCCATGCCGACGTACTCGAACAGCGACCTGGGCAAGTCTTCAAGTCAGCTCCCGCCAAGCATGGCCTGCGAACTCCCGAAGCAGTTCCTCATGCAGCAAACCCATTTGCCGACCACATCATGCAGGGGCCAAATCGATCGAATCTGTCTCTCCATCAGCGCCTCAGATGGTCGAGTCGGATCGCGTGCGGAACCCTGTACATTGCTTTACCAAACGAGCGCAGGAAGCGGCCTTCCTTGTCAACCGCTATGACCTGATCGGCTTTCTCGCCGCGCTGAATGAGCCCCGTAACACCGGTCTTCGGGTCGCGCGCCAGCCACGAAACCATGCCCAGAGCTTGGCCCTGGGTTAGCTTTATCACCAATTCTCTCTGTTTGTACTCTCTGTCCCACGTCTTTATCATGGGTCCTCACACGTCAGCTCCGGGATGTGCGACTCGCGGACCCGGCCGAATCATCGACGCGGAGCGGACCCTGTGCGACGATCCTGCCCGCCGCTGTGGGAGGACCCTTGAGGATCCACTCGAAGCCCACTGCGATCAAGGCCCCAAGCATTGGCCCTATGAGGTAGATCCAAGTCGTGTGAAGGTCGCCGCGCACCACATCCGGCGCCAGAGAGCGTGCCGGGTTCATCGACGAGCCGGTGATCGCCGCCGCCCAAAGTCCTGCAAGAGCAATGTCCCCGCCTACGGCGATAGCGCCGTTCGTGCCGATGTTCCTCGCACCGGAAGCCGTGCCCAGAATCGTGTTCACGAGCCCTGCTGTGAGCACAACTTCCATCGCCAGAGCTTTCCCGCTGGTCACACCACGACTCGGCAGCGTCGCGCCGAGCGCGCCAATCGTGCCGAACATGGCCCGGAGGAAACCAGCCGCACCAATGCCTCCGATCAATTGTCCGACGATGTAGCCTGGAACTCGCTGCCAAGGGAAATCGCGCCGCACCGCGAAGGCCAGGGTGACCGCCGGATTCAAATGCGCTCCGCTGACCGCACCCATAAAATAGATGATCGCCATTACCATGAGTCCCGGCGCAACTACCATCATGCCCAGGGTGACTCTGCCCGCGCTCATCGCCGCAACGACACCGCCTCCTGCGGCGACCAGCACCAGCAGGAACGTGCCCCAAGCCTCCGCGAACACGCGTCGCCACTCAAGGGATGTATCGAAGAAATCGGGTGCCGATTGCCTTTGAATCACAGGCTGCAGCGCTGCGTCCGGCCGGTCAGGCCTGGTCGATTTCATGTCCCACCTTCTGGGCACTACTGTTCCCGGGTAGCGCTTCCGGACACGCACTTGGTAGCACCCCGCCAAATGAGAAACCATAAGTTCACGTTACTTCTCTTGGGCCAGTTCCTTGCGAATCTCTTGCAATTCCTGCCGACGCTTCTCGCTGGTCTTCGGGTAGGCCATTTTGAGATCCTCGAGTGCATCGAGGACAATGCGGGAAACAATCAAGCGGGCGTTCTCCTTATCGTCGGCGGGAACGGAGTACCAGGGCGCGTGATGCGTGCTGGTCGCTTGCAGGCACTGCTCATAAGCTGCCATGTAATCTTTCCAGTATTTCCTTTCGTGATTATCCGAGGGGCTGACTTTCCAGTTCTTGTCAGGCTCGTCGATGCGTGCTAGAAACCGTTTTCGCTGCTCTTCGTACGAAAGGTTCAAGAATATTTTGACGATGCGAGTTCCGTTGTAGTAAAGGTGACGCTCCAAGTCGACAATGGAGCGATACCGTTCCTTCCAGATGTTTTTCTCATCGAGCAACTCTTCGGGAAGCCGCTGGCTGCGAAGAATCTCAGGATGCACGCGGACGATCAGCACTTCTTCGTAATAGGAACGATTGAAGATGCCGATCCGTCCGCGTTCAGGAAGGCGGCACGTCGTGCGCCAGAGAAAATCATGTTCCAACTCCTCAGCGCTTGGTTGTTTGAAACTGAAAACGTCACAGCCCTCGGGGTTGACTCCCGACATCACGTGGCCGATAGCGCCGTCCTTGCCGGCGGAGTCCATTCCCTGGAAGATTAGCAGCAAGGCGTAGCGGTTTGACGCATAGTGAAGCTGTTGCAGGGCGCTCAGCTTTGCAACATGTTTTTCCAGGAGTTCCTGATATTGCTTCTCCGTCTTGCAATAAGGTTTAACGATCGTCGGCCATTTCTTGAGGTCGAACGTTGTCCCGGATCGCACGCGGAAATCCTTGGAATGAATTCTCATCTTCTTCCTTTCGACTGTGTCCGCTGGGTTCGCGGCAGTAAATGGATGGACTTCACTTCAGGCCTCGGTCTTCGCCGCAGCCTTGGCATCATCGGTCCGAATCTCGCGCTCCGCCTCCAGCCAGTCTTGATCCGCAGGGGTCTCCACCGCCTGATGCTTGGCCTGGAGCAGTTCGTCGATGCTCTTACGAAAAGCTGGATTGGCGAGCACGCGCTCAATCTGATTGCGCGAGACCGTCTGCAGCACAACCCAGGGGTTTTGCGTGAGTTCCCACAGCGTGGGATCAAGCGTCATCCACACCCGATCGGCAGCACGGTTCCACGACCAGCGCAGATCCAGCGCAAGCTCTGCCAGAGAATCGAACCCCGCAAGTTCCGAGTTAGGGCGGTTCTGGTCGGTCATGATTTCTCTGCAATTACCTTCAAGATAGCCTCGTCAGATGCTGTGGTGACCCGGTGTCTGAAAAGGTTTGCTTAGCGTGAAAGGGGAGACAGAACCTGCAACTGTCCGCTCTGGAGTGTTGCCGCGGAGAGTGCTGGATCAACCTCAAAAGGAAGTTCGACAACACCCATAATCTTTTTGTCCCTGCGACCTTCGTCCTCTAACTGACTTGAAACCGAGTGGATGCCGGAAGTGAAGGCCCGTCGATGCTCCACTTCCACTTCCATAACTGTTGCCGCGCGAAAGCCAATGCTGCCGCGCCATAGACGGGCTGGTTCACTACGCCTTCAAGCCTTTACTCTGGCAACCCGAATGTTGGCATTGGCAGGTGAGCTTTGTGCCCACACCCGCGTCGGCACATGCGGTGCTGCAGTGTTTGCTGCCTTCCGCCGGTGCACAGTTGCAAGCGGGGTGTGCGCATTTCGTGGTCGGTGTCATTGAAGTTCTCCTTCGTCTTATGAATTTCGTGGGGAAGAGTCTTATTCTGCAGCACTTTTCTTCGCAAGGCTTCAGGACAATGTCGAACCAGATTCTCCGGAAGCTAGCTCAGCATTGCATTGACGGCAGCCACATTCTGTTCCGTTTTGCTCATCCTGGGCATCCCATCTCGAAGTAGATTGACAATTGCGGCGAGTCCCCACCCAGTTCGGTGGAAGCGTCGCCGTTAGAGCCTTCGGAGAACGAAACGTAATGAAAGCTGCTGTCTTCTCTCCAACTCCCACCGCGCCCCAATCCTTTCTTCATGTCGAAGATGTTCCCCGCCCAGAACTCGATCTGGGATATATCTTACTGCGGGTGGTCGCCTGCGGAGTCTGCCGCACTGACCTTCACATCGTTGAAGGAGATCTTCCGCCAATTCGACCGCACCTGATTCCCGGCCATCAAATCGTCGGAGAAGTAATCGAAGGTGCGACCCCGGAATTGCCACTGGGATCGCGTGTCGGCGTTTCGTGGATGGGTGGCGTCGATGGCGATTGCTGGTACTGCCATCACAGCATGGAGAATCTCTGCGACAAGCCGGTTTTCACCGGATACACCGTGGATGGCGGCTACGCCGAGTATGTCCTGGCGCGCTCAGACTTCGCTTTCCCGCTGCCTTCTGGCTTGGACGATGTACACGTCGCTCCGTTGTTGTGCGCCGGCATCATCGGCTTTCGTAGCTTACGAGTGGCTGGGGTTGAGAAAGAGGAGCGAGTCGGACTCTTTGGTTTTGGCAGCTCCGCAAGTTTAGCGATCGTGATTCTGCAATCGTGGAACTGCGAGGTTTACGTCGTAACCAGGGGCGAATCTCACCGAAAAATGGCGGCGTCACTGGGCGCGACCTGGGTGGGTAAAGAAGATGAAAAGCCACCTTTGGCGCTCGACCGCGCCATCACTTTCGCGCCCAGCGGAAAAGTAGTAGTGAGCGCGCTCGCGAGTTTGCGCAAGGGCGGTGTAGTGGCAATCAACGCCATTCATCTCGATCAGATGCCGGCCTTCGACTACGACAAGCTACTCTGGGGTGAACGGCAGATCCGCAGCGTGGCTAACATGACCCGCCAGGATGCCCGCGATTTTCTCCAGATCGCGCACGACCTCCACATCCGTCCGAACGTTACGGTATTCGCCCTCGACGATGCGAATAAAGCGCTTGAAGCGGTCAAGAAAGAAACGGAACAGGGATCAGCCGTGATTGTCCCTTAATCGATGCTCGCGTTGGATCAGTTTCGGGGTCTGGCCCCAGGTGTGTCGGTCTCTCCCTTCAAGAAAGAACGGCTAGGACCGTACAAACACCTGAGCGGCAGAGAGTGAGCACTGTTGCTCAGAAGAATGGCGGCGCCGTTGTTAAGGTCTAGCGGTCAGGAATCAGATGAAGAGCACGATCAAGCTGGTCATTCTTGTTGCGGCAATGGCGGTCGCTTCGTTTGCCCAAAGCGATGCCGACACCATCATCGAGCGTTCTGTCGAGGCTAACGCGGCGGACTGGAAAGTCGCTCCTGACTATGATTTTGTCGAGCGTGACCGGCAACCACGTGGAGGAACCAAGACCTACGAAGAGCTCATGATCTTGGGTTCTCCCTATGAACGACTGGTAGCCGTGAACGGCAAACCGCTCTCGCCAGAACAGGAAGCAGGCGAACAGCAAAAGCTGGACGCGACCGCCAATAAACGCAAGAATGAACCGCAACCGGAACGGGGGAAGCGGATCGCGAGGTACGAAAAGGATCGCCGGAGCGATCAGTTGCTGATGGAACAATTAACAAAGGCGCTCGACTTCAAGTTGGTGGGCGAGCGAAAGCTAGGGGAGCACGAGGTTTATGTGCTCAAGGCGACGCCCCGCCCCGGGTACGAGCCGCCCAATACCGAGGCCAAGGTGTTGACGGGCATGGAGGGCGAACTTTGGATCGACAAAAAGACATTCCAGTGGGTCAAGGTCGAAGCCACAGTCATCCACCCGGTTTCAATCGCAAGTTTTCTGGCCGAGGTTGAGCCGGGGACACACTTCGAACTGGAGAAGATGTCGCTGCAAGACAACCTCTGGCTTCCAAAGCACTTCGCGATGAAATCGCGGGCCAAAATATTCTTCTTGTTCACTCGAAAGTCACAAGCGGATGAAACCTATTCCGGCTATCACAAAACTGCGCCGATTCAGGCCATCGCCACTGAGAAGTGAGCCAGAGTGCAAGGTGTGCCTCTCATAACCTGACACGTTGCTTGAGTCTTATACGCTCAGCACTGGGATGTGCGACTCGCGAATGATCGCATCGCCGCCGCCGTTCTCCCCCAAATGACCGCCGGAAGGCATGTGCCCGATAACCAGAACATCCCCTTGAGTCTGGTCCACGACGCGGTTCAGCCGATTGCAGACATTGCCACTATCAATGATGACCTCGGCTTTGGTGCCCAGATCTTGCTGAAGTTTGGCGATCTCCCGGGTGGCGTAGCCGACGATTTCCGCCTTCCACTCGGGAACGACGTAGGGCGCTCCCGGCCCATAAGTCTCCACTCCGCCGTCATTGCCAACCTCGATACTGGAACTCGCCTTAATCCCTTGGGAAGCGAGAACTGCCTCGCAGGCGGCCAACCGTCCGTCCGCATTGTGCTCCGCCTTGTGAAGATATTCTGTCTCCCGGAAAGAGACGGTGTTTGTGCCCATGGGAAGCATGGCAACAACATGCACGAGATAGATTTCAGCGTGAAAGTGCTGCGCGAGGTCAGATGCGGTCTCGAGTACGGCGTCGCTGGATGAGCTGAAGTCCAATGGCACCAGAATTCTCGTGGGAATGAAATGGGAAGCAGTCGTGGGTTGCATTAGGAATCTCCTTGATCGTGATCTTCAGGGCCCAGGCAGTTTTGTGGGCTTGGCTCAGGGATCTTGCCATTCACGGGTCCGTTAGCCGGAAGCGCAGGATGCTCGCACGAAAGCAGTTTCCCAGCCCGCAGGCGTCCCCCTTCCTGCTGAATGGACCAGGCAGCATCGAAGGAAACCTTGAGAGTTAAATTCACTGGCTCGAGGGCCGCCACTTTGGCGAGGCGACGGCGGTGCCGCAGAGCTCCGCTGAACTGAGCGCTTAGAAAGGTCCGGATCAGTTCCCACGCGAGCGCAGGACCGATGACTTTGCCCCCGAGACAAAAGACATTCATGTCGTCATCTTCGACGCCTTGGCGAGCCGAGAACACATCATGAATGAGACCTGCACGCGCACCGGGAACTTTGTTCGCGGCGATGGACGCACCCACACCGCTGCCACAAAGTGCAACTCCGCGGTTAACCTCTCCAGCGGCCACTGCCCCGGCCAGCGGAATAACAAAATCAGGATAGTCATCCAGAGGGTTGAACTGGTGAGCGCCGAAGTCTGTGACTTCGTACCCAGAGCCGCGCAGCAACTTCGTCAATTGTTCTTTCAGAGCAAATCCTGCATGGTCCGATGCAATTCCCATGCGCATCATGGTTTCGCCTCGAACTGGTGGAGAACTCCAGGTGCGCCACGAACAGGAACACGGCGAACATCGCCGTCTCCGGCCTCGGACAATGCAATATTGTTCCGCTCCAGAAGAGTTCCGGACGCTTGTTCATAGTGCACCAAAGCCTTCGCATAGATGGCGCGGGCCTTCACGACGTGGGCTCCGGCTGCCGTCAGATTTCGTTGCGACGTGATGACGTCTTCCACGTCGGCCGAAACCAGGGTGGGCTTTTGATGCCTCATTTCTAGCACCTGGCGCGCGAGCTTCACCAGTTTCTGCGCGGAGTCGAGTTCGTCCCGAGCCTGCTGCGCCGCGCTCAGCGCATCGCTGACGCGCCAAGTGGCCTGGTTCTTGGCATCCTGAAACTTCATCTGCAATTGCCGCTGTTCCAACAAGGCCCGTGCGGCGTCGGCCTGCGCAGTGCGGTTGCGAATGGGGAGGTTGAGCGTCAACCCATAAGAGAAGTTCGGAAAATTATTGCGGAGAATGTCCGTGAAAGTCGGACCCAGCGACCCACTCAACCCCGAAAAGGAGTACGAGGCATAGACGTCAAACGAGGGCAACAATGAGTTATGGATCGCCTCGATGACAATTTCCTGATTGCGCAGTTCCAACTTGGCCTGCTTGATCTCCGGTCCGTGGCTCGCAGCTTCGCGCATTGCCTCGGCCAAGGCAGGAAGATCCTCGGGTTGCGGGTCAGGCAGTCTTAGGCGGTCCCGGGAAAAAACAAAACCAAGAAAGGAACTGTCGCGAGCGGCCGCCAACATTGCGCTCTTGTCAACACGCTTATCCGCGGTCCCTTCCAAATTGAGTTTTCCACTCGCTTCAAGATTCCAGATTGAACGATTTCAGAATCGGTCCTGAAGACCATCTGCAACTGTTGCGCCGTCAAATCCTGGATACTCTTTGAAGTCGCCTTACAGGAAACAAAGTCCGGTAGCCTGCGTCAGATGATCGAGGTAATTGCATAGCAAGTGTCGGGCATCGGCGCTTATCTTACTGATCAATATTGACCGCGGCGTGTCTTACGAGGATCAAAGGGCAGGCTCGACATTTCGCCTGGTAGATTTGGAACAACAGTCACTCACCGCACCCCGACTATCGAGACGGTGCGACGCTTCTCTCCGGCACGAGTCGGGTCACTCGAAGACAACGATGCAGTTTTTCGTGTTGTCACGCGAGAAAAGTGTTTTATAGTGCATAGACTTGTCATCGCATCCGTGGAAGGTTTGCAGGGGGCATAGATAGGTCCTCAGTGCCTCCAGCCTGCAGGCAGAGCGCTTCTGTCGCCCGGAGAGCAACAGGGTCATGGAATTGGGGGACACCGTTTGAAGTTGAAGGCGAGAGCATTCATGCGACCCATACCTTTGTGTTGTCGGAGGGTCGGTGATGGCTTTGAAGCGTGACCACACCGCGGATATTATGTGCGTCCGAGGGGCCAGCGCTGTGGCAGCTATGGTCAAGCCCTTTCATCCTATCCAAGATCGTTTCCCAGGAGTTTATTTCTCAAGACGATAACTTGAACGTATTTATTTTCTCGTGACGATAAATCCAAAAATAGACCTCTTCCTTATTCGACTAGAACGTAAAATGCTGTGGTAAGTTACGCTATGGTGAGGGGGCTTATTTGGCTGGAGAATGACACGTTTGCGGCTTGGGGATGCCGAGGCTGTAGTTGGATCGTACCGGGTGGTGACCCAATTCCCTTAAAGGCGCCGGCGGAGGTACAGCAAGCTTTCGACAAACATCAGTGCGCTGACTTCCCTCGCCAACTACCGCTGCGCCGGCGAGAAGCCTGACATTTTCCAAGGGTCTTAAGATGGAATAGAGGTCGGGCTCTTTCTCGCAGGAGTACACCCAACCTCTATGATCGCAAGTCACGTGACTGGAATCAGATGTAGTTGACCGGTTAGCCTCAAAGCCTTTTAGTCCTTCGCGGCGCGCCACGCTTACTCTTGCTATTCGGCTTTCGCCATCCGAGCGTATCCACCAATTTCATCCAGCAGCGGTTGCGCTGAGGCGGGAACGGCAACTTTGCCCCTTAGAATCTCGCGACGGTTCACATCGTGGCCGTACATTGCTTCGTCCCCGCTCTTGTCGGCTTGCATCACCGCGCCATCCAGGCTCACTCCGGCAAAAATGCCCTTGGAACGCGAATACGACAGAATCTCCGCGTTGAGTTTAAGATCGGTGCCGGCAGCGGCGTTGCGGCCCACCGGTCCCGCCGCGACGGAGGCGTCCGCCCCCATCTTGAATTTGTCACTCATCAGGCTTTGCAGGGCGTGATCGTTCATGAAGAGCATCACCAGGTCCGTGGACGAGCCACCAATCTGGTAACCCACGCTTCCACCATCAATCGCCACAAACATGGGAGCGCTCCAGCCGGTTGCGGTGCGACAGGTAGCCACTCCTCTGCCGTAGCTGCCACCAAATATGAAGGCGAACTTCTTGTCTCCTGGAATGATGGCGATGCACTTGGCCGATTCCAGCAGACCCCGAGGGATGCCTTGGTCTGGCGTGTCCATGATCTCCTTGAAGACTTGAGCAGCTTTCTGAGTGCGATAAACATCGTCCTCGCGGTCCGATGCGACTGCGGTTAGCGTTACCAACAAAGTCAGGGCTGTGACGATCAGAGCACGTTTCAACATGTTGTCATTTCTCCTTAAAGAATCTCAAGTCGCATCGTAAGCAGCAAGCGAACGCGTTTCTGTGCAATAAGGATCACAATCCAATCTTTTCGACGCAGCAATCCCGTGGTCTGACGGGTGGAGGCCAGACGAGGGTGAGATGCACATTGCTTTCATCAAGCAGTCGTGCGCAATCCGTAAGTGTGTGTGCACAATTGAACAGATTTGACATCGTCGTTGCCCGATAGTGGGTAGGAGTTCCGATCCCACGGTGAATGCATAATGAGCGCGACCCTAGCTGAGAAAATAGTTGAGAAAGTCACACCCGACACAAATGAACGGCACGACAACGGCCGCCGGAACGAGCCACCCCAGAAACGCCACTTTTTGAGAAGGGGCTTATGGTCAGCCGCCGCCTTCCTCATTGTTCTGGCAGTCCTTCTCGGACTGATCCAAAAGTTGCTCTGGATGCGGGAACTCGACTATGTGGGTATCTTCTGGACATTGCTGTCGGTCAAGTGGGGAATGTTCGTTGTGGCCTTGGTATCCGCATTTCTTTATTTGTGGATCAACACTCGACTTGCGGCCAAGCGCGTCGACCTTTCACCCTCGAGAGTCTCTCCCTTGAGGGTCACGACCGTGTCTCCTGCCGGAAAGGTCCTCGCTGCCGCGGATACGCTCCGAGGGATCAGCACCGATTTGAGTCCCAAGCTGTTGATGTGGGTGAGCGGTGTGGCCGTGATGTTCGTTTCTCTTATGTTTGCGGCTGCAGTATCTTCCCAGTGGGACACTTATCTCAGATTTCGGTATGGAGGATCGTTCGGCCTCACCGATCCTCTCTACGGAGTGGACCTTGGCTTTTACCTATTCCGCCTTCCGTTCTATGAATTGTTGCAGGGAAACCTGACTTTTCTAACCGTCGGCGCTCTCGCGATTCTGGGTTTATTCGGCGTCCTTGGCCTGCGGCGGTTTAAGCCAGGTCAGAAGTTTACGATGGCGGACAATACGGCCCGCCATCTGATCGTTCTCCTTTTCATTTTGGCTGGCAGTTTCGCGTGGGGTTTTTATCTGGATCACTACGAACTCGTTTATTCGACGCTCGGCGTGGTTTACGGAGCCGGCTACGCGGCGGCTCACGTAACCCGGATCGTCTTCTGGATGATGCTGGGCGCCTCCGTCCTGGCATGCGCTCTCTTGGTTCTTGCCTATTCTCGACCACGCATGAAAGTGCTGGCAATCGGCATTGGGATCTATGCCGTGCTTTACTTAGGAGGAATCCTGGCGTTGCCTCCATTAGTTCAAGCCCTCGTGGTTCGCCCCAGCGAGCTGACACGGGAAACCCCATATCTTAACCATTACATCGACTTCACTCGCAAAGCCTATAACCTTGGCGGGATTCAGGAAACCGCGTATCCGGCTCTGACCGATCTAACTCCCCAGGTTCTCTCTCGCAATCAAGATACGATCCAGAATGTCCGCCTCTGGGATTCGCGGCCTTTGCTTCAAACTTATCAGCAAACCCAGGCGATTCGTCTCTACTACCAGTTCTATAACGTGGACGTCGATCGCTACCATTTGTCGGATGGATATCATCAGGTGATGCTGGCCTCGCGGGAACTTGCCTCCGAACTCCCCGCGCAGGCGCAAACCTGGGTGAACGAGGAATTGCAGTTCACCCACGGCTATGGCCTCGTCATGAACTCTGTATCGAAGACCGAGGGCGGAGGCTTTCCGCAATATCTCATCAAGAATATTCCGCCCGAATCTCAGTATGCCCGCCTGAGTATCTCTCAGCCCGCCATCTACTATGGTGAGGTGACGCCGGGTTACAAGATCGTTTCTACGGGGATTAAGGAATTCGATTATCCCAAGGGCAACGAAAATGTCTATACCAGCTATCAGGGTAAGGGCGGAATTCCTCTCGACAGCGTGTGGAAACGGCTTTTGTTTTCCTGGACTCAAGCCGACATCAATATTTTGCTCACTTCGTATCTGAGGCCGCAGAGCAAAATCCAGATATGGAGAAGCGTGCAGGAGCGTATTTCACAAGTGGCGCCCTTCTTGCTTCTGGACCGGGATCCCTATGCCGTGGTGAGCGAAGGCAAGCAATACTGGATTCAGGACGCCTACACCACCTCGGACCATTTCCCGTACTCGCAGCCGCAGGCCACTGGCGCAGCCCCCGGCATCAATTACATTCGCAACTCGGTCAAGGCCGTCGTCGACATGTATGACGGAACCGTTTCCTTTTACGTGATGGATCCGAACGATCCCGTGCTTGCGGCCTATCGGCGCGCCTTCCCGGGCGTGTTCAAGGATCTGGCTGATCTGTCGGCGGATCTTAAGAGCCATCTACGGTACCCAGAGGATCTGTTCGCCATTCAAGCGAATCAATACGAGACCTTCCACATGACTGATCCACAGGTCTTCTACAATCGCGAAGACCTCTGGGTTGCGCCGAAAGAGAAATACGATGGCGCAGTCAACTCCATGGAGCCTTATTACATCCTCATGAAGCTTCCTGGCAGCGAGCAACTTGAGTACCTCATCCTAACTCCCTTCACCCCTCAGAACCGGGATAACATGATCGCTTGGCTGGCCGCCCGCTGCGATTTCCCCGACTACGGAAGAATGCTGTTCTATGAACTCCCAAAAGAAAAGCTGATCTACGGACCGAACCAGATCAGCGCCATGATCGATCAGAGCACCCTAATCTCCCAACAGCTCACCCTGTGGGATCAAAAGGGCTCCGGAGTGATTCGGGGAAAGCTGGTTGTCATTCCAATTGAGAATTCTTTTCTTTATGTGGTGCCACTGTATCTCAAGGCTGAAGGAACCAATTTCCCGCAACTGAAACGGGTTATCGTGGCAACCGGCGACAAAGTCGTGATGGAACCCTCCCTCGACGAAGCGCTGGTCTCCTTGTTTGGAACAAACCAGTCTGGAACGTCCCAGGGATTGTCGTCGCAACCAGGGCAGAAGTTCGGGACGCTAGCGCTCCTGCCAAAGGCAGCGCTGGATCAAGCCAGGGCCCAACTTGCGGAAGCTCAAAAGGCAATGGATTCGCTCAAGAGCATACTGGCGGCCCCGGTAAAATGACTAAGGTCACGTCGCCCGTGCCTCCGGCGAGAAGATCGAAAGGATGAAGTCTCAAATCAACGAGGGCCCGCAGAGCTAACCGCGGGTCCACGCATCGGTCACCTTCCATCGCAGTCCTAGACGAGGTAACCATGGAGACTTGGCGATTGACTGCCAAAGGCGAGATCATCGTCGAAGAGGCGTTCGGCGTCGCCACGGCGAGGTTTGGCAAAATATTCACGTCTTTTTCACGGGAAGAACTCACTACCCTGACCGCCTTGCTCAACCGACTTCGCGAGAAGTTTATCCCGCCGTCGTAAGAGGAGGGAATCTACATGCGCATGCCTATTTCCAGCCGCATCATCTACACGGTGAGCGAGTATCCGCAGTCATCGCGGCCAGTGGCTTCGAGGGGGTTTATTGTCTCTGTTTCTTCACGGCCTCCCTATACCCTAACTAACACCTCGTTCAATAGTCATCGGGAGGTCATGGAGGTGTTTCCGCTCGGGATCGCCCCCCAGGAATATATCTGCTTTACGATGCTGGCTCTGATTGCTCTTGCCAGTTGGCTTGCCCTCCGCCCGGGTGCGCGTTTGGTCAGTTAAGGCGCAGGCGCGCTCCGGATTGCCCAGCTGCCAGCGCATTTCCTTCTGATATCACCTCCTCGATTCCTTCTCGAGTCAATCATTTTGGCGTTTCTCCGATCGCGTCCGTCAGCTCATCCTGTGCTTGAGCGTATTCGAGTTGGGATTGCAGCAAGAGGGTCTGGGCTTCGAATTCTTGCGCGGCCGTGGCGTCAGCCTGCGAGCGCAGATAGGTGCCCTGTTGCCTGAGCGTCGCAGGAACCAGAGCATGAATGCCGGAGTCAAGCTCGCCCGGGTGAGGTCTGCGGTAGGAGCGTTGTCGATTCCGCGCCGCCAACTCCGCATCGGCAATGGCAATATGCAGGGCAGTATAGAGCCGAAGAGAGGAAGGAACTGCTGCGAGATTATGCAACGTTAGCTCATCCAGAACCAGACGCCACACCCTTCCCTCATTCGTTACAGCCCATTTATTAACCAGTGGCCCGCTGGCGCGGTGTGATGGATTGCAGCGCCTCGCGGAGTTGTACGGTGTGGCGGCCTTTGGAACCATGGTGGGAGCGACGATTCCGAGCCAGGTCGCCGCGATGCAAGTGGTGGCCCTCGGCGGCTTTCTCCTGGTGTTTCTGCTCTCCGGCCTGATTTTTCCAATCGAGAACATCCCTGTGGGATTGCGATGGATCTCCAATTTCATGTGGGGTCGGTACTACATCGAAGTCGTGCGGGATGCGCTGCTCCAGGGTGGTGGCTGGCTTGCCGACTGGTGGAAGGTCACGATCATCGGCATCATCGGCTCGGTTTTCTACGGGGTTGGATGGTTCAGCATGCGCCGAATGCAGCTCAAAGCGTGAGCGAATGACGAATTCCTTTCAAAACGCCTTCAACCAGCGGTTCCGCGCGCTTGTCGGCAAAGAGTTCAACCAGATCCGGCGCGATCGCCGTCTCATGATTTCTTTGATTCTTCCTCCTATTTTGCAACTGACGCTGTTTGGCTTCGCGCTGAGCGCGGCGGTGTCGAACGTTCGCCTCGGTGTCGTCGATGACAGCAAGACTCCAGAGAGTCGAGAATTGGTCGCGACCCTTACCGAGAGCGAAAGCTTTCTCCTTGGAGGCTACTATTTTTCGGTAGACGAACTCGGGGAGTCAATCAGTCAGGCCAAGGTAGACGCCGGAGTGGTCATCCCCTACGACTATGCGCGGGATTTGCACCGCGGACATTCCACCACGGTGCAGTTCCTGTTGAACGCCACCAACGCGAATACCGCCACCATCTAGAGGCGGCAACCAGTGAGGTGGAAGTGGCGCAGAAGAATGCGCAGGTCGCCAAGGAGACTCTCGATCTCACGCGGCAGCGGGTGGAGGCAGGCGTCGCCGACAGTGTTGAACTGGTTCAGTCGCAGGAAGCGCTGGCGGGCGCCGAGCTTGACTATATCAACAGCGTGTTTTCCCACAACGTCGCCAAACTAAGCCTCGCTCGCTCCATGGGCCGCGCAGCAGAAAATCTGCCAAAGTTCCTTACCAACCGATGAAACACGCGTTCAGCGTATGGTCTTTCGGAAAACACCAGACGAGCATTTGCAATCGCTGGCTCACAGAGGACCTAGATTTCGCTTTTCGCCTAAATCCACGAGCAAAAGGACACTCGCCTGTTCAAACTGGATGACTCCCCGCAAAAGCGCATCGCGACTCTTGGGTTTCATTCGTCGGCGGGTCGTGTCTTCGTACCAATTCTCTTCTCTCTTCCGCAACCCGCTTTACGCGTGGTCTCCCCCGGGTCGGGAAAAGGGCTACGGCATTCATGAATCGCTTGTAGCGTTCTTCTCAGCAGCCTGGATGGGGGACACCACACCGACAGTTTGCATGCGATTGGCGCAAGCTCGTACGAAGACTCCATATAAGACTGCCCCGCCTGGCCCCAGGCCATGTGGCGTGCGAATCCCGACCCAGTCCAGAGCTCCAAGACAGATTCAACCGATTGGCGAGGACGACAGATTTGTACAGGCCAACCTCAGACCGACTGAACGGCTGGCGGAATGGTTTGGAAGGATCGTTAAGCGATGCGAATCGGTGTCTGCTCGTGGGCCACAACGAACTCCGACGTGCAACGCAGTCTGGATGCGATCTTGACACTTTCCGCACGCGAATGCGGTTCGACCAGCTTCGACAGCGTGAACTCCGCATGCGTTCAGCAATCCGAAGCCTGTCTGGGTCTCGACGCTATCGCTGTTGCGGTATCTAAGTATTCTAAACATAGCGTCTTAAGTAATTACGCATAGTCTCCGGAGGACATCGTTGCGAGTGGTCCAGGTTGCGAACTCAGATTCAACCGCACTGATGACGTCTTGGAGATTCTCGAAGTAGCGATTGTGCAGGCAACGACGGCGCGTGAGCTTCCACACTCGCTCGATCGGATTGAGTTCGGGACTGTACGGGGGAAGGAAGTCCAAAGCAAAGTCATGGGCGTGTTGGTCCCGCCACGGTCGGTGCAGGCGGGAGTGGTGATACCGGGCATTGTCGGA
>Ga0116125_1000200_pt1 | contig 27531 bp, 23 predicted proteins | sample June2015DPH_16_1_2_FD_89729 | JGI IMG/M metagenome (GOLD analysis project Ga0116125, IMG submission 89729) | Peatland microbial communities from SPRUCE experiment site at the Marcell Experimental Forest, Minnesota, USA - June2015DPH_16_10 | ecosystem: Environmental > Terrestrial > Soil >...
AGGTGAGAAAGTGGAGATAGTCGTGGCCGGAGTAGCGCTTGAGACCGGCGGGCATACTCTCACTCTATTCGAAGGCCGAGGCGAAGGGATGGAAAGATCAAAATCAAAATCCTGTAGTGGTCGCATTCGGGAATCCCACCCTTGCACAAAACGCAAGAGTGGGCCACCCGCCCCACCCATTAACCAAACGATAGCCATCGTCGCTAGCAGCTTCATTGGATTTCAGCTCACTCTCTGACCGTTGGGTCGGTCTGTTTTTTCCGCTTGAAGGCCCTTTTCAGAACGAAAAATGTTCCCAATCCATAAAGCAAAAAATTAACAATCCCTGCCAGCACCAGACTTGGACCATGAATTCCCCCGATCCCCAACGCGCCACCTACTACTGCTGCGAATGTCAGCCCCGGCATATAAAGAACACCCAGCACCCCGAAGAAGGTACTTGAGTACTTGCTCTCGTTCTCGTAAATCATCCCGCCAAGGATTGAAACTACAGATGCAATCGCCAGAGCAACCGCCGAGATGAGCTTGATCCGGCTGACGTTAGAAGAATTCGTGTTCCCCACAATGTGCACTCTCCCTATTGCGTATCGCAGGTCTTCTTCCCATTGGAGTCGGTTACGCAGTTGGTCACTGTAACCGTCACAGTGGGGTTATCCTGTTGCGTATTCCCGAACACGAGCCAAAACGCTTGCTGTGCACGGTTGACAGCATCCTGCTGCCTCTGTCGATTTCCATGGCATACAGAGCCCGGACATGCCTCGCGAAGGGTCTGGTTGGCACGTGCTCCCCAACGCTGAAAGTCGGGGCCTGGCCCATCCTAGCTCGGATCACAACTCTTGAGGGTGCCCCATCCTAAATCTCGACGTTCTTTGTCGAGATTTAGGGCGGGGAATTTGACTTTGACTTTCACAACTACACAATCTCACTTCCGCGAAGCCACCGCCGCCCCCACTCCCGCGTCACTAGCCAGCTTCGCAGCCTTGTCCGTCAACTCCCAGGTGAAGTCCGGATCACTCCGTCCAAAATGCCCATAAGCAGCTGTCTTCTTATAAATCGGCCGCCGCAAATCGAGCGACTCGATAATCCCCCGCGGCGTCAACTTGAAATGCGCCCGAATCAAATCCGGAATAATCTCAGGATCGACCTTCTCCGTCCCAAAAGTATCGACGCGCACGCTAACCGGATCAGCCACGCCGATCGCATAAGCCAACTGCACCTCGCACCGCTCCGCCAATTTCCCGGCAACAATATTCTTAGCAATGTGCCGCGCCATATAAGCCGCCGACCGATCCACCTTAGTCGGATCTTTCCCCGAAAACGCCCCGCCACCATGTCGCCCCATGCCACCATAAGTGTCGACAATAATTTTCCGGCCCGTAAGTCCGGTATCCCCCATAGGACCGCCAATCACAAACCGTCCCGTAGGATTGATGTGATACTTAGTGTCCTCATCGAGCAACTTCGCGGGAATCGTAGCCTGAATCACGTGCTTCAAAATCCCAGCCCGCAAATCGTCATTCGAAACCGTCTCCGCATGTTGCGTGGAAATCACCACTGCATCCACGCGCGAAACTTTTCCCTTCGCATCGTACTCAACCGTAACCTGCGACTTCCCATCCGGCCGCAAGAACGGCAAAGTCCCATTCTTCCTCACGAACGACAATCGCTGCGTCAACTTATGCGCCAGAGAAATCGGCGTAGGCATCAACTCCTCAGTCTCATCACAAGCATACCCAAACATCATTCCCTGGTCGCCGGCGCCGCCGGTGTCTACGCCCATGGCGATGTCGCCGGACTGTTTGTTGATGCTGGAGATTACGGCGCAGGTGTTGCAATCGAAACCGTGGAGGGCGTTGTCGTAACCGATCGATTGCACGGTGCCGCGGACTACTTGCTGAAAATCGACGTAGGCTTTCGTCGTGATTTCTCCAGCGATCATTACCAGGCCGGTTGCGGTCAGGGTTTCGCAGGCTACGCGGCTGGTGCTGTCTTCGGCTAGACAGGCGTCAAGGATGGCGTCGGAAATTTGGTCGGCGATCTTGTCGGGATGGCCTTCGGTTACGGATTCGGAAGTGAAGAGATGACGATTTCTTGTTGCCAAATTTTTTCTCCTTCGAGAGTGCTTGAGGCTTTCCTTCTGGCGACGACGCGCATGCGCGCGGCCGCGACTGCTAAAGATCGATACTATAAGGAAGACTTTAAAAGGCTATCAGAGGCAGTGCCGGCATGCAATTAGTTTAGGCTTAATCGACTGTGAGTGAATTCAACAGGAGAATATTCGGGTTCGATGGGTCGAAACGGATGTTGAGCGGCGAGACAATTTAACCACTGAGTTGTTCATGGGCATGCCGCTCACAACTGGATGGAAATCGGGCGGTGCCAACTAAATCAGCGGACGGCGGCATGGCAACGGGAGATCCCTCGGCCCGCTGGTGAGAACGCGGGCCTTCGGGATGACGCCCCTGACGCGGACTACAACGTGGCTGACGTCGCGGAGACGGGCGAACGATTCGCAGTTTCCATCATGCGCCCGGCAGAATTGCTGAAGAAGGTGAAATACGACTAAGGCAACTTATCCGCCAAAACTTCCGGTCTCGATTAAGAAGGCGGCGCGGCGCCTGGCGAAGGAAGATGGCGTCTCGTTGAATCAGTGGATTGCGGCGGCGGTCGCGCAAAATGTGGGAGTAAGGAAAGGCGGGCCGCGGCCCGCCTTTCGCAATTTAGAACACGATGAAGCCGAAGTCGGCCTGTGTGGCCGCCCCTGAGCTGGTGTAGCACAGGACCAGCAAGTCGCCGCTGACGCTGTCGGTCTGGCAGTTGGTATTGCCAGAGGGAAGAGTGGTCGTGACCACGGTGCTGTAGCTGGAGTGGTAGTAATCCACACCGGTGATGGCGATGGAGTACCACTTGTAGGTCGAGTTCCAGGTCACCGAGAAATTTCCGGAGCCGGAACCAATGGATGCGCCCTCAAACACATAACCGTAGGCAATCGGCGTGGTCTGAAAGAGTGGATGAGTTTCTTCTGGCGTGTGCCGCAAACTGGATCGCGAATCGGTGACCGGCGCTTTGGTGGCGTCCTGTTGAGCAAAGGCTGGAAGCGAGATGCAGGCTCCCAACAGCAGGGTGAGGAACAACTTTAACTTCATGGTGAATCTCCTATTCAAGTTTTGGTGGGAGCCTCCGGGGGGTGATCGCGGAAGCATCGCAACTAACTGAATAGTGTGGTTGGCTGCGGGTTCGTTTCAAACCGGAAGAAAGCGTGGCGGGGCACGAAGTCAGAGAGAACTCCCTGAGGTGACCGCTACGCGGATGAGAGTACAGGGATCTTTCGACTACGCGCGCCGATTCGCTTTGCTCTTCGGCATGCTCCGCTCAACATGACAGGGATTGCCGCTGGGGTCACGCCGGCGGCGATTATGTGAACGCGCAGCCGAGCATTTTATTCCCATGGCCGATAAAAAAATACTGCGGAATAAAAGCGACTGCCGTCGGTTCTGCACAGCGAGTGACAGAGCGAATTGGAGTCACCGAGGAAATGCTGGTGCGGAAGAACCACGCGCTCTCTAACCGTTCCGTCAGGAGAAACAACATGAAAAACAATCTGAGAATTCTTGGGATGGCGCTGTGCATGCTGCCGATGTGGCTGCGCGCCGAAACAGTACAGGGTCTGCAGCCGGCCTATCAATCCGCCCCAGGGCAGAACACACAACCAGCAGAACTTATTCCGACGGGCACCATTATTCCCGTCAGCTTGAATTCTGCTTTGCAGTCGGACAAGACCGGAAGCGGAGCGGCCGTCACCGCGACGGTGATGCAGGATGTGCCGCTGAGTGGGGGTGAAACGCTACGCAGAGGATCTAAGGTGACGGGCCATGTGGTCGAGGCCATGGCTTCCGGAAAGGAAGCGCACCAGGCGAGACTCTCATTCCAGTTCGATCGAGTACAACTTGGCAATCGGACCGTCCCAATTGCTACCAACGTGCGCGCGGTGGCATCGCCTCATGCGGTAGTCGAGGCCTCACCTCAGCGATCGAGCGAGGATACCGACTATGCAGTAGAAATCGGAGGCGACGAGATTTCCTACGGTGAAGGCGGGCTGGTGATGGTGGGGTCGCAGGTCGTGGGGAAATATACGAGTCACGGAGTGCTGGCCAATGTAGCGCAGGATCCGGGGAGTCCATGCGGCGCCACGATTGACAGCGATGCGCAACCGCAAGCGTTTTGGCTCTTCTCCGTGAATGCCTGCGGCGCATACGGATTGGGCGACCTTAAAATCGTCCAAGCTGGGCAGACCGAGGCGATTGGTGAAGTCACCTTGGCCTCCGACGGCAAAGCAGTGAAAGTCGAAAAGGGCAGCGGGATCCTCTTGCGTGTGGTTGGGAGTGGGGCCGAGGAGGCACATGCTTTCACGACTCCTTCGCGAGCACCAGGGCAATAACGAGTTCGCGGGTTGCGGCGGAGTTAGTCCTGTCCAGACTGTTCGCTGCGGCCCGCGATTCATTGCTCATGACGATTGAACCTCGGCTGGAACAATTCTGAGGCTTGCCGGGAATAAACGATCGGAAAATCTGTTATCTCCAAGGAAACTCACTTCGCTCAATCGGATGCGGTTCAAGCCTTATGACGGAACGAGAGAAAAGTGAACCGCGGCCTTAGTCAGTTCGGCTGGAATTTTTCCGTGCGGACCACAACGCTTGGCCGGCGTGGCGATGTCAGCACGGGATGGATGGAATGATTTCGCTTCGTTCCGCTACTACTTAGCGTGGCGTGTGCGAGCCTCACCCCGCGGTTCCTCTCTCCTTTCGCGGGGTGAGGACTTTTCGCCGCTTTACCGGACGTGACTGGATTTTGCGGGCAAGAGTCCGCCAACGCCGCGTTTAGCCTCGTTCCGTTTCGGAAACTTTTGCACGTTTATTTTCTAAATTCGCCTTTTCTTCGCTTAATAATATATGTATAATCCGGCCATCGAGAGTCAACAATAATTTCTGAACATCAAGGAGCCACTCTCCCATGGCGGATGAACGCGGCAAGGCGATCGACCTCGCGGTTTCGCAAATTGAAAAACAGTTTGGCAAAGGTTCGATTATGCGGTTGGGGTCGAAGGAGGCGATTGTGCCGATTTCGATCATTTCAACTGGATCGATTTCTTTTGACGCGGCGCTCGGCGTGGGCGGGTTTCCCCGCGGGCGGGTGGTGGAGGTCTTCGGGCCGGAATCTTCGGGCAAGACCACGATCACGCTGCAAGTGATCGCCGAAGCGCAAAAGACAGGCGGCATGGCTGCCTTCGTCGACGCCGAACATGCGCTCGATCCCGCGTACGCAAAGAAGCTTGGCGTTGATGTTGACAACCTTCTCGTTTCTCAGCCGGATTACGGCGAGCAGGCGCTCGAGATTACGGAAGCTTTGGTGCGGTCGAATGCTATCGATGTCCTGGTGGTCGATTCGGTCGCGGCGCTTGTCCCCAAGGCCGAACTTGATGGCGAAATGGGCGATAGTCACATGGGATTGCAAGCGCGGCTGATGTCGCAGGCGCTGCGCAAGTTGACTGGAACGGTATCGAAGTCGCGCACCTGTCTGATCTTCATCAACCAGATTCGCGAAAAGATCGGCGTGATGTTCGGCAATCCTGAGACCACGACGGGTGGCCGCGCGCTGAAATTTTATTCGTCGGTGCGCGTGGACATTCGCCGCATCGCCGCGGTGAAGGAAGGCGATGTGGTCATCGGTTCCCGGACCAAGGTAAAAGTCGTGAAGAACAAGGTAGCGGCGCCTTTCCGCGAGGCTGAATTCGACATCTTGTACGGCGAGGGGATATCGCGTGAGGGCGATCTCCTTGATATCGCGGTGAACAACAATCTGGTTGAGAAATCCGGCTCCTGGTTCAGCTACAAGGGCGAACGCATCGGCCAGGGCCGCGAAAACGCACGCCAGTTCCTTAAGGACAACAAAGACACGATGGCAAAGCTCGACATCGAAGTCCGCAAGGCTCTGGGATTGATTGCCGCGCCGGCACAAACACCACCTGCGACCGCTCAGGCTCCCGCGCAAGGCGCCCGAGTCACCACGATGCCAACGGGAACGGACGCGGTTAAGGCACCGATAGTGGCAGCGCGGCGCTAGGAGAAATCTCTGGCAGGCTGTCATCTCTTGCGAGGTTATGGGATGACAGCCGTTCGGTTTTGCTTCTCTTGAATCGGTAATTGCCAGACCCTCGCCCCGCCGAATAGAATCCCTTATGTCGTCACCATCGCCTCCTGCGAGGGCCATTGAGCAAAGTCAGCGCGCTTTACCCTGGTTCCTTCGATCCGCCTACCAATGGGCATCTCGATTTGATCGAGAGGGGTGCAAAGATTTTCGAGGAACTTGTGGTCGGCATTCTCAAGAATTCGGAAAAAGTTCCGATGTTCAGTCTGCCGGAGCGGCTCGACATGTTGAAGACTCTGACTGCGCACCTGAAAAACGTGCGCGTCGAGGCCTTTCATGGACTGATGGTGGAGTACGCTAAATCGATCAATGCGACCTGCGTGCTGCGCGGAATTCGTGCGGTGAGCGACTATGAATATGAATTGCAGATGGCATTGATGAACCGCAAGCTGGAGCCCTCGCTGGAAACGGTCTTCATGATGCCCGCCGACAAATATTCCTACGTCAGTTCACGACTGGTACGGGAAGTGGCGCAGGTGGGAGGGCCGGTTCGTGGACTGGTTCCCGAAGTGGTTGAGCAGAAGCTGCGAGAAAAGCTTGAGCCTGCGTACAGATTTCATGATGAGATGAATGGAGAGTCATCTCATACGGCAAGCACGCGACAAAACAAAAGGAAGAAAAGAGCATGACTACGGCAACCACGGAAGCCCTGAGACTTACCGACCGGATCAATCGTATCGAGCCCTCCGCCACAATGGCGGTAGTTGCGGAAGCAGATAAACTACGCGCGCAGGGCATAGACGTGGTGGATTTTGGCGCTGGGGAACCTCATTTTTCGACGCCGCAACACATTAAAGACGCGGCAATCGCAGCCATTCAAGGCAACTTTACCAAGTACACTGCAGTTCCTGGAACGGCGGAGTTGCGCGACGCCATCGTGCATCGTCATGCGGTCGATTTCGACTCCGATTACCGCCGCGAAGAGGCTATCGCATCCACTGGCGGTAAGAATGCTCTGTTTAATGCCGTTCAAGTACTCGTCGATCACGGCGATGAAGTAATTCTGCCGGTTCCCTACTGGGTTTCGTTCAAGGACATCGTGCGTTACGCCGGTGGCGAATGCGTATTGCTGGAAACGGATGAGTCGCAGGGATTTCGAGTAACGCCCGAGATGGTCGCGAGCCTGATCACGCCGCGGACCAAGGTTATTATCTTGAATTCGCCTTCGAATCCTTCCGGCGCGGTGATGAGTGCGGAGGATCTGACGGAAGTTGTCCGCCTCGCGCATGAGCGCGGAATCTGGGTACTCTCCGATGAGTGCTACGTCTACCTGAACTACACGGGTAGGAACTTCTCCGTGGGATCGTTACGCGAATACAAAGAGCATGTTGTGGTGCTCGGCTCTCTTTCGAAAACCTATGCCATGACAGGTTGGCGGTTGGGTTATGCCCTGGGACCGGTGCCGATCGTCGCGGCCATGTCGAAATTGCAAAGCCAGTCGACTTCGAACCCGACTTCCATTGTGCAGAAGGCAGCAGTGACTGCGCTGAAGGGGCCGCAGGAGTGCGTCGAAAAGATGCGCCTCGAATATATCGAACTCCGTGACCACGTGGTCGCGGGGCTGCGCTCGATTCCGGGCATTACTTGCACTCTGCCCGAAGGGGCGTTTTATGCCTACCCGAACATTTCGGCTTTTCTTGGCCGCAGCGGTGTTAAATCGGCATCGGATGTGGCCGGAAAGTTGCTTAGAGAAGCTCACGTAGCCACCGTGCCGGGCGAAGGATTTGGCACGAGCGATCACATTCGCGTTTCTTATGCGACATCGAAGGCGGAACTGGATCGTGGGCTTGAGCGCATGCGGAAGTTCTTCGCGGGGCTATAGGGGATTTCGAGAAAGCTACCAACGTCTTTTTGTCGGCTAAGGCCGTCCCTTTGCGAACGGCCTTTTTTATCGAATAATTTTGATGAACAATTTATATCCATTACTAATGATGCCAGCGTTTGATCCCCGCCCCTGGGGAACATTTGATCTCTCCCCGATCTATCCCAATCATAAGTTCGACGAAAAAATCGGCGAGGCTTGGCTTACGGGAGACGATTGCAAGGTTGCCAACGGGGCGCTGGCTGGCAAAACGCTGGCCCAGGTCAGCGAACAATATCAACGCGATCTTGTTGGCGATGCGGCTCGGGAAGCTCGGCGTTTTCCTTTGCTGCTCAAGTTTCTTTTTCCGCATGAAAAACTTTCTGTGCAGGTTCATCCCGATGATGCGCAGGCTTTGAAGGTGGGCCAGCCTTGGGGCAAAACTGAATGCTGGTATGTGGCGCACGCCAAGGCGGGATCGCAGATCGGTTTAGGATTGAAGCCGGGAGCGACGGTCGCGCAATTAGAATCCGCGATCCACGAAAAGCGGGCGGAAGAACTGCTTAACTGGCTCAACGTCTACACAGGAGACATGATTTACGTCGCAGGCGGAACCGTTCACACGCTCGGTCCGGGTTCCGTGATTGTCGAGACGCAGCAGCAATCGGACACGACATATCGTTTGTATGATTATGGACGGCCGCGCGAGTTGCACTTGAAAGAAGGTATGGCGGCGGTGAAGTTAGAAGTAGGCTCGGGAAAAGTGGTGAGGCCGGCTCCAACGCAAATCGGCGGTGGCAAAAATCGACTCGCTCCTTTGATTGCGGCTCCCTACTTTGTGGTGGATATGTTTGAGATGAAGGAGACGCAGGAGTTGAGCACGCGCGACGATTCCGGCAAGAGTTCGGCGCAGATTCTCGTGGCGGTGGAGGGGTGCGGGGTTGTGGAAGCCTACGGCACGGAACCTGTAACTCTGGCAAAGGGGGATGCTGTTGTGATTCCTGCGTCGCTCGAAAAGTTCACGGTTCGCCCGCAGTGGACGCTCGAATTCATAAAAGCACGTGTACCGGGCGCCGCGCTGCCCGAACCCGAAACGAGAATGTAGCAGGTGGAATTCAAGAACGTGGCAAGCCAAAAGAACTTCTATCCCGTAATCCTCGCCGGTGGCCGCGGAACTCGCTTCTGGCCTCTGAGCAGAAAAAAACGCGCGAAGCAATTGCTGGCTCTTGACGGCAGGCAGACGATGATCCAGCAAACGGTGGCGAGGCTGCTGCCCTTGGCCGCACGGAAACAGTTTTGGATTATCGCAAATGACGATCTTCGTGCGGCGATTCTGAAGCAACTTCCCAAATTACCCAAGTCGCAAGTGCTTGCCGAACCGGTTGGGCGCAACACGGCGCCGGCAATCGGTCTTGCAGCGTTTCTACTTTTGCGCGAAGATCCAGATGCAGTGATCGGAATGTTCCCTTCCGATCATGTAATCGCCGACGAGAAACGGTATCGGGCGACGATCGAGCGCGGAATCGAACTCGCTGCGGCCGGCGAGAATATTGTGGCTCTGGGAGTCCGGCCAACGCGAGCCGAGACGGGTTACGGCTACATCGAAGCCGGCAGCGCGTTTAGTAACGATGCTCTCCGCGTGCGCCGCTTCACGGAGAAGCCTGATGGGCAGACGGCTGCATCTTTTGTCGCCGCTGGAAATTACTTCTGGAATAGCGGCATGTTTTTATGGAGCGCGCGAACGCTGAGCAATGCTCTACTTGAACATCTTCCCAAGACCGCTTCGCTGTTGGAACAGATCGCCGGCGCATTCGGCACGCGCAAGTTCGATGCAGCGCTTCGCAGGCTGTATCCCAAATGCGAAAACATCAGCATCGACTATGCTGTTCTCGAACCGCGATCGGCCAAGGGCGAGCAAGCGGGAAATATTTTTTGCCTGCCTGCCGATTTCGGATGGAACGACCTCGGATCATGGACCGCGCTGCATGAGCATCACTCCGCGAAAGACAGTCCGGCGGAGGGCAACATCATTCGGGGGGTTGGCGAGTACATCTTGAACGCTCGCGGCAATTATGTGCACGCTCCGGGAAAATTTGTTGCGGCAGTGGGTGTGAGCGATCTGGTCGTAGTTGAGACGGCGGATGCTTTGCTGATCACAACCCGGCAGCACGCGCAGGATGTCGGTAAGGTGGTGAAGTACCTGGATGAGAAAAAGCTGCACAAGCTTACGTAGTCTCAAGTTTCGTGTTTCCAGTTTCTAGTGTCTACTCTTGGCGGCTTGCATTGCCACGGACACTGGAAACCAGAAACGGGAAACCGATAATCCATGGCCCAAGAAATCAAGTTCGGAACTGACGGCTGGCGCGCCATCATCGCCGACGACTTTACGTTCGACAACGTTCGACGCGTGGCAGGCGCGATTGCCTCATATGTTTTGAAGTACGAGGACGCATCTCGGGGAGTGATTGTCGGATACGATACACGTTTTGCATCGCCAAATTTCGCGCGGGTTGCCGCGGAGACTATTGCCGCCGCCGGCGTTCCAGTAAAGCTAGCCAACGATTACACGCCCACGCCGGCTGTGTCGTTTGCGGTGAAAAACCAGAACGCTGCCGGCGGAGTAATGGTCACTTCCAGCCACAATCCCTGGAACTGGAATGGGGTGAAGTTCAAAGGCAAGTTCGGCGGCTCCGCCACGCCCGCCATTATGAAGAAAGTTGAAGACGAACTGCGGGCCGGGGCCATGCCGCAGGGCACGAAATCGCGACTCGAAGAAGTTGATCTTAAAGCGCCCTATGTCGCCGCCGTATGCCGGTTTGCTGACATGGATCTCATCGCCAAAGCAAAGTTAAAGGTGGCGATCGATTCCATGTACGGTTCCGGCCGCGGAGTTCTGGCCGGGATCTTTCGAGAGTACGGGGTGCGTCATATTGCGATTCGCCAGGATGTGAACCCGCTGTTTCCTGGCATCAATCCCGAGCCCATCGAGCCGCACATCGCCCTTCTGCAGGAGACGGTTGTGAGAGAAAAGTGCGATGCAGGACTGGCAACGGACGGCGATGCCGACCGCATCGGCGCGGTCGCCGAAGATGGCAGCTTCGTGGATTCGCACAAAATTTTCTGCGTATTGCTGCGCTGGTTGCTGGAACGCAAAAAATGGCCGGGCGATGTGGTTCGCGCATTCAACACGACCCGAATGCTCGACCGCATCGCCGCCAAGTATGGGCGCAAGCTTTATGAAACGCCGATCGGCTTCAAGTACACAGCCGATCTAATGATGGAGCACGACATCCTGATCGGAGGGGAGGAATCCGGAGGAATTGGTTACTCGCGTTTTTTGCCGGAGCGCGACGGAATCCTGAATTGCCTCCTGCTTGCCAATGTGATGGCGGAGGAAGGCAAGCCGCTCGGCCAACTCGTCGCCGATCTGCAACGCGAGTTTGGTTCTCATTATTATGGGCGGCGCGATTTGCACATTCCAGAACAGGTGAAACAAGGCGCCATTCAGAGGGCACGGGCAGAAGACACGCAAACTCTGGGACGCTACCACGTGCTGAAGAAGGAGAATGTCGACGGCATCAAGTTTTTCCTCGATGCCCCGACAAACGGCAATGGCGCCGAAGCCTGGATTCTCTTCCGCGCCTCCGGGACCGAACCACTGCTGCGAGCTTATGCAGAAGCCGCCTCTCCGGAGTTAGTTACCGAAATCCTGACCGACGCCGAGAACTTTGTCAGGAACAGCGGCTAGCGGGTTCCGAGTTCTCCGGAACACTCCACTTGACCCCGGCCTTAATGCGATACTTGTACAAGTAAGCATGACCTTGGGAAGCCCAGCCTCGACTTCAGACGACTCGCCTGAGGCGCGCCGTTACAATCGCGTGCGTCGCTGGTTGAGTATGGCTGATTTCGTGATCGGCACCGTTTTCTTAATTGTTCTCCTCGGCACTGGATGGTCCGGCTGGTTACGTGATCTTGCGTTGCGCCGGGGATTTCAAAATTACGATCTCGCTGTCTTCTTGTATTTATTTTTTCTCCTGCTCATCAGCAAGATCCTCGGTTTTGGCCTCGACTACTACGGGTTCTGGCTGGAGCGCCGCTTCCAGCTTTCCACTCAGAAATTTCGATCCTGGTTCTGGGATGAGACCAAGGGATTTCTCGTAGGCCTTGTAATGGCTGCGATTGTGGTTGAGTTGCTGTACTACATGATCCGCCAGTTTCCGCAGCACTGGTGGGTTATCACTTGGGCGCTGTCCATCGGACTCTTCATCCTGCTCGCGCAGCTCGCACCAGTCGTGCTGTTCCCAATTTTCTACAAATTCGAACCGCTGGAGGACGAAGATCTGCGGCGCAGGCTGGTGGTATTGGGCGAGCGCGCGGGAACCCGAGTGCGCGGCGTTTACCGTTGGAAACTTTCGGAGAAGAGCAAGAAAGCCAACGCGGCTCTGACCGGACTCGGCAGCACGCGGCGAATTATCCTCGCGGATACTTTACTGGACAATTATGCTCCGGAGGAGATCGAAGCCGTTCTTGCCCACGAGCTTGGCCATCATGTGCACAAGCACATACTTAAAAGCATTTTTGTGCAGGCGGGAATCACTTTGCTTGGTTTCTGGCTGGCGAATTTCGTATTGCATTACGCAGTCGACCATCACATGTTCGAAGAGCTTTCCGATTTCGCCAATCTGCCGTTATTGGCGATTACCGCAACTGGGCTTTCGCTATTGCTGATGCCCGCGCTGAACGCTTACTCGCGTTATAACGAGCGGCAGGCGGATCGTTACGCTTTCGAATCGATCGCCAACGTTGAACCTTTTATCTCATCCATGAACAAGCTAGCCCAACAAAACCTAGCCGAACGAACCCCCGCCAGGTGGATTGAGGTTTTGTTTCATTCTCATCCTGCTATTTCCAGCCGGGTGGCGGCCGCTCAGGCTTGGGGCCGGCTGCAAAGCGCCGGGCAGCATACCTAGGGCCGTGTCCTTTTTTTTCAGGGATTTGCTAGAAATCGAATTCAGCGCTGTCCCAGAATCGCAGCCACACGCTGCAAATCGTCTTCGGTATCCACGCCAATGGAATCGTGCGGAGTTTCCGCCACGTAGATCGATATGCCATTTTCCAGAAAGCGCAACTGTTCCAGCCGTTCACTCATCTCAAGCGACGATTCCTGCTGCTTGACGAAGAAATCTAGGGCTGGCTTGCGATAAGCGTATAGGCCGAGATGCTTGAAGTAGGCGGGCTGTTTCCCATCTCGATCGAAAGGAATCGTGGATCGGGAAAAGTAGAGAGCGCGTCCGTCGGCAGCCGTTACCACTTTCACCGCGTTTGGATTATGGATCTCTTCCGCCGGGCAAGGCGTTTTTAGGGTTCCCACCGAAACTGCTGAGTCCTGCATTATGCGGAACAACATATCTATGTGTTGGGGACGCACGAGCGGCTCATCTCCTTGCACATTGATGTAGACATCCGCGGTGACGGAGTTTGAGATTTCATGTACACGCCCAGTGCCGCTGCTGTGAGTCGGCGAAGTCAACTGCGCTTTCCACCCATTGTCGCGGCAGGCGTCCAAGATTTCCTGAGAATCGGTAGCCACGATAACGTCTGTGAGCAGCGGTGATGATCGCACCGCCTCGTAAGTCCATCCGATCAGCGGTTTGCCCACGATCTCGCGCAGCATTTTGCGCGGCAAACGAGTGGATGCCAGACGAGCGGGAATGACAGCAATGGTTTTCACGCCAACAAGTTTCCAGTTTCCCCCGCTCGCTGGCAAGTGCTGAACGGAAGAACCCAGGCCAGAGACCCGTTTCCGTTTGCACATTCTTGCTCGCACTTCTAAAATCAGTTCTGGACCTGGCGCGCCGCTTCGGTTCGTTGGGTCCTCGCGCAGCGGGAGTTTAGACCCTTCACCCCGCGTTTTCTCACATGGCGGCGTAGCTCAGGTGGTTAGAGCGACGGTCTCATAATCCGTAGGTCAGTGGTTCGAGTCCACTCGCCGCCACCAGCCACATAGGTTCCTTCGTCAGAACTCTTTGAACCGACGCTTTGAGTACTCCGATACTTACCCGTTAGCACTCTGCTTACGGCGTGCGCCCGCGTAGGCGGGTTGGTAGCACCGGAAATGCCTACCGCGGATTCCACTCTGCTGACGCGAGGGCCTTTTTCTATCTCAGTTCTCTACAGCTAGTGCCGTCGTCTGCCTTGGACGGGCCTGCGCGTTGTGGATCACGGTTCGTGACACTTCGTGAGCTTTGCCCAGCCTGCGCTCCAATTGTTCGCGATAGGCTGCGAGATCGACTTTCTCCTGGGCAACACCAGTTCGCATTGCGGCCTCAGCCACGGCAGAAGCCTCCCATATCAACACGCGCGGATCAAAGATGGTTGGAATGAGATACTCGCGGCCAAAGCTCAGACGTTCCACCCCATAAACGCGGCAAACCGAGTCAGGCACGTCTTCCTTAGCGAGTGCCGCAAGTGCACGCGTAGCAGCCAGTTTCATTTCCTCGTTGATCGCCGTCGCCCGCACGTCGAGCGCGCCGCGGAAGAGGAACGGAAACCCGAGCACATTGTTAATTTGATTGGGATAGTCAGAGCGTCCAGTCGCCATGAGGACGTCGCCGCGGCAAGCTTTGGCCTCTTCGTAGGTGATCTCAGGATCGGGATTGGCCATGGCGAATACGATCGGGTTCGGCGCCATTGAGCGCACCATGTCGGCGGTAAGCGCACCCTTAACCGACAATCCCACGAATAGGTCCGCGCCCCGCATCGCGTCGGCGAGAGTGCGGCATTTCGTGTCCTGAGCAAAACGTTCTTTGTACTTGTTCATGCCTTCGGTACGGCCCTTGTAGATAACGCCCTTGGTATCGCAGAACAGCACGTTCTCGTGCTTCACGCCAAGCCGCTCGTAGTGCTCCGCCGTAGCGATGCCGGCCGCGCCGGCGCCATTGAATACCACGCGAATGCTGGCAATGTCTTTGCCCGTAATCTCCACGGCGTTTAGCAGCGCCGCTCCAGTGATGATCGCCGTGCCATGCTGATCGTCGTGAAAGACCGGAATCTTCATCGTCTTGCGCAGAGTCTCTTCAATGTAGAAGCATTCAGGCGCTTTGATGTCCTCCAGATTGATGCCGCCGAAGGTGAGTTCCAGAAGTTGGCAAACTTTAATGATTTCGTCGGGGTCGTGCGTGTTGACCTCGAGATCGAACACATTCACGTCGGCGAAGCGTTTGAATAGTACGGCCTTGCCTTCCATTACGGGCTTGCCCGCCAGCGCACCGATGTCGCCGAGGCCCAGCACCGCGCTTCCGTTGGTCACTACCGCCACCAGGTTGCCGCGGCCCGTGTATTTGAAAGCGTCATGCGGATTTTTCTCGATCGCTAAACATGGCTGCGCGACGCCTGGGGTATAGGCCATGCTGAGATCGCGCTGGCTGCGGCAGGGCTTGGTCGGGGTAATTTCAATCTTTCCGGGCTGTGGATGGCTGTGGTAATCCAAAGCTTGCTGCTTGGTGATCATCTTGCTTCCTCCGTAATTTTGTCGGGCGCACCAATACCTACATCGGCACATCACGGCTGCGCTCGAGCTTGAACGCTCTACTCCTTGGGGCTCCGCCGCCACACCGGCACGTTGGGATTCCAGTTATGCACGTCTCTATGGAAGTCGCGGCTCTGCGGCTTGCCCGCTGCGACGCCTGCAGGTTCGGCTTCTCCAAACCTGAGCAACTCATCTACGTAACTCTCGACCCGTTGGCGGATCTTTGGATCCTGCAAGGCTGCCAGCAGCTCAGGTTTGTGGACGTGTGTAAAACCACCACACAGCGGACATTTCACCAAATCATCGTTTATCATTGCTGCCCCCGGGAAGGATTTCGATCGATGTCGGACAGGCCGCGCCTGCTCCTAGCCTCATTAAATTCCGAGTGGGCTGCGTGGGCAGTGACAAAGGTCGCGGAGGCTGGTGATGCACGTCACTCGTGGGCACCAGCCAATCGAGCTCACCATTGTCCGGTTGTGAGATAGTCGTGGATCGATGCGGCCGCACGGCGGCCGGCGCCCATAGCGAGGATCACGGTCGCAGCTCCAGTCACGATATCTCCACCGGCGAAAACTCCTTTGCGCGTGGTGCGCTGACTGTTCGGGTCGGCCTGAATGTAACCGCGTTTATCCGTGCCCAAGCCGGGCGTGGTGCTTTGTACGATGGGATTGGCAGTGGTTCCAATTGCCATGATCGCTACCGAGAGTGGCAAATCGAATTCGGAGCCTTTAACCGGCATGGGACGGCGCCGTCCCGATGGATCGGGTTCTCCAAGTTCCATGCGCACGCAGCGCGCCGCGGTTAGCCAGCCCTTGCCGTCGGAGACAAATTCCACCGGCGCAGTCAGCATATGGAAGTCAATTCCTTCCTGCCGGGCATGGTGAACTTCTTCCGCCCGTGCCGGCATTTCCGCGTCGCTGCGGCGGTAAATCACATATGCCTTGCGTGCGCCCAGGCGCAGCGCGGAACGAATCGCGTCTAGCGCTGTGTTTCCTCCGCCGATCACGGCTATATCTCTTCCATGCAGATCGAGCATCGGCTCATCGTATGTCGGAAATTTGTAAGCCTTCATCAGGTTGATGCGGGTTAGGAATTCATTTGCCGAGTACACGCCGTTCAGATGCTCGCCGGGAATGCCCATGAACTGTGGCAGGCCAGCGCCAGTGCCGACATAAACCGCATCGAATCCCTCCTCTTGCATCAGTTCATCGATGGTTACCGTGCGGCCGACCACGACGTCCGTTTCGAACTCAACCCCCATCTCGCGCATGTAATCAAGCTGTTCGCGAATAATCTGCTTGGGCAGGCGAAACTCAGGAATGCCGTACACCAAGACTCCGCCCAGTTCGTGCAACGCTTCGAAGACGCGTACCTTGTGGCCCTTCTGAATTAGATCGCCAGCCACCGTGAGGCCTGAGGGCCCGCTGCCTACTACCGCAATCTTCTTTCCCGTGGGCGGCACGTTCGGCAGAACGTGAGTGCCCATGCGCTGTTCGTAGTCGGCGACGAAACGCTCCAGGTATCCGATGCCGAGTGGCTTAACTTTCTTTGAGAGCAGACACTTCCCTTCGCAGTGGTCTTCCTGCGGACAAACTCTTCCCGTAACGGCCGGCAACACGTTATCTTCCCGAATCTTTGCCGCTGCACCAAGAAAATCGCCGGCCACAATCAGCTCTACGAATTCCTTAATTTTTACGCCGACAGGGCAATTTGTGGTGCATAACGGCTTGGCGCACTCCAGGCAGCGCAACGCTTCCTGCCGCGCCAGTTCTGGGCTATAGCCGAGATTCACCTCGCTGAAATTCTTGTTGCGCTCATCTGCGGGCTGCTCCGGCATAAGCTGGCGCGGGACCTTGATGCGCTCCTTCGGTGACAGTAAGTTGAAAGATTTACTCGCGGCCGGGCTCACTTCTTGCCTCCTTGCGCCATTTCGCATTCTTCAAGGCTTTCGCTATCTGCGGGTGGCGCACTCTTCGCCGCGATGGCGCGCTGATATTCCGACAGCGAACGCTGTTCTGCATCGCGATACATCGAATTGCGTTGCACCAGCACTTCAAAGTTCACTTTGTGAGCATCAAATTCGGGACCGTCTACGCACGCAAACTCGCTCTTTCCATCGATCAGAACCCGGCACCCTCCACACATTCCTGTGCCGTCAATCATGATCGTATTCAGGCTGACAACGGTGCGAATGTTCTCTTTGCGCGTCACCGCCGCTACAGCTTTCATCATCACAATCGGACCCACCGCCAGCACGAGATCGATTCTGGTTCCGTTCTCGATGAGCTGCCGCAGTTTGTCGGTCACGAAGCCTTTATCAGCGTAGCTGCCGTCGTCGGTCGTGATCATGAGTGCATCGCTCACTGCGCGCATTTCCGGCTCGAGAATGACCAACTCTCTGGTGCGCGCCCCCACAATGGAGATCACGCGGTTGCCCGCTCGCTTAAATGCCGCAGCCGAAGGATAAGCCATGGCCGTACCCACGCCTCCACCTATGACAACCACGGTGCCAACCTTCCCGATTTCCGACGGTTTTCCGAGCGGGCCCACCACGTCGAGAATTTCATCGCCGGTATTCAGCGAGTTCAGGAGTTGGGTGGTCTTCCCGGCCGACTGCACCACAATGCTGATAGTTCCGTCGGGATGAGAGTTCTCAATGGTGACAGGAATGCGCTCGCCCTCCTCGTAAACTCGCAAGATTACGAATTGGCCGGGTTTTTGTTTGCGCGCGATACGGGGCGCATCGATAACAAATCGTTTAATGCCAGGCGCTAGGAATTGTGCATGGATGATTTTGAACACGTGCTCTCCGCTGATGAATCACGATTCTGATTCTCCCGGACGGATGGCCAAGTGGCAGTGATGGAGGTCACTGCAGATTGTGAGGAAGAACTTACTCCTGGAACTGCTAAGAATTACGCGGAAACAATCGGGAACCATTGGAGCACTGGGCAGCTTGCATACGCTACAGCCTGGTGCGCCGCCGACCGGTCGAAGACAGCGATGATTTTCGGCCCGCGTCCCTGAGAACGGCGTCACGAAAGTCGCCTGTTGCTAACGGTTTACTTCCGATGATGGTCGTTTTAGTCGAAAGACCGGATGCGATTCAGAATTCTCCGGTTACCGAAGTTTTCGCTCAGAGACTCAAGTTACTGTCGCTCAAGGCGTTAGCTATTTATCCTTTTAGTTTGGACCTCGCTTCTTCGCCGCAGACGTAGCGCGATGGTCTCTTTAGTATGTCCACCAGCACAAATTCATGGAGAGGACTGCCCACTGGGGCACAGGCCTTTGTAGTCCTCGTGATTGCGGGTGGGATGGCGTGCTTGCTGCAGGCTGCAATCCATCAAAGCAGCAAAAATATTGCGGAATTCATCTGCTACCTCGGCATCGCCATTCTGGCTTCCCGCCTTCGGGTGACGCTTCCCGGAATTACCGGAACCCTATCCGTAAATTTTCTCTTCATTCTGGTCGGCATCGCGGAACTTGGGTTCTCGGAGGCTCTTACCTTAGGCGCGGTTTCCATGCTGGCGCAAAGCGTTTTCCCCGGCCGGCCGACCGCGATTCAACTTACCTTTAACGTTTGTGCGGGGGCGCTCTCCACCTCTGCGGCATATTTCGTTTATCACCACCCCTTCGGACTCGACCCATTCGGCATCAGGCCCATACTCTTGTGCTTGACGGCGACGACCTACTTCATCGTCAACGCTGGCTGCATCGCGGTGGTAATTTCTTTCAGCGAAGGTAAGCCACTACGCAAAATTTTGGTTGATTGCTATTTCTGGTCTTTTCCGTACTACCTGGTTGGGGCCGGTATCGCCGGGGCAATTTCCTGGGTCAACCATAGGTTCAATTGGGAAACATCTCTATTGTTTGTTCCGGCCATTTATGTCATTTATCGCTCTTACAGGCTATATCTGGGCAAGCTCGAAGACGAGAAGCGCCATGTGGAAGAGATGGCAAGTCTGCATTTGCGAACCATCGAAGCGCTTGCGCTTGCCATTGAGGCCAAAGACCAGACTACGCACGATCATCTGCAACGAGTACGAATTTATGCAATCGAAGTAGCCAAAGAGTTGGGGGTTAAAGGAGCAGAACTCGAGGCGTTGCACGCCGCTGCGCTGCTGCACGACATCGGCAAGCTGGCCGTGCCGGAACACATCATCTCCAAACCGGGACGATTGACACCGGAAGAGTTCGACAAGATGAAGATTCATACCGTGGTAGGAGCCGAGATTCTGGAGCGCGTACGCTTCCCTTATCCGGTGGTGCCCATCGTCCGAGCCCATCACGAAAAGTGGGATGGCACCGGATATCCTTATGGCCTAAAAGGACTGGAGATTCCCATCGGAGCGCGTATCCTGTCCGCCGTCGATTACCTGGATGCCTTGGCTTCCGACCGGCAGTACCGCCGCGCCATGCCCCTCGACGATGTGATGAAGAATCTTGCAGAGGAAGCTGGGAAAGCGTTCGATCCGAAGGTAGTGGATGTGCTGAAGCGGCGCTACCGTTCTTTGGAGGATTTGGCGCAGGCGAAATCAAAGGAGGGCGTGAGCAGTGCGGAAATTTCCTCCGCGATAAAGATCGCTCCAGGACCGGCGCCAGATGCAGGATTCGAGATCGCAAGCGTTGGGGACGCCCCGGGCCGGGAAGCGAAGTTCCTCTTCTCCATTGCGGCCGCGCGGCAGGAAGCTCAGAGCCTATTTGAGCTGAGCCAGGATTTGGGGGCGTCGTTGAGTTTGGGCGAGACTCTTTCCGTTTTCTCCGTAAAGATCAAGCCGATGGTTCCGTATGACGCCATTGCCATTTATATCCGGCACGGCGACGAGTTAGTTCCGGAATATGTAAGTGGTGACAACTATCGCTTGTTCGCGGCATTGCGGATTCCCGTGGGGGACGGGCTTTCTGGTTGGGTAGCACAAAATCGCAAGCCAATCATAAATGGGAACCCGGCAGTGGAACCGGGTTACACGAATGATCCGGCAAAGTTCACCACTTTGCGCTCCGCTCTGGCCGTCCCGCTTGAGGGGGTGGGCGGAGTAATTGGGGTTCTCGCCGTCTACCGTGCCGAACGCGACGCTTTCACTTCGGATCACCTGCGAATTCTGCTCGCGGTGAGCGGCAAGATGGCTTTGGCCATCGAGAATGCACTGAAGTACCAACAAGCCGAAGACTCCGCTACCACCGATTACCTCACCGGTCTGCCCAACGCTCGCTCGCTGTTCCTGCAACTGGATCGCGAACTTGCGCGCTGCAAGCGCGACAGTGTTCCGCTCACGTTGATGGTCTGCGACATGAACGGCTTTAAGAAGATCAATGATCGCTTCGGCCATTTGGAAGGGAATCGGGTATTGCGGCTATTTGCGCAGGCTTTGAAGGATTGCTGTCGCGAATATGACTACGTTGCCCGGATGGGGGGCGACGAATTTGTGGTAATCGCTCCCGGACTCTCAGCCGATGCCGCCGCGAAGAAGATCGAGCAGATTCGTCCGCTGGCCAGGCAGGCCGGCTTCGATGTCTGCCACGAGGACATGCTCTCGTTGAGCGTCGGTATGGCTGTCTCTCCGGAGGACGGCAACGACGCGGAGCAACTCCTGACTGAGGCGGATCGCCGGATGTATGTGGAAAAGCAAAAACAGCCGGCAACAAAGGATCAGCGCCTGCACACGCGCATGAAGTGCCGGCTGACAGTGGAACTTCACCCGCAAGGCCAGCCCGGCCCGATCTTCGGCAACATGATCGACGCCAGCCTGGGGGGGTGCTATGTGGAAACCACCGCGATCCTCGCCCCCGGCTCCAGCGTTAAGGTGGTTTTCTCCATGGACGATGCCGATTTGAACGCGGAAGGCACCGTCGCGCGGATTCATCCCGGCTCAGGCGTAGCGGTGCAATTCAAAGAGATGAGCCGCGAATCACGGGAAAGAATGCACCGCATTTTGCAATGGGTGCAGAGCGCAAACATTCTGCACAACGACCGTTACCTGCAGAATCTCTTCCACCGCTAGAATTACAACTCCTCTGCGCTTGAAGCCAGTGTCTGCCGCCCTTACACTAAAGATATGCATGTCCATGCCCATCATGGAAGCAGTCCGAAGCGAGTGTTGAAGATTTCGCTGGGCGTGACTTCCGCCTACATCGTGCTGCTCGTGCTGGCGGGAATTCGCGCCCACTCGCTGGCTCTTCTTTCCGAGGCCGGACACAACCTTTCCGACCTGCTGGCCCTTCTGCTGTCTCTGGTTGCGGTTTATTTGCAGTCCCGCCCTGCCAGTTCCACTAAAACGTACGGTTATCACCGCGCCGGGGTACTGGCGGCTCTGGTGAATGCGGTTTCGCTGGTCGCGGTTTCGTTCTTCATTTTTTACGAGGCATTCCGCCGTTTGCAGCATCCCGAGCATGTCCAGGCGTCCCTGATGATGTGGGTTGCGGCGGCCGGTGTGGTGATGAACGGAGCGATTGCGCTGCTGCTTTATCGTTCCGGAGGCGATGTAAACATCCGTAGCGCGCTGTTACACGAAGTTGGGGACACGCTTTCGACCGCCGCGGTGATCGCCGGAGGCTGGGCGATTTTAGTCACTGGCAATTACTGGATCGACTCCGCTTTGTCGTTCGGAATTGGAGCCCTGATTTTGTGGTCGGGCTTCGGCATCGTTCGCGAGACGCTGAATATTTTGCTGGAAGGCACGCCGCGCGGGGTCAAGCTTGAACTTGTTGAGACGGCTATCAAGTCAATCGAAGGCGTCAATGACGTTCACGACCTCCACTGCTGGAGCATCGGTTCGGAGACGCACGCGCTCTCCTGCCACATCGCAATTGCAGATATTCCGCCATCCGTAAGTGAACGGATTCTGCGAGATGTGAAGGAGTGCCTGCACCACGATTTCCGCATCGACCATACGACCATTCAGTTTGAGCATGTCGAGTGCGAAGTAGCGCATGGGTGCGTGATGCCGGTGGGTGAGAGTGTTGGACATCATCATCACGCCCACTGATCTATCGGCTTTGCTGTTCAAAAATCTCTCGCGCCCTCTCAATCGTATCCGCGTCTTCCGGGGACTTGTCCGGCCTCAATCGCACAATTCTCGGAAATCGTAAGGCGTAGCCGCTATTATGACGGTCGGATCGCATCATATTGTTGAAGGCGACTTCAAGCACAATCTTTGGCTCAACCGTGCGCGCGAACCCTCGATCGTCAATCGTGTGCTCCAGGAACCATTGAGTCATCTCCGCGATCTCGACATCGGTCAGTCCCGAGTAAGCTTTGCCGATATTGACCAACCTGTCTTTGTTCGCATCCCAGACGGCAAATGTGTAATCACTTAGGACCCCGACTCGCTTACCGTGGCCGTACTCGACCGCCGTCACCACTGCATCGAGTGTGGCCAACTCGCGCTTCATCTTCAGCCATGATTTGCCGCGCTTGCCCGGGGTATAGGAAGAGTTCACATCTTTGATCATCAGCCCTTCATTGCCACGAGCCCGGGCAGCGACAAAAAGTTCCTCAAGGTCGTCCGCGGTTGATGCTCTGAAAACGGGCGCGCGAATAATGTTCGCTACTGTGGTTTCGACCTCGGTCCCGAAGCTGAACTTGCCTTGTGAATCCTTCTGACCGTTTCTCGCTTTTCTCCCCTGCCGGTTTGCGAGATTAAGTTCACGCATCAACCCGTCCAGAATTCGCGCCCTCTCGCCCAACGGACTATCGATTAGCAATTTGCCATCGGCATAGAGAACATCAAAAACCAGATACGCTACCGGAGCATCGCGCAACATCTTCTCGCTCACCTTCTTCCGGCCAAGCCGCTGTTGTAGAACCGTAAAGGGCCTGGCACGGCCAAGTTCGCGAGCCTTTTCCTCGCTCGCTTCAGATAACTCTTCATCGATAACTTCGTGTGTTTGCGAGCGGGTTGTTGGACGTTCCCACGCCACGATCTCGCCATCGAGAATCGCATCGTGCGGCAGTCCCGCGAGCGCGTCCGGCAATTCGGGGAACGATTCCGTTATTTCGTCCCGGGTGCGCGAATAGAACTTCACTTCTCCGCCGGAAACGTGCGCCTGCGCCCGAATCCCGTCGTACTTGTCTTCCACCGCTGCCTCGGCAAAATAGCTCAGACCTTCTTCAGGGGATTCAATCGGGCTGGCCAGCATGAACCCCAGCGGATGAAACAGGCGCATTTTTGCTTCGTCTAGCTTGCCGTCTACCGCCAGTCGTACAGTCTCGCCAATGTCTCCCAGCAACATGTTCGCTCGCTGCACGTGCGGCAGCGTGCTTGCATATGCCTTTGCGATGGCCTCTTCAACCAAGCTTTCCTTCAATCCGATCCGCAAATCGCCGGTCATTATCTTCACGATGTATTTGGCTTCAAGAGGCGTGGCCTTTTCGAGCAAATCGCGGACTACGGCAGTCTTCGCGGCAACTCCACGAACGGCGGCTATCTGCTCGAAACTTCCCGCAACTTCGGCCAATTTCATAGATTGTCCAGATCGCTCGGGGAGAATTTCCCCGGCAACCGCGCCCAAATCCCCGTGCCGGCGATAAGCCGTCGACAACTCGGCCTCGCTTCTTCCAGAGATCTCAGCCACTAATCGCCACAAGAGCGCTCCGCCGACTTGCAAGGTGGACTCCTCGGCAGCCGGAAATGGTCGGCCCGAGAAAAATACCGCTGACAGCGCAGCGTCGTCGGTCGCACACGATTTCAGATAGTCAGCCAAGCTGGCCGTTTTCTGCAGTTTTTTTGTAGTAGCAGCAATCGCTTCGCAAGTCTCGGCGAACTTCTTCATGGGTTCAGTACGTTGTTTCACTAAAGTCGTGGAGGGTCAGCGGTTCGCGAAAAGCAGCAGCGAATCGGTCTTTCGCACCTCCCGACGGTCGTAAGTCATTGCGTTTCTGTCGTTTAAACTTCGAGTCTCGCCGGCGTGTGTCTATGATAACCTTGTGTTCGGAGCTTTTTGCCCGCCGGAGCGTCTAATTCTCGTGAGTTCATTGCGAAATCTCGTACGTTTCCTTGTTGCCGTGCAGCTTTTGCCCGCGCTTGAAAGTGGCGAAGAGACGCTTGTCGGCGGCCAAGCTGTCCTCGAAGGCGTTATGATGCGCTCTCCCCACGCCTGGGCTATCGCCTGTCGCAAGCCCTCAGGCGAAGTGGTGACGATGAGCGAGTCAATCGAGCGCCCCTCAGAAAAGCACAAGTGGATGGGGTGGCCGGTGCTGCGCGGAGTCATGACGCTTGGTTATGCAATGTCGCTGGGGTACCGGGCACTGCGCTTCTCTGCGAATGTGGCGATTGAAGATGTCATGGAGAGCGAGTCGCCTGTAGGGGCATCGGCCTCGCCTGTCGCGCCGAAGCCGAGCGAGGTGGAACCTTCCGATTCTAAGAACCGCGAGAAAGCAGCCGCGATCAGTGGGTGGCTTGCCGCCGGCAATATCATCCTCTCGCTGGCTTTCTTCATTTTCATGTACAAATACCTGCCATTGTTGGCAGCGACGGAACTGAAGAAGTTCGATCCCGCCTTCGGTGGGCGCATCGCTTTCAACCTGGTAGATGGCGTCGTACGGCTAGTTTTGTTCCTGCTCTTTATCTGGGGAGTTTCGCTGTTTCCGGATATCCGCCGCGTGTACCAATATCACGGAGCCGAGCACAAAACGGTCTTCGCCTTCGAAGACGCCAAATCGCTGGAAGTGGCTGAAGTGCAGAGGTACTCGACGTATCATCCCCGCTGCGGAACCAGCTTTCTGATGACGGTGATGCTGATTTCGATCGGTTTCTACATGCTGGTTCCCTACACGACGTTCTGGGCGCGTTTTGCGTCTCGAATCGTGCTGCTCCCGGTAATTGCCGGCGTTTCCTACGAAATTATCCGCTTCGCCGCCAAGCACCGTGGCTCGCTCTTCGCCTTAATGACCGCTCCCGGACTGTGGCTGCAGCGGGTTACCACACAGCCTCCATCCGACGAGATGGCCCAATGCGCGATCACGGCGCTTGATCAAGCCATGGCTCTGGAAAAAGAGAACGGCGGAGAATTGGTGATTGCCTAGCGGCACCGCCGCGAATATACCTCGCTACCAATCCCTCATCTACAATTGCTTGGAAGGCACAGTTTTTTTCGTTTTTCGTGCCTACTTGGTTCCCGGATGCCTAGTGCAGCCACTGCATGAGTAATCACGCCTGAGTGAAAATCGAATGTTTGAACGACTAGACCAAATCGAAGCCCGTTATGAAGAGCTAAACCAGGCCCTCGCATCGCCGGACATAACGAACGACTCGGCGAAATATCAGAAGACCGCCAAGGCGCATAGTGAACTTGCGCCCGTGGTCGAGAAGTATCGCGAATACAAAGATCTGACCCGTGGCATCGCCGAAAGTAAAGCCATGCTTGCCGAGGAAAAAGATCCCGAGATGCGCGCCTATGCGCAAGAAGAGCTCGATCGGCTTGAGCCGCGCGTGGAAGCTCTGGAAGCGGAATTGAAAGTCCTGCTGCTGCCCAAAGATCCGAATGACGATAAGAACATCATTCTAGAGATCCGCGCCGGCACCGGCGGAGACGAAGCCACGCTCTTCGCCGCCGAAATCTTCCGCATGTACACGCGCTTCGCCGAAATCCAGCGCTGGAAAGTGGAAGTGCTCTCTACATCGGAGTCTTCTGTGGGCGGGCTGAAGGAAGTCATCGCCATCATCGAAGGCAATCGCGTCTACTCCCAGCTCAAGTACGAGAGCGGTGTGCACCGCGTGCAGCGCGTTCCGGCTACCGAACAGCAAGGGCGCGTCCACACCTCGGCCGTTACTGTCGCCGTGCTGCCCGAAGCCGAGGATGTCGATATCAAGATCGAAGCCAAAGATCTGCGCATCGATACTTTCTGTTCCTCCGGACCCGGGGGACAATCGGTGAATACGACATACTCTGCCGTGCGTATCACGCATATTCCCACGAACACGGTGGTGAGCTGCCAGGATGAAAAATCGCAGATCAAGAATCGCGAGAAGGGCATGCGCGTGCTGCGCGCCCGGCTGTATGAAATCGAAATGGAGAAACAGCAGGAGGCTTTGGCGAAGGAACGGCGTGCCATGGTGAAGTCCGGCGACCGCAGCGAGAAGATTCGTACTTACAATTTTCCGCAGAATCGCGTCACCGATCACCGCATCGGTTTTACTATGCATCAGCTCGAAGCGGTGATGGACGGAAAACTTCAGCCGCTTATCGAGGCGCTGACTACGCACTATCAGGCCGAGAAACTGAAGCAGGAAACTGTGGACGTCGTTTAGGGGCGAGGGCAACTAAACGAGTGGCCTTTCAAAACAAAATACGATGGCAGATCTACTTCCTACGCTCCATTCGGTTCTAATCGAACGCCATAACCTCAACGCAGCTCGCGTTCGCGAATTGGCCGGGCCGCTCTCCGAAGAGCAGTTCTGGCGGAAACCTTTTCCGTTCGGCAACAGCTTTGGCCATCTCGTTTTACACCTGACTGGAAACCTGAATTACTACGTCGGCGCGCAGATCGCAAACACCGGCTACGTCCGCGACCGTCCCCGGGAATTCAATGATCCGAATCCGCCATCGAAGGAAGAAACGCTCAGGCGCTTTGATGAGACGATAGCCATGGTTGTGCAAACGATCGGCGGCCAGTCCGCGGAAGACTGGGCGAAAGAATACTCGGGAACCGGCACGGATGCTAAAAACCGCCTCGCCATGGTCTTGCAATGCGCTGCCCACATGCAGCACCACATCGGCCAGATGATTTACTTGGCCTACGAATGGCGCCAAAAAGGCGCCTCAGGCTAAGCCCTGCCGGTTTTCACGTCGCGACGGGAACGTTACCACCAGGCAACCACCTGCAATCGATCCAGCACCCAAGGTGCCGTATGCAAAAGCAAAAATCTCGCTCACTGCTGGCGCTGGCCGGTTTCGGACTGGCGACTGCCGGCGCTGCATGGTATGGCGCCCGCTATAGTCGCAATGGCAGCCGGGACACGTGGTACCGGAATCTCAACAAACCTGGCTTCACGCCTCC
>Ga0116125_1000202_pt1 | contig 27292 bp, 25 predicted proteins | sample June2015DPH_16_1_2_FD_89729 | JGI IMG/M metagenome (GOLD analysis project Ga0116125, IMG submission 89729) | Peatland microbial communities from SPRUCE experiment site at the Marcell Experimental Forest, Minnesota, USA - June2015DPH_16_10 | ecosystem: Environmental > Terrestrial > Soil >...
CCCCACGTTCGAGGCTCTCAAGTGGGTCCCCAATGGCGCCATCGTGACAGCGCTCGAATCCGGATCGACGAAAGCGCAAGGATCAACGCTGAGCGCCGCCGAGCGCCAGGCTATTGCCGATTATTTGGCACCCCGGGCCGCCGCTTCCGTCGAACCCGCGCACACCAATTTCTGCGAACCCGGCGCGGCGCCGCTATCCAATCTCAACGGCTGGAATGGATGGGGCGTGGATCTGGTGAACAGCCGGATGCAATCCGACGATGCGGCTGGAATTCGCGCCGGGGATGTTCCGAAGCTGAAGGTCAAATGGGCGTTTGGATTTCCGTCTGTAAGCACCGTCTTCGGTCAGCCGGCTGTTGTTGGCGGTAGAATTTTCGCCGGCAGCAACAATGGCACCGTCTATTCGTTGGATGCGCGCACCGGCTGCGTTTATTGGACGTTCAAAGCGTCCAGCCAGGTGCGTTCTCCCATCACCGTGGCTCCTTTCGGCCCGGGCCAATACGCAATTTATTTTGGTGATGGGCAGGCCAACGTTTACGCGGTGAATGCGCAAACCGGTGAGCAATTATGGAAAACCAAAATTGAGGACCACAAACTGGCCGGCATCACCGGCGGTCCCAAAGTGTATGAGGGCCGCGTGTATGTGGGAGTGCGTTCCGGAGCTGAGGAAATGCTGGCGGCCAACGCGGTGTATAAGTGCTGCACCTTTCGTGGGAGCCTGGCCGCCCTCAATGCCGCAACCGGAAAACAAATTTGGAAAACCTACACCATTCCCGATCCGCCGTCCGTGACCAAGAAGAATTCGGCCGGCACGGACATGTATGGACCCTCGGGCGCCGCCATATGGTCGTCCCCCACAATCGATGTAAAACGCAAAGCTGTGTACGTAGGCACGGGAAACAATTATTCCGATCCGCCCACTCGCTACGGGGATGCGGTGCTGGCCTTCGATTTGGAAACCGGCAGCATGCGCTGGTCGAAGCAGATGAATTCGGATGTTTGGAATTTTGGTTGTTCGCAGCCCAGCCGGGTGAACTGCCCGGAAACTCCGGACCGTGATACCGATATCGGCGCCTCGCCCATCCTGCGCTCGCTTCCGAGCGGCAAGGACGTCCTGCTGATCGGCCAGAAGTCGGGCTTTGTATACGGCATCGATCCGGATCAGCGCGGCGAAATTGTGTGGAAGCTGCAAATCGGAAAGGGCAGCGCGCTGGGCGGAATTATGTGGGGTATGGCCGCTGATGCCGAGAAAGTTTATGTGCCGTTGTCCGACATCATGCCAGGACCAGGCGGCGGCCTGTTCGCGCTGAAAATCGCAACAGGCGAAAAAGCTTGGTACGCGCCACCGGCCGAGCCGGCTTGCAAGGGGAAGCAAGGCTGCAGCCCGGCGCAGATGGCTCCCGCAACACTCATCGCAGGCGTAGTCTTTTCAGGCTCCATGGATGGCCATTTGCGCGCTTATTCCACCACCGACGGCAGCGTGCTCTGGGATCTGGACACCCTCCACGATTTCGAAACCGTCAACGGTGTGAAAGCGCACGGCGGATCGATGAGCGCAGCGGGCCCAACAATTGCCGGAGGGATGATGTTCGTCAACTCCGGTTACGGGCAACTCGGCGGAATGGGCGGAAATGTTTTACTGGCGCTGACGGTGGACGGCAAGTAGTGTATGAACGCAATTTGGGTATTTGACTACTCTTGATGCACTTCGACGTTGCAGTAGCCGGAGCTGGGCCAGCGGGATTATCGGCTGCCTATGCTGCCGCATCAATTGGACGTTCGGTCCTGGTAGTTGAGCAAAACAACGAGATTGGTTCTCCGACTCGAACGAGCGGCGGAAGCTTCATCAACGATTTGACCGAACTGGGAATACCGCAAGAGCTCCTTCATCCGGTACACCGCTTGAGATTCCTTTCACTCCACCGCTCGGCTGAGTTCGAATATCCGGAACCAATCCTGTGTGTCATGGATGTGCGGGGCGTGTACCAGCATCTCGCGGTGACTGCCGCACAGGCGGGAGCTACCATATGGCCCGCGTCAAAGGCGTTGGACGTAATAAAGGACGGCTCCAACATCGTTGGCGTGCGAGTGGAGACTCGAACCAAGGCGATTGTTGATATCGGTGCCCGCGTAGTAATTGATGCAACAGGCTACAGGGGGCAACTCCTACGGCAGGCAGGCCTCAGCCCTCGCTTCCAACGCTTCGGCGTTGGTGCGGAGTACGATATGTATGCGCCACATTGCAGTCAGGATGAGGCGGTCTTGGTGGTTGGTAGTGAGTTTGCCCCTTCAGGCTACGCATGGGTGGCCCCCTGGGGGAGGCACCGTGTTAGGGTAGGCGTCGGCGTTATCCATCCGGACCACGACGCCGATCCCGCTGATCGCCTTGCGTCGTTTGTCGCTGGAGCATCAAAGCTCGGCGTGAATCTTGAAGGCGCTCAGCCTATCGAGTACCATTTCGGACTGATCCCGTCAGACATGGGAGAGACGTTCGTCGGAGATGGGATCCTCGCCACGGGGGATGCCGCCGGCCACGCTTCGACTCTTGTAGGCGAGGGGATACGTTGGGCTATTAAGGCCGGGCGCATGGCGGGGACCGTTGCTGCCAATGCCATCGAGCGTGATGACGTTTCCGCGGCGTTCCTGAGCCAATTCCAGTCTGAATGGCTGCGTCGATATGGCCGCAACTTGAGAATTGCCAACATGCTCAACCGCAAGATCTCGAGATGGGACGATAAGACGTGGGACGAGAGGACAGAGCTTCTGGGTTTGCTTTCGCCCGACGAATTCGGACGTGGACTGCAAACTGAATTCTCCGTTAGCTGGGCTCTAGGTATTGCGTGGGCCCATCCTCGTTTGGTGAAAGCGGGATTTGATAAGGTCTTGGGGAAACTTGGTATTGGCTAGACCTCCGGAGTCGGGCTCGCCGCCCACCACGATGACGTCGTAGGTCGCTTCGCTGGATGCGGTGGGCCGCCGGCCGGATGAGCCAAAATGTGCTTCACTTCCTCGAGAGCGCGAATGACCGGCGAGAAGATTGCCAGAGCAAGGGTTCAGAGGACCAAGAAGAAGCCCCATTGGAGCAAGACAAAGTATGTGAGCACCAATATCGCGAGGCTAGCCAACCCAGCATACATAAGAGCCAGGCGAGGCGCCCAGAAAAAAAGATGGCTCTGAGCAGGAATCTGACAGGGCCCGCGCGGGCGTGAGTTTTGCCGGAGCCGGCGTTTCGGTAGACTGGCGGGGTGAGGCGAGATGACTGGAGCAAAATCCTCCGTTGGCCGGGCTAGGTTTACCGGGATGAGATAACAAAGCGGTGGATGAAGTGCGGCGTGCGGAATTCTTCGCAAGGGTGCCCGGATGCGCGGCGTGGTGAAAGGAAAACGCTGGCTGCTGCTCACCGGCTGGGTGCATCTGACGATGGACAAACGACAGCAACTCAACCATCTTTTCGCGATGAATCGAAGGCTCATGAAGGCCTATCTCCTCAAAGAAAGTCTGGAACGGCTATGGACTTACACCTACGAGGGCGCGATGCTGCGCTATCTCAAGAGCTGGACGTTGCAACTTCGCTGGCAGCGGCTCCCCGCCTTCGAGAAGCTGGCGCACATGTTGATCGATCACCTGGACGGCATCCTGAACCATTGCCGCGTCAAGGTACGCTTTGGGGCCGTGGAAGCGATCAACGGCAACATCAAGGCCCTGCTGAGAAGAGGCCGAGGCTACAAGAATCTACGCTATCTGCTCCTCAAGACTCAGCGTATGGCCGGCACCAAGACCGAATTTGTTGTTTTCAGGAAAGCCGCGTGAGATGGGCCTCTTGTCTAATTCCTGCTCAGAGCCGATTTTCTCAACAGAGGGATCAACAGCAGCCCCGCCATCACCGCGCATACCGCCGAAGTTTCCCAAGCCAGATGCGTGATGGCCCTCCGGGTGGTGTGTTCATCGAGCCAGATTTGCCAGGCATCCGGAAGGCGCGAACTGCCGGCGAATGCCAGGAGAATCAGAAGGAAGGCGAACCGCAGAATCGTTTTTACGATGCGGGCGGAGAATGTTCGAGCCAGTAGCGCACCCAAAGTCCCTACCGCCGTGCAGGCCGCCAAGCTGCATACAATGACGGCTGCGAAAAGCTGTCCCGCTGGCGCGATAAGTGTCCCGTGCCAGTAAGACAGGTTGAGCGTGGCCAGTGCGGTGAGTAGCACCAGCACCGTAATTCCCCATCCGAAGCCGATTAGTACCATTAGCCGGCTCAGGATGGCGCCTGGGGATGCCAGATCCCGCTCCCCAGCGAAGGATTCCGCACTGGCTGGCGCCACGAAAAGAACAGCCAGCAGCCCATAGGCGGCCAGCATTCTGGGGTCGAGAAAGGTAAAACCTTTATACCAGGGAACCAGTATTCCGAACGCCAACACCGTGAAAAGTATGATCAGGGCCTGCTTAGCCATCGGTCGCCGAACCAGTATACCTTGCTGGTAGTGGTACGCTGACAGTACGGGGTTGCTGAGGCAACCTTATTGCATGTAGGGCAATTTTGTAACCGGCGCTGTCATAATCCTTACCGTTTGGTTGGTCGATAAATAAGTGTATGTTCGACAGGCGTGTGGAACCCCGGATGTTATGCGCGGACATGGTGGATGTCCAGTGGAAGGACAAGACCGGTCGAATCCGCAAGGGCGTCGCGAACCTGGAGGATATCTCGTTGTCGGGCGCCTGTCTTCAGTTCGATCAACCCATCCCTTTGCAGACCGACTTGCGGATCAATTATCCCAAGGGCGAGTTGCTCGGCAAAGTGCGGTATTGCGTGTATCGGGAGATTGGTTATTTTCTCGGGATCGAGTTTGAACCAGGCTGCCGCTGGTCGGAGCAGCAGTTCAAGCCGCAGCACATGTTAGACCCGCGGCGCTTGGTTCTCCGCACCGTGAATCGGATATCGAAGCTAGCCAACTGAGATCGCACCCGCCCGATATAATTCAATTTGCCTCCCGCTTCCACGCGCGCCCGTGTCCAGGGCATTTTTGTCGCCGCTATCACGCCGCGCCGTCACCTAGAGTATTCCATCGATCTGGGCGCCACGCTTGAATTGATCGACTTTCTGTGTGAAAACGGCGTCGACGGCATCGCCCTGCTCGGTTCCACTGGCGAGTTCGTACACTTTGCGCTGGACGACCGGCGCCACATGGTGAACTTCGCGGCCAAACGCAGCCGCGTCCCGTTACTGGTGAACGTCTCACACTCCACGCTGGATGGCGCCGTTGAACTGGCGCGAGAAGCCACCGGCGCGGGCGTGGCGGGCGTGCTGCTGATGCCGCCGCACTACTTCCGATACAGCCAGGAGGAGATTCGGAGCTTTTATCTCGCGTACGCCGACGCCATCGATGGCATCATTCCAACTTATCTGTACAACATCCCGGCTTTCACCAGCGAGATTGCGAGTTCCACCGCTGCTGAACTGCTCGCCAGTGGACGGTTTTGTGGAATCAAAGATTCGAGTGGAAGCTTGGATTATTTTCACGCGCTCCAAGAACAATCCGCCGGCAAGCCGTTCACGTTCCTGGCCGGCCAGGAACGCATCTTCGTCCAGCAAAGGCGCACCGGGGCGCATGGCGCGGTGTCCGGTGTGGCTTCCGCGCTACCCGAGCTCATGGTGGCCCTGGACCATGCCATCGCGGCTGGAACGCCAGAACGCATCGAGCGATTGGATGCTCGGTTGATGGAGTTTCTAGTCTGGTCTGACCAGATTCCGTGGCCCACGGCTGCAAAAGAGGCGCTCAAACAACGTAAGCTCAAGAGCGGAGCGTTGGCTACGCCGCTGAGTCCGCAAGGCGAGCGCAAGCTGGCGGAATTTGCGGAATGGTTTCGAGGCTGGCTACCGGCGGTATTGCGTGAATGCAGGGAGACCAAATGACCAACGACGAATTTCGACGCTACGGTCACCAGGTAGTGGATTGGATGGCGGATTATCTCGAAAATATCCGGGAGTATCCGGTGTTGTCCTCCATCCAGCCGGGCGACCTGGTGGATCGGCTGCCCGCCGCAGCTCCCGAGCGCGGCGAGCCCATGGATGCGATTCTCGAAGACTTCGAACAATCCATCGTACCCGCGCTGACGCACTGGAACCATCCGCGGTTCCTGGCATACTTCGCCGTCTCCGGCTCTCCGCCGGGTATTCTCGGCGAGATGTTGATGGCGGCGCTTAACGTCAACGGAATGCTTTGGAAAAGTTGCCCTGCGGCGACTGAGCTCGAGCAAGTGACGCTCAGTTGGCTGCGGCAATGGATGGGCCTGCCGCAGGAATTCTTCGGCATTATCTACGACACTGCCTCCATTGCCAGCATGCACGCCATCGCCGCGGCACGCGAAATGGCGGATCCGGAAGTGCGAACGCGCGGCAATACTGGACGCCTGGTGATGTACACGTCCGAGCAGTCTCATTCTTCTATCGAGAAAGGCGGCATTACGCTCGGCATCGGCCAAAACAATATCCGCCAGATCCCCGTAGACGAGAGTTTTCGGATGCGAGTAGACATTTTGCGGGAGCGTATGGAGGCCGACCGCCAGGCCAGCCTGTCGCCGTTCCTGGTGGTCGCAACAGTGGGGACCACGTCTACCTCGAGCATCGATCCGGTGCCCGCAATCGCGGATGTCGCCGAAGAATACGGAGCCTGGCTGCATGTGGACGCGGCCTACGGTGGCGCGGCCGCCGTGGTGCCGGAGCTGCGCGGCGTCCTCAATGGCGCCGAGCGCGCTCACTCTCTGGTGGTTAATCCACACAAATGGTTATTCACCCCGATAGACTGCAGTGTTTTCTACACCACACGCCCCGAGATCCTGCGCCGGGCATTTTCTTTGGTGCCGGAATACTTGAAGACCGGTGAGAATCCGCGCGCCATCAATTTAATGGATTACGGTGTCCAGCTCGGCCGGCGATTCCGGGCCTTGAAGTTGTGGTTCGTGATGCGGAATCTGGGGCATGATGGAATTTGCGCGATCATTCGGTCGCACATCGGGTACGCGCAGAAGCTGGCCGCTCTCATCCGCTCGCACCGGGATTTCGAAGTGGCCGCGCCCACGCCGTTCTCTTTGATCTGTTTCCGCTATCGCGGTTCGGATGACGACAATCGCGCGTTGCTCGAAAAGGTGAACGCATCGGGAAAAGCGTTCCTCTCGCACACGGTTCTGAACGGCCGGTTCGTTATCAGGCTGGCGATCGGCAATATTGCGACGCAATGGCAGGATCTGGAAGAGGTCTGGGATCTGGTGAAGCAGACGGCCGCGCGTGAGCAAGGGGACGACGCCGGTTTGCCGCAGGCGGTGAACTAACGAGCCACCGTACGCTGCGCCAGGAATTCATCCACGGTCGCTAGAAGGTGCGAAGGGTGAACCGGCTTCGATATGTAGCCATTCATGCCTGCTTCCAGGCACCGCTCCTTGTCACCGGTCATGGCGTGTGCGGTCATAGCCACTATCGGCAGAGCCTTCCATCGCTGGTCCTTGCGGATCAGACGCGTGGCCTCCAAGCCGTCTAATCCGGGCATCTGGACATCCATCAGGATCAGGTCAAAATCGCCGCCCAATTCCAGCTTGGTGAGCGCTTCTCTACCGTCATTGGCCAGCTCAATAACAAAGCCACGCTTGCGCAGGACAGCAGTCACCACTTTTTGATTTACCTGGTTATCCTCCACCACCAGCAGGCGGACAGGTCCCGATACGGCGTTGGACGATGGCGCTTGCGCCGGTTCTGGATTGGAAGCAACTGCACCACAAGGCAGCGTAACAATGAAACTGGACCCGCAGCCCAACTCGCTCTCCACGTGGATCTCGCCGCCATGCAGCTCCACCAGTTTCCGCGCGATCTCAAGAGGGAGCCCGGCCCCCCCATCGGCCCCGTTGAGTTTGTCAAAAGCGGGCAGAAGGCGGTCGGCTGGAATGCCGGTTCCGGTGTCGCGAACGGCGATCCGCATCAGAAATTCGTTCGAACCGGAAAAGTGACCGTCAATCCGCACCCCAACCGAGCCGCGTTCGGTGGATTTGACAGCATTGCCGATCAGATTCGATAGGATCTGGCGTATTCGCGGCCCATCGCCTGTAACCTGCGCCGGCACTTCCGCAGCCACTTCCAACCCCAGCTGGATGCCATTGCGCGCAGATTTTTTGATCTGTTGCGCGTTCACGCATTCCTGGGCGGCGGCGCGTACGTCGAACGGCGCCTTCTCCAACGTCAGTTTGCCGGACTCGATCTTCGACAGATCCAGAAAGTCGTTCAGCGACGAGAGCAGTGAGAACGCGCAGCGCTGCGCGGTCTGAAGCTCATCCAGTTGCTCGGGAGGCAGATGCTTTCCGAGTGCCATATCCAGCATGCCGATGATCCCATTCATCGGCGTCCGCAGCTCCTGCGACACATTGGCGAGAAATTCGGTCTTGGCTTGATTGGCCGCCTGGGCTTGCCGGGTGGCTTCCTCCAGTTGCTCGGTGCGTTCCTTGATGCGCCGCTCCAGCAGTTCCTGATGCTCGCGAATTTCTTTGCGGGAAGCGGTCAGCGCCTCGATCATCCCATTGAAGCTTTCGCCCAGGAACTCGATTTCGTCGCCCGTGCGGCTCACTTGGATCGGCTCCAGACACCCGATCCTTACCGACGCGATACCTGCCTGCAGAAGTTTTAGAGGGCGCGCCAGCAGCCGGATGGTGAACCGCGAAATGGCGCCGGAAACCAGGGTCACTACGACGCATAACAACAGCCCTTTGCCGACGTCGAAATTGTCCTGCCGCAGGTTGTATGCAAGCAGCGTCACAACCACCCAAAAGACGAGCGTCGCTGTAAATATCGAGAATTTCGAGGCTAACGAGCGCAACACTCCCGGGCGTGCGTCGCCCCGGCCGTCTTTCGACGCCACTGGCATATCCGTCCATCGGCTAAAGCCCCCCCTTCGGACATAAGGGCTTCACCTTAGACGGAAGTCCCCTCACTCACGTGCGGGGCTACGATGCAACAAGTCGAACGTTAACCATGATTGCGGGGCGACCACACAACGGGTCAAATGTTGACCGTCGTTGCCGGGGGCGATCATGGCAGCCCCGCGCGTAAGCAAGGGGACAACCAGAAACCAGAAACAAGAAACCAGAAACCAGAAACCGTGGAATGTTATTCTTGGACCGAATGAGCCGACTCAGGTCCACCCTCTGCGGCGTGGACCTTCAGAATCCAGTAATCGCCGCGTCGGGGACCTACGCGTACGGAATCGAATTCGAAAAGGTCGCCGACCTGAACGCGATCGGCGGCATCGTAGTCAAAGGGCTTTCGCGCGAGCCGATTCAGGGTAATCCGCCGCCTCGGCTGTATGAATCCGAAGGCGGCATGATCAATTCCATCGGGCTGCAGAACATCGGCGCGCGCGCGTTCGTTCGAGAAAAGCTGCCCGCGCTATGCCGTTTCCGGACTGCCATCTTCGCCAACGTCTTCGGATACTCGACAGAAGATTATGCGGAGGTGATTAAGATCTTGGATGATGCCGAGGGGCTGGCTGGGTATGAGCTGAACGTATCGTGTCCCAACACCAAGCGCGGAGGCATCCACTTTTCGAGCGATCCCACGCTGATTAGCGAGCTAGTGAGCTTGGTCCGTCCGCTGACGCATCGGCCTTTGATTGTGAAGCTCTCGCCGAACGTAGCCCGGATTGAGCCGCTCGCCGAAGCGGCTGAACAAGCCGGAGCGGACGCCATCAGCCTGGTGAATACTTTTGTCTCTTTGGCCATCGATGCTCACACGCGGCGCCCTCACATCGGCGCTGGCTTTGGAGGACTTTCAGGTCCGGCCATTAAGCCCATCGCGCTACGGCTGGTATTCCAAGCCTCGCAGGCGGTGAAAATTCCCGTGATCGGCTTGGGCGGAATCCGCACGGGCGAGGATGCAGCCGAGTTTTTGATCGCGGGAGCCTCCGCGGTGCAGGTGGGCACGGCGAATTTCTGGGATCCCGGGTCCCCCGCACGCATCGCGCGCGAGCTGGATGATTATTTGAAAAAAGAGAAAGTCAACAACGTGAAAGAACTGGTGGGAACTTTAAAATTATGCGAAAAATAGTTTCGACGGAGCACGCACCTAAAGCCATTGGCCCTTATTCGCAAGCCGTGATCTCGAACGGCGTCGCGTATCTGAGCGGCCAGATTCCGAACGACCCTGTCACCGGCCAGCTGGTGGAAGGCGATATCGCCGCTCAGACGGAGCGTGTGCTCCAAAACCTGAAAGCAGTGCTGGAGGCCTGCGGCGCATCCCTGGAATCCGTCCTCAAGACCACGGTTTTCCTGAAGGACATGGCCGATTTTCCCAAGATGAACGAGGTGTATGGCCGTTACTTCGCCTCGAACCCTCCGGCGCGTTCCACGGTGCAGGCAGCGAGGCTGCCCAGGGATGTGAGCGTCGAAATCGATGCGATCGCTCAGGTTTCGAGCTAGTGGGGCAAGGCCATGCCTTCCCCGATGAACCGAGCAACCGATCAACGGGTGGTCCGAATCAATGAATCACAAGGAAGATGCAGAAAAGTTGCTGAGGCTACGGAGAAACGTTCGCGCAACAGGGCAAGCACGAAACTTGGAGGGGTTTAACCGAAGAACCGAATAACTGAATAACCGATCAACGCGCGGTGCAGCGCGCTCAATGCGCGCTGTACTGCGCCTGGGGCGGCTTCAACCTGATCTCGACAGTCTTCTGCTCCTCATCGACATCGAAGTTGTCGCCGAAGGTCTGATAGTTCTTGGCGTTCACCTGAATCAGAATCGTACCTTGCGGAATAGGCGGAATCTTGGCGATGCCTTCCTGATTCGTGTGCAGATCCCACTCTCTACGTATGCCCTTACCGAGCTTCGCGACGGAGTGTCCCTTAATGAAGCGAACGGTGACACTGGCATCCTCCACCGGTTTCCCGGAATCGTTCTTGACCGCGATGGTCAACGTTGTCATGGGCGGTGGTGCCGCTAAAAGCGGTAGCACAAACGCCAGGCAAAGAATTATTCGCCGCATAGTCTCATGATACTCGTTGGGTGGTGTTGGGTTGTCAGGACGCCTAGGCGATATCCGGAAGCAGAAACTTCCGCGCCTGCCCCGCCGCTCCCGTAACCGCCTCAGCGGCCAGGTATCCGCTGCGCACCGCGCCTTCCATCGTAGCCGGCCAACCGCAGCGCGTCCAATCGCCGGCTAGAAAGAAATTGGGAATCTTGGTCGCACTCGCTGGACGCAGCTGCTCCAGGCCAGGCTTGGCCGAAAATGTCGCCCGCACTTCCTTCACCACGTGCGCCTTCTCGATCTTGGCTTCGGCGGCGCGCGGGAAAAACTCCGCCAGTTCCCGGACGGCCAGCGCGATCACGTCGGCGCGGCTCATGTCCACCAAACTGCGGGACGCGCTCACCACTAACTGCAGATACCGGCCGCCGGATTTGTTGAACATCCACTGAATGGTCCGGTCCAGTAGCGTGGCGTGCGGCAGTTGTGTCAGGCTGCGATCGAACCACAAATGAATTCCCGTGATGGGAGAGTGCTCGAAACTGGTCACGTCCACTCCCAAATCTGGAGCCATGGCAGGCAAGCGCTCGAAAGGCACGGCCGAAATATAGTAATCGGCAGTGCGACGCTCGCCCAGTGCCTCCACGGCTTGAACCGATCCGTTTTCCACCACCACGCGGTCCACTGGCGTCCGCAGATTCAAGCGAACGTTGCCCATGCGCTTCCACGCTTCCGGAGCGTAGAGTTCGCCCAGTGGCACAGCCGGGATGCCCATCTGATACGAATTCGAGGCGGCCAGAAAACCCAGCCAAAAAACGTGAAATCCATGGCTCGCGGCCATGCGGTCCAACTCTTCGTTTACCGCGCTGACCAATACCTGGCCCCAGAAGCGGCGAATCGCCGTTTCGGTCTGCCGCTTTTCGTGTAGCCAGTCGAGCATGGTGATGCGGTCCAGATCCTGGCGGCGTCCATGCTCGCGCCGCAGGGACATCAATCCACGCGCGATCGAAAGTTTGTCTCCTACGTTCAAGCACGCTAATTTCCGAAAACTTCCCGCGAAGTGAAACGGCGCCGGCAGCCGTCCAGCCGACAGCACGGATGTCTGGCCGCCAGGCTCTATGAAGTAGAATTTCTTGTGGAAATGGATTCTGTCCACTACGCCTAGGCGCTTGTAGAAATCCATGATATTGACGCAGCAGCGCAGCAGCAGGTGCTGGCAGTTGTCGATAATCTCGGAGCCGTCGCCAGGGAGTGGGTAGGACGTCGCGCGTCCACCCAGGAATCCACGAGCTTCAAAAAGATCTACTTGAAAACCGGCATCGCCTAGCGCGCCGGCTGTCGCCAGTCCGGCCAAGCCACCGCCAATCACGATTGCGCTGGGCATGGACAGATCAGCCCGCCAGGCGAGGATGGGGCGAGCTCGCGATCAACGGACCGGGACTCGCGCGCGGAGCCCTCCGCCGCCACCGCTGTTTATCAGCAGGATTGCGATGGATAGGACAACCACCAGAAATATAATGTCCGAGAGATCAAATTGCATCGGGCGTTTCTCTTATGCCGTATTGATTGTACTAGCGTACCACAACGCCTTTCAGAACTTGCGCCACCACATTTTCCATCAATCTTAGCCCACAGTTGAAATCCAGCGTCAGGATGGACTCGGGATGGAATTGCACGCCCTCAATCGGCAGCTCGCGGTGGCGAACGCCCATGATGACGCCGTCTTCCGATTCGGCCGTTACTTCAAGACAAGCCGGAAAGGTCTCTTTTCGCGCGAACAGCGAGTGGTAACGGCCAACCTTGAATCGCTCGGGCAGCCCCTCAAAAACGCCCTTATTTTGATGGATCACCAGCGATGGCTTGCCGTGCATGGGATAATCCAGGACGCCCAACTCGCCGCCGAACGCCTCCACAATCCCTTGCAGGCCCAGGCACACGCCGAACACCGGAATGCCTGCGTGCGCGGCGTACTTCACCAGCTCCGGCACGCCGAAATCGGACGGCCGCTTCGGGCCCGGCGAAATCAGGATGAGATGCGGCGCAATCTCCCGAATCAACTCGGGTGGAATTCCGGCGCGGTAAGTAGACACCTCGGCACCCGTCTGCCGGGCATAGTTCGCGAGCGTGTGGATGAAACAGTCGTCGTTATCGATCAACAGCAGCTTGACACCTTGTCCGGGCTTGGATTGCGCGGACTCAGCGGTAGCGCCGGATGAAGCTTTTTCGGCCAGGCAGCGGAAGAAGCCAGTGGCCTTGAGGCGCGTCTCCTCTTCCTCGAGCGCTGGAACGGAATCGTATAAAAGTGTTGCGCCTACGCCATAACGCGCCCTTCCCGCGCGCAGATGGATGGTCCGAATCAGGATGCCGGTGTTGATGTCGCCATTCATCGAAAGCATCCCTACGGCGCCTCCGTACCAGCCCCGGGCGTCTTTTTCCAGATTCTCGATGGCCTGCGCGGCCGCTTTCTTGGGCGCGCCAATCACGGTCACCGCCCACATGTGCGTCAGAAATGCATCGAGTGAATCGAAGCCGGGTTGGAGGGTACCCTCCACGTGGTCGACGGTGTGAAACACACCGGCATAAGACTCGATCAGGCGGCGGCCAATCACTTTCACCGAGCCCGGTATCGAGACGCGCGATTTGTCGTTACGGTCCACATCGCTGCACATGGTCAGCTCGGACTCTTCTTTGGTGGAGTTCAAAAGTTCACGGATGCTGTCGGCATCGCGCAAGGGATCGCCGGTGCGCCGGGCCGTACCAGCAATCGGACAGGTTTCGACGCGCTGGCCCTCTACGCGAACGAACATTTCGGGGGACGCTCCCACCAGTTGTTCGTCTCCGAGCTGCATGAAAAATTCATAGGGACTCGGGCTGGCATGCTGGATACGCTCAAAGAGCTCCGAAGGGCTGCCCGAGAAATTCGCGTGGAAAGTCTGCCGCAGCACCACTTCGTAATAGTCGCCCTGGCGCATTCCCTCCCGAACGGTCTCCACCTTGGCCATGTATTCTTCCGGGATGTGATCGGATGTAATCGCTTCCGCGGGTCGTCGCGCTGCCTTCGGGATAGGGCGGCCCGTGCGTTCCAACCCTGCCGTCGAAAGGCCGCCGCGCGCGAAGTCATAACGGAACCGTTCGATCCGCTCTTTCTTGCGATCCATGTAGTAGATGTCGTCCGAGAGAAACAGGTGCAGGTCCTTGTGGCCCTCTCGAGGCAGCTGCAGCTCGATGGGATCGAACTGGAATAATAGATCGTAACCAAACGCGCCCACCAAGGCGAGCCGCGAATCGTCCGAGTTGCGGAATTCTTCCATCAATGTGCGAAGAATGGAAAACGCCGAGGGTTGCTTGCTGCGTTCCTCTTCGGGAAACAGCGGGGGCAGCGGTTTCAGGCGTCCGTGCAGGCTGGAGCCCTGCAATTCGAACTCTTCCCAATGAGGATGCCCGGCGAGCAAGGGGTGAAGAATCTGATTGACTACTTCGCCGCGCTGATTCAGCGGGCGGAACTCGATCTGGCGGCCGGCCGCGACGATCTCGAGCGGAGGGGCTATAGAAGCGACGTCCCAGCGCGAATACCGTTCCGGGTATTCATAGCCCGAGGAAAGATAGATACCGCGATACCGGTCCAGCTTGTGCAGCAGGCCTTTCAGTCCTTTGTGGAACGGAATTCCGGACTCGGTGCGAGTTACGGTAATTCCGCCAGGTGTGTCGTAACTCAGCTTGGGCATAAAGCAGACCGCGGGAGGTTGATTTCTTAGGATAACAGACGTCCCCTCACTCACGTGCGGGGCTAAAATTCGGCACGGGTCCGATGTTCGCGCGGTTCCGATGCTCGCGCGGTTGGGTGTTCCGGAATGTAGCCCCGCGCGTCAGCAAGGGGACCGTTCCATCACTGCGTAGGCGGACTCACCCGGCTGGGCCCAAGATGACTCTCATCCTGCGCCGCATCCGGCGCCGCTTCACAACCAGCCGGTTTTGGCAATTGCGAGCCTCCGCGCAACTGATCTAGCCGGATCGTTACCAATTCCCAACGGTAGTGCTTTTTGGCGAGCTTACAGATTTCCAATTCGCCGCAGCGTGAAGACTTCCTGCGCACGCTGGGATCGTGATTTGCGGCCTCTGGCCAAAGCTGACCGGCGTTATCGGCATCGCAAGCGGGTTTTAGATCGTCAGAGGCGAGGCATAAGACAGTCGCAGAGGCAACCATTAGGACAATGGCCCGGATTCGGATAAGCATCGTTACGTTGTAGTCTACGAGAACGGACGAGCGTCCACAAGAACGGAAGAGCCAATTGTGGCGTGAGAAGTACTGGTAGGGCTAATCTGAACGGGAGTAGTGCGAGCTTAAAATGTCACGGTTAAACGGCTACCGCGCTCCAGGCGATTAACTCGCTGGCGATGCGATTGAGCGGCAAGATCTGATCTACCGCGCCCATCCGGATGGCCTCGCGCGGCATTCCAAACACGATGCAACTGGCTTCATCCTGCGCGATGGTCTTCGCGCCGGCGCGCTTCATTTTGAGCATTCCCTGGGCCCCGTCCGCGCCCATCCCAGTCAGCAGCGCGCCGATGGCGTCCCGGCCGGCGGCCGTCGCGACCGATTCGAACAATACATCCACGGCGGGGCGCTGGTAGCACACACGCGGTCCGTCCTGAACGGAAACGCGATACTCGCCGCCGCGCTTCGCGAGCGTCATATGAAAGTTGCCCGGAGCCACCAGCGCGAGGCCGGGCGTGAGCCGGTCTCCATCGACGGCTTCTTTCACCTGTATCCGGCACAGGTCGTTCAGGCGATTGGCAAAGGCGGTGGAAAAAACCGGCGGAATGTGCTGCACTACCACAATTCCGGGGCTCGACGCCGGTATTCCCATGAGTACCTCGCGGATGGCTTCCGTGCCGCCCGTGGAGGCGCCGATGGCAATGACGGCGGACGGGTTTCCCGGAGGCAAGCTGATCGGAGGCGGCCGCGCCACGGCGGCTGCTACTACTGGACCTTGTGCCGGCGCCCGTTGCAGCCGGGCGTGGGCCGCGGCGCGCACCTTGTGCGGCAGATCGTGCTGCAGCTCGCCCACCGAGTAAGGTCCGCCGGGCTTGGCCAAAACGTCGACCGCGCCATGCTGCAGTGCTTCCAGCGCGATCTTGCTGGAAGCCTGACCGAGCGAGCTGATAATTATCACCGGCATTGGGTGGAACTTCATCAGCTTCTTGAGAAATGTGATGCCATCCATGCGGGGCATCTCAATGTCCAAGGTCAGTACGTCAGGCCGGAGGCTCAGGATCTTGTCGCGGGCAACGTAGGGATCGGGCGCGGTACCCACTACCTCTATGTCGGTCTCGGCAGCCAGCGCTTCACCCAGGAGTTTGCGCACAATGGCGGAGTCGTCGACGATAAGCACTTTTATTTTTCGTTCCACGACTTTTTGTTCCACAGCCGTTCGCCTCGCCTTATGCGGATCCATCCCCACTACTGACGCCAATGGAAACAGCCACCATGCCGTCCGGCAAGGTGAAACAACAATGCATGGCCCCCAGAAAGGCGTGCTCGGCAACCGCCAATTCCGGAGTGTCGAGTGACAGGCTGGATTCCGGCCACAGCTTGCTCATCAACGCGCCACAAAGAATGTTGGCCAGCTCCAGGATTACCTCGCCGGGTTGCGTCGGGGTCATCTCCTCCGGATCCAGTCCCAGAAAGCCCGATGCGATCGTTCGCGCGGTGTCCGGGGAAACACTCAGCAGAAACTCACCACGATGTGACCCCTCGAAACTGACATGCACCGAGACCGCTGTAGCCAGCCAGGCATGGCCGCATTTGGTGGGCACCGCCTCTTCGAAGAACATCGTCTCCAACACTTCGGCCGCCACGCGAACTACGATCGCGCCGAATCCGGCTACTTCATCCGTCCGGGGACCTGATTGAAGTTGTTCAGGCATTTTTTTCTCCCAGCACCCGCTCCAGCTCCTCGCGCAATGCTTCGGGTGAAAATGGCTTGGTCATGTAACCTTGTGCTCCGAGCGAGAGCATTTTGAGAATCCGCGCTTTGGTGGCGTCGGTGGAGATCACGAGTGTAGGCACGGAGCGGAGCCGCGCATCCGTCTCCAGCCTCCGCAGCAACTCCTCGCCGTTCATTTTGGGCATGTTGATGTCGGTCAGAATTACATCCACGGAATGCCCTTCTAGCCCGGCTAGCGCTTCTTCGCCGTTGGCGGCTTCTAGACACTCGCTCACTTCAAATCCCGATAAGGTCAAGACCCGCCGGATGAAGCCGCGCATCACCGCCGAGTCGTCTACGATCATCACAGAGATCGGCATGCCCTTAAACCCCTTCCATCGCTTTCTTCGGCGAATGGTTGTGCATCAACTCTTTTTCGACTCCGCCGGCTTCTCGAATCCACATCCGCCCGGTGGCCAGGTCCAGGCGAGTGGTGCGCGAGACCTCGCCTCCCACCGCTTCAGCGGAAATCAGGACTCCGGCTTTCCAAAGAATCTTGCGCGCCGCTAAATAGTTCCGCTTGCCGATCTGGAAAACCCCCTCGCTGTCCAGCACCGCCGCGCCCCCGGCTAGCCGCACCACCATTCTCTTCGGGTGGGCCCCGCTGGCCGTTACCGCCTGGAGTAACGCTTTGATGCCGGTGTCGGCGAACATGAAGGGGTTCTGCTGAGCTTTCTGGGCATCCAAGGCCGACTCCGGCAGCATGTAGTGCAGCAGACCGCCGACCTTCGTGGCCGGATCGTACAGCACTACCGCGATGCACGACCCCAATGCATAGGTCACCAATGTCGAGTCCAGATCGTTGCTCACCTTGCAGTCGGAAATTCCCACTACCAGCGACTTCATGCCCGCACCCGCAATCCTCGTCCGGACGATTCCTTCCGGTAAGTGGCCGGCCGCACATATTTCAGGTCATGCTCCACCCCTGTGAGCGACTCCGAGTGCCCCACAAATAGGTACCCTCCCGGCTCCAGGCAGGCGCTCAAGCGCTGCACAATATCCTGCTGTGTTGCTTTATCGAAATACATCATGACGTTTCTGCAGAAGATCACATGAAAGAGGCGGCGGTGAGGAAAAGGTTGGATCAGGTTGAGCCGCTCGAAAGAGATCTTGCCAACGATCTCCGGCTTTAGCTTGAAGAGCCCCTTACACTCGCCGTCTCCCCGCAGAAGATAGGCTTTCCGCCAGGCGTCCGGCAGATCCTTGAAGCGCTCCGCTTCGTAGACGGCGCGTTTTGCGATTCCAAGCACGCGCGTCGAGATGTCTGTGGCCAGTATCCGGAAGTCGCGCCGCTTCCCGTCCGCCCGGGCCAGAGTGTCCGAGAGGCACATGGCGATGGTGTACGGTTCCTCGCCGCTCGAGCTAGCGGCGCACCAGATCTCGAACGTTCGAATGTCCCGAAATTCCTCTACCGCTGCCCGGCTCAGGAATTCGAAATGCGCCTTCTCGCGCAGAAAACTGGTGTGGTTGGTGGTGAGCGAATCGATTAATCCAATCAGCGCTTCGCCGGTCTTGTCCGCCAGGACGTGGCGATAATACTCGTCAAAGGATTTGAATCCACCCTTGCGAAGCCACTTTCCCAGGCGCGCGGTTACCAGCGCTTCCTTTCCGCCTTTCAGATCCAGGCCGAACCGCTCATGGGCCAACTGGCTGATCAGCCGGAACTCACTGGTCTTCAGCGTTAGGCCTGCGCCATCGGAATAAGTCGTCTCACTCACTGTTGCGCGCTCCAAACAGACCCTCCAGATCAAGGATCAAGCCCACCCGCCCGTCTCCGAGGATCGCTCCGCCCGCCACGCCAGCGATGTTGGCCATGGTCTCGCCCAGACTCTTGATCACTACTTCCTGCTTCCCGATCAGTTCATCCACCATCAAACAAAAATGTCTACCGCCGCTCTCGGAGACAATCAGCAGGCTGTCCCAGGGATTTTCAAAGCGTGGCTTCACTCCGAATCGCTGATGCAGGCGCACTAACGGGAGCAGCGAGCCCCGCACCATGGCCATCTCCTGGCGGCCTTGCAATGTGGAGATGGATTCCTCCGGCGGCTTCAGCATTTCGCGGACCGCGAAGATGGGGACGATATATCTCTGGCCGCCGACCCCCACCACCAACCCATCGATGATGGCGAGTGTCAGCGGCAGCTTCAACAGGAACGTGGTCCCTTCGCCCGGCCGCGACATCACGTCGATCCGTCCACGCAGCTTCAGAACGCTCTTCCGGACCACATCCATCCCTACACCCCGGCCCGAAACGTCGGTTATCTGATCGGCAGTAGAAAAACCCGGGTGAAAGATCAGATTGAATATCTCGTTTTCCGAAGGCTGAGCGTCCGCGCTCACTAAACCTTTCTCGATCGCCTTGCGGAGGATCTTGGTCTGGTTCAAACCGCGTCCGTCGTCAGAAACTTGAATCACGATTTGCCCGGCCTGGTGGCCAGCCTTCAGGGTCACCCGCGCCGTCGGTGACTTACCGTTTCTCGTGCGCTCGTCCGGCGTCTCAATGCCGTGATCCACCGAATTGCGCACCATGTGCATCAGCGGATCCGCCAGATCCTCGACAATGTTGCGGTCCAGCTCCGTGTCTTCGCCGAATAATTCCAGGTCCACTTGCTTGGAGGCTTTCCGCGATAGATCACGCACCAGGCGGGCGGTTTTCTGGAACAGTTGGCCCACCGGAATCATGCGCATGGACATGGCCGTGCGCTGTACTTCATCGGTGATTCGGGCGAGTTGCGAAAGATTGCGCCCCAGCCGCGGCTTCACTCCGATGGCCAGGTCCGGATCGTGCCGCACCAGCGATTGCGCGATCACCATTTCACCGACCATGTCCACTAAGTAGTCGAGCTTGGTGGTGTCGACCTTGATGGACCGTGCTCCCGTGGGCCGGGCCGCGCCCGCCCGAGGCCCCTCCGTGCTTTCTGGTGGCGTGCTCGGTTCCACAGATACCTCGGCGGCCTGCGGAGATACCTCGCGCGCCAGTTCCACCAATCCCTCAGTCGCGAATACCACCGGTTCCCGCGGCAGGGGAACCGCATCAACCGGCAATACCGCGGGCGTCTCGGGCAGCGGCGCGGCCTCGGGTGGGGCGCCGGCAGCAGCTGCTTCAGCCTCCGGCGCGCTCAAACTTCGGATAGCAGCGAGCAAAACCACGTTGGGGGCCGGCGAAACCAGCGTCCCCGTCTGCATGCTGGATTCCAGTTCACCCATGCAGCGGGTGAGGTAGTCCTTGCTTTCGAGTATCCGATCGATTACCGCCGGCGTAATGGTCAGTTGCCCGTTGCGAGCCAGATCGAGAACGGTTTCCACTTCATGCGCTACATCCCGCACCGCATCCTGATCCAGAAATCCGGCCATTCCCTTGATGGTATGGAAGCCGCGGAAGATGGCGTGAATCGCCTCCGCATTGTCGGGGTCCTGGTCGAGCGTTAACAATTGCAGTTCGATCGAAGTCAGATGCTCTCGCGACTCCAGAATGAAGTCGTTCAGAAGCTCCGGATCGGCCGCCAGCGGGTTTAGCGAAGCGCTACCCGCGGGCGACGCCCCGCCTGAGGTTTCCTTCTTTTCCGATTCAATCGCCATGCTCAATCACCTATCCCGTTAACCCCCGGAGCCTGTTACGCCCCAGAGCCTGTTACGACCTCGAGGCGCTCTACTTCCTGCGCCGTGAACACCCTGTTGATATCCAGCAGAATTTTTACCTTGCTCTTGATCTTGGCCATCCCCAAAATGTAGGGCGTCTCTACGCCGTTGCCGAAATCGGGCGTGTCTTCAATGTCGGCGGCCTGCAGAGTCAGAACTTCCGACACGCCGTCCACGATGATGCCGATCATCAACTTCTCGGCTCGGCTCTCGATCTGAGCAACAATCTGGGCAACAATCTGGGCAACAATGATGCAGGTGCGCTGCGTGTATTCCAGTTCCGGGAGACCGAACTTCAGGCGCAGATCCACCACGGGAATCACTTTGCCTCGCAGATTGAGCACTCCTTTTACATACGCCGGCGTCTGTGGTACGGCGGTGATCTCCTGGATCCCCATAATTTCGCGCACACGCAAAACCTGGATCGCGAACTCCTCCTTGCCCAGTCCAAAAGTAAGATATTTGCCGCTTCTCTGGTCCTGCTTCTGCGACCCGATACTGGTTGGTGGTGGGGCGGTCAGGGTGTTCATTTTCGTTCTCTCCTGGTGAGGAATGTTCCGGGTTTCTAGACATTCAGCATGTGCGGGACCGGGAAACCCGGTCGAATTTTTTGAGATTCCGCGTCCGGATTCGGAGCAATGCACACCTGCACGCACATCCGTTCGTTGTCCCACTCGAACGGCACCACGGTCCATTCCTGGTTGCGCGCGCTGCGCGTTTGGAAGTTGCGCCCGTATATTACAGTGGGCGTGCTCAGCAACATGCTGCCCAGGCGATTCTCAAGCGCAGTCTTCACGTTGCCGATAATCATATTGGTGACCTCGGCCACCGCGTCCAAAACGTCCTCTGAGATGCCGGGATACTCCGCCATCAACATCTGGCTTGCAATCCGGCAGGCAAGACTAGCCGTGCAGGATACGCTTCCCGTGCCCACCCAGGGCCCGGCCAACCCGATCAGCGACACCACCCCGGAGGCTGGCGCGGCTTCCTGTTTCTCCGTGAAAACTTCCCCTGGCTTTAGTTCCACGCTCAGCATTGTCGAAAACACATCCTGAGTCGCGGTCTTGATCGCATCGCAGAGATCCGCGGATGTGATTACTAGCGCCCCTGCTTGTTCATTGCTCATCGTTTCCTCACGTCCTTACGGCCGGCGTTTAAAACAACCCGGCTAATTTCTCTTTGATCTGATCCGCTGTAAACGGCTTGCGGACATAGCCGGAGGCACCCCGCTCCACCGCTTCCAGCACTTTGGCCTGAGTCCCTTCGGTGCTGACCATTAAAATGGGTAGATCCTTCCAGGCCGGCTCCGCCCGAATCTTGGTCAAAAATTCCAACCCATCCATGTTCGGCATGTTGATATCGGAGAGAACCAGGCCCACGGTCTGCTTCTTCAGCAAGGCCAACCCTTCCACACCGTCACTTGCCTCAAACACGGTGCCGATAGGCACTTGCGCTTGAACTAATACACGCTGCAAAATCTTTCGGATCGCAGCAGAATCATCCACAATCAGCACGTCCACAGTCTGGCATTGCCTCCGTCACTTTCCTTATCGGTCAGAAAACAGGTTCTTTAACCGATGGTTCATCAGTTCTTCAGTTCTTTGGTTCTTCAGTTGTTCGGTTATTCGGTTCTTCCGTTCGGGCACACTACCGCTGGCGGCAGCCAGAGGGTATACCTGCTACCGAACCGAATAACCGATGAACTGAAGAACCGAGTAACCGGATAACCGAAGAACTACGAGGAGGCTACGCCGACGAGTATGACGGCGACCGGCGTATCGCCGAGCGCGGTCTGTAACACCCAGTCCGTGTCGCCTTGCTTCGCGAAGCCGGGAGTATTAGTATCTGATTTCCAAAAGCTCAACACCGCCGGGTGGGGCGTGCCGGAGGCTTTGCGGCTCATGGCCACCAAAGCATCGAACCCCGGCGTCGCGTTCAGATCCCGGTCATCGGCCGCCGGCACCAGCAGCAGAAAATCGCGCTGCGGCGCCGCCCCTTGATGGTCGCCGTTTACCGGCATAACACCATACCGCAGCGTGTATACGCCGGCTTTGATGGTCTGGCCCCTTCGATCCGCGCCCTGGCCGTCAAACCGGATTACACCCAGCAGAGCTCCCGTTGGAATCAACGGCAGCGTTACATTTTCTTCCGTGGTCTTGGCGCCCGCGGGTTTCGCGGTTCGAAACCAGATCTCGCAATAAGCGGCTCCGTTGTTCGAAATTTTGATCCCGTCTTTTTGCAACGCCTGTGCGATGGCCGGCGCAACTTCGGACGGTGGGCCGCCGGCCGATTCCATCTTATAGGGCCCGTCCGCGGCCAGCGCATAGAACACCAGCGGGGAAAGAAAACTGATGACGGCCAACTTCTTCATATATCACCATGCTACCCGCTTCTGACTCCGGGTGCACAGCCAAATTGCTGCGATCTTCTGAAATCCTCTTAACGATTTCGCGTCATTGGAAGTGTACCGGATCAGGTCCTGCGAAGCGTCAGTAGCAGCGAGCGAGGTAGCTTGGTCGTAGCCTAACGAGCTAGCTCAACAAAGGAGCCGTGAACATCGCCCTCTTTAGGATCGATTGCATTCGCGGCCGTAACTTAGCATTTTCGAAAAGGGGATCCAAAAATGAGACAGTCCAATCGAGTTCTTTTGCTGATGGCGTCATCGGCATTTCTAGCCCTAGCTCAGACCGATCCGCCGAGCCGTGTCGGCCGGCTGAGTTACATGAGCGGGGATGTGTCATTCCGTCCCGGCGACGTGGAAGATTGGGTAATTGCCGACAGCAACCGGCCCTTGACCACAGGCGACCATTTGTGGACCGACGAGGGAGCCCGCGCCGAGTTGCACATTGGTGGCGCAGCGCTGCGCCTCAATTCCAAAACGGCGTTCGAGTTTCTGAATCTCGACGACTCGAACGTCCAGATCCGATTAGCCGAGGGCTCACTCAGCATCCATCTGCGCGCCTTGGATGATCAGGAAAGCTACGAGATCGACACACCCAATCTGGCTTTCTCCCTGCTGCGCCCGGGCGATTATCGCATCGACGTGAATCCGGACAACCAAATCACCCGCATTACGGTTCGCGCCGGCGAGGGCGAAGTCACCGGCGGCGGGCAAGCTTTCACCGCGCATCCGCGGGAAGAAGTGGACGTCTCGGGAGCCGATACCATTTCTTATAACGTGGTGGGCTCTTCCCAACCCGATGACTGGGACGGCTGGTGTCTGACGCGTGACCGCCGCGAAGACCAATCGCCCTCGGCGCGCTATGTTTCGCGCGACATGACCGGCTACCAGGACCTGGATGATAACGGCGCATGGCGGCAAGTGCCGGATTATGGCGCGGTGTGGGTTCCGAACTCAGTGGCCAGTGGATGGGCGCCTTATCATGACGGGCATTGGGCCTGGGTTGAGCCATGGGGCTGGACTTGGGTGGATGACGCAGCCTGGGGATTCGCTCCGTTTCACTATGGACGCTGGGTCTACGTAGGCTATTGGGCCTGGGTGCCGGGCCCGATGGCGCCGCGTCCGGTCTACGCTCCGGCGCTAGTGGCTTGGGTGGGCGGCCGGAATTTCAACGTGGCTGTCGGGTTCGGCGGCGGCGCGGGCGTTGCGTGGTTCCCGTTGGGACCGCGCGAAGTGTACGTGCCTGGCTATAGCGCCAGCCCAACTTACATCAACCGCGTCAACGTCACCAATACCACCATTGTCAATAACGTCAACATCACCAATGTCTATGTCAACAAGACCTACATCAATCGAAGTGCGCCCGGCGCTGTAACGGCCGTCCCGCAGAATGCTTTTCAAAGCGCCCGGCCCGTGCAAAGTGTGGCCGTGCGCGTGGATGCGCGAGCCATCCAGTCGGCCCAGGTGACTAATACGGCGGCGGTAGCGCCCAGCCGCGAGAGCGTGCTTGGAAAATCTGCGCCGTCTGGACGAGTGGTCCAGCCGCCCGCCGCGATTCAGAACCGCCCGGTGGTCGCCAAAGCTACGCCGCCTCCACCTCCAGTGCCGTTCGCGCAGAGGCAACAGGCGCTCACCGCGAATCCGGGTCGTCCGCTCGATCCAAGACAAATGCAACAATTGCGGAGCGCTCAACCGGCGCCCGCGCGGCCACTGATCCGGCAGGCGCAAACCCCAACCAATGTTGGCCGTCCTGCTGGCCAAGCCGCGCCACCGGCAACGAACGCGCGGCCGCCCCAGCAGAACAATGCCCCCCAACCGCGGGTGCAGCCTGACATTCCGCAGCAACAGAACAACGCTCCGCCACCTCGACCTCTGGAGCGCCCAACGGAACAGCCGCGTCCGCAGCCCCGCGACGTTCAGCCGGCGCCGCGCCCGAATGACAGGCCAGCCGACACGCCTCGGCCACAACCGCGCGACGTTCAGCCACCGGCCCGTCCGCCGGCCGAAACACCGCGTCAACAGCCGCGCGAAGTTCAACCGCCCGCTCGCCCAGCCCAGCAGCCCGCTCCGAAGGAGGCGCCCAAGCCGGCCAAGAAGGAAGAAAAGCCCAAGAAGGACGACAAGAAAGAGGAGAAGAAAGATGAAAAGAAGCAGTAGCGTGAGGGCGGTTCGTTCCCGCCCTCAGCCCATGAGAGCTTTCAACTGCTGAAACATCATCATGCAGGCGGGACCCAGGGTGACCAGCAGGACGGACGGGAAAATCAGAAAGAAGACCGGGAATATCAGCTTCACGCCGACTTTTCTGGCCGTTTCCTGAGCCTGTTGCCGAAAGCGCGTACGCAAGTAGTGTGCATGGGAGCGCAAGGCCGGCGCCAGGCTGGTGCCGAACCGGTCACTATCGATTAAAAGGTTGGATAACTTCCGCAATTCCGGATCCTTGCCGCGCTTACCGAAAGCGCGGAAGGCGGTAGGACGGCTGCTGCCGGTTTTCAACTCCAAATAGAGTTGGGCCAATTCGCCGCTGAAATCCGGATGGGTGCGCTTCAGGCTCCGGCTGGAGTCTGCAATGGATTGATCCAGGGACTGGCCTGCCTCCAGACCCAGAACGATTAGATCCAGCGCCGGCGGGATCGCGCTGCGCAGGCGATGTGTCCGGGCTTTCACGCGCGAATCCAGAACGCGGTCCGGAACCATAAATCCTAAGCCCGCGCCGCAGATCAGCGGAAGCAGCATTCCGGCTCCCTCTCCACGATTGAAAAGCGTGGCAGTGGCCAGCAAGACGGCGAAAAACAGAGAGCTGCAGCATTTGATTCCGTAAAAGACCGCCAGCGCGGACGGCCAGCGGTATCCGGCTGACGCCAACCGGATGCGGTAAGGATTCTGTTCATTTTTGGCTGCCGGAAATGTTTCGCCGATCGAGCGGAACAGGTTCAGAAACATCGCCCGCGATGCCGGCAGGGAAGGTTCCGTGGACAAGCCCGCGGGAAGTTCCAAGGCGCGATCCGCGTTCCGCCGAATGACGAAATATCCCGCCGCCACCACAGCGGTCATCACGAACAGGAAGAATCCCGCGCCGAGCCACAGATCGCTCATATTTTGATGTCCACTATTCTGCGAATCACAATGTGCGCCAGCACCAGACAAATAATCGCGCCGCTAATCAGATATTTGCCGTAGGGGCTATAAACCAAGACGGTGAGGTAGGACGGGTTCACGATCATCATCATGCCCGCAATCACCAGCGGCAGCACCGTAAGCACCCCGCCGGTCATCTTTCCGTGCGCCGCCAGCGCCCGCACCTCGCCCCGGAGTGAGGTCGCTTCCCGCATGTTCTCCGCAAGTTTGGACAATACTTCATTCAACTTGCCACCGGTGCGGGTCTGCATTTGAACCGCCGCCGCGAACATGCTCACCTCAAGCAGCGGAACGCGATCACTCAGGTTGGCCAGCGCCTGCTCCCACGATGCCCCCAGATTTGCTTCCGCGGCAGCCTTGCGGAGTTCCGTGGACACCGGCGCCTCGCATTCCTGGGACACAATCTCCATGCCCGCCGCGAACGGATGACCGGCGCGCAGGGCGCGCGCCAGCGAATCCAGGGCATCGGGAAAGTTTTCTTCGAATCGGCGAAAGCGTTTCGCCCTGCGGCGCACGATGTATAAGTATGGCAGCGACCCCACCAGTACCGCGATTACCACCGCCACAATGCCAGGAATCCGATCCTCCCGCATCGCGATGGCTAACGCTACGCTTGCGGCCAAGAGCATCAACATCGTGAACCGGCCCACGGACCAGCTCAGATCCGCCTGCTGCAGATGCCGCCGCATGATCTTGATGAAGTCCCAACGCTTCAGCAGATTCGCCCAGGGCGATATGGAGCTGAGCGATTCGTCCTTCAGCACGCGCGGGCTTTCATCCAGCAGGTGCTCGGAAACATCCTCGGCCAACGCCTCGGCGCCCATGCGCTGTAAGGCAAACCAGCCGATCAAAACGGCGAGCGCCGCCGCGAGGAACGTGGCCAGGAACACCAAGATTGCGGTCAGCGCCACTTACTGCCTCCGGTTGGCTTCGGCCACGGCGTGCGGCGAAGCCTGCCCGTGCGGCTTCGAAGTTACGTAAATCACCAGCTCGCGTCCGCTCCAGGAATGTCCTGGAAAGAGCCGCGCGAGGATCTCGGCATTGTTTTCATCCCGCAGCAGACCTCTTACCAGGAAGCTCGATCCATCCGGCAAATCGGTGTCGTAGCGGCGGGGCTCCACGCCCGCGCCGTTCCGGAGA
>Ga0116125_1000211_pt1 | contig 27004 bp, 25 predicted proteins | sample June2015DPH_16_1_2_FD_89729 | JGI IMG/M metagenome (GOLD analysis project Ga0116125, IMG submission 89729) | Peatland microbial communities from SPRUCE experiment site at the Marcell Experimental Forest, Minnesota, USA - June2015DPH_16_10 | ecosystem: Environmental > Terrestrial > Soil >...
GCGAGCGCGAGCAGCGCGTTCCGCGAGCAGGTGGTGGATCGCTTGAATGGACGGTGCCGTCCGGTGCAGCAGGCAATGGGAGGGGCCGACGCTCTGGCCAAGCTGGAGAGCGGAGACTGGCAGATGCTTTTTCTCGACCGGCGCGTGCCCGATCTCGACACCGAGGAGCTGATCGCGATTATTCAGCGCCGCTTCGCCGGGGTGCAGGTGGTGCTGCTCGACTCCGGCTCTCCGCCTTCCGGCGGGCGAAAAGACGACCAAGACGGCGATCGCGACAAAGCCAGAGACAACCAGGAATGCGCGGAGAAGGAGCGAGGCTCGCCGCCGCTGTCGTTTCTGCCGGAAGCCGTGGGCAACGTGCGCGAGTCGGGCGCCGGGCTCGCGTTCGAGCCGCTGCCAGGCATGATTGGAGCGAGCGATGCGATGCGGCGCGTCTATCGCATGGCCCGGCTGGTGGCGCCGCGCACCACCACCGTGTTGGTGGCGGGACCGACGGGAAGCGGCAAGGAACTGGTGGCGCGGGCGCTGCACCTGCTCAGCCCGCGGGCGGGCAAAGTGTTCGTGGCGGTGAACTGCGCCGCGATTCCCGAGGCCTTGCTCGAGTCGGAGTTGTTCGGCTATGCGCGCGGGGCTTTTACCGGAGCGGTGCAGGCGCAGGCGGGGCGGGTGGCGGCGGCGCATGGGGGAACGTTATTTCTCGACGAAGTCAGCGAGCTGCCGCTGGGCATGCAGGCGAAGCTGTTGCGCTTCCTCGAGCAAAAAGAAATTCAGCGGCTGGGCGGGGCGGAGGTGGCGCGGGTGGATGTGCGCGTCATCGCGGCCAGCAACGTCGATCTGGCGGCGCGCACGGGGCGGGGCGAGTTTCGCGAGGATCTGTTTTACCGCCTTTCCGCGTTTCCGCTGGAGCTGCCGCCGCTGAGCGAGCGCCGCGACGACATTATTCCGCTGGCCGAGCATTTTCTCGCATGCATGGCGACGGCCATCGGTGGGCGTTGCCCGCGCTTGAGCTGCGATGCGATGCGGATTCTCGAAGCCCATCCTTGGAAGGGAAACGTGCGCGAGCTGCAGCACGTGATGGAGCGGGCGTCGATTCTGGTCGAGGATGCGGACACGGTGGCGAGCGAGCATCTCTACTTTCCCTTCCAGCACGCGCATGTGCAACCGGCCGGACGCAACCATTCGTGCGCCACGCTGGCCAGTTGAGAGGAATCTTAGCCAGCCCCACCCTCCACTGGCCCCAGCCGTGCAAACCTTGCCTACAACCATGACGTCTTTGCCTATCGCGCTTCCCGAGCCGGCGGTTGCGGCTGCGGTGTTTGGCGAAGATGAAAAAGTTCTGTTGCAGGCCTTCCGCTCTTTTGCGGAAACGGCCGATTCCCTGGAACGGTCGTACGCCATGTTGCGCTCGGAAGTGGCGCGGCTGCGCGGGGAATTGGCAGCCAGCCATGCCGGCCTCGAACGCAGCCTCGAAGAGAACCGTGAAATGCGCCAGCATCTCGATCGCGTGCTGGACGGGCTGCCGTGCGGAGTGCTGGTGGTGAAGGCGGATGGGTCGATCTCGCGGATCAATCCCGAGGGGCGGCGGCTGTTGCGGTCTCTGACCGAAGGAGGGCCTTCGGTTTCAACGTTTGAATCGCCCTCTGTCGACTCGCCATCGTTCGAATCGCTCGTCAAGCTGCCCGGCGAGTTACGCGATCTGCTGGATCGTACCCGTTCCGTCTGGGGGGAGCAGGAGCAATGCTTTCCCGGCGAAAGCGGTTCCGAGCGGTGGCTGGCGGCGCGGCACGCTCCGGTCGAAGCGGCGGAGCCGGGTAAGAGGAAAAACAAAAACAAAGACGATGGCGATCGGGAATCGATTTTCACTCTGCGCGATGTGAGCGACGCGAAAAAACTGATTCACGAGCGGGAAAGAAATCGGCGGGAGCAGGCGCTGGCGGAGATGTCGGCGGTTCTCGCGCACGAGATTCGCAATCCGCTGGGCAGCTTGGAATTGTTCGCCGGATTGCTGGCCTCGTCCGCGCTTTCCGCGCAGTGCCGCGGCTGGGTGGAGCACGTGCAGGCGGGGCTGCGGACGCTGGCGGCGACGGTGAATAATGTTTTGCATTTTCACAGCCTGCCCGCGCCCGAGGGTGTGCTCACCGATCTCGGCGCGTTGCTCGACTGGGCCGAGGGATTTCTGGCGCCGATGGCGCGGCAGGCGGGGGTCGAGTTGTCGGTGACGAACCGGCTGCAGGGAGTGTTGTTGCCCGCCGATCGCCATCGTCTGGAGCAGGTGCTGCTGAACCTGGTGCTGAACGCGTTTCGGGCGATGCCGGGCGGAGGGCGCGTGGAGGTTGCCGGAGTCATGCTGCGCGAGGGAGATTTGGTCGGGCCTGAAATCTGCGTGAGCGACACGGGGCTGGGATTGCCGATGGAATCCGTCGAGAAAATATTCGAGCCGGGATTCAGCACGCGGGCCGGGAGTCCGGGGCTGGGATTGGCGGTTTGCAGAAAGATTGTGGAGCAGCATGGCGGGACGTTGCGGGCGGAAAACCAGGCGGGTGGGGGAGCATGCTTCACGCTGAGGTTCGCTTTGGGCGCACCCGCACCCCCGTACGCGCAGAACGTAGTTGCGCGGGAGATTCCCTTCGGCAAGTTCAGGGCAGGCTCTCGCCCCGCTGGTGAAAACGCGGGGCTTCGGAATGACGCCGTCGGTTGACGACGATCGACAGAGGAATACTGAACCCAGAGGGCGCTGGGGAACACAGAGGTATCGCGGAGGCGTGATGAATCGAGTGTTGGTGGTGGACGATGAGCCGGGGATGCGGGCGGCGCTGGAGGCTCACTTTTTGCGGCGGGAGTGGCGGGTGGACACGGCGGGGAGTGCGGAGGAGGCGCTGGAGAAGTTTCGGCGCGCTCTGCATCCGCTGGTGGTGACCGACATCCGCATGCCCGGCGCGGATGGTTTTTCCGTGATGCGCGAGGCGCGGATGCTGGCGCCGCATACGGCGGTGATTCTGCTGACCGCGTTTGCCAGCGTGCCGGATGCGGTGACGGCGATGAAGGGCGGGGCTTGCGACTATCTGGTGAAGCCGGTTTCGTTCGAGCGGCTGGAGCAGGCGGCGGAACGCACGCTGGCTCAGGCGAGCGCGCAAGCGAAGGCCCAGGCGGATGCGGCGGAGGGACTGGTAGGGCGCGGCCCGGCGTGGCTGCGGGCGCTCGAGCGGGCGCGGCAGGCGGCGGCGAGCGATGCGGATGTGCTGATTGAAGCCGAGAGCGGCACGGGCAAAGAGCTGGTGGCGCGGCTGATTCACCGGCTGAGCCCGCGGCGGGAGCGGGCCTTTGTCGCCATCAACTGCGCCGCGTTTCCCGAGAGCCTGCTCGAAAGCGAATTGTTTGGCTACAGCCGCGGGGCGTTTACCGGGGCGACGATGGCGAAGCCGGGGCGTTTTGAGCTGGCCAACCGGGGGACGCTGCTGCTCGACGAGATCGGCGAGATGCCGCTCGGCTTGCAGCCGAAGTTGTTGCGCGTGCTGCAGGAGCGCGAGTTCGACCGGCTGGGGGATACGCGCAGCGTGCGCGTGGATCTGCGGGTGATCTCGACGACGAATCGGGCATTGTCTGCGATGGTGCGCGAGGGGCAATTCCGCGCGGACCTTTATTACCGGTTGAACGTAATTGCGTTGGGCCTGCCGCCGTTGCGGGAGCGCCGAGAGGATGTCCGCGAATTGGCGGAGCACTTTGCCAATTTGTATGCGGCGAAAGGGAAGACCGTGGCGCTGAGCGCGGAATTTCTGGCGCGGCTTGAAAGTCACACGTGGCCGGGGAATGTGCGCGAACTGGCGAACTGCGTGAGGCGCGCGGTGGCGCTGGCTACAGGATCGGAAATTGGGACGGAGGGTTTGGAGGAGTTGGGAAATCCCCACCTTTGCCGCTTGAGCGCGGAGATGGCTTCGGCTGCCTCGAAGGCGGCAAAGATGGGGCACCCGATCGCGGATGATTCGCTCCGTGATTCGCTTAATAATAATAATAATAATAATGACCAGCTGCGGCCCGGGGTTTCGCTCGAAAACATGGAGCGCAAGCTCTTGGAGATGACGCTGGAGGCGACCGGTGGAAACCGTTCGCGCACGGCGGAGATGCTGGGAGTCAGCTTGCGAACGGTGCGGAACAAGATCCGCAGCTACGGGCTGCCGGCGTGGACGAGTTATGGGCGCGATTGAGAACTCGATGAACGATCCGATGATGTACGACTCGATGGTCGAGGCGCTGAGCCGCTTTCTGGATGTGAATGTGGCGCGGCACAAGCTGATCGCTTCGAACCTGGCGAACATCGATACGCCCGGCTATCGCGCGCGCGATCTCGACTTTCGCGCCGAGCTGGCGCGGGCGGGTGCGGGCGGCGAATACGGCGGGTTGAGTTATGCCGCGTACGCGCCGGTGGCGCGGCAGGTGCATGGGCTGATCGAGCGTCCGGATGGAAATGACGTGAGCGTGGAACGCGAGAGTTTGCTGATGGCGGAGACCCAGATGAAATTCAATCTGGGGGTGTCGCTGTTGAAGGACGAGTTTCATACGATTTCGCAGGCCATCAATTCGGGAGGGTCATCGTCGTCATGAATTTATTCGGGATGCTGGAACTGAGCGGGTCGGCGCTGGGGGCGGAGCGCTGGCGGAGTGAAGTGGTCGCCGCGAACATGGCGAACGCGGAGACCACGCGCACCGCGGCGGGCGGAGCGTACCGGCGGCAGATGCTGGTCTTCCGGGCGCAGCCGATGCCGCGTTTTCCGTTGCTGCTGGCGGGATTGCGCAAGAGCGTGCCGGATGGCGGCGTGCGGGTGGAGCGGGTGGTGGCGGATGGGTCGCCGATGCCGCGAAGGTATGAGCCGGGGCATCCGGATGCGGATGGCGAGGGCTATGTGACGTATCCCAATGTGAATCCGGCGATGGAGATGGCGGATTTGCTGAGCGCGGTGCGGGCCTATCAGCTGAACGCGGCGGCGGTGCAGGCGGCGAAGGCGATGATTCAGCAGTCGCTGCAGTTGCTGATGTAGAGGGCGGTAGTGAGGCGGGGTTGCTTCGACCGCGCATGACAGCGCTTCGCTTGTCATGCTCGGCTCAGGATGACATTTTGTATTTTTACGCGAGCTACTTATGAGCAGCCCGATCTCTCCAATTCGCATTCTTCCGGCTGAAATCGATAGCTCATCGGCGGCGGAGTCGTTGGGCATATCGGAAGACGGCGCGGGCGGAAGTTTTGGCGAGAGTTTGCGCGGGGCGATGGAGGAGATGGGGTCGCTGCAGGGTGCGGCGGAGACCAAGGTGGCGGACGTGCTCTCGGGGAACGGGGCGGACGTGCATTCGGCGTTGATTGCGGTGGAGAAGGCGGACTTGTCGTTTCAGCTGATGATGCAAGTGCGGAACAAGATTGTGTCTGCTTATCAGGAGATTTCGCGGATGCAGTTCTGAGGCGGGTTGGCGGAACTTACAAGTTAAGAAATCGGCAGGGCGATGGCCGACGACAAAGCGAAATCTGGGGAGAGCGGCGACGTCCTGGGCCGGCTGGAGCAGTTTTTCAAGGGGCTGAGCCTGCGGCAGCGGGTGCTGCTGGGGGCGGGCGTGGTCGTGGTCGGGGCGACGCTGTGGGGCTTCGTCGAACTGCTGGGGCAGCCGAAGTATGTGACGCTTTACTCGGGGCTAAGAGCGGAGGAGGCGCAGGCGCTGGGGGCGAAGCTGGCAGCGAAAAATATTCCGCATCAAGTTTCGCCCGATGGGGGGACGTTGCTGGTCCCGGATGACAAGCTGGATGCGGCGCGGTTAGAAACCGCGGCCGCCGGTTTGCCGCGCAGCGCGCGCTTGGGGTTTGAATTATTCGACACGCCGAACTGGGCGGGATCGGATTTCACCGAGAAGGTGAACTATCAGCGGGCGCTCGAAGGCGAACTGGAGCGGACGCTGGGGACGCTGAGCGAAGTCGAGGCGGTGCGGGTGCATCTGGTGATGCCGGAGGAGTCGCTGTTCACCGAGTCGGAGCATGAAGCCAAGGCGGCGGTGATCTTGAAGACGCGCACGGGAAGGCTTTCGGAACAAGCCCAGCTGGCGATTCCGCAACTGGTGGCCAGCGCGGTCGACCGGCTGAAGCCGGAGAACGTGACGGTGGTCGATGCGGACAGCAACTCGCCGCTGCTGCACGGGCGCGACGGGATGCGCACCTATGCTCCCGATGAAGAGCTGGCGAAGACTCTGGTGCGGACGCTCGAGCCGGTGGTGGGCGCGGATCACGTGCGGGCGAGCGTGCACGTGGAATACGACCAGGGCACGAGCGAAGAGACGCAGGAGACCTACGATCCGAAGACGCCGATTCCGCTGACCCAGGAGCACTCCGAGGAAAGCTCGACCGGGGAGACGCCGGCGGGCGTGCCCGGCACGGCGACCAATGTGCCGACAGGAACGCCGCCGCCGGCGCAGACGGGGAAGCCGGAGCAGTCGGCGTCGAAGTCGGATTCGACGACCTATGCGATCAGCAAGAATGTTCATCGCAGCGTGGAGCCGGCGGGACGAGTGCGGCGGATTGCGGCGGCGGTGCTGGTGGACGACGCGCTCGAGTGGACGCAGCAGGCGGGGAAAAAGGTGAGCACGCGGCGCAAGCGCACGCCGGAGGAGATGAAGCAGATCGAGCAGCTGGCGCGGGCGGCGATCGGCGTCGATGCGCAGCGCGGGGATGTGCTGGCGGTGGAGAATCTTTCGTTCCAGGAGCTTCCGCTCGAAACCCCTCTCCCCCCGACCAAAGTCGATAAATGGCGCAAGCTGCTCGAGCCCTGGGCCTGGACGCTGCGCTATGTCGCGGTCGGGCTGCTGTTTGTGGTGGTGTACTTCCTGATCCTGCGTCCGGTGAAGAAGCAGGCGGTGGCGGCCTTCCGCGAGCTGCCGAAGAAGCTGGCGCAGGCCAATGCAGCGGCGGCACTGAACCCGGAGGCGGAACTTGCCGCCGAAGCCCAGCGGCTGGCGGAGGGGCCGAGGGCGCAACAGTTGACCAAGATGCTGACCGACAAGGTGAAGGCGGAGCCGGCGGCGGCCAGCCGGCTGGTTGAATCCTGGGTGCGGGAGGAGAACTGATGGCGCCCGAGGCAGCGGCGGCCCAAATCAGCGGCTTGCGCAAGGCCGCCATCCTGATGGTGATGCTCGGCGAGGATGCGGCCAGCGAGATCTACCGCCATCTGCCGCCCGCCGAGGTGGAACAGGTGACCCGGGAGATTGCCGGCCTCGAACGCATCGAGCCGGAATCGGCGCTGGCGGTGCTCGAGGAATTTCACCGCCTGGTGCTGACCGGCGAGTACGTCAGCCAGGGCGGGACCGATTACGCCAACAAGGTGCTGGTGAAAGCCTTTGGCAAGGAGGGCGCCAGCGACCTGTTGCGGCAGGTGGCGCAGGCGGCCGAGTTGAGCGGAACCAAGCTGGATTCGCTGCGCAAGGCCGATCCGCAGCAGCTGGCCAAGTTCATCGAAAGCGAGCACCCGCAGACGATTGCGCTCATCCTGGCGCATCTCGAATCGAAGCAGGCGTCGATGGTGCTGATGAAGCTGCCGCCTGAGCTGCGCGCCGAGCCCATCAAGCGCCTCGCGCAGTTGCGGCAGTTTTCCCCGGAGATGGCGCAGAAAGTTTCGGTGGTTCTGCACAAGCGGCTGGAAGCCCTGGGGGAGCAGAGCCGCCGGGCCTACGCGGGATTGCGCGGGGTGGCCGACCTGATGAACCGGCTGGATGTGGCCACCGGCAAGACGATTCTGGAGGCCATCGAAGGCGAAGATCCGAAGCTGGCTCTCTCCATCCGCAACCTGATGTTCACCTTCGAAGACTTGATTACGATTCCGGAGGCTGGGGTGCGCGAACTGCTCGGGCAAATGGATAAAAAGACGCTGGCGACGGCGTTGCGCGGCGCCTCGGAGGAGTTGAAGAACTACATTTTCAAGTCGATGTCGTCGCGCGCGGTGGAGATGCTGAAGGAGGACATGGAGGTGCTGGGGCCGGTGAAATCGCGGGAGATCAACAAGGCGCAACTGGAGGCGGTGGCGGTGGCGCGCAAATTGGAGGCGGAGGGCAAGCTGACGTTGACGCCGGAAGGAGAGGATGAGTTCGTCTCCTAGCCGCGCCGCCGCTCCCCTCGAGGGTGCGGAGATCGCTCACACCGCAGGTCATGGGGCGGTTCCCGAGGCCGTGCCGTTTCCCTATGGCGAAGCGGTGCTGCGCCCCGGCCAGCGCAATTTTCCTTTGGCCGAGCATAACCCGCTGGCGGCGGCGGCGGCGGAGCGGGCGGCCTCGGCTCCCGACCCGCAACGCGACGCGCAGATGCGGGAGACGGGCCGGCAACAGGGGTTCGCCGAGGCGCGCGCGAAGTTCGAGGAGCAGCTGGCGCAGGAGCGCGCCGCCGTAGCCAAAGCGCTGGGGGATTTTTCCCGCGAGCGCGGCGAGTACTACCGGAAGATCGAGCAGGAGGCGGTGCAGCTGGCGATGGCGATTGCGCGCAAGGTGATCCATCGCGAGGCGCAGGTGGACCCGCTGCTGCTGATGGGAATCGTGCGCGTGGCGCTGGAGCGGATGGAAGGGGCGACGGGCGTGGTGCTCGAGGTGCATCCCGAACAGGTGCCGGAGTGGCGCAGATACCTGGCTGCGCGCCTCGGCGCGGAAGACCTGCCGGAGATTGCGGAGAATGCGGCGCTTGCGCGGGAGCGCTGTGTGTTGCGGACGTCGATGGGGACGGCGGAACTTGGACTGGAATTGCAGTTGAAGGAAGTGGAGCAGGGGTTGATGGATCTGCTGGCGGCGCGGCCGGAGAAGGAGTGATGGGGTGATGAATTCGAGACGGCTCGTATCGTTATTCGCGCGGCGAGTGTGTGGGGCAGGCAGTTTGCGAGCACCCGGACGGGGCGGTTTAAGCGGAAGGAAAAGGCAGGGTTCCTCACCCGCGCTCCGCGCCGGTTCGGAATGACGTTGTTCATCACTCTGCACAAGCAGTGACATCGTTTTTGCTGCGCGGATGAGTTACGCGGAACCATTATTGGGGCGCTATCGCAGTTGGATCGAGTCGTGCCCGGAGTTGCGCTGGCGCGGGCGGGTAACGCAGGTGGTGGGGCCGCTGGTGGAATCGCAGGGGCCGTTTTGTTCGGTGGGAGAAGTCTGCGAGATCAGCGATGCGCGCGGGCGCGCGCGGCCGGGAGAGGTAATCGGCTTTCGCGGCACGACCGTGTTGTCGATGCCGCTGGAAGCACCCGAGGGCGTGCGCCATGGCGATTCGGTGGTGACCTGGGGGGCGCGTCCGACGATTCGCGTGGGCGAGGGTTTGCTGGGGCGGGTGATTGATGGCAGCGGCGCGCCGCTGGACAGCTTGGGGCCGTGGCGGGGCGGCGAACCGAGAGCGCTGGATGCGGCGGCTCCGCTGCCGATGGAGCGGGTGCCGATTCGCGAGCCGCTCGGCTGCGGCATTCGCGCCGTGGATGCGTTTCTGACTTGCGGGCGCGGGCAGCGGGTGGGGATTTTTGGCGGCAGCGGCGTGGGCAAGAGCACGCTGATTGGCATGATGGCGCGGAACACGGGCGCGGACTTGACGGTGCTGGGGCTGGTGGGCGAGCGCGGCCGCGAGGTGCGCGAGTTTCTGGAGAACGCGCTGGGAGATGAAGGACGCAAGCGTGCCTGCGTCGTGGTGTCGACATCGGATCAATCTCCGCTGCTGCGCATCCGCGCGGCGCTGGCGGCAACGGCGGTGGCGGAATATTTCTGCGCGCGAGGCAAGCACGTTCTGCTGGTAGTCGACTCTTTGACGCGCATGGCGATGGCGCAGCGCGAGATCGGCCTGGCGGCGGGAGAACCTCCGACCGCGAAAGGCTACACGCCATCGTGCTTTACCATGCTCGCCCGGCTGATCGAGCGCGCGGGCCGCTTTGGCAATGGCAGCATTACCGCATTTTATACGGTGTTGATGGAGGGGGATGACGAGCAGGATCCGCTGGTGGATGGGGCGCGGGCGCTGCTCGATGGACATGTGATGCTCGACCGGCGGCTGGCAGTGCGCAGCCATTATCCTCCGATTGCGATTCTGAACAGCGTGAGCCGGCTGATGACGTCAGTGGCGTCGGCTCCGCATTTGCAGAAGGCGCAGACGCTGCGCCGGCTGCTGGCGGCGTATGCGGCGTCGGAAGATCTGGTGCGAATTGGGGCTTACCAGAAGGGCAGCGATTCCACTCTGGATAAGGCGCTCAGTTTAATTCCCGAGCTCGACCACTTTCTGATGCAGAAACCGGACGAGGCTGCGCCGCTGGCGGAGACGATTGCGAAGCTGCTGGCTTTGCCGGGATAGTGCGGCGGCCTTAGTTGCGATGGCGTTCGTCTTGGGGCTGCGGGCATCGTAGTGCGATGCAGGAAAACAAAGTAAACACAGAGGCACAGAGGTTCACCGGGTAAAGCGCTAGGAAAATCGTTTCTCGTTGATCCTCGACGGAGGGATGTGAAGGCATGCCTTTCCGCTTCGCGTTGCAGTCGGTATTGCATTTGCGGCAGAGCCTGGAGCATCAGCAGGAGTTGCGGTTGCGGGCGGCGAATCAGCAGGTGTCGCGGGTGCAGCACTTGATCGAGCAGATGGAGGCGCGGCGGGGCGAGATGCATGCCGCGCGGGCGCGCGAACTGGGCGTGGGGCTGACGTCGGCGGAGCTGCGCTTCGAGCTGCAGGGCGAGGAGGAACTGGTCAAGCACCGGCGGGAGCTCGAAACCCAGCTGGTTCGGGTGCAGCAAGTGCGCGATCAGCAGCGGACGGCTTTTCAGCAAGCGAGACAGGCGCGCGAGACGCTGGAGGCGGTGCACGACCGGCAGTTGCATCTTTATCGGCAGAATGCGGGGCGGCGGGAGCAGAGAATGCTGGACGATCTTTTTCTTATGCGGATTCTTATGCGAAGAGATCCCGGCTCGCGCGAGTGAGTATTCCAAGCAAAGGTGAATTTTCCAAGCAAAGTTTGCCGGGCTGGCTGGTCAGCGGTTGCCTACCTCGCGGTTGCGGAGTCTGTTCGACCTATCGGCAGAGTTCGAATTCCCTTTAATTAGCGTTGTTTGCCGCCGTGCGCAACGCAGCCTAGGCTTGGTAATAGAGATGCAATGGATGGCACCGAGTCTCCGCAGAGTTTCGGGGACTGCCATCCACGTGAATGCGATATCCGAAATCGTTTCCAGCAGCTTGCCGGTGCCGACCGCAGCGGGCGGTGCGCCGCAGGCTGCGGCGGGGGGTGGGGGATTTGTGGCGGCGCTGGCATCTGCGTCTCAGAACTTAGGGGCGCCGTCGGGGGCGCAGGCTGTGCCGGTTCAGGGCACGGCGAATGGCGGGGGAAGCGCGAACGCTGCGGCTGGGAACCCGAATTTCTCAGGCGTGCCGAACCTTACTCGCAAGACACCAGCTAAGGGCGGCGCAGCGAATGGTGGCACAGGGAATGGCGGGAACAATGTTGTTCTGCCTTTGGTTGCGCCGGTAGCAAGTCCGGTGCAGTTGCCAGTTGCAGTAATAAAGACTAGCTCCGTGCCGGTTTCGGCGGCTTCGGTTTTGACCGCTTCAGTTCCGGCGGCTGCCACGGTTGCGCCTGGCATTGCGGGGGCGGGTAGCGGGTTGGCAAGTCCGAGTCTGACCAATGCGGGAGCGGCGAGCGCTCCGATCGCCAGCACTCCGATCGCCAGCACACAGATTACGAGCGCACCGAGCAGAAATGTTCCGCTCACAAATGTGGCTGGCAATGCGGACGTCCAGCCGGCGCTGGGGAGCGTGCAATCCTGGGCGGCTTTTGTGCCTGCGGAGCAGGCGGACGAGGAGCCGTGGGCGGAGCCGGATCAGATCGTTCGGCAACAAATGGTGGCGGCGCAGTTGATGCCTGCGCCGGGTAGCGCGGCGGGGTCAGCGACGGCGTCGTCCTCGAGGTCTGCGAGTACGCCGTCTGCGAGTGCGCCGTTCGAGGGGGCTGCCACATCGGTCAGCATGAAATCGCAAGGGCCTGCGCAGGCGAGTCAGAGCGGCGCGGTGCAGGGGAACCCGGTTGAGGGCAATGTTCCGCAGCAGGCTTCGGCCAGCGAAACGCAGCCGGATACTCCCCCAGCAGTGACTGTAGGGGTTTCATCGGCGTCGAGCGCTTTCGTCCCGCAACCGTATCCTGCGAATGGGCCGGCTGCCGATGCGCCAGCGGTACAGACATTGGCTCCGCAGGGTTTGGAGCCGGCTGGGACGGTAAATACGACCTCTTCTTCCTTTAACGCAGCGGTGAAGGCCGCGTTATCGCAGGGCAGCGCAGCGGCTGCGCCGGAGGCCGCGGCCAGTGGGGCAAACTTGACCGGGACTCAGGCGAGCGATTCGCCGTCCGATACGGTGAACACGGGGGTGCAGACTGCGGCGGTGGCGGCGGTGCTGACAACGGCGGGTGCGGCGATTTCGTCGGCAGGAGTGCAGAGTGCGGTCGCCAGCGTGGCGAGTGCGCTACCAGTGAAGGCCGGCAGAGGAGTGGCAGCGGCAACGACAACCACAAAGAGCAGCGGCAACGATCTAGCTTCGAGTGCTCGCGGCAACAACAGCGCGGCGCCTTCTACTGCGGCGGCGGCGCGCCCGAGCGGATCGAGCGCGAACGGCTCAGCGGCAGGCAGGGAGACGGCCTTTAGCGTCTTCTTTTCTTCGGGCGGGTCGTCTTCGTCGGGAACTTCGTTGGCCGGATCTTCCTCGGGAGGGGGTGGGACGGCGGCGGCGGCCGCGGTTTTGCCGAAGATGATTCTGCCTCAGGCGAGTTCTGAGGGACACGGTAATCTGGCCACTGCGGCCTCGGCGAGCGGCGCAAGCGCGCAGGCGAATTCGGGCGGCAACAGCGGGCAAAGTGTTTCGCCGCAGCCTAAGGCGCCGGTGCCGGGCAGCACTGCTGACGCGGCTTCGGGCATGTCGGCGAGCCGAAGCGGGGATACGTCTGCGGGGAGTGCGGCCGCAGTTGTGGCGCAAACTTCGGCTACGGCATCGGGAGCTGCGCCGGCGGGAGCGGCGGCAATCCCCCCCGCGCCGGCAAATTCCGTTGCGGCCGCGGTGGTGGCGCAGGCAGGCGTGCAGCCGGCGGGGGATGCGCCGCCGAAGCCCGACGCCGCGCCTACGGCCGGAGGGCCGAGCCCGGCGCAGGCGGTTCCGGCGGCGCAGCCGCAGAGTTTGCCTGGTCCGGTGCAGGTGGCGCAGATGGCGAGCCGCGTGGGGCAGGCCGAGATGCGGATTGGGATGAACACCTCCGCATTCGGCAGCGTAGAAGTGCGGACGGTGGTGCACGCGAGCGACGTGGGATTGACCATCGGCAGCGAAAAGGGGGATCTGCGCGGACTGCTGACGAACGAGATGCCGGCGATTTCGACGAGCCTGCAGCAGCAGAATCTGCGGCTGAACAGTGTGAGCTTTACGCAGGGGTTTGGCTCGTCGAGCAATATGGCGGGCGGGGGGAATGCGCAACAGCAGCGGACATTTGCGCCGTCGCCGTCGCATGCGGCATCGAGTTCGGGGTTAAACGACGCGGCGGGAGGCGAGACTGCGGACGCTCCGCCATGGGAGCAGTTGAATTACGTGAGTGGGAGTTTGAGTGTGTTGGCCTGAAGGAGAATTCTTATGAGCACAAGTCCGGTTACGCCGAATGCGACGACGGGGAGCGGGTCGGCCAGCACCACGACTGGGCTGCCCAGCGGGCAGAGTCTGAACAATATGTTTTTGCAATTGCTGGTGGCGCAGCTGCAGAACCAGGATCCGACCAGTCCGGTCGATCCTTCGACGTTCGTGGCGCAGTTGGCGCAGTTCAGCGAACTGAGCGAGGTGACTTCGATTTATAGCTTGTTACAGTCGGCGCTTCCGGGGTCGGGAGCGTCGGGGTCGGGCAGCAGCGGAGCTTCTCCCAGCGAATCTTCTCCGACCAGCGGCAGTGGCAGCAATGCTGCGGCGGCGAATGCGGCGGCCCTGCCTCCGCTGGCGGCGACGTCGCCGATTTCTGTCAGTCCACTCTCCGTCAGTCCGTTGTCGGCGAATTCGGTGTCCGCGAGTCCATCGCCGGCCGGTCCGTTTTCCGGCAGTCCATTTTCTGCGAACCCGCCGGCGGCAACTTCTCCGGCGCCTTCGTCCCCGTTTGCGGCGCCGAGCATATCGTCCATTCTCGGCAAGATACAAGGAGCGTTCTAAATGCCTGATTTTTCTATTCCCCTTTCCGGGCTCACAGCCGAATCCACGGCGCTGTCGGCCATCGCCAACAACCTATCGAACCAGAACACGACCGGATACAAAGATACCAACGTGTTGTTCAGCGATTTGTTTTATCAGAGTTTGGGCACCACGGGATCGGGCGATCCGATCCAGGTGGGCGCGGGCGTTGAGATCGGGTCAATGCCGGCGCTGTTTACGCAGGGCAGCATTAGCCCTACTGGTGTGCCTACGGATGTGGCGATCGAGGGCAGCGGGTTCTTTGCGGTGCAGAGTTCGAGCGGGGTGATCGACTACACGCGGGCCGGGGATTTCTCGACCGACGAAAACAATTTTCTGGTGACCTCGTCGGGCCAGCAGGTGCTGGGTTATCAGGCGGTCAACGGCGTGGTAAAAACCGGGACCGGGATTGCGCCGCTGCAGTTGGGCGCGGGAACGTTGAGCCCGCCGACCGCGACCGGCAATGTGGCGCTGACCACGAATCTCGATGCGCAGGCCGGGATAGGAGGAACGTTCTCGACCCCAGTGACGATTTACGACTCGCTGGGCGGCGCCCATACTTTGACTTATAACTTTACGAATACCGGGCCGAACACCTGGGCCTACAGCCTGAACCTGCCGCCGACGGATTTGAACGCGGTGAATGGCGTGCCGGCGACGGGAATTTTGTCGACTGGAACGTTAACGTTTAACGGCAATGGGGTGTTGATCGGGACCGGCGGAGGCATCGGTACGCCTGTGGTGACGGTGGGCGACACGGGCAATGGAACGGTAACCGGATTGGGCGCGACCGCGGCGACCACGAACGAAACCATCACTCTGACGGCGACCAGCGCGACCACGTTCACGGTGGCGGGATCGGTCTCGGGAAATCTGGGAACGGCCACGGTAGGACTTCCGTTCACCTCGAGCGCGGCGAACTTTACGGTGAACGCGGGATCGGCGGCGTTTGCGACGGGAGACACCATCACCATACCGACCACGGCGCTCACGCTGAAGAACGACACCAACATTCCGATTACCGGGTTCGCGGATGGGGCGACGAATCAGACTTTCAACTGGAACCTGCTGAGCGGAACGACCTCCAGCATCACGCAAGTAGCGTCGCCGAGCAGCACGTCGTCGACGCAGCAGGATGGGGTGAGCAGCGGAACCCTGGTGAGCTTCAACATTGGGTCAGACGGGACGATTACGGGTTCGTTCAGCAACGGCAAGACGCAGGCGCTGGGCGAGCTGGCGCTGGCGAATTTCGCGAACGTGGATGGACTGCAGCTAGACGGCGAGACGGATTACACTCCGACCTTGGCTTCCGGGCCGGCGGTGGTGGGCGTGCCGGGCACGGGCGGATTGGGAACGATTTCCGGCGGCTCGCTGGAACTTTCGAACGTGGACATCGCGACCGAGTTCGCGAATCTGATTGTGGCGCAACGCGGCTTTGAGGCGGACGCGAAGGCGGTGACGACGTTTGACCAGATCACGCAGGATACGATCGCTTTGAAACAGTAGAGGCGAGCGTTAACGCGGGGGCCTTCCGGCGGCGCGGGTGGCGAGGGACGGTGCGGCGGTTCGGCAGATCCCTCGCCCGGCTGGTGAAAACGCGGGGACATCGGGGTGACGCCAACGGAGAGCCTGGTTCTCAGGAGACGATTGTGTTGGACGGCGAATGAGACATCCGCAATGAGAATCCTCTAACCCATCCTGCGCGATTCTGAGAGCGCCTCAATCCACAGTTGAGGCGAGCAAATCGGAAGATATCTGTCCGGTTGATTTGTGGGCAGTTACGCAGGAAAGACTGCATGGCTCCTCCCCTCCCTTTAGTTCCTCTCATCGGTGCTTCGATTGCTTTTTTTATTTCCTGAGTGCCCGCCAAGAATACTGCCGCCAGCGCGACGCGTGCCGGATGGGGGCGAACTGTGCTTCCCCTGCTGGTGGTGGCGGTGATTGCGGGAGCCTGGGTTTGGGGCAGGCGGGGGAGCGAACCGGAAGCGGCGCCATCGTCTGACTCGGCGGTGAAGAGCACGCTGCATCTGGAGACTTTTGTGTTGAACCTGGCCGACCCTGGGCAGAGGTCGTATCTGCGGGCGGGGATCGATCTGGGCCTCGGACGCGCGCTGGGCAAGGGTGAGGACGCTCCGCCGGTGGCGGCGATTCGCGACACGATTCTGGGCGTGCTGGAGCAGCGCAAGGTGGATGACCTGCTGACGGAAGCGGGCAAGACGAAGTTAAAAGCCGATCTGCTGCAGGCGTTGCAGCAAAGGGTGCCGGAACAGAAGATCGAGGAAGTGTACTTCACGGAGTTTTTGATTCAGCGGTGAAGCGGAAGCGCTTGGGGGAAAGCAGGCTATGGCGGCACCAGCGCCAGCGATCGAGCAGCCGGCAAGCAGGGCGAATCTGGCATTGCGGCCGGTGCAGCCGGCAGATGAGGCGGAGCCACGCTGGCAGCCGGTGCTCGATTTGCAGTGCGAGCTGACGGTGGATCTGGCGATGCCGGATTTCAAGATTGCCGACTTGCTGAAGTTGCGCACGGGATCGGTGATCGATGCGCGGCTGCGGGTGGGGCGCGATCTGCCGTTGTCGCTGAATGGCGAACAGGTGGGATGGATCGAATTCGAGCTGGTGGGGGAGCGGCTGGCGTTACGGCTGACGGAGCTGGCGTGAGGGAGGCCTGTCGGGAAAGGTTCGCCGCGCAAAGCTCAGCGGCTGAAAGCCGCATGGCGGCGGTGCGGTCAACGGCACGAGTGAAACTCGGGCCCTTCGCGGCCTGGCGCGGCCAGGGAATTTGCTCCGAGCTGCAAGAGATTTTTGGTTGGGCGACGAACTTCATGGCGACGCAGACTTTGCGGATTTCGCGTAATTCGCTTTTCGAGCGGCTGGGGGCTTTGTGGGCGCGGCTGCGGCGCATGAGCGCGCGGGCTCCGAAGCGGCTGCGGCTGTGCGAGAGCTTGCCGCTGGGAGAACGGCGATTCGTTGCCGTGGTGGAGTTTGAAAGCGAGCGCTTTCTGCTGGGAGGGACGGCGTCGTCGCTGACGCTGCTGTCCCGGCTGAACAGCGTTGGCGGCGAAGACGGTCCGGCCGCGGGAGACGAGACGTGCTAGGCGGATCGGGAGCGGGGTTGGATTTGCGGCGGTGCGTCCGATGATGGCGCAGGTGGCTGGCGCGGCGATTTCGATTCTGCGGCCGCCGCGGCACTCCTCGGCCTTGAACTGGACCGGGCTGGGCGGGGCGAGCGGTTCGGTGCCGTGGAACATCGTCGTCCTGCTGACGCTGCTGACGCTGCTGCCGGCATTGTTGGTGGCGCTGACTCCCTTCACGCGGCTGCTGATTGCGTTTCACTTTCTGCGGCAGGCGCTGGGCACGCAGACCGCGCCGAGCAATCAGACGCTAATCGGCCTCTCGCTGGTGCTGACATATTTTCTGATGCAGCCGGTGGGCGCCGCGATTTATCAGGCGGCGGTGGTGCCGTTTCAAAAGGGCCAGGTGGATGCGCTGGGAGCAGTGGAGCGCGGCGCGCCGCCGCTGCGGCATTTCATGCTGAAGTATGCGCGGGAAAAGGATCTGGCGCTGTTTCTGGAGTTGTCGCAGGGGCCGCGTCCGGCGCGGCCTGAGGACGTCTCCATGCGGGTGGTGGTGCCGGCCTACATTGTGTCGGAATTGAAGACCGGATTTCAGATTGGGGTGGCGCTGTTTCTTCCGTTTCTGGTGATCGATCTGGTGGTGGCGGCGGTGACCACCTCGATCGGCATGATGCAGCTGCCGCCGGTGATTATTTCGACGCCGCTGAAGATTTTGTTGTTCGTGATGGTGGACGGGTGGAATTTGCTGGTGGGCTCGCTGATGAAGAGTTTCACGTGAGGTTTTTTTTCGATTGAATCGAAAACCTCAAACACAGAGGTCACAGAGGGAACACGGGGTGATTCATTTATGGGCGCGGATCAGATTGTTGCCTTGTTGCGGCACACGGTGGAAACGGCGCTGTGGATTGGCGCGCCGCTGTTGATTGCCGGTCTGGCGGTCGGATTGGTGATCAACGTGGTGCAGGTGCTGACTTCGCTGCAGGACATGACGGTGTCGACCGTGCCGCGCCTCGCGGCAGTGGCGGCGGCGGTGCTGCTGCTGATGCCGTGGATGGTGCGGCGGGTGGGAGTCTTCACGGTGCAGTTGTTTTCGGATTTCCGGCCGTTTGCGCGGTGAGGCGTACGCCGGTTTAACCCAGGAAGAAATGACGGACGGGTTGCATCTCGAAGAATTAGTGGGGGCGGCGGTCTTTACCGGAGCGCGGGTTTCGGGGTTGATGGTGTTCTGTCCGTTTCTTGGCAGCGATGCGGTTCCCATGCCGGTGAAGGCGGCGCTGGCTTTGCTGCTGACGATTCTGCTGCATCCGCTGCACGGTCCGGTGGCGCTGGCCGCGAGCGCGTGGCAGTGGGGAGAGATTGCGCTGGGCGAGGCCATGATCGGGTTGCTGCTCGGGCTGACGGCGAATTTCTTGTTCGAAGGGGTCTTGATGGCGGGACAGATTTTGGGGGTGCAGATTGGCTACTCGCTGGCGAACGTCTTCGATCCGCAGACCCAGGCGGATACGCCGGTGCTGTCGGAGCTGCACCAGATGGCGGCGCTGCTGATTTTTCTCGAACTCGACGTGCATCACTGGCTGCTGCGGGCGCTGGGGCGAAGCTTCGGCTATTTGCCGCCGGGCGGGGCGCTGAGTGCGCTGGTGGCGGGCGGTCTGCTGCATGCGGCGGGAGGGATTTTTCTCTCGGGCGTGCAGATTGCCGCGCCGTCGCTCGCGGCCACGCTGGTGGCCGACGTGGCGCTCGGTTTTTTAGGCAAGGCTTCGCCGCAGTTGCCGGTGCTGTTTATCGGCATCGCGCTGAAAAATCTTTTGGGGCTGACGGTACTGCTGGGGGCGATGGCGTACTGGCCGCGGCTGTTCAACCAGCAGTTTGCGCGCGGGGTGCGGCTGGCGGAGCAGTTGTTGCATTTGACGCGGTGAGCAGTGGGCTCTGAGCGATGAGCCATCAGAATGAGATCGCTCATAGCTCACGGCTCATAGCTCAAAGCTATTTATGCCGGATGAGAGCAAAACCGAACGGGCGTCGCCGCGACGGCGACAGAAGGCGCGGGAGCAGGGCCAGGTGGCGCGCAGCCGCGATCTTACCGCGGGCCTGGCGGCGATGACCGCGGTGCTGGTGTGCGCCTGGCAGATGCCGGCCTTTGCCGGGGAGTGGCGCGGCTTTATGCGGCAGCAGCTGGAGACCGCGGCGACGCATCCCGATCAGCTGGTTCCGGTGTGGCGCAACGGCTGGGCGGTGTTTCGCGGCGTGGCGATGGTGGGCGGGATGAGCTGGCTGATGGCCCTGTTGGGCGGCTTTGCGCAGGGCGGGCTGGTGTTTGCGCCGTCGGCGCTGGCTCCGAATTGGGAGCGCTTCAATCCGGCAAGCCATATCCAGCAATTATTTTCTCTTTCGGCGCTGAGCCGTTTGCTGAAATCGCTGGTGCCGACCTCGGTGGTGGTTTATCTCGCGGTGGGAGTGCTGGCGCGGGAGTGGCGGCTTCTTCCGTCCTTGCTGCACCGCAGCCGCGGCGCGCTGGCGGCCTTTGTTCTGGCGGGCATGTTTGAAGTGGCATGGAAAGGATGCTTCGTGCTGCTGGTGTGGGCGGGGGCGGATTATTTTCTCGAGCGGCAGCGTCACGAGAACGATTTGAAGATGAGCCGCCAGGAGCAAAAGGACGAATTCAAGGAGATGGAGGGGCACCCGGCGATCAAGCAGCGCATCCGGCGGCTGCAGCGGCAGAGCCGGCGGCGGCGGATGCTGAAGGATGTGGAGCGGGCGGCGGTGGTGATCACCAATCCCACCGAGTATGCGGTGGCGCTCGAATACCGCATGGAGATGGAAGCGCCGGTGGTGGTGGCAAAGGGACGGAATCTGATCGCGGCGCAGATTCGCGAGATTGCGCGCTGGCACGGGATTCCGATTGTGGAGAACGTCCCGCTGGCGCATGCGCTGTATCGCGCGGTCGAGATTGGACAGGCGATTCCGGCGCAGCTCTATACGGTGGTGGCGGAAATTCTGGCGGCGATCTGGCGGGCGCAGACCCGAGCCACGCAAAATCAGGCTTCGCAAAATCAGGCCACGCAAAATCAGGCGGCGCAGGCACAGGCACAAGCACACGCACAGGAAAGGATGTAGGCGATGGCGGCGGGCGCGACCACGGTAACGGCTCCGGCTGCGCGCGGGAAAAATTCCGCGGCGGAATGGATCATGCCGATTTCTGCGGTGGGCCTGATCTTCGTGATGCTGGTGCCGCTGCCGAGCATTCTGCTGGACGTGCTGCTGGCCACCAGCATGACGGTGAGCGTTCTGGTGCTGCTTTCGGCGATCCAGATTTTGCGGCCCAGCCAGTTTTCGGTCTTCCCCAGCCTGCTGTTATTGCTCACGCTGTTTCGCCTGTCGCTGAACCTGGCCTCCAGCCGGCGAATCTTGCTCCACGGCAACGAAGGCGCGGGGGCGGCGGGGCATGTAATCGAAGCCTTCGGGCAATTTGTGGTGGGCGGCAATTATGTCGTCGGCTTTGTGCTGTTCATGGCCTTGATCGCGATCCAGTATCTGGTGGTCGCGCACGGCGCGGTGCGCACGGCGGAGGTGACGGCGCGCTTCACGTTGGACGCGATGCCGGGCAAGCAGATGGCGATCGACGCCGACTTGAATGCCGGGCTGATCAATGAAGGCCAGGCGCGGGCGCGGCGCGAGCAGATTGCGCACGACGCCGAATTTTATGGCGCGATGGATGGCGCGGCGCGCTTCAACCAGCGCGATGCGATTGCCACCATCCTGATTACCGCGATCAATATCGTTGCCGGATTTCTCATCGGCGTCTTCCAGCTCGACATCCCGTTTCGCGAGGCGCTAAAGACGTACACCGTGCTGACCGTCGGCGATGGCCTGGTGACGATGATTCCGTCGCTGCTGGTCTCGATGGCGGGTGGAATTGTGGTCACGCGCGCATCCTCCGATGCAACGCTCTCGGTGGATGTAGGGCGGCAGGTGCTGTCCAGGCGGCGTCCGCTGATTATTGCGGCGGGGGTGATGCTCGGCCTGGCGGCGATTCCGGGACTGCCGAAGTTTTCATTTCTCTTATTGGCCTCTGCGGCGGGGTTTCTGGCGTGGCGCGCGCCCAAGATAGGGCAGGAACCGGCGGCGGCCGCGGCGACGGCAACGGCGGCGGCTGCGGGCGAAAAGAAGCCGGCGGCGAAAGATTCGGTGGAAGAGCTGCTGAAGCTCGACGAGCTGAGCCTCGAAGTTGGCTATGGATTGGTGTCGCTGGTCGACCAGAACCAGGGCGGGCAGCTGCTGGCAAGGGTACGGGCGCTGCGGCAGAACCTTGCGCAGCAGTTAGGGTTCATCGTTCCTCCCGTTCACATCACCGATAACGTCCGGCTCAAGCCCAAGGAATATGTGATCGCGCTGCGCGGCGTGGAAGTGGCGCGCTGGGAGTTGCATCAGGACAGTTTGCTCGCGATCAGCTCGGAGGGCTCACCGCGTCCGCTGCCGGGAATCGCCACCAAGGAACCGGCGTTTGGCGCGGCGGCGGTGTGGATTACCAAGGCGCTGCAGAATCAGGCGCTGGGTTCGGGATATGCGGTGGTCGATCAGACCTCGGTGCTGGCGACGCATCTGGCCGAAGTGGTGAAGCAGCACGCGTTCGAATTGCTAACCCGGCAGGAGACCAAGCGATTGCTGGATCGCCTCGCGGAAAGCCATCCCAAGCTGATCGAAGAGCTGGTGCCGAAAGTTCTCAGCCTCGGCGAGGTGCAGCGGATCCTGCAACAGCTTTTGCGGGAACAGGTTTCGATCCGCGATTTGTCGACGGTCCTGGAAGCGCTGCTCGATCTCGCGCCCACCAATAAAAACACCGTGCTGCTGGTGGAAGCGGCGCGGCAGGCTCTGGGGCGGGCGCTGGTGCGTCCGCTGCTGTCGGACGGCGGCGGGCTGCGCGTGGTCACCCTCGACCGAGCGCTCGAAGAGGAGTTGGGGCGCGCCTTTGGCGCCCCGGCGGCGGCCGGCATGAATGCCGTCCAGCCTTCGTTTGGCCGGCGCATTACCGACGGCCTGCGCAAGTTGGCCGGCGAGCATGTGGCGGTGGCGAGTCCCGTGCTGCTGTGCGCGACCCCGGCGCGGTATCACCTGAAGCGGCTGCTGGAGCCGTTTTTGCCGAAGATCGTGGTGCTCTCGCCGATGGAGATTCCTCCCGTAGTTGAGGTGCAGTCGTTAGGAGTGCTGCGGTGAGGAGTTGAGTTGTTTTTCAACCACCAAGGGCACGAAGGAACACGAAGGGAACCGGAAAGCGAATTCCAACATGAGCAAAAGTACAGCCCAAGCGTACGCCACCTGGCAGGACAAAGAAGAACGCGACCGCGTGCTGATGGAGCAGTTGCCGCAGGTGCGCTATCTGGCGCGCCGCATTCACGAGCGGCTGCCGCGGCACGTGCCGCTCGAAGACCTGATTCACGCCGGGGTGATCGGGCTGATCGACGCGCTGAACAAGTTTGACCGCTCCAAGCACGTGCAGTTCGGCTCGTACGCCAAGTTCCGCATCCGCGGGGCGATTCTCGACAGCCTGCGCGAGATGGACTGGGGGCCGCGCGAGTTGCGGCGCAAGGCGCGCAGCGTGGAGGAGGCGGAGCGCAAACTGAGCATGGAACTGAGCCGCGCGCCGACCGAAGTGGAAGTCGCGAAGGAGCTGAACCTCGAGCTGAAAGAGTTTCAGCAACTGCTGACCGAGCTGGATGGCCTGGAGGTGGGCAGCCTGCACCTGGAATCTCCGTGGGACGGCAAAGATGAGGATCTGTGCGACTACCTGCCCAGCGCTCCCGAGGACACGCCGTTTTTCCGCTGCATGCGTTCGGAGATGAAGGAGCTGCTGGCGCGCGTGGTGAGCGAACTGCCGGAAAAAGAGCAGCAGGTGCTGGCGCTGTATTACTTCGAGGAGCTGACCATGAAAGAAGTGGGAGCGGTGCTGGGCATTGGCGAGTCGCGCGTCTCGCAGATTCATTCCCTCGCGGTGGTGCGGCTCCGGGCGCGGCTTGAAGAGTTGATGAAGGGGGCAAAACCGGCGGGACGGGCGGCGCAGGCGGGGCGGCGCTGAGCGCGGGGGAAAAGATCTCGGAGGGAAAGATTTCTTATGCAGGGCGAACTGAATCAGGAAGAGATCGATGCGATGGTACGCGCCGCCCGCTCGGGTGGGAAGGCGGATGCGGCCAAAAAGGAGCCAAAGGTCGAACTGTGGGATGTGCGGCGCGCGGGGCAGATCGGCCGGACCCAGCTGCAGGCGATCACGCATCTGCACGAAAATTTCGCGCGCAATCTGACCAATGCGCTCGCGACCTACCTGCGGGTGATGCTGACTGCGACGCTGGTTTCCGCCGAGCACCTCACCTATCGCGAGTTTACCGAGCGAATTCCGGAGATGACCTATCTGGCGGCATGCAAGATGCAGCCCATGGGACTGACCGGCGCGCTGCAACTGGACCTGAAGGTGGCGTTCCCGATCATCGATTTGCTGCTGGGAGGCGAAGGCAAGCCGCTGGCCACGCCGCGCGACATCACCGACATCGAGGAACAGATTGTGGAAAGCGTGGCGCGGATCGTCTGCCGCGAGCTGGGCGCGGCCTGGAGCGCGGTCGAGTTACAGGTGGATTTCGACAAGCGCATCGAGTTGGTGGATGCGGTGCGGCTGATGCCGCCGCATGAGAAAGTGCTCTCGCTCACCTTCGAGGTGGCGCTGATGGAGGTGCGCGGCGGACTGAATCTGGCGGTTCCGGTGACGCTGTCGCACGCGCTGCTGCGCAAGATTTCGGTCTCGTGGGGGGAGAGCCGGCCGCGCGGCCCGGCGGAGTGGCGGGAGCGGCTGCGGCGCCGGCTGCTGGAGTGTCCGTTTCCGGTGGAGCTGGGAGTCAGCGGGCTGAGCGCGTCGGTGGGTGAATTGTCGGAGATGGAGCCGGGCACGCTGCTGCCGCTGCGGCGGAGCGCGGCGCTGCCCGCGTCGCTGATGGTGGGCGGCGTGGATATGTACGGCGCGGTTCCGGCGCGGCGCGGCGAAACGCGCGCGGCGCAGCTGCTGGACATGGTGATCAAGGCGGTTGCGGCGGAAGAGAGCGGGGGGGAGGAGAGTAAGAGCAAGAGTTAAGAGTCACGAGCGAATAAGAGTGAAGAGTAAGGAGGCGAAGGCGTAATGGCGGAAGCGGACGCCCCGGCCGGGGGCCAGCCACCGGCTGAATATATACAGCTCTGGGCGGAGCAAGCAGCGCAAGTGATGGGGCAGATCAGCGGCGCGGCGGTGCCGTGCACCGCGCTGGCGACCGAGCCTGCCGGCCTGGCGGCCGCGGGCGAACCGGATGTGTGGGCGCTGGTGACCTCTTCGGGAGGGTTGCGCGGCGAGATGAGCCTGCGCGTGCCGCCCGCGGCGGTGCTGCGACTGGCGCAGACGTTCATGAGCGAGCCGGTGAACCCCGAGGCGGAGCTTACCGGCGATCACAAAGACGCGCTGATCGAGTTGTTGCGGCAGGTTGCGGGGCTGGTCTCGACTGCGGCCAAGAAGCGCTGGGGCGAGATCCAACTGCATGTGGAGATGGCGGCGGCGCCCCCTTCGTGGCCCGCGGCGGAAACTTTCTGGCTGCAGATCGGCGAAGACGGGCCGGCCGCAATGACGCTGCAGGCGGGATTGAGCGCGGCGCTGGTGGCGGAGGTGCGCGCGGAGAAAGCGGAAAAAGCGGAAGCGGCGAAGGCGGAAGCGGCTAAGGCCGAGGCGGGACTGTCTTCGCCGCCGCCTCCAGCCGCTCCTCCCGCGGATTCCGGCGCTCCGACCGGCGCGATGGATTTGTTGATGGACGTGCAGCTGGCGGTGACGATGCGCTTTGGGGCGCGGCGGCTGCTGTTGCGCGAGGTGCTGGAACTGAGTCCGGGGGCGGTGGTGGAGCTGGACCGGAAGGTGCAGGAGCCGGTTGAGCTGCTGCTGGACGGGCGGTTGATTGCGCGCGGAGAAGTGGTGGTGATCGACGGCAATTATGGGTTGCGGGTGACGGATACTTCGCCGCTGGGGCTGGCGGTGGGAGCGGGCCATGGGCAGTAGTGAAACTCAGCGGCCGAAGCCTTATTGATTTTTGCGGGTTTGGAGGCACGAGTGAAGCTCGTGCCCTTCCCGGTCCAACAGCGGTGCGGACTAGGGCGTGAAGTGGGGTGAGCGGTGAAGACTAGGATTGTTGCCTGGAGAAATTTTCTGCGCCGGCTGGCTATGCGCTGCGCGGCCTGCGATCGGGTGTATTACCGACGGCCGTGGCGGGGGATTCGTCCGCGATGGCAAGGGGTTCGGCTGGCCGGGGAGTGGTACTGCCGGGCGGAGTGCTTGCAGAGGGCGCTGGCGGAGATGTTGGGACGGGAGCAGCCGATCGGGCGGCGCGAGGCGGCGTTGCCGCACCGGGTTCCGTTGGGATTGCTGCTGCTCTCGCGCCAGCAACTCACCGCCGAGCAATTGCGCGCGGCGCTGGAGGCGCAGCGCAATTCCGGCGGAGGGCGGATTGGCGAATGGCTGCAGCAGCTCGGGTTTGCAACCGAGGCGCAGATTACGGCGGGGCTGGCGCGGCAGTGGTCGTGTCCGGTGCTGCGGACGCCGGTGGAAGATTTTTCCGCGGAGTGCGGCGCGGCGATTCCATTTCCTTTGCTGGAAGCGTTTCAGATGATTCCGGTGGAACTGGGCGAGCTGACGGGCACCTTGCTGGTGGCCTTCAGCGAGGCGGTGGACTACGGCGCGCTGTATGCCATCGAGCAGATGCTGGGAGTTCGCACGGAGGCGTGCTTTATGGGGGCGAGCATTCTGCAAAACGCTTTGGCGGCTCTGGCCAGGCGGCAGAGAACGGGCGGCGCGGTGTTGCACGAGGTGGAAGATGGGGCCGAGTGCGCGCGCCTGGTGGGCAGCTGCGCGGCAGAAATTCTGGCGGAGCAAGTTCGCTGGGTGCGCTGCGGGGGTCACCTTTGGGTTCGTTTGGAGCGGCAGGCTGGTGAAGCGGTGAATCTGGTGCTCGAAACTTCGGCTGGCGGGACGAGGGGTGCTGGAGCTTCCCGGCATGATTTGGCGTCGACGGCGTAAGAAGTTGTTGGGTTTTATTTGTCGGGGCAAAAGCCGCATTTGATTTTCCTTGCGCGAAAGAAACGCATCGGCGTCATCGCCTTCCCTGGAAGTCTGCGTCGCGGCTTTTCTTTCGCCTCTCTTTCTTCCAGCTCTCTGTGTCTGCGAGCTAGCTCGCGCCGTCCCTCCGCCACTTGAGTCACAGCATCTTTCGCAGGGCCAATGAAACACACTCAAAGGGACGGACATGTTTTGCCGGAGGGAACGATTGACCCGGCAAAAGTTTCTCCGGCTACGGTGAAGATTAAGAATTTTGCCGGCGATTTCGGTTCGCCTCCTGTTTTTTTCCAGTCCCGGCATGAGATGAAAGCAATCGATCGCACACACACAATGGGCCGCTGCGTGCTCTTACCTCCTTGGGGCAATCACACACATGGACAGCGGGTACTACGCGGCTTGCGCAGGGTTGGCGGCGCAGACGCAAGCTTTGGAGTTGCTGGCGCACAATCTGGCGAACTTATCGACGGCCGGTTATCGCGGCGAGCAGACCACGTTTCGATCGCTTTTGACCGGGCGGGGAATGGTGAATGGGAATGCGATCAACGTGGCGGTGAACGATTACGGGGTGTTGAGCGGGAGCCGTCTGGATCTTACGGCGGGGAGCCTGGTGCCGACGGGGAATCC
>Ga0116125_1000214_pt1 | contig 26919 bp, 20 predicted proteins | sample June2015DPH_16_1_2_FD_89729 | JGI IMG/M metagenome (GOLD analysis project Ga0116125, IMG submission 89729) | Peatland microbial communities from SPRUCE experiment site at the Marcell Experimental Forest, Minnesota, USA - June2015DPH_16_10 | ecosystem: Environmental > Terrestrial > Soil >...
GCGATGCGGTCCGCGCCCACCACAATCGCGCCAATCTTGCCCTGCCGCATGATCGCGCCCGCCATGTTGTCGGAGATGACCGTGGTCGGAATACCGTCCTTCATTAATTCCCAAGCCGTAAGCCGCGAGCCTTGCAAAAACGGCCGCGTCTCATCCGCATACACATGAATTTTTTTGCCTTGCTCCACGGCGGCCCGAATCACACCAAGAGCCGTGCCATATCCAGCCGTAGCCAGAGCGCCGGCGTTGCAATGCGTCAGCACACCGCCTTCGCGTGGCATGAGCGTTGCGCCGTGCCGCCCCATTGCCTGGTTCGCAGCGATATCTTCCGCATGCATCCGCTTGGCTTCTTCAACAAATTCCTGCTTGATTTGTGCAATCGGACGCACCCGCAGCCGCTCAAATTTTTGCTGCATGCGCTCAATCGCCCAGAAAAGATTCACAGCCGTAGGCCGTGTCTTGCCGATGACCTCACAGATGTGATCAAGTTCCCGCTTAAGCTCGCCAGCGGATTCCGCCTTCGAATCCTTCACCCCAAGCGCGATGCCCATCGCCGCAGCCACGCCAATCGCAGGCGCCCCGCGCACAATCATCGTCCGGATCGCATCGGCCACCTGCTCGTAGGTTTTGCAGGTAACGTAGGTTTCTTCCGTAGGCAGCTTCGTCTGGTCGATGAAGCGTACGCCGTTGTCAGTCCATTCCAGTGTTTGAATCATGAGCTCGTCGTTGGTCGTTCGTCGTTTCGGAAATAACTGTGCGTCGAACGTGGAAGAGCGGCGCTTTAGCGCCGCGTCAAGCACATAAAAAACGCCGGGCTTCAGCCCCCGCTTACGCCCGATGCGCCTCGCACCGATTCCGCGGTACGTTCGTCACTGCCGGCCTACCACACATCTCACAGCCTGCCACGACCGCAAATATCCCCGGCTGCGTCTCCTCGCTCTGCAAAACATGCTCTGCCCGCACTTCACTCGCTGTAAAGATCGAAACAAACGGGGCCGGAGCCGCAGCCTTCTCTACATTCGGACGTCCCTTAGCCTCTTCCCGCTCCACCAAACACATCGCGCCGACAACCGTAAATCCAAATTCCCGCGCCGCCTCGATCGCCTGGACTGTAGACGCTCCAGTCGTGCAAACATCGTCCACGATGACAACCCGCGCGCCTTTTTCCCGAAAGCCCTCAATCCGCTGGCCGGTTCCGTGCTGTTTTTCGGCCTTCCGCACCAAAAAGCCGTTCAACTCGCCGCTGACCACCGATACCGCACTCACAATCGGATCCGCGCCCATCGTCAGCCCGCCGATAGCCTGCGGCCTCCATCCCCGCTGCCGGATTTCATCGAAAAATACCTGGCCCGTCAGCCGCGCGCCTTTGGCGTCCAGCGTCGTAATCCTGCAATCGATGTAGTAATCGCTGGTCCCGCCCGAAGAAAGCTTGAACTCGCCCAACCGAAAGGACTTGAAAGCAAGCAGGCGCAGCAAATCCGCACGCGAGGTATCCATCAAACTCTACGATAACATGGGGAAATCTATGTTGGAACGGTCGGCCGCGCCTGAACCGAGCGTAGCCGAGGGGCCGTCCGGTCGCACCAAACTCGACTGCCTTTCCCGCCGCCATGACAAGCGCCGCAACCGTGATAACCTGAATATTCTTCCGAAAACCATATTGTTTATGAGATTCCAGAGCATTCGAAGCTTTCTACTTTTTCTTGCCTTTTTTTCTTCCCTTTCCAGCCTGTTCGCCTTCGCCGAAGGCACTCGCACCTGGGAACAATCTAAGTTTGATGAGCTAATCAAGGGCACTCCCACCGGCGTCGCAATTCGCAATGCTGGCGGACTCGAGCTGGCGCCGACTTTCAAGACCCTTTACGCGACTCCGTCAACTTATATCTGGTCGATCGCCGCCGACGACGCTGGCACTGTCTACGTCGCCGCAGGCGCACCCGCCCGCGTCTACCGGATCGCGGCCGATGGAAAGTCGACCACCATATTCGAGCCGAAGGAACTGCAAGTACAGGCGTTGCGCATCGGCCCCGAGGGCGCTATTTACGCGGCAACCGCTCCGGACGGCAAGGTTTATAAAATCGAACATAAGGCGGGAGGGCACGCACCTTCCGCCGATATTTCCGACAAAGACAAGTCAATTGAAACATCGAAATCGGGCGTGGATCCCTCCTGGAGTTCCTCCGTTTACTTCGAACCCAACACGAAATACATTTGGGATCTGGCACTCGATAATTCCGGCAATCTCTACGTAGCCACCGGCGATCATGGAGAAATCTTCCGCGTCACTCCAAAGGGCGAGCACTCCGTTTTCTTCAAAAGCGACGAGACGCACATTCGCGTCCTTGCCTTCGACGCGCAAGGAAATCTTATTGCCGGGTCCGACGGCAGCGGCCTCATCTATCGCATCTCGCCGGCGGGCGAAGGCTTCGTCCTCTACAGCGCGCCGAAAAAGGAAATCACCGCGTTGGCTCTCGACAGCGCAGGCAACATTTACGCCGCCGCCGTCGGGGAAAAGAAAGGCGGAAGCAGTTCGACATCTGGCATGGCAGCGCTTCTCTCCATGCCCTCGACTCCGCCGGTCAGCTCTCCGCAAGTTCCCGGCTTGACGATCGCGACCGCGCCGAGCAGTTCCGCTCTCAGCACGCCCTTTCCCTTCCCCGGCGGCCCAGGCAGCAGTGGATCTGACGTCTACCGCATCGCACCAGACGGCTCACCCACGCGCCTCTGGACCTCGCACGAAGACATCGTATACGCCCTCGCCTTTGATGATCAGGGACGCCTGCTAGCCGGAACCGGCAATCGCGGCCACATCTTCGCCATCAGGGGGCTCGACGATTATTCCGATCTGCTAAAGTCCTCAGCTTCGCAGGTCACCGTATTCGCTAAAGCGCGGGCAGGCGGTGTCTACGCTGCCACCAGCAATCTCGGCAAAATATTCGTCCTCGGCCCCAGCCCCGAAACCGAAGGCGCTTACGAGAGCGACGTATTCGACGCCAAAATCTTCTCTCGCTGGGGACGGGCTGAATCTCGCGGCGCGGGCAACATCGATCTCTACGCCCGCAGTGGCAACGTCGACAACCCAGACCGCAACTGGAGCGCGTGGAGGAAGATTGATCTCGCTTCTGGAAAAGGTGCAATGAACGCGGGAGCGAGCGGCGAAACCGGAATTCCGGCCGCCCGCTACGCGCAGTGGAAAGCTGTACTGCATAGCGGAACTACTTCGCCAGCCGTCAATAGCGTCGCGCTGAATTATCTTCCGAAAAATGTCGCCCCGGAAATCGATGACGTCAGCGTGCAGGTTGGATTGAAATATCAGTCCATGCCTAGGAGCACAGGCATCGGCCTCGGAGCTGACACTTCGAACCCGTCTTCCGCTCCACACTTCGATATTCCCCCATCCAGCACGCACGACCGCGATTCCATCGGCGTGAAGTGGAACGCGCACGATGAGAACGACGACCAACTCGTCTACTCCGTTTACTATCGCGGCGACGGCGAAACCCGCTGGTTGCTGCTCAAAGACAATCTCACCGATAAAGCCTACTCTTTCGACGCCAGCCTGCTGCCCGATGGCGGCTACACCGTGAAAGTGGTCGCTTCCGATGCGCCGTCGCATTCGCCCGGGGACGCTCTGACAGCGTCCAAAGAAAGTCATCGCTTCGAGGTCGATACAACGCCTCCCCGAGTTGAAGACTTGTCGGCGGCGCTGCAAGGCCAGCAGATTCACATCAAAGCCCGGGCAATCGATAATTTCTCGCCCATCAAACGCGCCGAATTCTCAATCGACGCTGGAGATTGGAAATATGTAGAACCCGTCGGGCAACTTTCAGACGCGAAGACTGAAAATTACGATTTCACAGTGAATCTTGACACGGCAAAAGATGATTCCGCCGAACACGTTGTAGTCATAAGAGCGTATGACCGCTACGACAACATGGGAGCGGCAAAAACGGCGATCCGCGGAAAATAGGGTTTAAGCGATGGGGATGAGCGGATTGTCTATTCCGTAGCCTTTGGTTGGCTGGCCTCAGCGATCAGTTTCTGAACTTGCGCTTTCTTCGCTTCATCAAGCTCTGGATTTGATCTCAACAATTGCCGCCACTCCGCAACCGCACCACCAGCGTCACTCTTTCCCTTCCACTTAATCATGCCCAGATTAAACAGCGAGTTGGCATTCTTCGGATCCTGCTCCAGCACCTTTTGCAATTGAGTGACAGCTTCATCGATCTCGCCCGCGTAGTAAAGGCACGACGCCAATTCGATTCGGGCGGTCGCATCCTTGGGCGCAATTTGCAGGGATTTTTCGTAATAAGATGCGGCTTCTTTGAACTGATGCGTCGACGTGTAGATTTTGGCAATCTGGATCGCCAGACCGGCATTGTTGGGATCGCTCTTAAGCTGCGCAAGCAGAGGCTCGGCCTTTTTGTCAGCCATCTGCCTCATCTGATCGAGCGTGGGCATCAGATGTCCGCCGGCCATTGTGGGGGGCTGCGCCGCGGGCGGTGCTGGAGTATTTTCCGCCGCGGCAGCCTGTACTGGCGCTGCGGTCGCTCGAGTTTGCGACCCGCGAAATGAATACCCCAAGACCAACCCGAGCACCAGGCAAATTGCCGCCATGGTATAGACCTGCGACGTCTTCAAACCGGTTGTGATTGTCACCGCTTCCTCACTCTTCCTACAGTTTTGCAGCTTCTCAAACGATCAAAAGCTGTCCCGCGCCAACCTAGAATAGTCCGGAGGCGCCCACGCCGCGTGCATCTTCAGTCTGTGGCAATCGATCTGCCAACGCGAGGGTGTGCGTCACAGCACAGTGTGCTGCGCGTCACACGGCATGCGCGATCTCCTGCAGAAAGCCGATGAAAAGAGGCAGGCCTTTGACTTTACACGCCAGCAGGTTGCGAATAGATTAAAAATTCGGAGTTTGCATGTCCCGACCCTCTTCCGATCACAACGAGGTTCCCCCGGCGATTTCCCCCAAGGCCGTTGCCGAGGTTCTCCTCTCCAGCAGCGTTCTCGAAAGCATTCCCGACGCCATCGTCGCCGTCGATCGCGACGGAACCATTCTCCAAATCAACTCCCAGACGCAGGAACTGTTCGGCTATTTCCGCAGCGAGTTGATCGGGCAGAAGATTGAGATTCTGGTCCCGCAGCGTGATCGTAACCAGCACGAGTATCACCGCGAGAAATTCGCCGCGGCGCCAAAAGTTCGGCGCATGGGCGCCGGGTTGGATCTTTACGGGCGGCGGCGCAACGGCTCGGAATTTCCAGTCGAAATCAGCCTCAGCCCGGTCCAGGTGGAAGACGGGGTGATTGTGCTCAGCGCGATCCGGGACATCAGCGACCGCAAGAGAATCGAACAGGAACTGCGCAGGGCAAACGAAGAGTTGCATTTACGAACGACCGAGCAGATCGGCGAGTACCGCACGAAGCTGGCCGCGATTATCGATTCCTCGGAAGACGCCATCATCGGCAAGAATCTCGACGGCACCATTACCAGTTGGAATAAGGGCGCAGAACGCATCTATGGCTACACGCCGGCTGAAGCGATTGGCAAGAACATTTCAATCCTTGCCCCCAGCGACCGTCCCGACGAGATTCCGGAAATTCTCCGGAAAATAGCGCGCGGCGAAAGCACAGAACATTACGAATCCATGCGGGTGGCGAAAGATGGACGGCATTTGAACGTATCCATCACCGTCTCGCCTTTGAGGGACTCCGCCGGCGAGATCGTGGGCGCTTCCGCCATCGCGCGCGACATCACCGGTCAGCGGAGAGCCGAAGACCAGCTTCGTCAATCGCAAAAGATGGAAGCCATCGGGCGCCTGGCGGGAGGCGTAGCTCACGACTTCAACAACGTTCTCGGGATTATCAACGCCTGCACAGAATTCCTGCGCGACCGCATCGACCCCGAAGCCGAGCCGGCGCTCTATGTCGAAAATATTCGCAGAGCAATCGAGCGCGGCAGCGCTCTCACTCGCCAACTTCTCGCTTTCAGCCGCAGACAAGTCGTCCAGCCGGTATTGCTCGATCTCAACGACCGGCTGAAGGACATCAGCAAGCTGCTGCGACCGCTAATGGGAGACGATGTGCAGATCTCCATCTCGCCGAGATCGCGCTCGGCAGTGGTTGAGGCCGATCCGGGCCAGATCGATCAGATCATCGTAAATCTTGCGGTGAATGCGCGCGACGCGATGCCGCGCGGCGGAAAATTTATTCTCGAGACCGATAACGTGGAGATCGACCAGACGTTCGCCGAACAGCACCAGCCGCTGAATCCGGGGAAATATGTGATGCTGGCGGTTAGCGACGACGGCAGCGGCATGGATAAGGCCACGCTCTCGCGGATCTTCGAGCCGTTTTTCACCACCAAAGAAGCGGGCAAAGGGACCGGCCTGGGACTGGCGACGGTTTACGGCATCGTTCAGCAAAGTGGAGGACACATCTGGGTTTACAGCGAAGCCGGCCAGGGAACCACCTTCAAGGTATATCTGCCGGCCGCGGAACACAAAATGGGGTCAAGATCTTCCACAGCCGGAGAAGCAGTTGTTCCCAAACGCCAAGGAACCACTATTCTTCTGGTGGAAGATGATGAGATCATGCGCAGCCTCACTCGAAAACTCCTCCGCGACCAGGGTTATACGGTGATCGAAGCAAGCAACGGAAAAGCCGCTCTTGAATGGGCCGAGTCGCATCTTGGAGAAACCGACCTTCTGCTAACCGATGTGGTGATGCCCATCATGAATGGCCCAGAATTGGCGGAACGCATGACCGGCTCTCATCCAGCGCTGAAAATTGTTTTCATGTCGGGTTATACCGGAGAGCTCATGGGTTCGAGCAACATCCTGAAACATGGAATTCTTCTGGAAAAGCCGTTTACCCGAACGGCTTTGTTGAGCACACTTCACAAGACGCTGGGATAGTAGGGTCGGCGAGCGCGAGTAGCGCTGGCGTCCCGCTGGCAAGAGCCACGAAGGATGGCGGCGCTACCACATCACAAACTGTCGGTGATGGGGATCACTCAGCAATAGTGCGTGGAATCACCCATCATTCGTCAAAGCCCCCAGCCTTTTTGCGAAGCTCTCCACGTCCTGAAATGAGCGATTAACCGTGTTTTCATATACATAGAAACCTCCTCCCGTTGTCTGGAACGACTATTAGAGATTGGCCCAGAAGCTGCCATTGTCGATATGTGTCAGGGGAGGCGAATATGGCCACACAAGTTTGGGACCGGGTTCACCGAGATGGGGAGAAGATGCACGGCAATCTTCCAACTGTCATAGATGAGGCGATCGAACAGGCAACGCTCACCACTACTTATCCCACGGGAGCTGTCCTGTTTGCAGAATCTCAGGCGCCGAAGGGCGTATTCATCGTACGCCGCGGGCGCGTGAAACTTTCGGTTTGCGGCAGTGACGGGAGAACACTAATACTGCGCATGGTAGAGGCGGGCGGTCTGCTCGGCGCGGCTTCGGCAATTTCGGGGCGGGAGTATGAAGCCACCGCCGAGACACAGGAACCCTCTGAAGTCAGCTTTCTGCGGCAGAGCGATCTGCTGCGCCTGATGCGCATGAATGGCGAGTTCGCTCTGTGGGTGACGCAGCATCTCAGCCAGGATTACACCGGAACCTGCCGAGAGATTCGCGATTTAATGCTCTCCGACTCGGCCAGCGAAAAACTGGCCCGGCTGATCGTGGGATGGCTCGACAGCAACACCGAATCGAAGCAGCCCTGCCAACTGAAGATGGCGCTGACGCACGAAGAAATCGGCCAGATGATCGGCACTTCGCGCGAAACGGTGAGCCGCCTCTTCGCGGGATTCAAAAAGCAGCATCTTATCCAGCAGAACGGGGCCACACTGGTAATACCGAACCGCGTAGCTTTGGAATCTCTGATTACCGCTTAATACGATCATTCCTTCCATCGGGGCCGGTTAACCGACCGGCCCTTTTTCCTCCGCGAAAAACTCTCCGAGTCAGCCCAGAACAATGTCAGGCAACTCAGCAAGGGTAGAGATTTGCGCGTCCGGTGTCTCGGGAATTCGCTCCGGCTCCTGCCCATAACGGTTGCACCAAAGGACCCGGAAGCCGAACGCCTTCGCAGAATAGGCATCCCAGCCATTGGATGAGAGAAAGCAGACGCGGTCCGCAGACACGTTGAGGCGATCGCAGGCCAGCCGGTAGACGGAGGGATGCGGTTTGTAAACTCCCACTTCTTCCACCGACAAGATGGAGTCGAAGAGTTCGGCGATGCCCGCATTGGCGGCTGCGTGCGCCAGCATGGAAGGTGTTCCGTTCGAAAGAATTGCAGTTTTCATCCCCGCTGCCTTCAGGCGCTTTAAAGTATCGGCGACTTCCGGGAAGGCATTCGCAGCCAGATAGAGCTTCATCAAACGGGCGCGCAGTTCGGGGTCTTCAATTTTCCGCGTCGCCAGGGAGTAGTCGAGAGCATCGCCGGTGACTCGCCAGAAATCGGCGTGACGTCCTGCGAGCCCGCGCAGCCAGGTGTACTGCAATTGCTTGGCGCGCCAAAGTTCGGCAAGCGCCTGCCAATTTTCCCCAAGCGAATCCTGCGCGCTGCGGGCCGCGCTATTCACGTCAAACAGCGTACCGTAGGCGTCGAACACGCAGGCTTCGATACCGCAAAATTTTATTGCCATGGACTGGAGTTTCCGCTGTTAGCGTAAAGTAAACTCCAGTTTAATGCTTCGCGATCAGGTGCTCCTCGGCTTCTTGCTCGTGCTCATGCTCCACGCCCAATTCGTCGGGATACTCGACCTGGTGCGCCCGTTGCAGAGCGCGCAGATACGCCGGTCGCGAGTGCCGGTAATGGTCGGCCGGAACTTTACCATTGAGCCAAGCCGTGTCCATTGGGTAGACCAACGGATCGAAGATCACCATGTAGAAGTGCCAGATAAGAATTGAGAAAGTCGCTAGCAGCGCTTCATAGTAGTGAACGGCGGTGGCCGCGTCGGTAACCCACTTCGGGAAATGACGCAGGCTGAAGTTGTTGAACCAGAGCAGCAGGCCGGAGACTGTCATCACCACTGTGCCCCACATGAACGCCCAGTATTCCATCTTCTCCGCGTAGTTGAACTTCTTGAATTGCGGCTCGGTCTTGGTGATCCCCAGGTTGTAAGTGAACACCTGCAGCAGATCGGTCGCGTCTTTGAAGTCCGGAATCATCGCCTTCAGGAACTGGATGCCATCGCGGCGAACGACGGCAAGATGAATCACATGGTAGATCGTGGAAGCGAGAAGAATGACGGCCGCCGCGCGGTGGACCGCGCCACGAAAGGCAAAATGCCGCTCCCAGAGCAGGATTGGGCGAACCCACCAGGCTTCAGGGTATTTGAGGGCGAAGCCAGTGAAGACCAGCGTCGGGAAGCTTAGAATGATTCCCCAATGCGCGATGCGGAAATTCAGGTTCATTCGAGTGACTCGCTCGCTGCTCACATGATGTGATCGGCCGCGCAACAGTTTCGCGATGAAATCGATAAGGTTGTGCAGAATCATGAATCCGAGCGTCATCGGGATGAGAACCAAGTAAGTCCAACGGATCCACTTCACGAGTGGATGCGCCGGGCCGCTGGCCGTCTGCACGTGGACTGGGCCTATGGCGAAGTGTTCGCCCGCGCCTGAATGACAGGCGCCGCAGGTCTTGGCAAGGTTGGCGGTGTTGACGGCGGAGCGCGCATCCTTCGAAGGAAAAATATTGTGCACGCCGTGACACGAGGCGCAGTTCGCTACGATTTGCGATCCTTCGCGCATCGCCAGCCCGTGATAGCTGTCTGCGTAGGAAGGCACGCGATCAACGGGAAGGTTGTAGCGTGTAGCCAGGCGCTCATCATTGTGGCAACGGCCGCAGGTAACCATCGAGACACGATTGGCATTTACCAACGAACCCGCCTGCTGCGGCTCCAGGATCAAGTGCTCGCCGTGGCAATCGCTGCATACAGGCGCACCGGATACACCCGATTTCATGGCTTCGCCATGTACGCTTTCGAGATAAGTCTTCGAGATTTGGTCATGGCATTGGCCGCAGGTTGATGGGACGTTCCAGTGATTGATTTTGGACCGTGCATCTTGCGCCGGAAAGATCGCGTGGCTGCCATGGCAATCCGAACATACCGCAGCTTTGTCGTTCCCGCCGGCGACGGCGCGTCCGTGAATGCTTTGCCGATACTGTTCGACCGGATGCGCAAACGGAATCTTATGGCTCGCCAAGAATTGAGTATTGCTATGACACGAGGCGCAAGTGTCAGGCATGTTCTTCTTCGCCACCGTTGAGGTCGGATCGCCTGAGGATTGAATTTGATGCACAGCGCCATGGCAGGACATGCACTTGGGCGCGTCAGGGTCGCCAGCCGCGGCTGCCTGACCGTGAATACTTTGCTTGAAGTCCTTTACTTCGTCGGCATGGCATTGCGCACACTTCGCCGGTGCGACGTCCGCGGCAGCCGTCACTTCATGCACATTGCCGTGGCAGGACTGGCAAGCTTGCTCACCTAGCGCGGCGTGAATGCTGCTGGAAACATGTGTAGATTCGTCCGAATGGCAAGTCGCGCACTGAACCTTCGCGAGCTTAACCGGATGCGGATAGTCCTTAATGGTGCTGTGACAATCGGTGCAGCCCAGGACGCCGTGCGCGCTGGCGGCATGCTTGCCGGCATCGATGGAGATGCTCTTCCCTTTGTCATCGGTCATTCCCGCTTGACCGTGGCATGCGAGGCAGTTTTCATCCTGTTTCGGCGGTTTGGGTGCACTTGTGGCGTGGGCCAGGGTCTTGAAGTCTGCGGTGGCGCTGTATGAGTGCAGATTAGAAAAGAGAACACAGCCAACAAGAAGCAGGACCGGAACTAGAAAACTGAAGAACCTTATGACGTCTACGTTGCACAGCTTATTCTTATATAGGTTCGACACATGAATCACTTCATCCCGAGGTCCGTGAGCACCTTAGGATGCTCCTCTCCCGTCGCCAAGAGTAAGTGGCAGGCGGAACAATCGTTTGAAATGGTTTGCCCATCGGCGCTCGTGTGGCTTCCATCGTGACAGCGGAAGCAGCCGGGCGAGTCATTGTGGCCAAGGTTGTTCGGATGAACGCCCCAGGTCACATGCATGTCGGGGAAGATGTTGCGAAGATAGATGGCTGCCACTTCGTCCCCGGCCTGCTGCACCAGCGTGCGCCGCGTTTCATAAATTTGCGGATAATTCGCGCGATAAAAATTGTTTAGTTCGGCCATGATGTTCTGCCGTGCCACATCACGCGTGGGATAGTTCACCTTGAGAACTTCCACAGCCTTCTTGCGGATGTAAGGGAGCTCCGGACTGATGTGGCCCAGAGACATTTGTTTGTCGACCGCGTTCTCCGGCAAGTCGAACTCATGCGTGGGGCGATTGTGGCAGTCCACGCAATCCATGGTGCGGTGCTCGCCTTTATCCAGTTGCTGCTGCGTTGGCTTTGCGTCTGTCGACACAAATTCTGTGGTCGCGCCCTGATCGTCGGTGTAGTAGACAACGGGAATCGTTTGCCGCTCAACATCGGTCGAGATATAGCGGATGCGCGCGTTCTCCGCCAGGTGGTGACCGTGTATTCCGACCGAACCCTGCCATGTGCGGCCACCAACTTTAAGAAGCAGCACGTCGGTCTGCGGCGTATTCTTCTCGTCGTCCTTATAGCTGGTATTGACCAGAAATTTGTCGCCGGTAAACCGTTGCGGCCAGTGGCACTGCTCGCAGGTTTCGCGCGCGGGGCGTAAGTACTTAACCGGCGAAGGAATCGGACGGGAGTACGTCTTGAATGTGACCGCCACTACCTGACGCAGGCCGGATAATTTCGAACGCACAAACCATCCCGCCCCCGGTCCGATGTGGCATTCCACGCACGCAACGCGAGAATGCGGCGAATTCTGATACGCCGCATACTCCGGTGCCATTACGGTGTGACAGGTCGTCCCGCAGAAGTTCGTTGTATCCATGTACTCGACGCTGCGGTAGGAAGCTGTGCCGACGATAAGTAGGTTGACCAGGGTCGCAAAGGCTACCCATTCCAACGTGCGCCGGACCACAGGCAAACGGAGATCGATGGCAGGATAAGTTGTGGGGAGTTCCTTGCTCTGGAGAAGTTTCCGGCGCCTTACCAAAATACCGACCGGAATCAAGAGCAGGCCGAGGATGAACACACCGGGAAGAATCAGATAAACTAGAAGCCCGATGTAAGGGTGAGGAGGCCCCGGCAGAAAGATGTCATAGAACCAGAAGGCGATGGTGGTGAGTGCCGTGCTCGTGGTGATCACGGTGCCCGTAAGGGTGATTGGATTCTGGCCCAGAAAGTAAAGCGGCTGTAACCACTCTCGAATGCGTCCTCGCATAGTTTGGCAACCGCCGCTCCTCTCTGTCTATCGGTTCTTCTTTAGGCACACTTCAACACCGCAGAGCGAAACCTGCCCCGTTGTGGGTCAGTTCCCTCTTTGATCCAGCTACTTTTTCAAGGTGCGAATATAGCCCACCAGTCCGCTGACCTGGTCCGGTGTCAGAGAAGCGTACTTCGGCATCTTGGGAGGTTTGCCGTTGGTGATGACCCCGCCCAAATCTGCGTCAGATTTCTTTTGGACGTCGGCGCCGCTCAGGTCAGCCGCGGCTACCTTTTTCCCGTCGGCTCCATGGCAACCGGCGCATTTCGATTTGTAGAGGGCGGCTGCATCTTGTGCGCCAGCAGATACGGAGAGAACAACAGCCAGTGCTGCCAGCGAAGCAAACGTCCGGATATTGATTTTCTTCATCATTCAATGTCTCCATTCAAGTTTGAAATTCTCGTCGGCCACCGCTGCAACCCTACTGCTTGCCGACTGATAAGAGTCTATGCGGCATGAGTTTAATGAAACAATGCCCACTATCACAAGAAAAAGTGATGAAAATCACAACAGCGACTGTTGCGGGAAGTATCATTTCGGGGCAAAAGCGGGTGATATCGGCAGAACGCACTGCTAAGAAACTGGAGAACGGTAGCAGAATCGTCTGGGGCTTCGGCGTACTGTGGCCGATTCCTTATGCGGCTTGGGCATTCACCAATGCCCCATATTCTTGCTCAGACTCCGAAGGCAACAATACCCAGAGAGTGTAAATGCCTACTGCCGTTCCTATTGGAATGTTAATGAAGAGCACGAAGAAACCCAAAACCAGCGTCAGAGTTCGCGCCCATGGCTCGCGGTGCATTAACCCCCAGCCTGCGCAGAATCCAAGCGCCGATCCTCCGAGAACGAGGATCGCAACCACACTGAGCAAAGGACGCAAAAAATCCGGCGCGTTCGCTGCTCCGCCGGGCGCGAGCAATGTATTGGCAAGGATGTAGAGAACGATCCCCATGATGGCGTTGAAGGCGGAGATGGCAAACCAGAAGATGGCCAGCAAGTGAATGTGATCCCGCACGCGCCGCCGCATTGCCATCGGCAGGAGCGGACCGACAACCTGCTTCCCGCAACGGCTACAGAATCCCTGTCCCGCTTGCACCGCCGTACCGCATGCATCGCAAAACATGTTTCCTCCTCTTGCCTTCGCCTTCAACAAGTAATACGTAAACAACAGTGTATTGTTCCGCAATGTTGCGTGAAGGACAGAATCGAGGTGGAAGCTCACGAGGTCTTCGGCAAACGAAAAGGCCACCCGGCAACAGGGTGACCTCTTCTTTTCAAGGGAGAATAGTTCCAACGGAGGCATAGATTCCGTCAAAACTTTCTGCACAAAATCTTATGAGCCGAAAAAGGGGGGTGTCAAGCAATTTTTGTGAAATAAATGTCTTTGTTTTCAATGAGATGAACAACAAGGCAATATGGGTCGCCGCGGTCCCAATTTGAGACAAAATCGCAGCAACCGGCTTAAACCGAAATATCAGAATCACTTAAGACCGGTTTGAGCCCTTGGATGGCGATGGATGCTGTGCTGGCGTTTCGGCCAAGTCCAACGAAATGAATTCCCGCTCTTCGTCCTTACCAGAGAAATAGCGCCGAAGTAGAACACGAGCACCGCCGAACGCAACTCCCGCGGCTAACGAGATCGCACCGACAATAATGCACAGCAGAATAATATTCACGAGCAGATTGGCGATGTTGTCCTTCTTATCGAAGTACGTGTTCTCGTTCCAGGTGACGCTCGCTTCGTAATTCACCGCGCCCAACAAAGTCTGCGCATCGCCCTGCGAAAGCGAACCGGCTGCCACGGCGACAATCGGTCCGGTCCGCTTGTCGAAAAACGGCCCAATATTTTCGACGCCTTCCACTCCCGGTTGTGGCGGCGCCCCATGATTAGCTGCGTCGATGCGGCGCAGATGCTCCGCTGCCAGAGCGGGAGTTGGATACTCGATCAGCATCAAGGTTGCCGCTCCGCTCGGAGTCGAATACTGTCCAAGCGCGACTTCCGGGCTCGCGCCGAAATCGACCACAGACGCCGGAAGCGGAGAAGTGATTGCCGCGAGGGCTAAGGGGCCTTCAGCATATTTCTCGGTATTAGTCTGATAGCCGTGATGCGGCATGAAGGCAAGGATCGGCGGCAGATTGCTCGCATTACCGCTGGGACGCGGAAGATCCCCCGCTAGCTCGCGCAATCCCGCGGCGGACATCACCGAAACCTGGCTGAAAACCGCATCCACCAAAATATGGCCCCGATAGAAAAGCACCCGCTGATTCAACGACGCGCCCTGGTCTCCGATCTGTTCGCGCGCCATCTCCGGCTGCAAGTAGAACGTGTACGCCCCGAAGGCTCCGCTGGCGTCGGCAAACCGCGCCGCGCGGATCTTCAGCGTGCGGCCATCGTCACTCTGGTAAATGGCGGACTCGACATCGGTGAAACCATATTCCTTCAGAAGAGCCGCATTGGTGGGATCCGCGACGGCCGCGTCTTTACTGGATTCCGCCGATCCTTGCATCTGCCATCCGGCAAACTGCTTGGGGAGGATTGGAGGAGTGGACGAGTTGGGCGCGGCGACTCCTGCCGCGAATGAAACGCTCCCTAAGAGAAGAGCCACCAACCCAGTCAATCTGAGCTTGCGAAAAAGCATGTACGTACGACTCGGCACACAAAACCCCTCCTTCAATTAGACCACAGAGGATGGGAAAAAGTTTCCGGAGTCGATGTGAGTGTAGCGGGGGCTCGCTAATGTGAAAAAGGCTACTGCGCGGCGCCCTTATCCATCTTGCTAGCCACCTTCACGCCGCTGAGCCCGTTGACATATCTCGCGATACCGCGATAAAGCGATTCAGCAATGCGCTCACGGTAGTCACTGGTGGCGAGGCGATGCTCGTCGGTAGGATTGCTGACGAACGAAATCTCCGCCAGGATGGAAGGCATATTCGCCCCGATCAATACGATGAAGGGAGCCTTTTTCACGCCGCGGTCGCGAATGGCAGGGCTTTTGACCGCAAGTCCGCTGTGCAGCGAGGCTTGCACATCGCCGGCAAACTCGCGCGATTCTTCAATCTTTTCTTTCAGCGCAATCTTCTTCACCAGGTCTTGTAATTCGTAAATGGATTTTTCCGAAACCGCGTTCTCTCGCGCCGCCACGTCCAGGGCTTCCGGCGATGAAGTAAAATTTAGATAGTAGGTCTCGACTCCGCGCGCATCCGGATCGTGGCTCGAATTGGCGTGGATTGAAATAAATAGATCCGCTCGCGCCTGATTGGCGATCGCCGTACGTGTTTCCAGGGGGATGAAAGTGTCATCCTTGCGGGTGTAGACTACCTCCGCACCGAGGCGTGTTTCCAATAACTTGCCCAGGCGGCGCCCTACTTCGAGTACGAGATCCTTCTCTTCCAGACCATTGGGGCCGATGGTGCCGGTGTCGTGACCGCCGTGGCCGGGATCGATCACGATCTTCCCAATTTTTAATCCAAGGGCGCGGATCAGAGAACGGTCGCCAGCGGCCGTCGGCCGGGCTTCGCGAACGTCTAAGTCGTACGAGCTTTGCGACTTCCCCGAAGCCAGCGCTCGGGATGTACTCTTTCGGCGGGAAGCCGACGTACCATTTGCAGCGCCGCTCGCTGGGGTCAAATCGGAGGGTTGCGACAAATCCTCTTCGTCAGCCTTCGCTACCTTATCGACCACAATGCCATCGTGAGAGCTTACCTTCTTGGCATGCTTCGGAACAGCCACTTCGGCTGCCTCGGCTCCAGAAGCGACTTCAGCTTCGTCATCCGCGTCCACGATCTTCTTGGGCGCTCCACTCTGTGTTCTCGCATCGGTTGCCGAGGAAGACGGAGGCAATACGGCCGAGTTCGCATCAGCTGGAACGACTGATTTGGCCTTCTGTGACGCTGATTCAGACTGACTTGGCGGGGCCGTTTCGGTTTCGTCAACCGTCTGCGTCCTGCCCGGTTCTGTTTCGAGCCGCTTCGCGCCCTTCTTGCCGTGAATGTCAATGATCAGCCGGTAAGGATTCGGAAGCAGGAAGGCGTCGTATTCGGAAAGATTTTCTACGTCGAGCACCACCCTGGTGCGACCCGGCTCGAACTGTGAAACGCGGACTTTCTTCAAGAAGCCGTCTTCCACGTCAAAGCTCTTGCCGACCAGAGTTGATGCAAGCTTGGTTTCTTTCAAGTCGAAAAAAATACGCGCCGGGCTAGCAATTCGCTGCGAGGAAAATTTCGCCTCCCCTTCCAAGTCGATGGCGACCCGCGTGTAAGTTGGAGTGGACCAGTGACGAATGCCGGTTACGCGCGGCAGTCGGGAGGCGGATGTTGACAACTCTTCCTTTTTCGATGCGAAGCCTGGCGTCCGACCGCCGGCTGCGACAGATGCACTTCCCCCGCCGTGATCCTTGTCTTCCTCTCGCGAGGTTTTTCCCGTAGGCCCCTGCGCTTGCGCTAGCTTGTCGGTCTCTGCCGTCGCATTGATATTCGCTATCGCCTGACGCGCGTCTTCAGCGAGGTGATTACGCGGATAGCGCCGCAGGAACTCTTCGAACGTCGCACGCGCCTGCTCCGGGTTATTGAGGTCGTCCTTATAGATCTCGCCAATCGTAAACAGACCATCGAAACGGTATTTGCTGCCGGGATACTCGCGACGCAGGAATTTATATTCCTCGATCGCCTTGTTCAGGATTTTTTCGTCGTTAAAACGGCGGCCCATCTCAACCATCGTCTCAGCGACGGCAACCACGCTGGGATCGGCTTTGCTGGAATTCGGAGCGCCTAGATAAACCAACCGGTATGCGTTCACCACGCGCTCAAAAGCGCGACGCGTCCTGTCAGACGGATTTCGCCCGTTAAGCGCCTCGCGCATGCGCTCGGCCGTGGAGAAATGTTCGCGAGCCCACGCATCGGAATGCCGCGTCCTCGCCTGCGCCAACGGAGAGGCGACGGCCAGACACACGAAGACTGCCAGCAGCTGAAGACTACGCTCCCGCGACGCGCTGTTCAAAATTACCCGCCGTGCCTTTTTCTTCCAGACCGCTGGATGATGCTGGGTGCCTGAGAGATCGCCAAAGCAAAACCGCAAAGAATACAGATGCAGCAAACCTATTCCGTGTTGCTGATGTACAGGACACCACGCGCATCCCGTTGAACGCGAACGGGTTCGTGTGAGGCCCCTGTCGTTTCGAAACTGACTCCGCCGTAATAGAGATTCGTAATGCGGCGCACATAGTTCTGCGTTTCGGCGTAGTGCGGAACACCCGAATTACGCGCCACTGCGCCCGCACCGGCGTTATAAGCGGCCAGGGTCAACCGGATATCTCCGCCGTAACTTTCCAGCAGCCGCTTCAGATGGCGTACTCCTGCGTCTACATTTTGCTCGGGGTCAAAAGGATTCTTAACGTTCAATTGCTTCGCCGTTGAAGGCATCAACTGCATCAGTCCCATCGCCCCCTTGCGTGACACGGCATTGGGATTGAAGTTCGATTCAACCTTCACCACGGCCCGCACCAGGTTCGGATCCACGTTATGGCGTGCCGCAGCTTCTTCGATCGCGGTGTCGATATCCACTGGCGTGGCCGCGGCGCCACTTGCATTTGCGGCCTCAATCCTCGCGTTGGCTGCCTGCCGGGATTCGCGTCCTAAGTACTGGCTAACTTCCGCAGCCGCCGTCCGCGCAGCTTTCATGGAAGCCGCATTGGGCGGAGGCACCGGCTTCCAGCGATTTTCCTTGGAACTCCAGTACATGAGCGGCCTGCGGGGCGCTTCCGATGGCTGAACCGGGGGCGGTGCCGCGGAAACAAAATCGTTCACATAGACCTTGCGGCCGTTCTCCTCGGTGCTCGCGATTTTTTGGGGGGAATCGTCGCCATTGGCGGCGCAAAGCTGTGGAACGAGAGAAGGAGAGATCGCGGCTAACGTGCTGGCCATCAGGACGATTTGCAGGCGCTTTCGCATTATTACCGGGTTTCCTTCGGGGACTGATGAAGACAGTCTTCACCTTCACCCTTTGCTACCCGGAACCTGAGGGAGAGTTCTTTAACCAGAGTAAGACGATTATAGGGGGCGCGTTGCGGGCGAGCAACGACACTGAAGGGTGTAGAACCACCGAAGTAATCCTTGTAACCGATTGAAAGCAAATAGATTATAAAACTAACTTGCCTTTTCCATCGCCAGACCGAAAGCCTCTATCGATAACGAGCGCAAGAGGTTGCGGCGCATACCGCGTTCCAACTCAGCCAATCGATCGGATGCCCTGGCGATCCAGTCGAAATCGGACGCCTCGGCCATCTTGGTGAGTTGAGTCTGAATGTCGATGTTCTGGACCATCTCGGGCGCATTCGATGCCAGAAACATCAGATCGCGCAGCAATGAGTACAGCGTACGCAGGAGTTGTTCGGTTTTCCCACGCCCCTCGGCCCCGGCCCGGTAGGATTCCGTCACCTTGAAGAGTTGGCTGTGTTCGCTTCCCAGAAGGGCGGAATTGAGAATAGCAAGCGCATCGGCTCGGGCGGCCACGTAGGCCTCAACATCAAAACTACGCGCTCGCCCGACAGCCCCATCGGACAATCTCGCAACCAAGGCGCGCTGCGCTGGCTTCCACTCCGGGCGATGCTGCGCCAGATAGCGCTCAACTGCTTCCAGCGGCAACGCAGCCAGCGGAAATGTCATGGCCCGGGAGCGAATCGTGGTAAGCAGTTCGCCCGGGTTTTCCGACAGCAAAAATATCGTAGCGAACTCCGGTGGCTCCTCCAGCACCTTGAGCAGAGAATTCGCCGCCTCCTTCATGAAAGCGGAGTCGGTGAATATATACACGCGCTCGCGAGCGTCGGACGGCCGATAGTAGATCGTCTCAATGACTCGCCGCACCTGATCCACCTTGATCATCATCTGCGGAGGATCGGGAGGGATGATAAGTACATCGGGATGGGTTTGAATAAAGAGCCGCGTCTCTTTCTTGTCGGTTTCGCGCAGGGCTTCGCGGGCCTCGACTGCTTCCGCGCAACGCGCTTCAAGATCCGAAGACTGCGCGATACGGCGGCAGTTCGCGCAGTGGCCGCAGAAATCCGGGAGACCATAAGTTTGCGTCGGCTCCAAACAGTTCAAGGCTTGCGCCAGCATCAGCGCCAGAGTGTATTTGCCCGATCCGCGAGCGCCGGAAAGAATTACTGCGTGCGGAAAGTGATCGCGCGCCAGCATATCGCGCAGGCGGTGCAGGGTTTCGGTGTTGCCGTGGAAATCGGAGAAGGGCATTCTTTGTCAGCGGATGAGATGAATGGAAACCCGGATCCTCAAGCCTTTCCACGCCCGGTCAGCTGTGTATATGGGGGCCTTAAGGGCGATCCCGAGCGCCAAGCAAGCGCGGTCTCCCAGTGACAAGCCCAGAGAACGAGTCTGCGGCAGCAACCCTCCCGCGATCTTAGCCTGTTCCTTATCGAACTCCATGATCTCGGGAATGGAAGAGGTCACAGCTTCCCACGCGTCTTCAGAATCGATTCCCCGCCCCAGCAGCTTGCCGTAAGCCTCAGCCACATTTACTGCGCTCATGCTGGCGCTGTCGAGCAAAGCAAATCGTTGGTCGAAGATTTCTGCGCCAGGCTCTCCGTGGAGAATCGCGAGGAGGGCGGAACTATCCAGCACAATTCTATTCACGCCGCGCAGCCTCCCGGCGCTCGGCAATCAACTCGTCAACCAAAGAGGTAGCCGGGGAGACGTGTTTGCGTACCAATCGCTGCGCTTTAGCTAGACGCTGCCGCAAAGTCGTGATCCGCAGCTCCTCGTTTTCGATCCGCAGAACAACTGTGTCGCCGGAAGAGATACCGAGAGCGCGGCGGAATGAAGAGGGGATAACAATGCGACCGTTTTCGTTGATGCGGGCACGGGTTTCATTAACTTCGGCCATGACATTTCTGAGATTATGTCATTTACTACAATATGTCAACTGCAATAGAAATGACAAGTGAGGAATTAACCATTTTTCAACGTCACCTTTAGCTGTCGCTCGACCGCTCCCATAATTTTGCGGTGCGTCTGCGCGGGCGTCCCGCTGGCGTCTACCGTCACAACCCGTTGCGCCTCCCTGGCGGCGATTGTCCGATAGCCCTCGTGCACGCGTGCGAAAAACTTCTGATTCTGCTGCTCGAATCGGTTTTCGTCGTGATGCTTGCCCGCGCGTTTTTTCGCGCGATCGGTGGCCTGGCGGTTGCGCTGCCGCGCCCGTGCCACGCTGAATGCTGGGTCCAACTCCAGCAGTAGGGTGAGGTCGGGCTGCAAATCTCCACAAAGGACGCGGTGAAGCTTGAGCACGACGTCACTGCCGAGTTTGCGACCGCTTCCCTGATAAGCCTCGGTTGAATCCGTGAATCGATCGCAGAGCACAATTTCTCCGCGATCAACCGCGGGGCGAATGACCTCGGCGATGTGCTGCGCCCGCGATGCAAACATCAAAGCCATTTCCGCCAGCGGCGCCAAGCCCTCGGTTTTCGAGTCGAGCAGCACGCGCCGAATTTTCTCGCCAGTCGCAGTTCCTCCCGGTTCGCGCGTCTCAACAACCTTGTGCCCGCCCGCGCGCAGAGCCTCCGCCAGTTTGCGCATCTGCGTGCTCTTGCCGGTTCCGTCGAGTCCTTCGAAGGTGATGAATTTTCCCCGCCGCGGCATCGTTCGAAATGATAGCAGCGCGGATGCGCCCCTGTACCGCCGCTCTAGTCGGCTGCTATAGTCTAGAGTTCCGCACGCGAAGTGCGAGTCGTCTTTATCCTCACTTATGGGAGCCTCAAAAATGAAACTCTCAAGAATTTTGGGAGTTGTTTGTCTTCTGTCCTTCTTCATTCTTCCAGTGTGGTCCGTCACCCCGCCGACAGTGACTCTGTTCGTGGACGCGACTTCAGCTCCTCGCAAGATCTTCCATGCAAAAATGAAGATTCCCGCCAGCGCCGGCGACCTCACGCTTTACTATCCCAAGTGGATCCCCGGCGAACACGCTCCCGATGGTCCCATCGTCGACCTCGCCGGATTAAAATTCAGCGCCGGCGGAAAGACCTTGAAATGGCGGCGCGATCTTCTGGATGGCTTCACGATCCACGTCGATGTTCCAACCGGAGAGACGGAAGTGAACGCTGAACTCGATTTTCTCTCCCCCGCAGTTTTCGAGGGCGGGTTCTCCGCCGGCTCTTCTGCCACCGACAAGCTGGCAGTGATCAGTTGGAATCAGGTTCTGCTGTATCCGAAAGGCTGGAAGGCAGACGAGCTTACTTATGTCGCGACGCTGAAACTGCCAACCAACTGGAAATACGGAACGCCCCTGCCGATTGCATCCACGAAAGCAGAAAACGGCGAAACCCAGATCGAATTTAAGCCCGCGCCGCTCGATACTCTCGTCGATTCTCCCGTCATCACCGGCGAATACCTCAAAATCGTCAAGCTTTCCGATGATCCTCTCACCGAGATGGACATTGCCGCCGACAGCGCCGCGGCCCTCGAGGCCCCGCAGGAGGTCTGGGACCATTACAAGAACCTGGTCGAACAGGCGCAAAAACTCTTCGGCGCCCACCACTATCGCGATTACCATTTCCTGTACAGCTTGAGCGATCACGTGGCGCACTTCGGCCTGGAGCATCATGAATCCGACGACAGCCGTGTCGGCGAACGTGGACTCGTGGACGAGAACGACCGCAAGATGGAAGCCACACTGCTGCCGCACGAGTACGTGCATTCGTGGAACGGAAAATACCGTCGCCCCGCCGATTTATCGACGCCGGACTATCAGCAGCCTATGCAGGACGATCTGTTGTGGGTATATGAAGGTTTGACGAATTATCTCGGCACTGTGTTAGCTGCGCGTAGCGGCTTGCTGACTGGTGATCAGTCACGCGATGACCTGGCTCTGACCGCAGCCGCCCTCGACCACACACCGGGCCGCACCTGGCGCAACCTGCAAGATACGGCTGACGCCGCGCCCCAGCTATACTTCTCGCCGCAGGCGTGGCACTCATGGCGTCGCGGAGTCGATTTTTATGAGGAAGACACGCTCAACTGGCTTTGGGTGGATGTCATCATCCGCCAGCAGAGCAAAGGCGCAAAGACAATTGACGACTTCTGCCATCTCTTCCACGGTGCTCCCAGCACCGGACCGGCGCTGAAAACGTACACGTTCGACGACGTGGTCAACACTTTGAATGAAGTCGTCCCCTATGACTGGCGCGGCTTCTGGACCGAACGGCTAACCAATCACGGTCCCGGCGCCCCACTCGGCGGAATTGACGGGAGCGGATGGAAGCTAGCCTATGACGAATTTCCTTCTGAAATGGATCGCGGCAGTCGCGAACACTATATCGATGTAGCCTATTCCATCGGGCTCGAATTGCGCGACGACGGCACAATTGTTGACACCACGGAGGGTATGCCAGCGGCAGTTGCCGGCATCGGTCCGGGTATGAAGCTCATCGCCGTAAATGGACGCCAATACTCTCCCGATGTTCTGCGCAGCGCGCTTAGGGCCGGCAAAGGCGGTACAGCGCCCCTTGAGTTGCTGATTGAAAACACCGATTACTACAAAACCTACAAGCTTGACTATCACGGCGGCGAGCGCTACCCGCATCTGGTGCGCGATGAATCGAAGCCAGATTTGCTGACGCAAATTTACACCGCGAAATAAGCATTTACTGAAGTCTTGGTCGCTTTGCATTCGCTCGTAGTGATGGGAGGTGCCTGTCATGAGCTTGCTTCGGCGTATATTCTGCGCGAGCGTCGCTTCATGTATGTTAGCCCCCGCAATTGCTTCCCCGCTTCTCGCGCAGTCAATCCTGGGCTTCACTCCATCTTCCGCCGAGCGCGAAAACAAGATCGAAGCGAAATTCAAAGCAATCCCCTCCCCTGACGAAGAGCAGCACCAGCATCACATTTTCACCTCCGAACCCCACGTTGCCGGCTCAGCCCGCAACAACGAACTGGCCCGTTACATCGCCGACCAGTGGCGCAACGAAGGCCTGGAGGATGTGGTCATTCGCCGCTACGATGTCTATGGGAGCAATCCAAAGTTCACCTCGCTCGAAATGGTCGCACCGGTGCATTACCGCGCACTTCTTCGCGAGATGCCTATCCCCGGCGATCCGGATTCGAAAAACAAGAGCATCAGTTCAGCGTGGAGCGGCATGTCCGCCTCCGGCGAAGTAACTGCTCCCCTCGTTTATGCCCACAGCGGCAATCCCGAAGATTACGAACTCTTGCGCAAGCAAGGCATCGACGTAAAAGGCAAAGTTGTTCTCGTCCGCTATTCGAATCCTTACAGCTATCGCGGCTTCAAAGCGCTCACCGCGCAGCGCGAAGGCGCAGCTGCGATCCTCATCTATAGCGATCCGGCCGAGGACGGATACAAAAGAGGCGAGGTTGATCCAAAAGGTCCGTGGGGTCCCGAGTATCACATTCAACGCGGCGCCATAACATATGACTTCATGGTGCCGGGCGATCCGCTCACTCCAGGCTGGGCTTCTGTTCCCGGAGCGAAGCGCATTCCTGTGGAGGATGCGGTATCGATTCCGAAAATCATGGCTCTGCCCCTCTCATGGCACGATGCAAAGCCGCTCCTTGCCAATATGGACGGCCCGGTCGCGCCCACTGATTGGCAAGGACAAGACTGGCAAGGCGGGTTGCCGATCAAGTATCACCTAGGCGGCAATCGCGTCCGCGTGCACGTGAAAATCGTAATGGACAATTCCACGCAGCCTTATTATGTGGTCGAAGGCCGCATTCTCGGCGACGATTTGCCAGACGAATGGATTGTGGTCGGGAATCACCGCGATGCCTGGGTCTTCGGCGGAGTCGATCCCTCGAGCGGCACCGCCTCGATGATGGAGTTAACTCGCGCTCTGGGAAAGTTAGCCAGGCAAGGCTTACGGCCACGACGCACGATCGTAGTCTGCAGTTGGGATGGAGAAGAGGTCGGCCTTACAGGTTCCACGGAATGGGGAGAGCAGTTCGCCGACGAACTTCGTAAGAAAGCGGTCGCATATATCAACGTTGACGAAGCCACCTCGGGCCCTGACTTTCACGGGCAAGCGGTAGCATCGCTAGCGCCGATGCTGATTGAGACCACGCGCACGCTGCAAGATCCCTCCGGCAAAAGTTTGTACGAAGCGTGGCGAGAATCTGCGACGCGAGAGCGGCGCCAATCCAAGCAAGCAGAAGAAGTCACAGATTTCAACCTAGCCGATACGCGCATCGGTAGCGGCTCCGACCACACCGTTTTCCTAAACTTCGTCGGCATGCCAGTCCTCGGCCTAGGCTTCGAAGGTCCCTACGGCGTGTATCACTCCGCCTACGATGATTTTTTCTGGATGAACCACTTCGGCGATCCCGGCTACCGCTATCACACGCTGATGTCGCAACTCTGGGGAGTTCTGGCGTTGCGCCTAGCCAACGCCGATCTGTTGCCCTTCGACTTCGCCAGCTACGCTGCCAACATCCGCCAATTCGCAACTGAATTGGCGAAGAACAACAATCTGGCGGCGAGAGGTTTTGGGAAGGGCACGGCTTCAGCCGTGCCGCTAGCGGTAGCTGAGAATTTGGGCTTTAGCCCCTGGGGTACGCTTGGCCTCGCCTCGATGAGTCTCCACGAGGAACCACGAACCGAAAGTATTCGGGACGCGAACGAAGAATCCGATTTGGACCTCAAGCCTGTCCTCGATGCCGTCGACAACTTCGAAGCCGCCGGCAAACGCCTGAACGAATCCGCGACCCGCGCCCTAGCCTCCGGCGCAATCGATCCCAAACTAGCCACCGCAATCAACCGCGACGAAATGCAAGTCGAGCGCAACTGGCTCGACCCCGACGGAATTCCCGGCAGGCCGTGGTTCAAGCACATTCTCTACGGCGCGCGCTTTACCTACGCTCATTTGGAATTGCCCGGGCTGACCGAAGCAGTCGAGAAGCAAGACTGGGCGACCGCGAAGCAGCAAGCCGAAATCCTACGCCAGGCGCTAGTCAATAACACGAAGCTAGTCAGCCAAGTGAACTCCGCACTAGACGGCGAGCCAGCTGAAGCAGGAAAGTAATCGCGGAACAGGTGTCTTTGGGTGGCGCAGCGCTTTAGGCTGCGATAAAGGCACACACATCACACTAGAGCCCTTGTCATTCTGAGCCACCCGCAAGCGGCGGAACCGGCGAGCGTCGGCGTGAGAAATCCACCTTTCAACCCTCAGGAAAGATATAGGAAACATTCTTTCCTTGACCTTACCAAGATAGTCGTTGAACCGCTTGGAACCGTGCTCGCCGTATCCCCTAACACCCAACATGAAATTATGAAACTGAGACAGCATCTCGGGCTCGCGCCAAGCGCGGTATCTTGATGAATACACAAAATCGAAAGCTCCCACGTCCGCAGATTCAACCATGGTTTCGAGGTCTTCGATGCTCGCGACGTTCAGCGGGAGGATCTCAAGCCCATCTCTAAGCTTGAACCCACTAATCCGCTCCTGAAAGTACTTATTGAGCCACCAGTTGACCAGCGGACCCCGAAGCGACTGATCTTGGACGACCAACAGAGGAATAATCTTTCTCACGCGATCAGGGGGCAGGCTTTCCGCTAGCCTGCGCCTGTTCACAGTTCATTCATTGAACAGCGAATCGTTCTTGGCTGCCAACTGTCTGCATCCGCTGGCAATCTTCCTTTCCAGTTCACGTGTGAACTCGTTCTTGTTTCCTGAATACTCGGCCGCCCGTACCAGGAAGCCGCCGCCCTTTGTACTCCATCGGGAGCAACAAGTCTCCCGAGAGGAGAAGCCCGTCAAACCCTTCTTCACCGTTATCGAATCTGGGAAACGAGAGAAACAAACCCGGCCTCCTTTCCATCCCATCCAAAAGCCAACTCACATACTTTGTCGAAAACTATCCCCCAAGCCCAGAGCAAGTTGGTGAAGATGGTCATGAAGACCGCTTTAGCCTAACTGGACCAAATTGGACCATGAAGAAAACCGACGATACCGCGGAACTTCTTTATTTTGTTGGCGTCCCCGACGGGATTTGAACCCGTGTTACCGCCGTGAAAGTCGTCCTAGAGTTCGTAACCGATTGAAACTAAACGGTACGGATAGCGCTCTAGGGCACTTATCGGACTGTGGAGACGGGTTATCGGACTGTTAACGGACTGTGATGGCCAGGTGCTAAGGAGCCTGAAAATCATGGACCCAACCCTTCTTTCGCTGCTGGATTCGATCCCGCAGAAACCACCTCGCTCCAAACTCGAAACTCACCGCGAGCTGATTCGCCAGTTGCGGCGAAAAGGCTGCACGTATCGCGACATCGTTCGCATTCTTCACGAGCGTGTCGGCCTCGACGTGGCCGTCAGCACGATTCACTCGTTCATCAAGGTTCGCGCAAAACACCGAAAGCAGGTGCAGTACGAACTGCCATCGCTCGAACCGCAATCGCCCGTAATGGCCCGCATGAATACCGAAGACGTTGCCTCCCGAATTGCAGCGCTCAAGGCAAAGCCAGTCGAGCAGAGGCCAAAACCCAAACACTTTCAC
>Ga0116125_1000216_pt1 | contig 26906 bp, 22 predicted proteins | sample June2015DPH_16_1_2_FD_89729 | JGI IMG/M metagenome (GOLD analysis project Ga0116125, IMG submission 89729) | Peatland microbial communities from SPRUCE experiment site at the Marcell Experimental Forest, Minnesota, USA - June2015DPH_16_10 | ecosystem: Environmental > Terrestrial > Soil >...
AGGGAATAGTTTGCTGCGACCGAGTAGACGGCGAGATGCTTTTCGGGGGCGGCGCCGGAACAGAGAGTCGAAATCAGGGTCAGGGTAATTACTTGTAGAAGCCGATGCTGCAGCTGGGGCGACCACCTACGGTCTCTCCAAAACTCCCACTTCTCGCGCAAAAAGCGCGCGAGAAATGGGGCACCCAGATTCGAGTTAATCGGGCTCCCGTTAATCCCCTTTCGGTTAGTCCCTCTCCCGTCAATCCAGCGCATAGGCGGTCAATCCACTGAGCAGCTTGGGATAGAAATCGGTGGACTTCTGGGGCATGACTTCGCCGGCCAAAGCGACATCGCGCACCTGCGCAACCGGGCAGGGGTTCATCAGGAAGGCGATGTTGGCTGCGGCTTTCCCGGGCGTTTGTCCGCGCACCTGATTCAAGGCCTCGGAAGCCTCGCGCAGGTAAGATAGGTTCTGCTGGTTGCGGATGGACTCTTCGGAAAGCTTGAGCACGCCTTCGAGCAAACATTTGTGTAGTTGCACGACATCGAGCGAGCGCTGGCGATCGGAGAGGCCGGCCAGAAATTGCGCGCAGGCGGGCTTAGGCGAGTGCAGGATACAGGCGCGGTGGGCGGTGACGGCCAGCAGAGCGGTTCCGGCGCGGCCACGCTCGCGCAGCAGGGTAGTGGCGCGGGCTGCGTCGATTGCGGGGTCGATGTCGTCAACTTCGAAGAAGGTGCGGGCGGAAGTTTGAAAATCGTCCGCCGAGAAGGAATCGAGGGAATGCACCACGCGATGCGTGGGCAGCACCAGCAGCCCAGGGTCGTTCATATTGACGAAGGTCATCATGACGAATTCGTAGGGGGCTTGGGGATCTGAAGCCGCGCCGGCAGCGGCGCGGGATTCGTTGCGGCATTCATTACGAAAGTTGAGGGCGGTTTCGTAGCGATGATGGCCGTCGGCGATCACCAGTTTCTGGTTGCGCATCTTGGCCTGAACCGCAGCGATTACGCTGGCATCGGAGATCTGCCAGACGCGGTGGGCGACTCCGTATTCGTCGGCCACGTCGATGGTGGGTGCCTGCGGGGCCTTGAGCAGGGAATCGATCTCCCCGGAGTCTTCGTAGAGCAGAAAGAGCTGTTCGTAGTGGGCGCGAGTGGCGCGCAGAAGGTCGAGGCGGTCGGCCTTGGGTTTAGAGAGAGTCTGCTCGTGGCGGAAGACGACCTTGGCGGAATAGTCTTCGACGCGGCCGAGAGCGATGAATCCGCGGCGCTCGAAGCTGGTCCCCGAGGGCGCGGTGAAAGTTTGGGAATAGGAGTAAATGGAGGGCGCGGAATCCTGCCGGAGGATGCCCTGAGATCGCCATTGCCGGGCGTAGGCCGCGGCGCGGGTGTAGACATTGTTACTGACATCGTCCGGATCGCGGCGGCCCAGGATGATTCGAACCAGGTTGTAGGGGCTGGCGGCGTAATAGCGCTCCTGCATGGCCGGAGTGATTTTGTCATAGGGTTGAGTGACGACCTGGGCGGCGGAAACTCGCTGCAAGTCATAGCGGAGAGCGCGAAAAGGAAGGATGTCTGCCATATTATGGAAGTCACAGGAAACTTTTGATTGTAGCAAGATGGCGGCGGGGAGCCAGGGCGGGTGAGACTATAAGGTAGTGGTGCGGTTTGAAAAAAGATTCGTATCAGGGCATCGCTTCAGCGATGCCAACAAAGGCTCAAGGACGAGCGGCTTCAGCCGCTAGAGTTACCATGGCGCAGCGGCTGAAGCCGGTTTCAAACCGCTCTGAGCCGGCATGCCTGAAGGCACGCCCTGATACGAGTCTTTTATTCAAAATGCACCACTGCCACCCTAACGGCTTTAGCCAACCAGCTCTCCCCCAATAACATCCAAGGTCCGGTTCTGGGATTTGTCTTTAGCATTTTGACAAAAATCCCTGCTGCGCGGGGTGAAAGCTGTGCTAACATCCCTCCCCACTGAGGTATTTATGGCCCGCCTGCGTAGAGAAGAAGGGCGCCGGTCATCTCGCCCTGAGGCCGTAGTAAGCGAAGTTGCTAGTGGCTGTTGGGTTCTCCCCTGGGATCCGACCCGTGCGCGACTGAGCAAAAATCTTCCGTTGCTGAACGGCATTCGACTGTCGGCGTGGCTCGTGCTGACTGTGGTTGCGCTGGCGTTTTTGGGCGTGCCCGCGTTCTCGCAGACCGACGTGAACGACGTGCACGTTTTGCCGCGGGAAGTCGGGAAACCCGCCGAACCACCCGAGCCTTCCAAGCCGGATGTGGTGGCCTCGACCACGGTGCTGAGTGCGCACGTGCGTCCGCTGAAAGTGGGCGTCGACCTGGTTCTGGTTCCGGTCACGATTACCGATCCCCTGAACCGGCTGGTCACCGGACTGGATAAGGAGAACTTCCAGCTCTACGAGGGCAACACCGCGCAGGAGATCCGGACATTTTCCAGCGAGGATGCTCCTGTGTCGCTGGGGGTAATCTTCGATTCCAGCGGCAGCATGACCAGCAAGATGGACCGCGCCAAAGACGCGGTGGTGGAGTTCTTCAAGACGGCCAATCCGCAGGATGAGTTTTTCATGATTACCTTCTCCGACGAGCCCGAGGAGGTGAGCGACTTCACCAGTTCGGTGGACGAGATCCAGAGCAAACTGGTGTTTGCAGTGCCGCGGCGGCGCACCGCGCTGCTGGACGCCATCTACATGGGCGTGAGTAAGATGCGGCAAGCCAAGTATCCGAAAAAGGCGCTGCTGATCATTTCCGATGGCGGCGATAATCACAGCCGCTACACCGAAGGCGAGATCCGGTCGCTGGTGAAAGAAGCGGATGTGATGATCTACGCCATCGGTATCTACGACCGCTACGCTTCCGCGGTGGAGGAACGCCTGGGCCCGCAACTGCTTAGCGACATCACGGAACTGACCGGAGGGCGGGCGTTTACCATTGATAATCCCAACGATCTGGGGGATGTCGCGACCAAGATCGGGGTGGAACTGCGTAATCAGTATGTGCTGGGGTACCGTCCGGCTAAGGTCATGCACGACGGCAAATGGCGTAAGATAACAGTGAAGCTGCTGCCACCGAAAGGATTGCCGCCTCTAAGGGTGTATGCCAGGACGGGATATTACGCGCCTGCGGAGTAAGGCCGCCAGGTTTCTGTTTCTCTTCACGTGGGTGATTTTGGCCGGTGCATTGTGGACGCTGCCGGCCCATCCGCACCCTGCCCCGCCACAGAACGAGAGTAAACCAGCAACTCCACCCGGCGCAGCGCCCGGACCTGAAACGACTGCCGCTCCTTCCCCTGTCACCCCTGCGCCTGTGCCCCCTGCGCAAACCCAAGATAATCAAGACAAGCAACTCAACGACCAGGGAGTCTTTGTCTTTCGCAAAGACGTGGACGAAGTGCTGCTCTACGCCACGGTGGTTGATGATAAGCAGCACATTGTCACCAACCTCGACCGCAGCGCCTTCACGGTTTTTGAAGATGGGAAACCGCAGAACATCATCTCGTTCCATCACGTGGACATTCCGGTGGCCATGGGCATTGTGATCGACAACTCGGGGTCGATGAAGGAGAAGCGCGCCAAGGTGAACCAGGCTGCGCTGAATCTGGTGCGGTCGAGCAATCCGCGGGATGAAGTCTGCATCGTGAACTTCAACGACGAATATTATCTTGACCAGGACTTCACCAACGATCTGCTGAAACTGAAAGAGGCGCTGGAGAAAATCGACCCGCGCGGAGGCACGTCGCTCTATGACGCGGTCGTGGCCTCGGCCGAGCATCTAAGACGGTTCGCTCACCTGGAAAAAAAGGTCCTGTTCCTGGTGACCGACGGCGAGGACAACGCGAGCACCGAGACGCTGGAGCAGGCGGTGAAACATTTGCAGGAAGAAAACGGGCCGTCGGTGTACACCATCGGAATTCTGGGGGATGAAGAGCATCCTAAGCGGGCCCGGAAGGCGCTGGAGATCATCGCGCAGCGCACGGGCGGGATTGCATTCTTCCCCAAAACGCTGGATGAGGTTGACGCCATCAGCCGGACTGTCGCCAGTGACATCAGGAACCAGTACGCCATCGGCTACAAGCCGACCAATCCCCGGGGCAACGGCGGCTTCCGGCAGATTCGGGTCGAGGCCAAGTCAGCCAAGGGACACGCCAAGATGACAGTGCGCACCAAGAGCGGGTACTATGCGGGTGCGCAGCCGGCGTCCGGCGGCGCGAAGTAAAGGGCTTACTGCCAAACATCAGCCGCCTTGTATTCAAGGCAAATTATTCAAGCAAAGTTCTAATCGTGACAACGTTCGAATCGTGAGACTCTCAAGATGTTAGCGATGCGGAGGAGGCATCAGAATGGGCGAAAGCGTGAACGCGGAATTCGATTGGGTGACGGAGCGGTCGCTGTGCTCACTGGCGAGGGTGTTTGAGCGATTGGGGCTGGAGATTCAGCAAGATGTTGACACGCGCAATGCCATGCGTCCGGCGATCCCCCAGTTTGGATTTGAATACGCGTTCGAGATGGTCGGCGATGAGAAGAGCTTCACGGTGCATCTGCACGCTTACAAAGTCCACAAGTCTGTAAGCTTCACGCTCGCCGACGGGCACATCGAAGTGCAGGACGCCAATGCGAAAGTTTTCCACGCGACGGTTGGATTGAACGATGCCGGGGCGTGTGTGCTCTATGTAGACGGCAAGGAACGCAGTTCATGGCATGTACGAAAATTGGCTCTGGATCATCTTTTTTTCGCCATTGTTTAGTCGTTTTGAGATTTTTCAAGGAACTGCTTCGTCTGCGACGCCATTGTCAGTGCGTGCCGAACGGCACGGTGACAATCAAAGTGGTTGTTGTCGGACCTGCGGCATAGGTCCATTCGTGCACGGCTTTCATGGCCGATTCGCCCAGGATCGGATTGCCGCCCAGCAAAGACACGGTCTCGACGTTTCCCTGGGGCGAGATGACAACTTTTAGACGGACAATACCGCTGATACCGAGCTGGCGCAGGGTTTCCGGATATTCCGGCTGGATCTGGGTCAACAGGGCACGGCCAGAGTGGCTGGTTTCGGCAACCACTTCCAGAACTTTCACGCCCTCGGTGCTGGCGGAGGCGCTGACATATCCAATCGCGCCCCTGGTTTTGGCCACGTAAGCTACGACCTCGGCGTCGGAGTTAAATGACCTTGGCATAGATGACCTGCCGGTGAAAACCAGGGCGCCGTAGTGGTTTTGTAATGACTCGCTGCTCACTCCGAGAAAATCCTTGAGGAAGATCTTGTGTGCCGGACCGGACCGTTCGAATACGGGCTCGACATGCGAGCCATCCTTGAGAGAGTCGGTTTCGGCCAGGAAGATGCCTCGGACCTCTGCCGGCGAAATGAAATCGGATCTGACGCTAGGGTTAGCGACGATTTTCAGGTCGGCCGCGAGCGAATGCGGAGCCAGACTCAAGGTCAGCAGGGCCGAAGCGAGCAATGTAGTTCGATAGCGCATGTCAGAAGCCGATCGTCCTTCCGAATCGTCCGTCAGAAATTGAACCCACCCTTGACCACCAGGGCATTGGTATTAGGATTCAATCCCTGCGGATTATTTACCAGGTAGAATCCATCCGGGTAATCGCCCGGGAGCCCGACCCCGGCCATGAAATGACCCTCGATCTTCAGGTTGAAGAAGCGGTTGATATCGATTCGCCCGGTAACGACCTTGTCGTTGATGTGGCCAGTTCCGGCGGGCTCAACATCGGACAAAGGAAAACCAATCCAGTAACGGGAGTAGTAGGAGGCCAGTTGCACGCGTTTCACAATCCGGTAGGCCCCGCCTACATACCAGGCGTGAAGATTGACCTGGAATTCGCTGACGTTCTTCACTCCGTTGTCATCCCACGCGCGACGGAACTCCGCGTCGATCAGCAGCTTCTTCCAGGAGTATTCGCCGTAAAACTGATTGATCCAATCCGCGTTATCGGAAGCTCGGATCGGGATCGGGCCAGAGGGAAGGTTGACGGTGTACGAAGAGGTGGAGTTCTGATTCTCGCGGGATGCGCCGATCAACAGGCCCTTGAGCGGAGCTTGCCAGCGCAAGTCGGCCCCGTATTGCACACCGCCGATGCTGCCGAAAGTAAGATGATCACTCTCAAGCAAATAGGCGTATCCGCCGTGCGCTCCCTGTTCATGGTAGCCGCCGTAAGCCGTGTAGGAGAGCTTGCCGTATTTCGCCCCCAGGGAGATGTCGCCAAAAACGTCGCCGCCGTCATGGGCGAGGGTGGCGTCGCGCAAGTCGATGGGATAGATGCTCTGCGGGAGCAACGCATAGGGATGCAGGAAGTCGAGATCCTGGGTGTCGGTGTAGAGGCCGAGGACGGTTTTGACCCGGCCCCCGCGGAAGCCAAGCCAGGGCTTGAGTTTGTACTGTGCGTAAGCCCAATCGAGCTGGGGATACCACTTTCCCAGGCCGCCCAGATTGCGGTCGTAGAGTTGCGCGCCGATGCGGAATTTGTCAGTCACCTGCATGGAAGCGTTCACGCCGAAATCGGTGAACTCACCGCTGCCGAAGTTCGAGGTCTGCATGGTGAGCCAGTTGTTGTCGTCGGTGTGTACGAATCCCTGCGAGGCAAAGCCGTGAATCTGGACCTCGCGGCCGTCGATCTTGAAGTTTTGTGCGCGCAGGCTGAGCGGGGCGAGGATCAGACAAAACAAAGACAGACGAACCGCACGCTGGCACATGTAGGCTCCTCCCGCGCAAGCTTCAAAATGGTGATCGGCAAACGGGTGGAAGACTTCAGCACTTACTGGAAACAAGAAAGGGCTGGATGACTTCGGTACTGTCGAAACCGTTCTGCCATGCCGTCGGCAATTGACGAGTTTCCTGTCTGCCCGTACCCTGTAAGGTGCCTTCGAAAACTTCTGAAATGTCCCGCCTGCGCGTTGCCGACGACATTACCCAGCTGGTCGGCGAAACTCCCATGTTGCGGTTGAAGCGGCTGGTTCCGGCCGGGTCAGCGGACGTGTTCGCCAAGCTGGAATACTTGAATCCTGGCGGCAGCGTGAAAGACCGGGCAGCCATTGGGATCATCCGGCGGGCGGAGCAGGAAGGGAAGCTTGCGCCCGGCGGCACGATTGTGGAGGCGACCGCGGGAAACACTGGCATCGGGCTCGCGCTGATCGGCGTGAATCGCGGCTACAAGGTGAGATTGTTTGTGCCGGAGCGCTTCTCCGAAGAAAAAGTTACGATCATGCGGGCGCTTGGCGCCGAGGTGGAGCGCACGCCGGATGCCGAGGGCATGCAGGGCGCCATTCGGCAGGCGAAGGCGCTGGTCGCCAGCGATCCCACGGCATTCATGGCGGGGCAGTTCGAGAACCTCGCGAATCCCGACTATCACTACGAGACCACGGCTCACGAGATCTTCGAACAGATGGACGGGCGAGTCGATGCGGTTGTGCTGGGTTGCGGCACCTGCGGCACCTTTTCAGGTATTGCCCGCTATTTGAAGGAGAAATCACCCGCGGTGCTGGCTTATGCTGTCGAAACGCAGGGATCGACGCTGGGTGGTGGCCAGCCTGGGCCGCACAAAGTGGAAGGGATCGGAACCAGTTTTACCCCCAAGACTTTTGACCGCTCGGTGTGTGATGAAGTGATGATGGTGATGGATGATGAAGCGTTCGCCACAGTTAAATCGTTGGCTGCACAGGAAGGCGTGTTGGCGGGATCGAGCGGCGGCGCGGCGGTGTTCGCAGCGCTGAAAGTTGCGAAGAAGCTGGGCGCGGGCAAGCGCGTGGTGACCATCATTCCAGATTCGGCCGAGCGGTATTTGTCGAAGAAGATTTTTGAAGGCGGAGTTTAGTGTCGTCTGTCTAGAACAGTCGCCACGGATTTTCGCGGAAGACACGGATGAAAAAAGAGAAACAATTTGGTTTTGCAACCCGCGCCATTCATTGCGGGCAGGAACCGGATCCCTTGACTGGGGCCGTTACCGTGCCCATCTACCCCACCTCGACCTACGTCCAGCAAGGAATCGGCGAGAACAAGGGATACGAGTATGCCCGCGTATCGAATCCCACGCGCACGCGGTTGGAGGAGAATCTGGCGGCGCTCGAAGGCGCCGTGGCGGCGCGAGTGTTTGGCAGTGGCATGGCCGCGATCAATGCGATTGTGAGCATGCTGAAATCGGGCGACCACGTGGTGTGCGGCAACGATTTGTACGGGGGCACGCCGCGATTGTTTAACCAGGTGATGGCTGGGTTCGGGCTGGAGTTTTCTTACATCGACACTACCGAGGCAGAGAACGTGGAGCGCGCCATCCGCAAAAATACGCGGATGGTCTACGTGGAGACGCCGACGAATCCGCTGATGCGCCTGAGCGACCTGGCAGCCATCAGCCAGATCTGCCGGCGCAAGAAAGTTGCGCTGGTGGTCGACAACACATTTATGTCTCCGTATTTCCAGCAGCCTTTGGCGCTGGGCGCGGACATGGTGGTGCACTCGACCACGAAATTTCTGAACGGCCACAGCGACGGCCTGGGCGGAGTTGTGATGTGCGCCAAGCAGGAGCACGCTGACCAACTGGCATTTCTGCAGAAGGCGGCGGGCGCGATTCTTTCTCCGTTCGAGTGCTGGCTAGTGCTGCGGGGAGTGAAGACGCTGGCCGCGCGCATGGAGATTCACGACCGCAGCGGGCGGATCGTGGCCGATTTTCTGTCGAAGCACAAGAAAGTGAAAGCCGTGTTCTATCCTGGACTGCCGGATCATCCGCAACATGCCCTCGCAAGGCGGCAAATGACCGGCTTCGGCGCGATGATTACGTTTGAGACCGGGTCGCAAAAAAACGCGAACAAGATGCTGAAGAAGGTGCGCATCTGTTCGCTTGGGGAATCCCTGGGTGGCGTAGAGACTCTGATTTCGCATCCTGCGACGATGACTCATGCCGGGCTGGGCGCGAAGGGGCGCGCGGCGATCGGTATTAGCGATGGCATGGTGCGAATTTCTGTGGGGATCGAAGATGTGGACGACATTCTCGATGATCTGGATGCGGCGCTGAACGCGATTTAAGAAAACTTCTTTGCCACGGATTCACGCGGATCAACGCGGATAAACCTTTCAGGAAAGAAACACGGGCGAACCCTGGGGCTGACGCTTTACGTCTGCAGCGAACTCGCCAGCCAGTCCAGATAGTCGGCCGCGCCATCCTCGACATTGACCGCGATGCACTCCGGCAGTTCGTAGGAGTGCAACTCGCGAATGGCATCGCGCACTGCGGGAAATCTCTCTGCCGTCGTCTTGATGAGCAGCAGCCATTCCCGGCTTGATTCCATTTTTCCCTGCCAGCGGTAGATCGATTCAATCTGCGGGACGATGTTGACGCAGGCGGCGAGCTGGCGCTCCACCAGTTGGCGGGCAATGTTTCGGGCTTCGTCTTCAGACCCGGCTGTGGAGAGGACGATTCGTTTGTCAGTCATATAGAATCACACGTCAGTAAAATCGCACGTCGGCTTGACGATCGGCTTCGAGCCATCAACTTTCAGCCTGCCGATGGAGAGATTAGCATCTCGTTGCGACGGAATGAGGGTCGAATATGCTCACGCAAATCAAGTTTGGCACATCGGGTTGGCGGGCCGTTATGGCCGAAGAGTTTACGTTTGCCAACATGCGGCGCGCCGTGTGCGGCATCGCGCGCTACGTGGCTGCGCAGAAACCGCAGGGAGAGCGGGGAAGAGCGCGGGTGATCGTGGGGCGCGATCCGCGGTTTCTGGGCGAGACCTTGTGCTCGATGGCGGCGGAAATTCTGACCGCGCACGGCATCACGCCGCTGGTGGTGGCCGAGCCCGCGCCAACTCCGGCATTTGCCTACGCCGTGATTCAGAATAAAGCCGACGGCGTCATCAATTTCACCGCCTCGCACAATCCGCCGGAATATAACGGCATCAAGTTTTCCACTCCGGATGGCTGCCCGGCTCTGCCCGAGGTCACAAAGAAAATCGAAGCGGAAATCATCGCCGGTGACGCTGTGCCTGATGGAATTGGCCACGCCGCGGTTCCCGCGGACGTGCGTGCGAACTTGCCCGCGGAAACGCTTGATCCCAAGCCGGCATATTTGAAACGCCTTAGTGAAATCATCGACCTGGAAGTGATCCGCAAGGCGAACCTGCGCGTGGCTTTCGATCCCATGTGGGGCGCGGCTCGGGGATACTCCGACGAATTGCTGCGCGGCGCCGGCGTGCAGGTTGCTACGGTGCACGATTACCGCGACGTGCTGTTCGGCGGACACGCGCCGGAACCCGATGATCATCTGCTGGAAGACCTGCGTGTGAAAATGCGCGAGACCGGAGCCCAGATCGGCATCGCGACCGATGGTGATGCTGACCGCTTCGGCATCGTCGATTCCGACGGAACTTTCCTGCAGCCGAACTACGTGATTGCTCTGCTCTTCGACTATCTGGTCGAGAGCCGGGGATGGAAGAATGGCGTGGCCAAGTCGGTCGCGACCACCAATTTGATCAACGCGCTGGCTGAGAAACACGGCGTGGAGCTGCACGAGACGCCGGTGGGCTTCAAATATATCGGCGAACTCATCATGCAGGATAAGATCGCCATCGGCGGGGAAGAGAGCGCGGGGCTGTCGATTCGACATCACGTTCCCGAGAAAGATGGCGTGCTGGCTGGCCTGCTGTGCTGCGAAGCGGTTGCGCGCCGAGGCAAGTCTCTGGGCGAACAATTGAAGGCGCTATGTAACCAAGTTGGTTCCTATTACCCGGAGCGGCAGAACTTCCGCTTGACCGCCGAGGTCAAGGCGAAGTTCACTGAGAAGCTGCGGCAAGATCCGCGGGAGTTCTGCGGCCACCCGGTTGGCAAGGTGGTGCGCACGGACGGATTGAAGGTGGTATTCAGCGATGGGTCGTGGGTCTGCTACCGGCTATCGGGAACCGAACCCGTGGTGCGCGTTTACACGGAAGCGCGCAGCGAGAAAGGCCTGGAGAAACTGAGCACGGCCGCGAAGCACTGGATTTTCGAGTAATTGTATTTTCCGGAACTACGGCATGAAGTTTCGTAAATGAAGTTCTCACCATGAAGATGTTTTCTAGAATGAAGAGATTTCCGAGTCCGGAAGACGGACTGCGCGCTATGGTCGACCACGCCCCGCAGGCGGAAGCGTTTGCGGCTTCGTGGATTGAGCGGGCGCGTCCGCTGGTGATGCGCATCTATGCCCTGCGCCGCCGCATCGCTACGATTGCGGTGGCCGTGCTGGCCGCGTCGTTGTTTGTTCATGTTATGTTCGGCGCGAATGGGATGGTCGTCTATAAGCAGAAACGCGCCGAGTACGAAGCCCTGCAGAAGCAAATCGCCCAGGTGCAGCAGGAGAACGAGCGCTATACCCAGCAGATCCAGGGCCTCAAGAGCGATCAGAAGTCCATTGAAAAAGAGGCGCGCGAGCAATTGGGGTACGCCAAGCCGGGAGAATACGTTTATGTGCCGCCGAGTCCGGCGAAACCCGCGCCGACGGTCAATCGCTCCGCGCAAAAATAACGCGTTAATTTTCTCGACCTGCAATTTCTAAGTATCTTGTTCGCTTCTGGGCTGACAATCCCCGCGCGATTCTGTGGTATATTTCCGATGCCTCAATTACAAGCGAGCGAGGGATTGGCTGTGCCCGGAAGGGCCGGCACGATTTTCGTCGCACGTGCTTGATGTGGGGCCCGCAATTAGAACTTCAAAAAGGAGAACAACCGGCCATGAGAAAAGTTCTGCTGATCTGTCTAGCGTTAAGTTTCGTGTTTGCCTTGTCGGCGATGGCGTTCGATGACATGGGCAAGAGTATGACCGTCAACGGCTGGGTCGCCGACGCAAAATGCGGCGCCAAGATGGGCAGTGCGGCGGGCGCGGCCTGCGCTCAGAAGTGCGTAACTGCCGGTGAGAAGATGGTCATCGTTACCGATGGCGATTCGAAGGTGCTCGCGGTCGACAATCAGGACGCCCTGAAGGGTCATGCGGGCCATCACGTAGCGGTGACCGGCACCATGGGAAAAGATAGCATTCACGTGGCCAGCGTCAAAATGCTGTGATTCTTTTCACGGCTTGAAGCAGGCGAATCCAAAAGATTGAGGGCGGCGACGAGCCGCCCTTTTATTTTTGTGGGAAGAGATGAAGAGACCGGCGAGAGTCTACCTCACTACGCCTTCCAGCGGCGAACTTGCCGTGGCGTACAACTTCTTCGGCATGCGGCCTGAGAGATAAGCCAGGCGTCCCGCCAGCACCGCGTGGTGCATGGCTTCAGCCATGAGAACGGGATCCTGCGCGGCGGCGATGCCGGTGTTCATGAGCACCGCGTCTGCGCCGAGTTCCATGGCGATCGCGGCATCTGAGGCCGTGCCCACTCCGGCGTCGACGATCAACGGCACACCGGTGATCATCTCGCGCAAAATGCGGATGTGGGCCTGGTTCTGAATTCCCATGCCGCTGCCGATGGGCGCGCCCAGGGGCATGATCGTGGCTGCTCCCGCATCGATCAGACGCTTGGCAAACACGATATCGTCTGACGTGTAGGGCAGAACCGTGAAGCCTTCTTTCACCAGCACGCGCGTGGCTTCAAGCGTGGCCTGCACGTCGGGATAAAGCGTGGCCTGATCGCCGATCACTTCGAGCTTAACCCAGTCCGAGAGGCCGACTTCGCGTCCCAGGCGCGCAGCGCGGATGGCCTCATCGGCGGTGTAGCAGCCGGCGGTGTTGGGCAGCAGAAAATATTTCTTGGCGTCGATATAGTCGAGCAGCGATTCCTTGCTGCGATCGAGATTGACGCGGCGCACCGCGACGGTGACCATCTCCGCGCCGCTGGCTTCGAGGGCACGCGCCGTTTCCTGGAAGGATTTATATTTTCCCGTGCCGACGATCAGGCGCGAGCGGAAGGAGCGGCCGGCGATAGTCAATGAGTCCGACATGGAAACATTGTAAGTTCTTTGTGTGAAATGGTGCCAGCAAAAGTCCCGCACTTCCCACCCCAAGAATGGGGGGCGGATCGTTTGCAGCCGTTCGAGTCCGCGGACAATCAATCTGGATCTTCGTTGACTTCGTCAGGTTCTCCCGCGGTTTTCAGGACGTACCCGAGCGCGCCGCAGGCTGCCGCGATTCCGAGACCTATCATCTCGGCGAGGATTCGGTCTATTTTCCAAAATTCGCTGATCATCCGGCCCCCACTAAGAATGAGAAGCCACCAAGCACGAACAAGAGCCAAGAAAATCCTCGCAGCAGAAGCTTCACGAACGATTCCATCGAAGTGTCCATCGGTGTGGCACTCGGCAGCTGCTACTGCGCTGCCGTTGCTTCGGCTTGTGTGTACAGTTCATCGATTTGTTTCTTGTAGCGCTCTTCGATGACGCGGCGTCGCAATTTCATGGTTGGCGTCAGGGCGCCGTTGTCGGCGGTGAATTCGTCGGCTACGAGCATTACGCGCTTCAGCTTTTCGAAGCGCGCCAGATTTGTGTTGATGGCCTCGACGATGCTTTCGTAGAGCGCCTGCACTTTGGGGTCGGCGATCAGTTCGGCCCGCGAGGTGAACGGGATGCTGTTCTCGCGCGCCCACTCTTCCAGCGGGCGAAAGTTTGGAGATATCAGCACCGCCGGAAACTTGCGCCGGTCGCCGATAATGGCGGCAGTTCCCACCAGCGGATTCAGTTTGAGCGAATTCTCGATGGGCTGCGGCGCGATAAATTTTCCGCCGGATGTTTTGATGAGATCTTTCTTGCGGTCCGTCACCGAAAGATATCCATCGGCGTCGATGTTGCCGATGTCGCCGGTTTTGAACCAGCCGTCGACCAGTGCGGCCTTCGTTTCTTCCGGCCGGTTCCAATAGCCTTTGAAAACCGACGGACCCTTCACCAGGATTTCTCCGTCTTCGGCAATGCGAACTTCAAGGTTCGACAAAATCTTGCCCACGGTTCCGATGCGGTGATTCAACGGCGTATTCACCGCGATCACCGGCGAGGTTTCCGTGAGGCCGTAGCCCTCGTGAATGCGAATGCCCATCTTGGCGTACCACTCGGCAAGTTCCCGCCCCAGCGGCGCGCCGCCCGAGATGAAAGTCTCGATCCGCCCACCCATGCCCTCGCGAATCTTCGAAAACACCAGGCGATTGGCCAGCTTCCAACTGCGCGAGGTAGGAGTTTTTCCGGCGAGGATCTCCGGCTTATGGTCTTGTCCCACAGAAACGGCCCAATCGTAAATGGCGCGCTTGGGCAGGCCTTTGGCTTTCTGCTCCGCCTGCGCATAGATTTTTTCGTAGACCCGCGGCACCGCCACGAAGACAGATGGCTGCACTTCCAGCAAGCTGGCGGGCAGACGGTCCAAGAACGGGCAATAAGCCAGCGTCACGCCGTGATAGAGCATGGAGAAATCGACGTGGCGCGCGGTGATGTGGCAGAGCGGCAGAAACGAGATGCTGATGAGCCCGGGCTGCATTTCGAAACCCTGAAGCGAGCACGAAATATTAGACGCAATGTTGCCGTGGGTCAGCATCGCCCCTTTGGAAGTGCCTGTCGTTCCTGAGGTGTAGACAATCGTAGCCAGATCGTCGGGGCCGATGGAGCGCGCCTTGGCTTCGAGCTCTGGGTCGAGATTGCCGGAACCCTGCGACGTAATCTGGTTCATGCTTACACATTGGCCCGCGAACGGGGCGAGATCTCCGTTGAACTCTACCGGATCCATGACCACAACTTTTTCAATCTGCGTCTGGGGCAGGATCGACACGATTTTGTGCAGCTGCTGGTTTGACGACAGAAAGATGGCCCGGCAGCCTGAGTCATTGAGCGCAAACGCTGTCTGTTCGGCCGTGAGCGTGGTATAGAGCGGCACGGTGACGGCCCCGAGCAGCAGGCTCGCCATGTCGTCCATGGGCCACTCGGGACGATTTTCGCTGAGTATGGCAATGCGATCTCCCGGTCGAACGCCCCAGGCATGCAGGGCGCGGGCGGTTCGGGCCACGCTTCGGCCAAACTCGCAGGAGGTAATCGGCAGCCACTTCCCGGCCTCGTGGTAGAGCATGATGCGGTCAAGATCGCGTTCGACGGCTGCGAAGAAAATGTCGTTGAGAGTGGCGATGCTCATTGCGTCTTTCAGGGTCTAAGCGCGAACCAGGGTTTAAGCGCGAACCAGTTCGCGAAACTGCTTCGACTGAACTTTACTGTTTTGTGAGCTGTTTGGGCAATGCGAAAGGTCGCCAGGCGGGGTACTGGGTTGCTTCCGGGGATTGCAGAGGTCCTTCGCTCCGTCGTTCCGCTCAGGATGACAAGGCTCAGGGTATTTTTTCTCCCCTCAAGTCTGCCACCGCCAGGCCCTTCCCGCACCCAGGAAACTAAACCGTCTCTATTGTGTTTACACAGATGCCGGTAAAATCTACGGCATACGGATTTCTTATTCCGCGGGGGCGGAGATATGAAAACGCGCAGAGTGTGGGCTGGGATTGTTCTGCTGGCTGGTTTTGCATTTGCGCTGCAAGTTTCGAGCATCGCGAGAGCGCAGGATGATGCGAGCGTTCAAAATCAGGACCAGAGTCAAGATCAAAGCCAGGATCAGGATCAGAGCCAGGATCCTCCCGGCCGCGTAGCGCGGCTGAACTTTTTTCAAGGCGACGTGCAGTTTCGCCCGGCGGGCGAAGACGACTGGGTCACGGCGGTTCCCAATCGCCCCATGGTCGCCGGCGACGATTTGTGGGCGGACGAGGATTCCCGGGCCGAAGTTCATGTTGGCTCGGCAGCGATCCGCCTGGGCACGAAGACCGGAATCACTTTCCTTGCGCTCGACGACCGCACTACGCAGATTCGCCTGGCGCAGGGATCGCTCATTCTGCGCGTGCGCCACGTCGATGATGACGACACCTACGAGATCGACACGCCGAACATCGCGTTCAGCCTGCTGCAGCCCGGCGAGTACCGCGTGGATGTGAGCGAGGACGGAAGCCAGACCGTCACCACCGTCTGGCACGGCCGCGGCCGGGTCACCGGCGGCGGCTTTACTTACACCGTGGTCGCGAATCAGTCCGCCACTTTCAGCGGCAGCGACCATCTCAATTATGACCTCGGCCAGCTTCCCAACCAGGATGATTTTGATAGCTGGGCCTTTGACCGCGACACTCACGAGGATGACGCCGACTCCGCTAATTATGTTTCCCGCGAGATGACCGGCTACGAAGATCTGGACGACAGCGGCGACTGGAGTTACGTGGCCGGCTACGGTCCATGCTGGCGGCCGCGCGCCGTCGCCGTGGGCTGGGCCCCGTATCGCTTCGGTCACTGGATCTATGTTGGACCGTGGGGCTGGACCTGGGTGGAGAACGAGCCCTGGGGATTCGCGCCATTTCACTACGGGCGCTGGGCATTCGTAAACAACGGATGGTTCTGGGTGCCTGGGCCGGTCGTGGTGCATCCCATCTGGGCGCCAGCGCTGGTGGCGTTCGTGGGCGGCGGTGCGGGCTTCCGTTTCTCGGCTGGTGTTGGAGTGGGATGGTTCCCGCTGGCTCCGGGTGAAGTCTATCTCCCTGGATATCGGGTGAGCCGAGCCTACGTGAACCAAGTGAACATCACCAATACGACGGTGAGCGCTACGCAGGTGACGAACGTCTACAACACTGTGGTCGTCCACCGAACGGCTGGAAACAACATTACTTACGTCAATCAGCGTGTGACCAACGGCGTGACGGTGGTATCGCGGGATGCGTTTGTGAACGCGCGGCCGGTGGCGCAGAACGTGATGAGAGTGGACGCGCGTGAAATCGCGGCAGCGCCGGTGAGCCACGTAGTCGCGGCCGAACCGATCCGCAGTAGCGTGTTGGGCGCGGGGCGCCCGGTCACGGTCAAGCCGCCGGCAGCGGTGATCAGCCGGCCTGTGGTTGCGGTGAGGACGCCTCCTCCTCCGCCGCGTCCGATTGAGCAGCGACAGACGCAAGCTGGAGGACACCTGAATCAGCAAGCGCTCGTGCGTCCAGCCGGAGCGTCGCAACCGGCGGCGGTCAACCAGACTCGTCCGCAGCAATCATCGCAAGAGCCATCATCGCAAGGCGGCTTCCGGCCGTTTACTCCGCCCGGCGGCAACGGCCAGGTAAAGCAGATGCCGCAAACGCAGCCGCGCGTGTACGAGCAGCAGGGCAGCTCGGGCGAGGACCGGCCCGAGGATCGAAATGGCCAGGTGACGAATCGTGATCCTCAGACTGGGAAACGGGATTTTACTCCGCCACAGCAGCAAAATTCTTCGCAGGAGACTCATCCGCTGGTGAAGCAGACGCCGCCGGTGCAGGAGCGCAGCCCGCAGCAGGAGCAGCAGCAGGAACAGAAGTTCAATCAATGGCAACAGCAGCGGCCGGCTTCTCCGCCGCCAGCTCCGAGACCGGCGCCACAGCCGCGGCCAGCGCCACCGCCCGCCGCGGCGCCGCCTGCAAAGAAGTGACGTTGACGCGGACGCTTTTCTTGCGATGTGATAGGGTTCGCATGAGATGCGCGGCGGACCACACAAACAGCAGGGCAAACGCCGGGAGAAGCGCGGGCTCTCCCGGCTATTTTTTTCGGCGGAGCGCTTTTTCTCGCCGAACAATCATCGAAATAAAGTGATCGAAGCGAAGATTGAAGAGAAATGATCGAAGCCAAGCGTCCCACGATGAACTGGATGGATGTGCTGTGGCTGGTGTTGCTCGCCGCACTAGCCCTGCTGCCGCCCGTGCAGGAGGTCCACAAGCAACTAATCCTGCTGGCGTTTGGTGTGATCCAGTTGAGCGAGGGCTGGCTGATTGCGCGCGTGCCCAAGCGTGGTCCGGCGTATCTGGTTCTGCTGAAGATTGCTCTGGCGACGCTGCTGGTCGATCATACGGGCGAAATCCCCATCAACAGCTACTACTATCCCATCTACTATTTGCCTGCAGTTACCGCGGCGGAGTATTTCGGCCCGTGGGCCACGTTGGTGTGGACGTCGCTGGCCTCCGCGGCGTACTGCTCCTATCTTTATCCCGCTCTGCAGGAGTTCGAAATTACCCCGGAGGACTATGGACGACTTGCGATCCGCATTGTCTTTTTCTTTCTCGCGGCGATGGTCGTCAATCGCTTTGTGGTCGAAAACCGGCGGCAGACGCAGCGCTATCAGGAACTGGCCGGGACTCTTGCCGAGACCAATCGCCGCCTGGAGCAGGCGCAGGCCGAGGCGCGGCGTTCCGAGCGGCTGGCCGCACTCGGACAGCTTTCTGCGGGACTCGCACACGAGATTCGCAACCCCCTGGGTGTGATCAAAGGCTCCGCAGAAATGCTGACGCAAAAACTCGGGCAATCGAATCCACTGGCCACCGAGTTAGCGGGATATATTTCGACCGAAACCAACCGCCTCAGCGCGTTGGTGACACGCTTTCTGGATTTCGCGCGCCCTTTGCACGCCGATCTCACGCCCCAAGACATCACCGCCGTACTCGATCGCGCCTTGAACGATGTCGCACAGCTGTGGAAAGCCGCGCCCGTTCGCGTCGAGAAGGAGTACGAGTCTGGTCTGCCGCTCGTGCCGCTGGATGAAAGCCTGTGCGAGCAGGCCTTCTTGAACATTGTCCAGAATGCCTACGATGCCATGGGCGCGAGCGGTGGCGTGCTGCGCGTGAAGGTCAGGAAAGCTCGAGCGAGGGGGCGGGATGGTGACAATCTTGACGGAGTCGAAGTGCGCATCGAAGATAGTGGACCGGGCATTCCGCTGGAGTTGCGGGAACAGATTTTTAATCCGTTCGTGACCACGAAGAAAACCGGCGTCGGCCTGGGATTGTCGATCGTCTCAAAAATTATTGACGGACACCAGGGCAGCATTCGGATTGAGAGCCCAGATCATCCCTCCGGTGACGGGGCGCCAGTCTCGGGGGCGCGTTTCGTGATGTTTTTCCCCGCCGCCAGCGAGAACGCGGCGCTGGGATCAGCGGCTCATCTGGTGATCTCGTGAGAGGCCGGATCGAGGAAGACATGGAATCGAGGACGACGCGCCCATGCCGGGAATTCTGATCGTCGAAGACGAAGCGAAAATGCGACGCCTGCTCGAGTTGAATCTGGGCGAGGATGGATTCACTACCTTTCCCGCCGGCGATGCCGAGAGCGGTCTCAAGCTGCTGCGGGAGAATCCCATCGATCTGGTCTTGACTGACCTGAAACTTCCCGGCATGAACGGTCTGGAGTTTCTGCAAACCATCAAGCGCCAGAATGCCGCGCTGCCCGTGGTGGTGATGACCGCATTTGGCAGCGTCGAAACCGCGGTCGAGGCCATGAAGGCTGGGGCCAGCGATTATGTGCTGAAACCGTTTTCGCTGACTGAGATGCGGATGGTCATCCATAAGGAGCTGGATGTTCGCAACCTGCGCGAAGAAAACAGAACTTTACGCGAGGCGTTGGGCAAACGTTATGCGCATCCCAATGTTGTCGCCCGCAGCCCGAAGATGCAGGAAGTGCTGGCCACTGTGGAGCGCGTTGCTCCCACCAACGCGACCGTGCTTCTGGGCGGTGAGAGCGGCGTTGGCAAGGATCTGATCGCGCGCGCCATTCACGAGAAATCGCGTCGCGCCTCGGGACCGTTTCTTAAGATCAATAGCACGGCCATCCCTGAGAATCTTCTGGAGAGTGAATTATTCGGCTTCGAAAAAGGTGCGTTCACCGGAGCCGTTGCCAGCAAGCCGGGCAAGTTCGAACTAGCCGACAAGGGAACGCTGTTCCTCGACGAGATTGGCGACGTGCCTCCGGTAACGCAAGTGAAATTGTTGCGGGTGCTGCAGGAGCGCGAATTCGAGCGCCTCGGCGGCACGCGCACGGTAAAAGTCGACGTGCGTCTGATCGCTGCCACGAATCGCGATCTGCGTGCGGCGCTCGAGCAAGGCACGTTTCGCGAGGATCTCTACTATCGCCTGAACGTCGTGCCCATTGACATTGCGCCGCTCCGCGAGCGCAAGGAAGACATTCCCGATCTCGTGAGCTTATTCATTTCCCAGTTCAGCGGAGAATCGGGTAAGCCCGTGGAAGGTATTACGACTGAGGCTATGCAGATTCTGGTCAACTATCACTGGCCGGGAAATGTCCGCGAGCTGCAGAACATTGTCGAACGCGCGTGCGCGCTGGCGAAAGACAGCGTGCTCACTCCGGCCGACATTCATCTGGATACGCGCACCGCAAAAACTGCGAACGGCGCTGGAGGATTTCTTCCCGAGGGCATGACCCTGGAGCAGTGGGAAGACGAAATGGTGCAGGAAGCGCTGCGCCGCGCCAACGGCAACAAAAGCCAGGCCGCCCGTTTGCTAGGATTGTCACGCAATGCCCTGCGCTACCGCCTTTCGAAAATCGGCATCGCGGATGAAGGGGAGAAGGAGCCTTGAGACGAAAACCCTGACTTGAAGGATGAATGCTCCTGGGTGCTAAGATGTGTTCATGGCAAACACACGCAGCGCAACTCTCAGCATTCGTCTGCGGTCGGAGACGAAGAAGCGGCTGGCGAAGCTGGCTAGAGTATCCGGGCGAAGCTCTAACTTTCTCGTCTCTGATGCGGTCGAGTCGTACGTTGCCGACCAAGAGAGAATGCTGGCCGAACTCCGCCAGGCGGATCGCGAGGTGAAGTCCGGCCACTACGTTAAGCACGAAGACATGAGGGCGTGGCTGTTGTCCTGGGGAACGAACCGGGAGTTGCCGCCGCCGAAATGCGTCTGCGGCAAGCAACACGATGACGAGGCGCGGCGTTAGTGGAGATTGTCTGGTCCCACCGGGCACGAACGGGCTTGGAAGAAATTCGAGCGTATGTCGCCAAGGACAAACCTGACGCGGCCGGACGGTTGGCTACCCGCATCATTGCCGTAGTGGAGGCGCTCAAGAGTCACCCTAATCTGGGCCGCGTGGGAGCAGAACCTGGAATCCGCGAACTGGTAATTGGTGGCACTCCGTACATCATTTTATATTCCGTGAAGAGAACGCGGATCGCGATCATAACGATTTGGCATGGCGCACAGTCGAGAAAACGACGGAAGCGGAAATAATATACTCGATGCGACCAGCAGGAGCTAAAGTGAAAACCAAACTCTTAGGCCTTATGAGCTTATTGATGTGCATCCTCGCGGTGCCAAGCGTCTTCGCGCAGACCGTGAAGAGCGACTTTTTCAGAACTTCCGACGGAATCCGAATCCACTACATCGAAGCCGGAACGGGGCGTGCCATCGTTTTCATTCCGGGCTGGACCATGCCGGCGTGGATCTGGCAGAAACAGATCGATGAGTTCGCCAAGAAATATCACATCATTGCCGTCGATCCGCGTTCGCAGGGCGACAGTGACAAGCCGACCTACGGCCATCTGCCGGAAACTCGCTCGCGCGACTACAAGGAACTGGTCGATCACCTCGGCCTTAAGCAGCCGGTCCTGGTCGGGTGGTCGATGGCGTGCGGCGAACTGGTGAAATATGCCGAACAATTCGGCACTGACAACGTCGGCGGGTTGGTGCTGGTCGACGGATATCTCCCGGAAAAGCTCAGCCCGGAGGCGTTCGCCTTCATGTCGGGATGGATGAACCAGCTCCAGCAGGATCGTCAGAAACAAGCAGACGGTTTTGTTCGCAGTATGTACAACAAGCCGCAGCCGGAAGAATACCTGAAGCGTGTCGTCGACGCGTCGGTCCAGGTTCCGGCCGACACTGCCGCGGTGCTCATTTACGACATGATCGCGGTTAAGGATTTTTCGCCCGGCCTGGGCCGGATGAATCGACCGGTGATCTTTGCCTATCAGCCGGGTTCGCAGGCGACCGCCGACTTCCTGAAATCGAAACTGGGCGACAAGCTGCGCCTGGAAAAATTCGAAGGCGACGGCCATGCTCTGTTCGTCGACGATCCGGAGAAATTCAATCGGGTGCTCGAAGAGTTCATGAGGAGCCTACCCGGCAATTAGAAACTCTACTGAATTGTTGTTCGATATCCACAGGCCAAACCGTCGCGCCGATCAAGTTCCTCCAATTCGGCAAGTGGCCGAAAACCACCACTCTTGGTTGAGGTCGGCCAACTGCATCGAATGCGGCCTTTCAGCGCGGCGAAGTCATCGTTTTCTTCACTGAAAACAAGCGAGTTACAGTGGTGGCCCGCGGCCCGGTTTGGCACGGCAGTTGCCCATCGTTTTGGTAGATAGATTTCATCGACATGCGGATTTATACGGTTAGGGCCAGTTCGGAGAGGTGGGTTATGAAAAGCAAGTTGGTGCGAGGCACGTTCATAGCAGGGTTGGCAGTCTTAGTTTTGGCGCTATCAGGTGCGCTGTCGATCAGAGCTCTGGCGCAGACGACCCAGGAAACCCCAGCGCCCTCGGATCAGCCGAGCGCGCCGATGGAAATCGGACAGGCTCAGCCAAACCAAGCCCAGCCGGGGCAACCTCAGCCGGGCCCGAATCAACCGGGGGAGGGGCAAGATCAGGCGGGGCCACAGGGACCAACGAGTGAAGGTCAACCCGCCGACGCACAGCCGACAGAGGCTCAGCCCGGTGGACCGTCTGGCGAGGCTCCGGCGAAGACGGACCAGGGTGTGGCGCGCGTCAGCTTGATTCACGGCGACGTGTCGACACAGCGGGGTGATTCGGGCGACTGGTCGGCAGCGGCGTTAAATCAGCCGGTTATGACTGGCGACAAGGTTTCGACTGGCAACAACGCCCGCGCCGAGTTGCAGCTCGACTTTGCCAACACTCTTCGCCTGGGCGCGAACTCCAAGGCTAACATCGCGAACTTCACGCACAAAGATATTCAAATTCAATTGGGACAGGGCCTCGCAACCTACACCGTATCGCGAGACAGTGAAGCCGAGCCTGAAATCGATACGCCGAACGTTTCGGTGCATCCCGCGCACAAGGATGGCGTGTTCCGCATCGAGGTGCGGCCGGATGGCGACACGCTGGTGATCGTGCGTCAGGGCGAAGCGCAGATTGCCACGCCACAGGGCAGCGCCGAAGTTCGCACGGGAGAAATGGCGACGGTGCGGGGCGACAGCAACTCCGCGCAATACAAAATTTCGCCGGCTCCCGATCGCGACGATTGGGATCGCTGGAACAGCGACCGCGATCACATGATCCGCAACGCCAGTTCGTGGCGTCACACCAATCATTACTACACGGGGACGCAGGATCTGGACGCTTACGGGCGCTGGCAGAACGTTCCCGATTATGGCGACGTGTGGGTTCCGAACGAGCCCAATGGCTGGGTTCCGTATCGCGACGGCAACTGGACTTATGAGCCTTATTACGGCTGGACTTGGGTGGGCTACGAGCCTTGGGGCTGGGCGCCGTATCACTACGGGCGCTGGTTTCCTTATGGTGGCGCATGGGCGTGGTGGCCTGGCCCGATATATGCTGGCGGATTTTACCGTCCGTTCTGGGCACCGGCTTATGTGTCGTTCTGGGGCTGGGGTGCGGGCTGGGGCTTCGGATTTGGCTGGGGTGGTTGGGGCGGCTTCGGCTGGCTTCCGATTGGACCTTGCGACTGGTTCCATCCGTGGTGGGGCGGATACGGCGGGCGGTTTGGTGTAGTCGGCTTCCGTGGCGGGTTTGGCGGGTATGACCGCTTTGGGGGCTTCGCTCCGCTGCACGCCGGGACGCGCTTCTCAAACATCGCGAACATTCATGACGCCCACGTTGGCAGGGCTCTGTCGACAGTGAACGCGGGACACTTCGGCGCAGGCCGGGTGACGGCCGCGGCGGCGACTCGCACACAACTAAGCGGCGCGCGCATGATGGCGGGCAACCTGCCCGTGGTTCCATCGCGGGCCAGCCTGTCGGCGAGCGGACGCGCGGCGGCACCGTCGACCGTGCGCAACGGTTCGGAGCATTTCTTCGGAACGGCGCGCAGTAGCGCTTCGCGGCAATCGTTCCAGCAGGAAACCGCCAGCCTGCGCCAGAGCATGGCGCAAAATCATGTCGGCGCAGTTCCGGCGGGCGGACGCGAGGGCGCGGGCGAATCCGCGTCGGCGCGCGGAACGTCTGCGCAGGGAACGAGTGGAGCGAATTCGATGGGGAAACCGAGCGCGGGGACTGCGTCCGCTGCCAACCGGGATGGATTCCGGCCGTTCACGCCGCCATCGCACAGTGACGCTGCGCGTGGCGAATCTAACGCATCGTCTGGTGGATCGTCTAACGGACAAGCGGAACGCGGCGGCAGTGGCAGTTACTGGAACCGGACCGCGCCAAGCTCGACGGGAACGCGTGGCGGTTCGTATTCGGACGGCTACGGGCGGGGATCATCCTCGGGAGAGCGCGGATCGTCCCGTCCGCAGTTGGACATGCGGCAGCCAATTGTGCGCAGTCCGTCCTATGGCGGTTCGCGTGGCAGCTACGGAGGATCACATAGCGCGCCCAGTGGCGGCCACGTAAGTGCACCGAGCGGTGGTGGACATGCCTCCGGCGGTGGTCACTCTGGCGGTGGTGGCCATCGCTAAAGCTAGAGAGGTTCCAGAAGCAACGTCTCTAGTGAGCAACGAGTTGCTGTAAACGAAGTGAAGACAGAGGCGGAGAAGGGCGTGCTTAGCGGCGCGCCCTTCTTTATTTTCGTGAAACGTTGCCGACTATGGCCGGACGTAGGCCGGGCTGTCTGGGTCGGGCCGGTCATACTCGCGGCCGTATTTGTTTTTGTGAGCTTGTGCGAGATCAGTTTCGGTCAAGGTGAAGGTTCCGAGCGAAGTGTCTCCGGCTGACACCGTAATCTCGCGGCTCAGGGCGCGCAGCGCATCGGGCGCGACCGCGGAGTGAAACACCTGCACCTCGTACCGGCCGGGCGGAACGTTGGGAATGGTGAGGTCGCCACGCGCATCGGCGATGGCATAGTAGGGTGTGGCCAGGGCGATCACCACGGCGCTCATCTGCTCATGAATATTGCAGAAGATGAACGAGATGCCGGGTTTGTCGAATTGCACAAAGCGCGTGGTTCCGCTCTCGTAAAGTCCAAGATCGAAGCGCTTGCCCTCAAACAGCGAGAACACATTGTGAAAGAACGGATCGTGGTTGGGAAACTCCACCTTGCCGCCTACCGGGATCACCAGGAGCGAGGGGTGAAACATTTTGTCTTTCTGCACCAACTGCGGAATCCGAGACGGATCTTGTCGGGGGGCTTCCACCGCCGCGCTGATAGGAGTCAGCCAGACAACCGCTTCCGCAGCGTTTCCCCGATTTGCGCGGCCATTCTCCATAGGATGACCGCTCCGGGTAAGTTGCACGTGTGCTTTCAGCGACTGCTGGGCGGGCGAGCACACCGATACCGCTAGAGTAACGGAGAGCAACATTCCACGAACCATTCCACGAAATATCGCGCGCTTTATCAAAACAAAATCCCCACGGATAGATTGACCTGGTTGGTGCTGCTGCTGCTGTCGTAGATGGGGAAGGTGTGCAATCGCCGGAACTCCGCGGAAAGCAGCAGGTCGGAGCGAGGACGAAAGACAACATTTCCCAGAGCGCCACGATTGCGTCCCAGAATCGGGCCGAAGTTGTTCTCGTCATTGGCGAAGCCGCGTACATCGCCGGCAAAGGCATCGTCTTCGGCGATGACGCCGTTCAATTCGAGCTTGGGGGTCAATTGGAACTTCAATTGGCTCCATCCGCCCGCAGTGTTGAGGCCCCGGATCGGAGTGTAAGCCACAGCTGGGTTGCCGCCGTACACAATGGAAGTTCCGATCGCGCCGCCGAGTCCGCCAATGCCGCGTCCGCGGTAGAACTCACCCGAGAGACCCAGACGCCGAATAATAGGAATTTGCCAATCGGCCATTCCGGCATAGGCATCAACGAAGCGGTTCCAAGTCCAGTCCTGGCGGCCGTAGTAGCCGGCGACGCCGATGCTAAGAGGACGCTCCCACACCGGACGCGACCAAGCCGTGCGGAACGCATAAGCGGGCTGCCCGGACATTTCTCCAGCTTGAGCCGAACGATAGAACGGGTTGGAGGGATACTCCCAATCGAGATTGTCGAGAATTCCCGCCTGTACGGTTACGGTCTGCTGGTCGGAAACGGAGAAGCGGTGTTCGATGCGCAGTTGCGGCGTCCAGCCCCAAAGATTTCCGGCAAAGGCGAAGGCCGGCGTGGCCAGCGAAGCGAATGAAGTGGGCGATAGGGGCGAGATGAACAAGGCGTCCTGTCCGGCCACGACGGAAGTGTGTCCCCAGTCGAATCGCACGTCGGCGGTCTGCAGGCGGACGATTCCGAAGTTCACGCCGTTGCCGGTGGCGGGAAATCCTCCCGCGAAATCGAGTTGAACATTGGCCGAGGTTCTGGCTCCGCCGATGTTCGGGCCGAAGACTTCGAGGCCGATTTCCGACTGCCGCATGGTAGCTCCAAGAGTGGCTTGGGGCGAGCCCGCGGAGACCGGCTGAGAATAGTCGGGAAAATCCAGGTTGTCAGAGCCGCCAACATTGCGGAAGGCGTTCATCAACACGATGCCGTGCAGCCGAGCGCGATACTTGGAAGCGCTCTCGACTTTGGTCTGGTATTGTTCGTCGATCTTCGATCCGATCAGCGAAGTGGATTCTTCCAGCTTCTGAACGCGTTCTTCGAGCGGGGGAATCGACGCGCCGGTTGTGCCCGATGCGATGGTGCCCGATGCCGCAGCGCCCGAGACGGCCACACCTGTGGAAATGCCCGATCCGTTCTCCGGCGAAGCAGCGGCCACTGTGGCGCCACTGGCGGACGTTGCGGGATGCTCCAGCAGCGCGCGCGTGGATTCGAGGTCGTGGCGCAACTGGTGCATTTCGGCACGGGACTCGGCATTTTCGGCGCGCATTTCTTCCACCAGACTGCGAAGTTGACGAACCTGATCCTGCAGGTCACGCACCGCGCTCGCGGTGTCGCCCGGCGCGGCGGCAGCAGCCGCGGGCGCTTGCTGAGTCCAGCCGAGTGCGCTGCATAAGACGAAAGCGGCGACCGCCAATGTGGCTCCGCGAGCAGAAATCGGAGC
>Ga0116125_1000222_pt1 | contig 26687 bp, 19 predicted proteins | sample June2015DPH_16_1_2_FD_89729 | JGI IMG/M metagenome (GOLD analysis project Ga0116125, IMG submission 89729) | Peatland microbial communities from SPRUCE experiment site at the Marcell Experimental Forest, Minnesota, USA - June2015DPH_16_10 | ecosystem: Environmental > Terrestrial > Soil >...
AATCCACGCCCGCATATCCCACTGCGAGACCCAACAGTCCACCCGCAATGGCCAGCAATAAACTCTCGGTCAGCAACTGGCGGATCAACCGTGGACGTCCAGCGCCGATGGCCAGCCGCAGTGCCATTTCGCGCGCGCGCACCGGCGCCCGGCTCAGCAGCAGACCGGCGACATTGGCGCAGGCCACCAACAATACGGCCATCGCCAGCAGGGTCAGCATAGCGGCTATTTTCGCGTCCGGCGGTGATTGCTCCAGCCTCCTTTGAAACTCCGTACGAACCTCCACGATACGATTCTTGTTGGTGTCCGGATAGGCCTGCTCCAGCGCTTTGGCGATTCCTGTCATCTCGGCCTGGGCCTGGCCCACCGTGACTCCGGGCTTCAAACGTCCCTTGATGCCGAGTGCGCGATAATCGCGCGCTTCGAGTGGCCGGTCTTTGGGATTGGTCACAAACCTCGGCCACATGGCCACGGGCACAAAGAACGACGGCCGGAAATATAAATCCATGCCTGTAAAGCGAGCGGGCGCCACGCCAATCACGGTGAACTCAATGCCGCTCAGCTGGACTTTGCGGCCCAGGATGGAAGGGTCCGAGGCGAAATCCTTTTCCCACAAATCGTGGCCCAGAATCACCACTGCGTCTCGTCCGGGAACCTGGTCCTCGTCATCGCGGAACGCGCGCCCTTGCTCAGGTTCCACGCCGAGGACGCGGAAGAAATTGCCGGTCACCAGCATACCCATCTTCATTTGCGAGACGGCGTCCGGCCCCTTGCTGAACCCGAACGAGTAATTGGTGAACGCCACCAGGCCGTCGAAGCTCTTCGCGGTATTTCGGAAATCGAGATAGTCGCGATAGGACGCCACGATGGAACCGAACCCGCTCACGGAAGCATTGAAACCCACCGTTACCACTTCACCTGGACGCGCGACAGGCAGCGGCCGCAGAATCAACGCGTCCGCCAAACTGAACATGGCGGAATTAGCGCCGATGCCGATGGCGAGCGAAATCACGGCCACCAGCGTGAAGCCCGGATTCTTGAACAGCATCCGCCAGCCATAGCGCAGGTCTTGCCACAGCCGCTCCAGCCAGCCCCAGCCCCACGCTTCGCGCGTGTCTTCTTTTACCAGCGACGAGCTGCCCAGCTTGCGTTGCGCGGCGAAACGGGCTTCTTCTGGGAGCATTCCGGCATCCATGTTAAGTTGCGTTTCGCGGTTTACGTAATCGTGGATCTCGTCATCCAAGCTCTCTTCGCGGCGGCGCCAGAGTTTCATAGCTGGCCCTCTTCCGTGGACGGCCGCATAATGCGCGCGATGGCCTGGGCCAGACGTTCCCACTTGGAGTTTTCGGCAGTTAGATGCGCGCGCCCTTTCGGGGTCAGGCTATAGTATTTCGCTTTGCGGTTGTTCTCAGAAAGCCCGTCCTTGGCCGCAATGAAGCGCTTCCTCACTAACCGATGCAAGGCCGGGTATAAGGACCCGTGCTCGATTTGCAGGACATCGTCCGAGCCGCGCTCAATAGCGTGCGCAATGGCGTGGCCGTGCGCCGGGCCGAACAGGAGGGTCCGTAAAATGAGCATGTCGAGGGTGCCTTGCAGCAGTTCCAGCTTGTCGCGATCTTCCCGGGTAGACATTCTAGTGGAATGATACTCCTGCTCCGGTAGAATGTCAAGGGGTGGGATGGGCCTTGTGGCGCACGCACTCTTGCGTGCTGCATCGACACTCATGTCGATGTCAAGCCGACGCCGAGACGAGTCTCGGCGCAGCACGCAGGAGTGCGTGCGCCACGGACAGTCTTCATGACCTTTGGTGGGCCAGCAGGCCCCTGGGAACTTTCTTACGGTCGAGCCCCGCTGGACGGGCTGGCGGTCCAGCGAAAGAGCTGTTCTGCGAACGTATTCAGGCTGTTGACCATGCGGTCGGTTTCTATCAGCAGCGCTGTATCGGCGCCGGCCAAGCGATTGTGGTCTTCGCGTAGATCCAGCAGGCTCTCGGGCCGAACCGGCGATCCGCGGAGGCGCGCCGCCAGCAAATAAAGCGTCAGTTCCAAATCGTGCGCGAAGGTTTGAAATGCAGCGCCCGAGGGCGCTGGGACACCTGATGTCAATCCAGCTTCGAGCGCCATGGCGGCATGGATGAAGCGGTGGGAACTGGCCAACGCGGCGTTGACCACGCGCAATTGAGCCGGGTCGGCGAAGGGCTCGGCGCTCAAGCGGTCCACGGACGTCTCGAGGTTGGAGCGCGCCAGTCGCCCGTTGACACGAAGCCGGTCGAGCTGATGCGGGTCGGCTGCGCGTCCGTCGATATAGGCACGCGCGACAGCCTGGAAATAAAGGCGGTATGAGTCCAGCATGCTGGCCATGGCTTGAGGCGCCTGGGTTCGCTCACGAGTGGGCCAGATCCAGTAAATAGCGAGCGCCAGCGTTCCGCCGATGGTGGTGTTCAACGCGCGGCTGGCGATTACATCATGAGGCGCCACGCCATTCAGAGAGAACAGAAAAACAATCAGCGCGCTGAGGACCGCAACCAGCAGGCCATAATTCGCGCGTCCTGTGGAGCGCATGATGAATGCCAGGATGCCGATCCATACAACATGCGTCGCAGCCGGGGGCAAGGTGAAATGGAACAACACCGTCGCCAGCATCAATCCGGCGTAGGTGCCGATGAGCCGGAGAACGCCGCGGCTGAAGGTGCTGCCGAAGTCGGGCTTCAGCACCAGCGCCACAGTCATGTTCAGCCAGTACGATCGAGGCAGAGAAAATGAGCGCGCGATGAGGTCGCCGATAGCGATGCAGATGGCCAGGCGAATCGCGTGATGGCAGGCGGAAGAATCGAGCGACAGGTTTGCCCGCAAAGTTGCCACCCAACCACTGAGCCGCAGATTCCAGGGCGTGCGCGCCTCCCGGACTGCGAATGCGTCCTCGCCGGTTGGAGTGGTACTCCTGGCAAGTTCCAGCATGGCCCTGAGCTGGCCGGCCAGCGCGTCCATCTGAATCCGGGCTTCGGAAAGATGCGGATGGATGGCCAGTTGTTCCGAGCGTTCTTCGGCTATGCGAAGGGCAACCGTGGGATCCTTCAGTTCCTTGAGCAACGCGTAGGAGGCGTCAGAGAGCGGTTCGCCCTTCAGCGACCCGCCCACCGCGGAGAGCAGGTTCGTAGCGCGTTCCAGAAACGGCTCAATTATGGCGGCCGCGTGTTCTCCGCCTTCCTCGCGACGCGCGCGAGCCAAGGCTCGCCCTAAGGCGAACAGGGAAAGCCGGATGCGTTCGGCTTGGCTGACCAGCGCGAAAAGGAGCTCGGCTTCCACGCGGTGATCATTCGATAAGGAGGAAAGCGCTTCTTGGGCTCGCGTACTCTGTAGACTGGCCGGTGGCGCGCCGTAGGGATCCGGCGGAAGCGTGGCCACGCGTGCCAGCTCGAGGTAGAAATCGCCTATCACGCGCCGCTCCGGCTGGTGGCCGCGGAAAGGCCAGAGTGCGATGGAGAGCCCGGTTTGCAGCAGGCCGGACGCGAGAGCGATCAACCCGGCCAATGCCGCATGTTCCGGAGTCATTGACTGCTTGCTGTAGATGATAAAAACTACGAGGCTGATCATGCCGATATCGGCAGCGGCCGTCCCGAGGCAAACCACTAATCCGGCTGCAAATGCCCATCCCACGCCTACGATAGCCGCGATGAGATCGTTCCTGCCCGACAGAGCTCCGATTAATACGGCAGCCGCGCCGATTACGCTCGAAGCCAGCATGCGCGCGCCCCGTTCGCGATAAGAATCCTCGCCGTCGGCAGCCGCCACGTTCAGCGCGCCGGTGGCGGCCACCAGTCCGCTGCCTGGATTGCCAAGCTCCACCGCGACAGCCAGAGGCAACGTGATGCCGAGGGCGTTGCGAAAGCCCATCCATAGATTGATCTGCTTCCGGTCGAAATGAGTGAGCGCGCGCCAGAAGGCCTCAAGCGGACGCGGATGTTCTCCGGGCTGGGTCATCAGGCGGCCGGCAAAATGGGAGCGACGGCGTCCGCTAAAGCTCGTCCTAACAAAAGGTGCTGATCAGCATCCAGATGTATCCCGTCCACACGGCTCGAAGGCGTCACGCTCGCAGCATCGAAGAAATGGCAAGCTAGGTCGGCGCTGACCTGGCGATAAACTTCAGCCAAGCCTGTGCATCTCTTTTCTGCTCCGAGAAATTTGGCGGCTACTGGTCCCTGAGGGTTTGAGATTGGCGGCGGCGAGACCAGCAGAATGGGCGGGATCGGCATTCCTGGCTCCATGGGCGCATTGCGAATCTCGCTAATTAGGGTGGTCACGCCTTGACCTGCCGACCAGGCATTGTTGTAGGGATGGCAAAACTGAAAATCATTCGTTCCCAGCATCAGGATCACCAGTGCGAGCGGTGATTGCGCCTCGATGCGTTGCGCCAGGCCCTCAATTCCATTGCGTCCCGGTTTGAATGGGTCTTCCCAGACGGTGCGGCGTCCGTTCAAGCAGTCTTCCACGATTCGGACAGGCTGGCCAAGATCGTTCAGTTTCTTTTCAAGAATGCCGGGCCAGCGTTCTTCGAATGGCAGCCGTCGACGGGTGTTCGGGATGATTCCCCAAGTCAGGGAGTCGGAGTAAACGAGAACGTGGAGCACGTTGCTATTCTAGCGGGCTGGTCGCTGGTGGCTGACTAGACCGTTACCGTTGCGGCAATTCGCGCGTCTTTGATCAGCTTCCGAGCGGCGTCCGGATCGTCTACGTACCAACTCGAATCGCTCCGCTTGTCCACTTGCCCGCTATCGAGGCATCTCCAGATCGGCTGCGCATAACGCAGTAACCCCGTACCCGTCAGGCTGAACTGAACCATCTTGTCGTGTTTCGGCTGACGCATTATCTCGACCGGCGCGAGCGCTTTCAATGCGACCATCCGCAGGTCTTCGCGCCGCAGACCCACCATTATCAGTAGCCGTTGATCGGTGAGAGCGTATGCCTTGGTCCGGTCTCCACGCAAACCAAAACGAATCAGGGAAAACGGAATCGTACAATACAACGCCACCCCGAAAAAGAGCCCGGCCGTACGCCGGAATCCCAGGTGGGCCGGTAGCGGGGCGGTCCAGAAAAAGAGTGCAACCGTGAACACGAATAACAGCCCGATGGCGACCGCGCCGAGCCGTCGCCCCGTGGCGCACGGAGGCTCGCCGATCCATACAGCTTCTCTCGCGGATTTAGCACGCGTTGAAACAACGCACGTGCTTCCATATCGGAAGAATCGACGGGCTCGACGAGCAGCGTTAGCAACTGCCAGGCGATGGCTCACTCCAACAACAAAACGGTGGGGTGCGGCGTTCTAGACCGATGCTGACTCAGTGACTGTTGCTGGTGGCAGGTTGAGCTTCTGGCGGACACGCGTGAACACGTTGTCATCCGCGACCCCGCTGGCGTCGCCTTCCTCTGTAATAATGTAGCATCCTGGGGCTTGGCAGCCGAACCGCTGCAACATGCTGCACCGTATATAGATATAATCCTTGACGCCCCACTATATATTGGGGCATGATTACAGACAGCCGCAAAAACTGGCTTGGTTTGTGACAATAAGATTAACGGCACTCTAAGCGGCGTAATAGACGGCAAGCTCGATTACAGTTCACACAGGAGAAACACATGGCACACCCCAGCGTCGCTCTTAGCAGCGGTAAAATCGTAGACTTGGAAAACAAAACCACCAAGAAGCCTCTCCCGTTGGCCCAGCGCACCGGAGTCAGCTTCCCGAAGTACTTCACCCAGAAGCTGGAACCAGGGAGAACCCCCTACGATGACATTGCGTGGGAGCTGCGGACCGCTGCCATTGGGAACGACAAAGGCGCCATCATATTTGAACAGAATGACGTGGAAGTGCCGGCCGACTGGTCGCAGACGGCTACCAATATTGTTGTCAGCAAATATTTCCATGGGCGCATGGGGTCGCCCGAGCGGGAAACCAGCGTCCGTCAGTTGGTGCACCGGGTAGTTGACAATATTGCCGATTGGGGCATCGCCGGCCGGTATTTCAAGACTCCCGAAGACGCCACCAACTTCCGCAATGAGCTTGCGCACCTGATGCTGACCCAAAAGGCTTGCTTCAATTCGCCGGTGTGGTTCAACGTGGGCGTGGACGAAGCGCGCGGCTACGGATTCTATTACGACGAAGCACAGGGTAAAGTTGTGAAGTTGAAGAAGGGCGAATCGCGCCCGCAGTGCTCGGCGTGTTTCATCAACTCGGTGCGGGATTCGCTGGAATCCATTCTCGATCTGGCCAAAACCGAAGGCATGCTGTTCAAGTGGGGATCGGGCACCGGGACCAATCTTTCGCCGTTGCGCGAGGAGAATGCTGGGTTGGCCGGAGGCGGCAGTGCCTCCGGTCCGCTTAGTTTCATGAAGGGATTCGACGCCTTCGCGGGCGTCATCAAATCCGGCGGCAAGACGCGGCGCGCGGCCAAGATGGTGATCCTGAATATCGACCATCCGGACGTGGATTCGTTCATCTGGTGCAAGGCCAAGGAAGAGAAGAAGGCGCATACGCTGATTGACGCCGGTTACGATTCTACACTCGATGGTGAAGCGTACGGGTCCATTTTCTTCCAGAACGCGAACAACTCGGTTCGCGTGACGGACGAGTTTATGGAAGCGGTCGCCGCGAACGGCGATTGGTGGACGCGTTCGGTGGCCAACGGCCAGCCGGTGAAGCGCTACGCAGCCAAGGATCTGCTGCGCGAGATCGCGGAAGCGACGCACCAATGTGGTGATCCTGGAATGCAGTACGACACCACCATCAATCGCTGGCACACTTCGAAGGCCACGGCGCGCATCAACGCGTCGAATCCTTGCTCGGAATACATGTTCCTGGATGATTCGGCGTGCAACCTGGCGTCCTTGAACCTGATGAAGTTTGTCGGGCCGGACGGCAAGTTTGATGTGGAAGCCCTCCGGCATGCCTGCGACACCGTGATCATGGCGCAGGAGATCATCGTGGATAGCGCAAGTTATCCGACGGAAAAGATAGCCAAGAATTCGCACGATTACCGGCCGCTAGGCCTCGGCTACGCCAACCTGGGCGCGCTGCTGATGTCGATGGGCATTCCTTATGACAGTCCGGAAGGGCGCGATTTGGCGGGCGCGATCACGTCTGTGATGTGCGGGCAGGCGTATTTGACCAGCGCGCGGATCGCGGAAGCGATAGGCCCTTGCGTGGGTTACGAAGCCAACGAAGAATCGTTCTTGGATGTAATCCTGATGCACGGCAAAGCGGTGAGCGGCATCGATAGCAAGCGCGTGCCTGAGGATTTGTACCTGGCCGCAGCCGAGTGTTGGAGCGATGCCTACAAGCTGGGCGAGCAAGCCGGCTTCCGCAACGCGCAGACCACCGTGCTCGCGCCGACTGGCACCATCGGCTTCATGATGGATTGCGATACGACAGGGATTGAACCTGATCTGGCGCTAGTGAAGTACAAAAAACTGGTGGGTGGCGGCATCATCAAGATTGTCAACAACACGGTTCCGCAAGCATTGATCAAGTTGGGTTATAGCCCGGAGCAGGTGGAGCTGATTGTCAGCCACATCGATTCCACGGGGACCATCGAAGGCGCGCCGGGGTTGAAGGACGAAGACCTGGCCGTTTTCGATTGCAGTTTCCGTCCGCAAAATGGAAAGCGATCCATCCATTACATGGGCCATGTGCGCATGATGGCCGCCGTGCAGCCGTTTATTTCCGGCGCGATTTCGAAAACCATCAACATGCCGGAAGAGTGCACCGTGGAAGAGGTCATGGACGCCTATATGGAAAGCTGGCGTCTGGGTCTGAAGGCCGTCGCGATTTATCGCGATGGATCGAAGCGCGCGCAGCCGCTGAGTTCTTCGACCGGGAAGGGCGAGAAGAAATCGGTTGTGGCGGCGCCAAGTGCGCCGGTTACGGTGGAGAAAGTTGTGTATCGCCCGATCCGGCGCAAGCTGCCGGATGAACGGCAATCGGTGACGCACAAATTCTCGATCGGCGGCCACGAAGGTTACATCACTGTTGGGATGTATGAGGACGGCACGCCGGGTGAAGTTTTCATTTCGATGGCGAAGGAAGGTTCCACCATCAGTGGATTGATGGATAGCTTCGCCACCAGTATCAGCTACGCGCTGCAGTATGGCGTGCCGCTGAAATTCTTCGTGGACAAATTCAGTCACGTGCGGTTTGAGCCGAGCGGCTGGACCGGCAATCAGCAGGTTCCGTACGCGAAATCCATCATGGATTACATTTTCCGGTGGATGGGGATCAAGTTCCTGGGCCCGGATTACGCGGTGACGGAAGCAGGCGATGCTCCGGTGCTGCGTCCCACGGAGCCGCAGCCGCAGCAGGCTCTGCCGTTCGGGCAAGTGAGCGATGCGCCGCTGTGTTCCGAGTGCGGCGGGCTGATGACGCGCAACGGGAGTTGCTACAAGTGTGAGAACTGTGGGGGGACGAGCGGGTGTAGCTAAGTAGCCGTGCTCGCTCACTTCCAATGACAAGATCGTTTCTCCTACCTTGATCATGTTGTATGACGGCCTCGGACACACTTGCGCAAGTTTTCGAATTGCCAAACCTCAGGCGGGCCTGGCGTTGGATTTCAACGTCGCCGGACCAACTTTGTCGAGAGTTCTGCGGGCCGTCATACGCCGATTTCTCACTCTGTCCGGATGTACTACTTGACGACATTCGGGATCAGCTTCAGCGAGGGATCTATGAGCCCTCTGTCGCCCGCAAGGTGTACCTGCCTAAGCGAGACCGTACTTTAAGAACGTACACGGTTCTGTCGGCACAGGATCAAGTGGTCTACCAGGCATTTGCGAACATCGTCGCGGATCGGTTCGACGCGGTCGCTCAACCCGGATACCTCAGGCAGTCTTTTGGGCATTTGTATGCAGGAAAAACAAGCCGTACCTTCTATCGAGACTGGCGCAAATGCCGGCGCACTTACATCGGAGCGGCGCATGCGGCCGTTGCATCGGGCTTGGAGTATACAGCCACATTCGATCTCGCCGCATGCTACGACACGATAAGCCATCAGGTGGTCAAGCATTTTCTTGGTGACTTGGGTCTTGACGACGGCTTTTGCAGCCCGTTGTGCGAATGCTTGAATGCGTGGACCGCAAACGCCCATGGCATCGGTTTGGGAACCGGCATTCCCCAAGGCCCTCTGGCTTCGGGGCTTATTGCCGAAGTGGTCTTGCGCTTTTTTGATGTCCACTTCAAGCCACGTACCTGGATTTGTTACCTCAGATACGTTGACGACATCAGATTGTTTGGGCGCTCGGAACAAGAACTTGAGCTGCTTTTGAGAGAACTCGTCGAAACAAGCAAAGGTGTAGGTCTCTATCCTCAATCCTCCAAGCTCGACGTGCATCTGGTTAGGGACCTGGATGCTGAGCTGAAATCAATCAGCTCTCCTTCCGAGGATTGGAACAGCGGAGCTAAGCCGGATCAAGAGAGGCTCATTCCCCGGATACTGGAGCTGACGCGTCGGTCGCGCGTGCACGATGACACGAGGTTCAAGTACGGGCTGTCCCATGCGCTGCCTTCCGCGCGTCTCAATGGCCGCTTGGTCCGCACGCTGGATCATCGTCCCGATCTCGTCCATACGATTGTCAGGTATTTCAGGAAGTACCACAAGCTGCCGCACCGAACGGGCGAAGCGTTTGCTACTAGGATTCGAGGAGTGGATCTCGCGCCTGCAGTGCGTGCAGCCTTGCTCGACGCCATAGACGGGCGAGTGCCACATTCACAAGAGCAAGCGCTCAACAAGTTAGCGAAATCGCTCTGGAATTCCGAGGACTTGCCTGGAGATCTTAAGATTGCCGTTGGACGGTGGCTGCTGAGACAGGGCGAGGTCCGCCGGGCGTCCCTACCGAAGATGCTGCGGGAAACCAACTGGTGGATTCGGTCAGAATTCGTGAGATCCCTCAGCGACAACTCATTCGCGAGGCGGGATCTGGTTGAGGTCTTGGCTAGAGCAGTGTGCGACCGCAATGCCGAGGTCGCGCTCGCTGCGGCCAGTCGAGTATCTGCTCTCAAGCTTCCAATTGCTCCTCGTCTTCGCGATATTCATCCATGGGCCGCGAGGGTGTTGCTCAAGACCAAAAGGCGCGTTTGTGGCGTCGACTATGCACTTCGAAAGTTGTTGGGCGACAAAATTCCCCGGCTCGGTTGGCAATCGTTCCTAGGAAAAGATTATCCGTGGTTCACTGATCAGGCTCTTGAGTGCGAAAGGTGTGCTCGCACGAACGCCACAGCTTTTGTCAACGTTCTTGACGCGCTCATCGACCAGCTTCTATTTGCGCTTTTCGCTCGCGACTCAAGGCTCGGATCCTATCAACTGGGCAACATTGGTGGAGTGCTCAAGAGCACACGACTAGCCCAGCTTTATCCGATGACACTCAAGTTGACAACGGTAATCCACGACAAACGGCTTCGCAGCCGCCATGCACATGCTGTTCACCGCGCCTCTGGGAAGCCAACGTCTTCGGTTCACTCACGTTTCTTGCCGAGAGCTAGGAAGCTGATTACTGAGGCACTGAAGGAGCTAGCAAGTATCATTTGAGTGCGGGACCGCGAACTTCACCGCCGACAACAAGTTTGTCTTCCGGGGTGCTCCACCGACCGGCAGGCGGCTAGACACGGTCCCCAGGTTTTGGAGCCAGCAATGATGCGGCGCCATCTAAGGCATCTTCAGCCGGCGTATTCCGGACACGCGATCGAAGCCGGCATCGAATGTGGCGATCCACTCCACGCTGTGATTCAGCATGACTGCGGCATGAACCGCGTCTCTAGCTGACACTCCAGTTCCGCCACAAACCAAATCGCGCGCGCGATCAGTGTCGGCCAAGGTCACGCTGAGAATCACCGGACAGACTTCAACGAATAGCTCGTAGACTTCGCTGGCCATGTCCAGCCGGCCTATCGACGAGTACCGATAGAGGATCTCCTGCAGAACCTCGGTGCTGCTGCAAGCCTCGACCTTGCCTAACCGAACGTGATCGAGCAGACGCCGTGAGGGCTCACGGTTGGCATGAGAACCTCCCGCGACATACATCGGGATGTTTGAGTCTATGAAGATCTTCAAGAACGCCCGGCCTCGATCTCGGCAAGCATCTGATCAATATCGGCGGTTGGAGCATTCAGTTTTGCGAGACGCGCAACAGGGTCGGAGCTCGGCCCGCCTTTTCCACTTCGCCGTAGAGACTCCTTCAGAGCGCGCCGGACCCATTCACCCTTGGACATACTGCTACGCTGGGCGGCTTTGGAGAGTTGCGCATCCAGTTCCGGCGGAATCAATACTTGTAGTCGATGACTCATATGAGCATGCTAACATATTCAGTATCAGATCCGTACCGATCCATAAGGACTCCTTTTCTCATCCGATTTGTAGTATATTGGGAGTTAGATGCCGAAGGCGAATTCAGTCAAAAGTACGGGACACCGCGTGAAGCCTGCCCGCAAGCCGAAGTTCCAGGCGGATCTTGCTCCCTTCGAAGACAGCGCCGTACGCTCACTCAAACAGCAACTTCAGCTAACCAGCAACTCGGATTTCTTCTCCGAAGCGGTCGCATTATTCCAGTGGGCAGTTTCAGAGCGCAGACAGGGACACCGTATCGTAAGCGAGAGCGCGAACGGCGAAAAGAAGATTCTGGTGCTTCCGCGCTTGGAAAGAGTGGCGCCAGAATCTGCGCTGCCGCATGTGCGAATCGACTGGACCGAAAAGGAGTTAGGACGCCTGGCGGAGCTGTTGAGTTCAGAGCCAGCCAAGCCAACCGATGCGTTGGTTCTCGCGATGAAGGGCTGAGCGAGTGGCGACGGCAATTCGCCGGCTGGAAGAATCTGATTCGGTCGAGAGCTTCGACTGTGGAGACGAGCCGCTCAACAATTACCTGAAACGCCACGCCTGGAACAATCAGCAGAAGAGTTCGATTGGTGTAACGTACGTCGCTGTTGAAGAGTTGGCGCCGGGAGCGGTCATCGGATATTTCACTCTGGCAACATCGAGCGCTCCGCGCGATTCATTCCCGAAGAAATATGTCCGTGGACTTCCAGCCTACGACGTCCCGGTGATTCTGTTGGCCCGTTTAGCCGTGGATCGCCGATTCGGTAGACGCGGGCTGGGACGCGAGCTTTTGTCGGCAGCCCTGAGGGTCAGTTTGAGGGTTTCGAAGGAGGTCGGGTGTCGGTGCGTGATTGTGGATGCCTACCCTACGGCGATGCCTTGGTATCGGAGCTATGGATTTACTGCCCTCGAAGAAAGCAAGAGTGGTGCGGTCCGAATGTACCTGGATATTCGAACTATTGAAGCAGCGCGCTCAGTATCATAAAGCCATGGGTGCCCGGACGCTTGTGACATTCGAGCAGTTCGAACAGTTCCCCGACGATGGGATGAAGCATGAGCTCCTCAAAGGAGAACACATCGTCGTGCCGCCTCCCAAATCGCGCCACACGCGCATTCAGCAGAAGATTCAGGATGTCCTCCGGCCGTTCGTGCGGGAACATCGGCTCGGCGAGGTTCACATCGAGGCGGGATTCCGGTTGACCTCGGACACCTGGCTGCAACCCGACGTCAGTTTTCTCAGATCTTCTCAGATTCAATCGAGTGATCCCAGCGGTTACTACCAGGGTGCGCCTGCGCTGGCGATCGAAATCGCTTCGGATTCGAACACCGCGCCGCAACTTGACTTGAAGACCGAACTTCATTTTGCGAACGGATCGAGCGAGGTTTGGGTGGTTTACCCAAAAACGAGGAAAGTGTTGGTGCGTCTGGCCGACGGCAACATCCAAACCATCGCCGCAGGCGAGATGCGTTCGAATTTGTTGCCCAACTGGTCTGTTCCGGTCGACGACCTGTTTGAGGCGTAGCGCGGACGTCGGCATGAGCCGCATCTCGATCTGACACTCCGAGACCGCGGCGGACAAGAATGAGCGCGCGATCGCTGTCAGCCAAAGTCGCGTTGAGGATTGGGCGGCCTTGCTGAGTTGGGTTTCCTATTATGTTCTTGTAGTACCGGTACGTTCATTTTTGCGTTGGAACGGATACAAAAGCATGTCGCACTGTGATAGAGTGGCCAAGCTAGGTCCCAAAAGACCAGTATGCGTATCTCACGAATAAGCGTAGCCGCCCCAGCGCGAGGTGTTGCCCTGCTGTCATTGGCGCTTGGCGCTGCTGCCGCCTTGTCCGGCGCAAGCCCGATCGACTACTATGTGAACCAGACCATCGACACCGGAAGCGTTACCGGCTACATCGAAACTGACGGCGCCACCGGCGTTCTCGCTCAGACCGACATTCTTGGATGGAATCTGCTGCTGAATGATGGCACCAGTACATTCAATCTGCCCGGCGGAATTCTTTTTGGGTTTAGCGGCTCCGATTTGTCCGCCACGCCCACCCAGTTGCTGTTCGATTTCAACGGCGCCGATAACGGCAACTTTTTGATCTCTGACGGCAGTCTCGATTTCAGCGTATGCTTTTCAGCTACACCGCTTTCCAGTTCGGCTTTCTGTCAAGGCGCCGGCGAAACACTCAGGTTTATGACGTCCCCCGCCGTCTTCAATAGCCAGTTCTCGAGCCTTGCCGGGACCCAGGCGATCGCAGCCATGACACTTCTCAGCCTGCAGGGCGGCCAACCCACCACGCCAATCCTTCTTCCCAATGGGCAACCGGTGGGTGGGGTCATCGGAACGATCGGAGGGTCCGGGTCGCAAGCCTATTACTTATTCAACTGGGCCGGGGGCGCGTTTAGCGCAACGGCCTCCATCAGCGGCACTCCAAATGCCGGCGCGTCTTATTTGTTTTCAGAGGGCGGTTACGCCGCTGGTAGTTGCGGCAGCAGTGGAACCGCAACTCTGAGCGGTAGCGACAGCTTTACCGGTACGATTGCAATTGCGAATTTGCCGGCGGGTCAATACTGTGTCGGGATAAATGCTAACAATCCGAATGATCCCACCTTCGCCCTGATTTTCAACACGCCGGTTACCAGTACGCCCGAGCCCACGGGTCTCGCGTTTTTGCTCTCCATCGGCTTGGGGGTGCTCGGCGTGGTTCGCCTGCATAGAGGACGCTTCAGCAAGCCGTGAGTACTTATCGAACAGATGAAGATTGGAGATATTGACCAAATGCGGTGCGTTGCTCTTTTGGTTTTGGCGGTTGCGGTCTTTCTAGCACCACACCTGAACGCAGACACAATTCTGTTCACGGACAATTACGGCACGGCAACGGAGACGGTCCCGGCTTACTACGTTGCCGGTTGTCAAGGCGGATCGTGCAACGGATCCGAAGGGTACGCTTTTACCGTCGCCACGAACACTATCCCTGCGACGGCATACATAGGAGATCCCGGCGGCAACGTTAGCGATAAGATCGTGACAAGTGTGGGCCCACCACTAAGTTGTACACCTTCCCCTGCGTGCCTGGGCGAATTCACGGTAGTACAATTCGCATTTACTTCCGGCTTGGATCTGATGGGTTCGCCGTTCACTTGCGCGTCGGTTGGTGGTTGCATTTTTTCGTACAACAATTCGGTGCAAAACTTAGGCACCATAACCTGGGGCCCCGGCCTGTTCCCACCTTCCAACGGTTTTTCCACAACGTTTCAGTTCCAATCCCTTACAGGGACGCAGTTGACAGCGACGCTTACCAACTTCCAAGGCGGCAACAGTTCCGACGCTACACTTCTGCCAAGCGGAGAGCCGGTGGCGCAGGTCACTGGAACAATCGGGGCACAGGGGTCCGAAGACTTTTATTCATTCTTGTGGGCCGGGGGGCTATTTAGCGCTACGGCCTCCATGACTAACCCTCCCAGTGCCGGATCCTATTTGTTCTCGGAAGGTATTGCGGGTAGCTGCAATAGCGGCGGCACGCAAACGCTCAACAGTGGCGACAATTTTACAAGTACGATTGCGATTGCGGATCTGCCGGCTGGTCAATACTGCATTGGAATCGCCGCCACAAGTCCGAACGATCCAGGCTTCGCCCTGACCTTCAACACCCCCGTTACCGGCACCGGCACGCCCGAGCCTTCTGGTCTTGTGTTCATGCTCTCCATCGGCTTGGGGATGATGGGCGTGGTTCGTCTCGTAAAACGAGGCCGGGAAGATTCCTGATTTCACCTCGGCGGCGCTCATGAGCTGGGCGTCCAGCTCGATGCATCAATATGCGCAGAATCCGAGGGGACTGCTCATGCTATCATCCGCTTTCTCATGCGTTTTCTCGACTGGGGCACTATCGCCGCGTACCTGCTCGCGATCACCTGGTTTGGGGCGCGGTTCCGCAAAAGCCAGCACAGTCTGAAGGATTATTTTCTCGGCGGGCACGCGGCGCCCTGGTGGGCTATCGCGCTCTCCATTGTTTCGGCGGAAACCAGTACGCTCACTGTCATCGGTACGCCGGTGCTCGCGTTCAATGGAAATTTCCAGTTTCTGCAGCTTATCCTGGGATACCTGGCCGCGCGCATTGTGATCTCGGTCCTGTTCCTGCCGCAGTATTTTCGCGGTGAAATGTTCACTGCCTATGAGCTGATGCGGCGCCGCTTCGGGGAGCGCATCCGCAGACTCACGGCCGGCACGTTCCTACTGTTGCGCGCGCTGGCTGAAGGCGTGCGCGTGTTCGCGGTCTCCATCGTCATTTCCACCATTCTTGGAACCGGCGAAGTAGTATCCATCTTCGCGATCGTTTGCCTTACACTCTTTTACACTTTTGAGGGAGGAATGACGGCCGTGATCTGGACCGACGTGGTCCAGATGTTCCTCTATGTCGCGGGAGCGGTGCTGAGCTTCTTCGTCATCCTGCACCAGATTCCTGGCGGCTGGACGCATGTTCAGCATGTGGCGGATGCGGCGCACAAATTCCAGATGTTCGATTTTCGGTTTTCCTGGACTTTCGACTTTTTTTCTCGAAACTACAGCTTTTGGGCCGGGTTGATCGGCGGATGCTTTCTCACCACTGCCAGTCACGGGACGGAGCAGTTGCTGGTGCAGCGTCTTCTCGCTGCCAAGAACGAAGGACAAAGCCGCGCGGCGCTCTTCTCCAGTTGGGCGGTGATCTTCTTTCAATTCGCGCTGTTTCTGTTCATTGGCCTGCTGCTGTTCGTCCACTGTTCAGACATGCATCTGGTTGCCCCTAAGCCCGCCGAAGCGCTGTACCCGAGCTTCGTCTGGAACAATCTGCCCGCCGGCGTCGCGGGGCTGGTGATTGCCGCAATTCTCGCCGCCGGCATGTCGAACCTCAGCGCGGCGTTGAACGCGCTGGCATCCACCACCGTTATGGACTTTTACAAACCACTCGTGGCCCGGCGTGTGGGGCAGGGCCATGCCCTGCCAACTGAGACTCATTATCTGGCGATGGCGCGGCGAGCCACGGTTCTCTGGGCAGTGATCCTATTCCTGGTAGGCCTGGTAGCACGCCATTGGGGATCGGTACTCGAAGCCGGCCTCACCATTGCATCCATCTTGTACGGTTCCCTCTTAGGCGTGTTTCTGCTCGGCTTGCTCACCAAGCGTGTTCAGGAAAACTCCGCCATCATCGCCATGGTGGCGGGTTTGCTTCTCATGATCGCCGTCAAACGGTGGACGAACATTGCTTTCACGTGGTATGTCCTGATAGGAACCACCGCGACATTTCTAACCGGCTGTGTTGTTTCGCTGGTACTAGGAGAATCCTCAAATGCTCGAAAAACTGCCTGAAGCCGTAGCCGGCCACGCCGAGCTCAAGCGCGACCTCGGCATCTGGAGCGCCGCCGCCATCGTGGTGGGCACCGTTATCGGAAGCGCCATTTTCCTGGTGCCGAACGACATGGTGAAAAGTGTCGGCTCACCCGCGATGGTTTTCGCCGTGTGGATTTTTGGCGGAATGCTGACGCTGTTCGGCGCCTTGAGCTATGCCGAGCTGGCCGCGGCGCTGCCCCAAGCCGGTGGCGAATACGTTTACCTGCGAGAAGCCTATGGACCGTTGTGGGCGTTCATTTACGGCTGGACACAGATGTGGGTGGCCAAGAGCGGATCCATCGCAACTCTTGCAACCGGTTTTTTCATCTACCTGGCGAACTTTCGACCGGAGATGAACGCCGTATGGGTGGTAGTCCCACTACCCCTCGGTGAATCAGGACAGCCACTTGAAATCCGTTACGGTCAATTGCTGGCCATGGGAGTAATCGTGGTGCTGGCGCTGATTAATTATTTCGGCGTGAAGGTAAGCGGCGATCTGCAAGTAATTGTAACGATCTTGAAGGTGGGGCTGATTGCGGGAATTATCGTGATCGGGCTCGGGACAGGCCATGGAAGCGTGGCGAATTATCATACCTCCATCCCAGCGCCAGGGGGTATTACTGGTTTTTTCGCAGCACTAGTAGCCGCACTTTGGGCCTATGACGGCTGGAACAACGTCAGCATGGTTGCTTCTGAGATACGGGACCCACAACGGAACCTGCCACGCTCCTTAATTGCTGGCACGCTAGTAGTGATCGCGATTTACCTGCTTGCGAATCTCGCCTATTTCTACGTCCTACCGGCAGCCGAAGTTGCCTCGAGTGCGCGGGTGGCTGCGGAGACAATGCGCCGCATCCTGGGCTCATTCGGGGCAAATGCGGTCAGTATCGTGGCCATGATCTCCATTTTTGCCGCGTTGAACGGGTCAATCCTGTCCGGATCGCGCGTTCCCTTCGCGATGGCGCGCGACGGCCTGTTCTTCCGCCGCGTTGCTTTCGTCCATCCTCAGCATCGGACCCCCAGCGTTTCCATATTGGCGTTAAGCGCGTGGGGCGCGCTGCTGGTGTTGAGCGGCAGGTACAGCCAGCTATATACGTATGTTATATTCGCCAGCGTTATCCTTTATGGAATGGCCACGGCGGCGGTCATCGTTCTGCGATTCAAGCGGCCGGAAATGCCGCGGCCCTATCGAACATTGGGATACCCACTTGTTCCGGTGGTTTTCGTACTAGCCATTGCCTGCCTAGTGGTATCAACGCTTCTAAAATCGCCTCGCGAGTCGCTGATGGGAGTGGGTTTGGTAGCGCTGGGGTTACCGTTCTATTTCTTCTGGAAAAGGGGGCGCGCGGCCTGATTTGGAATGCTTGCAGTCAAGATCGAGTGTCAGGTACCATAAACTTTCTGTTCGGCTTTCCGAACAAAACACTTGAATCGCGACAAAAAATACGGTACAACTTTTATTACAACGTTAATAAGTTACGCAGGTTTTGTTCGGCTTCCAGAACGGAAGACAGTTTTTCAGACTAAAAAATTGGGGAGAAGGCTAAGGAATGGACATCAACAAGATGTTGGCGGATTTGCGCGCTGAGCGTGAGCAAATTGAAGAGGCAATCATGACTTTGGAGCGTCTGGCTCGGGGACGCGGCAGACGCCGCGGACGGCCGCCAGCCTGGATGTCCAATATTAAAAGACGCGGCCGGCCGCCGGGTAGCAAGAACCGGCCCAAGAGCGAGACCAAGGGAACTTCCGCGAAATCGGCGGTGGCCTAAAGGGGCGGAGCCGGCTGACGCTTAGGCGCGAAGCCGGCGGTCGCCTGGGTTGGCGGCAGTCTAACCACGGACCGATACTCTTGTCGGCTCGGGAGGCGGGCACTCATGCCCGTTGGAGCTCCGAACCGTACGGACTCGGGCTGCCACCTGCCTATTTATACAGCAGGAATTTCTCTCGCCGCTTCACGAAAGCCGCCAGAGCGTCCTGCATCTTCTGGACGGTTGTTCTTGGATCGGCCCCCGTTTTGCCCGCCGCGACCACCTCGTGATCGCCAATCAAGAACCTATTGACGTCCCAAGGAATCCTGCTGGGATATAGCTTTTCAAAAGCGTAACCAAGCTCCAAGCCCAGCCTGGTGCTATCGAACGCGTTACGATCCGTTACAACGAACCGGACACCTTCGATAAGCTGTCCGGCAAAATTGGAACTGTTGGGACGAAAGCACGTGGGATAAATGCGCACCCCCGGAATATATCGGCTGTTAAGAAATGCCGCTAGCTCCGGGCCGTGTATCCAATCGGCGCCCACTTGCTCAAACGGAGAGTCGGTGCCGCGGCCCACGGAATAGTTCTTGGATGCTTCCAGCATCGCCACGCCAGGATATAGCGTGGCAGCATTTAGACCGCGCATATTCGGCGAAGGATTCACCCAGGGCAAGCCCGTGGCATCGAACCAATCGGCGCGATCCCAGCCGCGCATCGCTACCACGTGCAAATCCAGGCCGAGATTCCGCTCGCTATTCGCCATATTCGCGAGTTCGCCGAACGTCATGCCGTGCCGCACTGGAATCTCGAAGCAGCCGACGAAAGATTCCAGATCGCGCTCCAGGACCGGCCCTTCCACATGCACTCCAGTGACGGGATTAGGACGGTCCAGCACGTAAAACGGCAAATGCTGCTTGGCTGCTTCCTCCATGCTGGAAAGCATAGTGCAGGAATAGGTGTAAAAGCGCGCGCCCACATCCTGGATATCGAAAACCAGGGCGTCCACGCCGGCCAGCATCTGGGGAGTCAGGCGGCGCGTGGGTCCGGCGTATAGGCTGATCACCGGCAAACCGGTTGCCGAATCTTTGGTATCCGTAACATTTTCCTGGTCTTCGGTGCCAGCCAGGCCATGCTCCGGTGAGAACACGGCCGCGATCTTGATCCCTGCGGCCAGCATCAGGTCGATGTTGCGCTTCCCATCGCGGGACAAACCCGTGTGATTGGTAATCATGCCGATCCGTTTGCCGGCCAGCGCAGCGAAGTTTTCCTGCGCGAGAACGTCCAGACCGGTCAGAACCTCTGCCTTCGGCTCCACCACTCGATGCAATCCAGGGCCGACGATGGTTTCGTTGTATCCGGTGAGCGAAACTCCCGGCGCGGTGATTCCGAAGGACGCAGCGGCGATGGTGGCAATTCGTCCACGCAATGAGGTAAGTGATTTCCCACGATAGGGATGCACGGAATTCGCGAGCAGAATCACGTAGCTGCGGCTCAGAGGATCGATCCAGATTGAGGTGCCCGTGAACCCGGTGTGTCCATAGGAGCCAATGGGAAACAGCTCTCCGCGATTGCTCGAAAACGGCGAGTCAATGTCCCAGCCGAGGCCCCGTAAGATGGGCTGATCGGCGGGCGATTGCGGCGAGGTGAACTTCTGAACGGTCAATGGGGAGAAAATCCGTGTCCCGTTGGCTTCGCCACCGTCGATCATCATCTGCGCAAACTTGGCCAGGTCGTCCGCGGTGGTGAACAATCCGGCATGGCCGGCCACGCCGCCCATGTAACGCGAGGTGTCGTCGTGAACCACGCCTCGGAGCGGCTGCCCCGTGGTTTTGTCCAATTCCGTGGGTGCGATGCGTGGGCGCAGGGCCGAAGGGGGCAAAAACGTCGTTTCTCGCATTCCAAGAGGGTCAAAAACGTTTTCGCGGGCGAATTCTGAAAGAGTTTTGCCGCTTAAGCGCCGAACAATCTCGCCCATTAAGATGAAATTGATGTCGCTATAAACGAATCGGAAGCCCGGCGGACCCGCCGGTTTGTCGATTAATGCCCGCTGAATACCCGTCTCATAACCGCTCCATGGGGGCTCCAGATCCAGATCCGGCCGGAGTCCAGAAAAATGCGTCATCAGGTTACGGATGGTGATATCACTGTGGCCGCCTTGGAACTCGGGCAAGTATTTCGTAACCGGGTCGTTGAGGCGGATCTTGCCCTGTTCGAAAAGCTTCATCACCGACGGTGTGGTGGCTATCACCTTGGTCAGCGAAGCCGCATCGAAGATCGTATCCACAGTCATGGGCTCGCGTTTCGGCAGTAGCGCCCGTTCGCCATACGCCTTGCGGTGGACGATCTTTCCGTCGTGGCCTACCAGAAGCACGGCGCCGGGAATGAGTCCGGCTTTAATCGCGCTCTCGATCGGCTCGTCGAACGCGGGCTGCGCGCAGAGGCTGGCGGCGCAGCTCAAGAGCAATACAAGCTTCATTGCAGCTTGGCCGCGGTGGCATCCAGGAGCTTGGCCAGATCGACATCTTTGGATGTGATTCCTCCGGCGTCGTGCGTCGAGAGGTCTACCGTTACGCGGTTATAGACGTTGAACCACTCCGGATGGTGATCCATCTTCTCGATTCCGAGCGCGGCGGTGGCCATGAAGCCAAAGGCGTGAATGAAATCGGCGAACTTGTATTCCTTGTGCAGCTTTCCATCGGCGACGCTCCAGCCGGGCAAGTTGGCGAGCGCGTCCTTGAGCTCGGGACCCGAAAATTTCCTCATGAGATCATTATCCGTGTTTATCCGCCGCCTACAATGAAAGAATGCGCAACGTCGAATTCAGCATCCGAATGCTCGTCCGGTCGCCCGGCTTTGCGATCGTCGCCATCCTGACTCTCGCGCTCGGAATCGGCGCGAATACCGCCATCTTCAGCGTGGTCCAAAGCGTGGTCCTGGCGCCGTTGCCGTTCAACCAGCCGGATCGGCTAGTTTGGGTTCGAGAGAACAGCATGTCCCTCAAGCGCGAGATGTCTGTCTCCTATCCCGATTTCCACGATTGGCAAATCCAGGCCGGCTCATTCCAGAAAATGGCTGCTGTGAGATATCTCGGATTCGATCTGACCAGTCCCGGGACGCCCGAACATGTGGATGGCAACCAGATCTCCGCGGGATTCTTCAGCACACTGGGCGTAAAGCTAGCCCTCGGCCGTGAGTTCTCGCCGGAGGAAGACCGGCCGAACGGCGCGCCCGTAGTCATTATCAGCAATCGCCTGTGGAAAAATCGATTCGCCGGCAATCCAAATGCCCTCGGGACGCCAATCATCTTGGATGGGCTTGGGTACACGATCGTCGGAATTCTTCCGTCCGAATTTCACTTAGGGATCAGCGCAAATGACGCCGATGTTTATACGCCGCTCGGCCAGGGCGATCCGTTTTTCATAAACGATCGCACGTTTCACACCGTTCTCTGCATCGCTCGCCTAAAGCCCGGCGTGACCGTGGCACAGGCATCGGCGGAGATGAGCGCGATGGAAAGCCGGCTCAGGCAGATTTATCCGGCGGCGGATCGAGGCGTGGAAGCCGAGGTCGTTCCGCTGCAACAGGAAATCGTCGGAGATGCCCGTCAAACACTCCTGCTCTTGCTGGGAGCTGTGGGGCTGGTGTTGCTCATCGCCTGCGCCAATGTCGCCAATCTTCTGTTGGCGCGTTCCGTGGGGCGCACGCGGGAGTTTGCAATTCGCCTGGCGCTGGGGGCCGGCCGCGCACGCATCGTCCGCCAGTTGGTTTCAGAAGGCGTGCTTCTCTCCCTCGCCGGCGGAGTTCTCGGACTGGTGGTTGCAAAATGGGCTATGAGCCCCGCGCTGGCCGCGATGGCGGGCGCTCTTCCGCGTGGAGACAAGATCGGCATCGACATGCCAGTCCTCCTCTTCACTTTTGCCGTTTCGATGGTGGTCGGAATTCTATTCGGTCTCGCGCCTGCGTTGAAGGGCGCGAATACGGATCTACAACCCGCGCTCAAGGAAGGAACTCGCGGCTCCGCAGGCGCCCAGCTTCGCGCTCAACGTATTCTCGTCGTGATCCAAATGGCGCTGACTCTGGTCCTGCTAACGGGCGCCAGCCTGCTCTTTCGGACCATCCACAATTTGTGGCAGGCGAATCCAGGCTTCGATACGCAACACCTCATCACTTTCAAGGTCGGACTTTCGCCATCGGCTTCGAGGACAGGCGCAACCATGCGAGCGACCTATCAACAGTTGATCGAGCGCATCCGCCAAATCCCCGGCGTACAATCGGCGGATCTGACCACGCTGGTTCCACTGAGTCACACGAGCAACGCCGGCCCCTTCTGGATCGGAAACGTAAAGCCCAACTACGTCTCGGAAGCGCCGCGTGCGCTTTACTATGAAACGGGGCCGGATTACCTGCGCGCGATGGGATTGCCGCTCCTTCGAGGCCGTTTTTTCACTCCCGAAGACACCACCAAGTCCGAGCCGGTCATCGTCATTGACAGCGTGCTCGCGCGCACCTATTTTCCAAACCGGAACCCGGTCGGCGAAACCATAACCGTCGGTCACTGGCAGCCGGCGCAAATCGTCGGCGTAGTTGCGCACGTCAGACATTGGGGGATGGGCGATCCCGATCTCTACACCCAAAATCACATCTACATTTCCTTCTACCAGCTTCCGGATGAATCTGTGCCGCTGTTCCGCGGCGATATAACGTTACTGGTTCGTACTTCTCTCGAGGCTCCGGCTATCCTCAACGCAATCAAGCCGGTGGTTTATGGAGTGGATAGCGGACAGCCGATTTATAACATTCGAACCATGCAGGAGATTGTCTCTCGGTCCATGACTTCGGAGCGTTTCATCATGATCCTGCTCGGCGCCTTTGCCGGCCTCGCGCTGCTGCTCGCTTCGGTTGGAATCTACGGCGTGGTCTCTTATGCGACCGCCCAGCGCGTTCGGGAGATTGGAATTCGCATGGCCCTGGGAGCCCAGAAGGCGGCCATTTTCCGCATGGTAATTGGTCAGGGCCTTCGGCTGGCCGTGGTGGGTCTCGTAATTGGCGTAGTGTCCGCTCTTATTCTCGCCCGGGTACTTTCCAGCTTCTCGCACCTGCTCTACGGAGTCAGCGCCGGTGATCCTCTTACCTTCGTCTCGCTATCGCTCGGACTAACTGCGGTTGCCGTTTTGGCGTGCTACATTCCGGCCCGCCGCGCGGCGAGAGTGGATCCGATCGTGGCTTTGCGATACGAGTGACATTTCGGCAGTGGAGCCGAACCGCGACTGGAAGGGAGCGATCCCAAGGGAGCCGCTAGCTCTAGCGGTCGTGGTAGCGCTTCCTCCCGGTCGCGGCTCGGTTTTTTGGCGTTGAGGTGTGGCTTGACATGGAGCCAAGGTGGGTTCATAATCGCTCCCATAAAGGATTGATGGGAGCACTAACGAGATTCTTTAAAAAGCTGTTCGCCCGACGGCGGCTGGATCGCGATCTCGAGGACGAGCTGCGGTTTCATCTGGAAATGCGTGGGGATGCCCGCCGATTCGGGAACGCCACGCTGATCAAAGAGACTTGCCGCGAGATGTGGAGCTTTGTGTGGCTGGAATCGATGTGGCGGGATTTCCGCTACGCGTTGCGCATGCTTTCGCGCAGCCCGGGTGTAACAACGGCGGCGATTGCCGCGCTCGCGCTAGGAATCGGAGCAAACACGGCGGTCTACACAATCGTCAGCAAGGCATTCGCTTTCGATATCGGGATCAACCAGCCAGATCGTGTGGTGCTGATCGGTATCAGCCCGACGCACATGGCCGAGTTTTCGAAAAATCTGTTCGATCCGCGCGTACTGCGGGCTCGCGTGACGTCGCTTGATCGCGTGGGTGCATTCCGCTACGGGCCTGTGAGTCTTAGTGATGCGGCCGGTCCGGCGGAACGCTATAGCTGCTTCGAGATTTCGGCTGGCGGCATCCAGATGCTGGGACGCGCTCCACTGCTTGGAAGGGTCTTCACTACCGAAGATGAGCGCACCGGCGCACCGTTGGTAATGCTTAGCCACGGCGTTTGGCAAGATCGCTATGGCGCTGACCCGGGGGTGATCGGCAAGACGGTTCGCGTGGATGAGATACCGCGCACGATAGTCGGAGTGATGCCGGCGGGGATGCGATTCCCGGAAGATACAGCGCTGTGGATTCCGTTTTCGCGCCGAGCCGGTAGCCGCGATCCGATGCTGTTCGCGAGGCTCGCCGACGGTGCGACGCTCGGGGCCGCACGTAGCGAAATCGAAGCGTTCGCGCGCAGTCTCATTGGCGGACGCGCGACCACGCGGGAACCGTTAGTAGACGTGCAACCGATCCTGATGCTTTACGGAGTGTATGCGGCGCGGCCACTTTTCATTGCGCAGCTTGTCGCAGTGGGATTCGTACTGTTGATCGCCTGCGCGGACGTCGCCAATCTTCTGCTGGGCCGCGCGGTGGTGCGGGCGCGGGAAATTTCCATCCGCATGGCGATCGGTGCGGGGCGGGCGCGGATTGTGCGGCAGCTTCTGGTGGAAAGCGTAGCGCTCGCGATGGCCGGCGGGCTGCTGGGATGTCTGATCGCGCTCGGAGGTTTGCGCTGGTTCGATCACGCCACGGCGAAATTGCAGCGGCCACCGTGGATGGATTTTTCGATGAATCCTCAAGTGTTGTTTTATTTTGCGGCCATCACGATCGGCGCCAGCGTTCTGTTTGGGTTGGCTCCCGCGCTGCGCTTAGCCCGCGTCGACGTGAACAATACGATCAAGGACGGTGGCCAGGGTGCGTCGGGCGGCACGCGTGGGCGCGCGATTGCGAATCTTCTGGTGGCGTTCGAAATGGCGCTGTGCATGGTGCTGCTCGCGGGCGCGGGGCTGCTGATCCGCAGTTCGCTGAATGTCTATCGCGCGCCGATCGGCGTCGACCCGTCAAACATCCTGACCATGCAGATGGATCTGCCGGAAGGAAAGTACCGGCGGGAGGAAGAGCAGGTGGCGTTTTATGGACAATTGAAGGCGCGCCTGGAATCGGTCGCGGGCGTGGAGGGTGTGGCGCTCACATCCGCGCTGCCGACATGGGGCTTCGGCATGACGCAATTCAGTTGTGAGCTGGAAGGATCGCGTGTCGCTATCCCTGCTGTGGAAGGACTGACGATCAGCGCAAATTATTTTCAAGTGATGCGCGCAGACCTGCGGCGAGGACGCGCCTTCCAGTCTCGTGAAGCGGGTGCGATAATCGTCAACGAAGCATTCGCCTCGGAATATTTCGCGGGAGCGGATCCCATCGGGAAGCATCTGCGCGTCGGGCAACACATCGGACAACACATCGGGCAGCAATGGTTCACAGTGATCGGAATCGCGCCAAATATCCAACAGGATCTCCGTCGTGCGGAACGCGTACCGCTGATTTACACGCTCTATGACGGTAGTCCACAGCGTGCGATGTTTCTGGCCGCGCGCACGCGCGTCCCGCCCACCGGTCTGGCCGAGGCATTTCGGCGGGAGCTGCGGAGCGTGGACGAAAATCTTCCGGCGTACGATCTGCGCACGCTGGAGAGCCGCATCGCGCTAAATCGGCTGAATGTGGGATCGATCAGCGTGGTGCTAACGATTTTCGCCGGGATAGCGCTGGTAATGGCGTTCGTTGGGCTCTACGCGGTGGTGGCGCAAGCGGTGAGCCAGCGCACGCAGGAAATCGGTATCCGCATGGCGATGGGCGCCGCGCCACGCGACATTCTTACGCTAGTTTTTGTACAGGGCCTACGGCCAGCCGCACTGGGGCTCGCGGTGGGATTGGCGGCGGCGTTGGCCGTGACACGCGTGCTGAGGATGGCGCTGGTCGGGGTTTCGGCGAACGATCCGGCGACGTTCACGAGTGTGATTCTGGTGCTGGCCACGGCGTGCGTGCTGGGCTGTGCAATTCCGGCGCGGCGGGCTGTAGGCGTGGATCCGGTGGCCGCCTTGCGGCGCGACTAACTGCGGGGTTCGGGACCGGGGACCGGGGCCTGGGTGCGGTATGAATAGAGCATGCGTTATGCAATCCGCATCCTGCTCCGTCGGCCCGGATTCACCCTTGCCGCGATTTTATCGCTCGCGCTAGGGATCGGCGTCACCACCGCAATATTTTCCGTGCTGAACGCCGTTGCACTGCGGCCGCTGCCTTACGCCGATCCCGACCGCTTGGTCTGGATGACGCAGCTTCTGCATGGCAGCAGCACCGATGAGGTGACATT